>Ga0209488_10002115_pt1 | contig 16615 bp, 18 predicted proteins | sample Rivendell_Oct201_8_FD_188349 | JGI IMG/M metagenome (GOLD analysis project Ga0209488, IMG submission 188349) | Vadose zone soil microbial communities from the Eel River Critical Zone Observatory, Northern California, USA -... | ecosystem: Environmental > Terrestrial > Soil > Vadose zone >... | reverse complement strand
CTCCTTTGGCGTCTTCAGCTTGACCGACGTGGGCGGAGTGATCTCCTGCGCGGCCGCGGCGAGTTTGCCGTAGGAGAGCTTTTGGCTTCCGTGAGTCACGAAGCCATTGGCAGCGCGGCAGCTCTGCGGATCCACGCCCCACTGTTTCGCCGCCGCGAGGATGAGCATCTCCCGCGCCAGAGCGCCGACCTGTCGATAACGATCGAACTCCGACCAGGTCGAGGTCGAGCTCAATGGGTCGGTCGGCGGAGCTTCCGAGTGAGGGATCGAGGCTGATATGTGCCGTCGCGGCTTCTTCTGGCAACATAGTCAAGTCTATGTCTACCGGTCGGGGTGCCATATCTGAGGCCGCTAACGCGGCCATTAAGTCTGGCGGGAATTCACTTGTGGCAGTTAATCGACCTGACTTTGGGGCGAGTGTGGCAGGCGAGCGAAGACCGCCGCCCAGACCTTGAACGAGTTCTCCAGGGGTGATACGCAGCGTTTCGGACGATAGATCGAGTTTGTGCGGGATCTGTGAGCGACTGAGCGAGGATAATGATATCGTAGATTGACGACGTAAGGAACCTGCGCCGAGAACCAATTTTTGGGTCCCGGAGCCTGATGGACCAGAAATGTCCATTGGAACAGCAGACGAGGGTGAGCCCACGCTGGGCCCAGCTGGGTTATTACTCTCTGGAACCACCTCTGGCTCCGGAGGAGGTAAGTTCCTCAGAGCTTCCGCCTCTCTCTCCGCTTGTTCTTGGGCTTTGGCCCGGTCGAGGTCCCGCTGAAGTACAGCGATGGCGTGGGACTAGAATATCAGTTAGTCTCTCTGAGACAACATGAGAGGGGTGTTATCTTTACGAGCTGTGCTTCCATCAGGTCGCAAATCTGGTCGTACTTCTCGATTTCGCGACACAAGGCATCGGTGAGGGTGTGTGGTGGACGCGTTACAAGATTATGGATTCCGCTGCGAAACCCGGTTAGGTTTAAGTTTGTCCGACGGCCAGAAGAGTCTGGTCGACTTACAGTCTCTTTGTATCAGCAAAGAATGCATGCACCTGGCTCGTCTTCACAGCAGCGTTCTGATGGTTCCGGAATAAATACGACAACATGGCACACGCAATACAAATCGATGTCCCACCCGAAGACAAATCGCTAAAGCGTCTAGTTCTGGCTCGAGGATGGCTTTCGGGGGAGATGGATTGGGAGGTGGTAGCATGGCACCCTCCTTGGAGCTGGTGCCATTGCTTGTGGAGGTCGAGGTGGATGAGGGCGGTTTAGTCGCGGAAGAGGACATCGGAGGGACGGTTGAAGGTGGAAGCTTCGGGGAGTTTGTGGACCCGTTATTGGATGATTTACGGATGATACGCGCTTTGGGGGGCATGGTTATGGCATAAGTTACCCACTGTCGTACCGTGGGCGGGGAGAGCACCGTTGTGGTTGTGGTTCAGTTCCCGTTGGACTCGTCGCGTATCCTCTCTTCCAGACAACGTGTGCATGCTTCTAACTCGGTCCCTTCTTCCGCCCTGGAGTCGCCTTACTCCCTGACTGGCAGCACGATGGACATCGACTCTTATGATCATGTGGGGGTGGAGAAAAATGGGACAACCACCAATCTGAATAGCTCTTTGACTCCCGTTGAGTATCAGGTCACCTCTACGTGCTACCTCCCCGCTTAAACGAGCTCGTAATATCTTAGCATCTGCTTAGACATATCACTCGTATTCAAGTCCGGGATTTCACGCCGTTTCCTGTTCGCGATGCCCTCGCATCTGCCCTAACCCAACCCTCAGAGCAATCACAATTTACGTCGTACGGAAGCTTATCCGATGACCTGGATATTGCCCTTGCTTCAAAGAGGTCTCGGAAGTTATCATCCACGTCTATCGTAACGATAAAGAGCCAGGGACTTGAAGATTACACGAATGAAGAATCAGGCGCGGTTGGTTTGGGGCTGTCTGCAGAGCCGAGGGTCAGAAGACGCACAACATCACGGGTTAGCACACGGGAGTTCTCGACGAGTGTAGGCTCAGGAAGCCATCCACCACTCTCTGGTACTGGGACAGCCTCGAAGACGAACCACCCCCGAACCCCGTCCATAATGTCATCCACCTCAGGAAAAGGAATGACCCCTACAGTCAACCTGTGGCAAACTCATTCACAGCGGTCGTTAGAGAAAGTTCTACAGTCACGCTTGGTGGAGACTTTCATCACTATTGTTGTCCCAGGCCCCACCGAACAAGCTGGCCCTCCCTCAAAACTCTTAACGCTACCTTTACCCTCGACCCGCGATCGCCGGCCTAGCCCTAGAGCAAGTCCTGCATCGAAAAGCAAGTTACAGTCATCCCAGAAATCGCCTTCAAGGTCGACGTTAGGTTCTAGAGAAGAACTCTCCAAGCGCGCCACCCGGACTGGCATCGCCGCGTCAACCGATAGCCCCACACTCACACTCGCCTCCCCAAACCGCAAAGGCATTGCAAAGCCTAATGGCCATGCTTCCAGGTCGGCGTCACTTCCGTCGCAAGTCAAGGCAGACCCGGAAATCCTGCCTGTGCCAAACCTTATCTCAGCGATCCATAGACCTTCAACAAATCCCGATTTTGCATTAGACTATGACAATTTTTCCAAATGGACTGACCCCTCGGCTACTCATATGACTGTGGAACTTTGGGCAAAGTTTCACTTGGACTCAACGAGCTCACTTGGCGCTGGTAATGGGAAGGAGAAAATGTCCGATGACTCAGATATCTCTGGCTCACATTGGAGGATGGCAGGAAAATGGGATGTATGCTTAGCTGACCTGGTTCCTTTACCCGATGAGGTGAGCTCTATAATCCAACCAGGACCTTCTTGAGACTTGAGGGGTGAATTACAGACGTCCGCCCAACTATCATGTTTGCCATCGAATACACTGCTATTGTCACTTTCACCGCCAGGCAAGACGTTCTACCTGCCAGTTGCCCAATCATTCGCACCTACTCGCTCTTCATCTCCTGCCAGTGGTTATAACTCTGATCCTGAGGTTCATACGCCCGGAAATCTTCTTGCTTCAAGATCCGCTACGCCACAACGCAAGGATATTTCTTTGCCCAAGACCAAGACCCCTCCACCGCGAGCCGCATATGCTGCAAGTTCAACTTGGCAAGACCTTGTGAAGTCAGTGGCAAATGAACCAACTCGGTATTGACGGATGTCTGATATGCGGAGCTGCTTAGGTTGGTTAATTTGCAATATGCGATTATCGACACACAGTCATCACTGTCCAAAGTGATTGAGAATCTCGACGCTTCATTTACCCCTTCGGACGTCAGCTTATTGGTACGTGGAAACCGCATCAGGTCGAGGTTGTCCGTGCCTAATTTCCGTGTGGTGGGCTTCGACTCTTCGTTAACAGGTACGGGAGGTCTCCGAGCGAGAGGCGAAAGCAGCCGACTGGCGGGCCTCGGAGGCCCAGGTTCGAGTGGAAGCAGAAAGTTGTAAGACTTGTTGCACGCGTTCGTAATTGTCGTCATGGGTTCTCAAGTCCCTCCCAGTGTCAGAGCGTATTTGTCACCGGAAGGAAGAATTGAAACACCGTCGCGAGGCTCTATCTTTAGCAACTTCTATGCTCGGTCAAGACGTTGCCACTGAGGCCATTACAGAACAAGAGTTGTCGTATGAGAGGTGTGCAATCTCCCACGTTTGACATTACGCTGTCTCGTGACACTCCACAGAGAGTCGGCTATGGATCTTCAGCGTCGTCTCCTCCCTATTCGGGGTTCCTTAATCACAACTCTGGCATCCCTCTTCCCCATCGACTTGATATCCGGCTCGGATCTTCTGTTCAGCATTCTCAACGTGCCGTTGCCTATACCACTAGGTGCAACAGACCCTGCACCACCTCTATCGTTACCAGTCTATAAGGAAGTCAACGAGGAAAGCGTCGCCACCGCACTGGGATACGCTGCTCTCGTGGTCCAGTTGCTCGCCTTGTACCTGGACAAGATACTTGTTTACCCGATCACCTTTTGTGGGAGCAGGAGTATGATCCGGGACGGCATCTCTGCCATGGTGGGCCCGAGAATGTGCGCCCCGCGCCCGATTTGAAATTGTGAGCATTGATTTAACTTCTGGTGCAGGTTCCCCCTATTTTCCAGAGGCATGGACACATACCGATTCGAATATGGGGTGTTTCTTCTGAATAAGGACATTGAGATGGTGTGTCGGCCTTTGTGTATCGTTTTGGTAAGCAGAAGCTAACTGCCATCGGAAGCTCATGTCCGATCGTGATCTACGCGCCTTGGATATGCGGCACACCCTTCCCAACCTCAAAAATTTGTTATTGACGCTCTCGGACGAGGAAGGTGCACAGTCCGGCATCGTCGGCTGAAACGCTGGTGCCGGCACCGCTTGTATCGGGTCTGGATCACATTGGATCGGCTAGTTATTGCGCTCGGCTAGTGGTGACCAAGTGCATGTCAACCCCTCATGCGACAGTTATGAAACCACCTAATTGCAGTGACGGGTAATTTATTGATATTTGTCATTGCAAATTTGAAGTGAATATTTTTGCTTCGCCTCAATTCAAGTCCCCTTCATTTGCAACAACACGACAACTATGACATTCTTTCTTTTGTATGTGAAGAGCACGCTACGTCTTTAGTGAATACCAGAAGGTGGTGGTGGTGGGTCATATCTGTGGGTTTTAATCAAGGTCCCATGCACTCTCCTCTGTTACATATGAATGTGATCCAGATGTGTTGGAAGCTTATGGATTTACATAAGATACATATCATAAAAATATTGTAAGCCCTGTGCTTAAGATTGGGCCTCTTATCACTTTTGTAGTCTCGTCCCCAGACCCTCTGTCGGACTTTTAAATCGCAGATCGGATATTTTCGATTCAGTCTCCGACAAGGGTCTGGGAACGAGACTATCACTTTTGATAATTTTAAAGTAAGGTAAAGATTGTAAACTCGTTCATATCAAAAAGGCTGTAACTTGTGTCTCCGCTTTGATTATGTAATACATTGTGTAAGCAGGGATAGAGTAACAGTGAGAAGGGTGGTGTATTACTACAATGTGGAATGCCTAATAGGTGATGAATGAACCCTGGGGTTTAGTACTTACATAAAGAGTGTGGTTACTTGGGTCCGCATGAGGGATTGAACCGTGTCGTGCTAACCCGAGCGGGATAAGGGAAGTGCCTGGTCGAATGGCGATCTCGCGGCATGGTCAATTCAAAGCGAAAATAAACGACGCGACTCATCATCTGTGTCTGCCTCAGATCACTCGCGATAGATACCCAATGAGGTTTTGCTGCAAGAGTACGACGGTGAGCGATATAGTGCTACCATTCCTCGAAGGAAGAAACGTATACAAATGTAAAATGTCAAATGGCGGCAGAGCGGAAGCAAAGCGGGGACTATGTGATGATTATTAAGCGGTGAAGGACAGGTTGTGAATGAATGGATGAGGGCGTGGGCAAGGTACGAGTTGAGAGGGGTGACATAGCCGCGGAATAGAGCAAGTAAGTTGTGTCCACGTTGCGGGAACGGCAAGCCAAGAGAGTGGGTAATAAGAAAAAAAAAGAGGGTGGGTCGTGACGAGCGTCACCCGTACCGGTGTTTAGAGTTCTACAAGCGAAGCACGCTTTCCCTTTCCTCCCCCGCCCCTGCCTCCCCCCCATTTATATAATATTACCTTGCCTCACTTCTTTCACCTCACCTCTCGCTCGTCGTGTCGGTCTTTGCACAAATTACAGTGAGCTTCCTTCCCATATCCTCTCTCCAGTCTTGCTCATCCTTTTCGAGAGGCCCATCGGTGTAACATCAGTCCTTTTTAGACGGGCTCAAATTTCCTCAGGTACGCATCAAACGTTCAGCTCATCGCTTGCCTTTCTCATTCTCTCTTCCATACAGCCAACTTTACCCTTTGTGCAACTAGGCCCTTCCCTTTTCGCTTTTCCGCCTCGATATCTCTTTTTCGTCACTCACTGCTTCAAAATTTCGTCTGGATTCCTTGAAAAAAAAAACTCATCTAATACTTTTTTTTTATTTGACATGGCCACTAGCCTTCAACCGTCTATTTCCCCTACTGATACACGCCCCACGTCCGATGAGTTGAAGCAAAGTCCACCTGCGTTTTTGGACTTGGCTGATTCCGTAAGCCCATCACGCGGTTACTCATTTTACTCCTCTGATGCAAAGTTTTCCAGACGGCGAGGTTGGGCTCTAATATGCCGGAGCTTTCGGCTGTGAGTATTACTCTCTTGTCTGATTTACAAGAGGTTTGAATTATCGTTTTACAGCGCGTCGAACTCAAACGCCTCGAGCACGAAAGGCAACGCGCCTTGCATCGCAAGATGTTCGAAGAGCAAATGCGTGCGCTGGAGCAGCAGCAAGCTCAGGAGTTGCTGAGCATTCCCGTTGACGCCAACGGAAACAGTCTCCAGCATATGGCTGCCTCTGCACCTACCACCCCTCCTCGCGTCAATGCTCTCCTCCCTGGTGGTACCGAGATATCTCCCACGCACCGCACCGGATTTGCTCGGATGGGGTTAGATACCGAGGTCCTGTCGAGAGCCGTTGGCTCCGTTGCGGATAAACGCAAATCCGTAACTTATGCCCCAGCGGCTCGTTCTCCGGAAATTCCTTTGAATACCCCCCATGGCAACAGCAGTTCTGGTCAGGGTTATGGACGAGTAGGAGCCCAAAGCATGCCGGCCAGTCGTCGAACTTCAGCCAGCAGCCACGATGAAGAGCTTGCTGGTCATCTTCAAGGTCTCTCCATGGTTGGGGAAACCTTTCCGCCAGCACCCAGTCAAGGTCGGGTATCACCACAAAAGAATGGTGGAGTGTACGAAGAGGATGGTCTACGCTACGGCAATTATAACGCCGGTATGATGTTGGATGAGCAACTCGATGAGGAAATGAACAGTGAATATCGTTATCAATGTAGCTTGGCTGCACATCTCACGCTTTCTCAGATGCTATCCTCAAGCTACCTATATCTGATGATGACAAGTTTCAAGCTCCTCATTTTCAGAAGGTGTGTATCACTCTCGCCTCACGTGGTCAGCCTTAATGAGACCTATCTCCCCAGTTGTCTGCGTCGTCCGCTGCTTTGGACCTGGCCGCCTTATCCCAAGCCCCTTCGCGCAGCGGTGTGGTTGCTCGTTCTGGTGATCTGCAGAAGCCGTCCGAGTGGCCGCAATTCTCTGAGTCTCCTCGCCTTGATCCGTTTGCACGAGAGGGCCGCCGAGTGGCTACCAACCCTATTTTGAGCATTAATGACTTGTCCGTCAACAACAAGCTTGGTGGGACTGTCTCTGCTTCTGCCACTCCGCACCTCCCCTCGCATGGACAAGCACTTACTGCACATATCCAAGCCCCCGGTTCACGTCGCGGATCCCCTCTTGCAATCCCTGACGGAATGTCCATCACCACGCGTTCCGTTCCTGCCACCCCTTTGGCTGGGATATCCACCAGCATCCCACCTCATCTGACCAAAACCCCTGGCACACCGATCTCTCCGGAGGCGCAGAACCTTGGTGCGCGTCTAACGCCTCAAGGGACGCACCAACTTGGGGATAGCCCATTGAGCAGTGACCTACAATCTTCCCTATCGAGGTTGCCCGGTCACGGACAATACGACAATTTCGAAGCCGGTTACGAAGATCCACTTCACGTGAGTCTTACTCTCACATTTCTTTCCTTGCTAAAGTATGTCTTTCCACAGCCCTATGGCGGTGACGGTGCCGTGTATGGTCTGAATAACGGCGTTGGCAACGCTCTCGATGACCGTCGCTTCAATTCATATGGCAACGGCAACGGCCTCGCTAGCACGGGCTCCACAGCTTTATATCACCATCACGGTTCTCGTTATGGATTGGGGATAAGCGGTCGTGTTGCTAGTGACGGGAAGATGAACGGATTGCACGGACCAAAGCATAGGCGCGGGGACGTCGATCGGGAATGTGGGGCTTCGGATTTATTATCACTCATCTGATTTGGCTGACGTTCTGATCAGTTAATCGCTTTGCTGGTACCCGCCTTGAGGATTTAGCGGGAGAAATCTCGAGCCTCTGCAAGGACCAGCATGGATGTCGGTATTTGCAGAAGAAACTTGAAGAAGGCGCTCCGGAACACCGTGACATGATCTTCCGTGAGACCTTCGGCCACTTCGCAGATCTCATGACTGGTAAGCGCCTTTATCGTTGTCCAGAGACTCCCTTTGAATTTGTGTTCCTAGATCCGTTCGGTAATTACCTTTGTCAGAAGCTGCTGGAATATTCTACCGACGAGCAGCGGAACATCATTTGCGAGTCCGTCGCGCAAGACCTCGTCAATATTTCTCTCAACATGCATGGGACGAGGGCAGTTCAAAAAATGATCGACTTCTTGTCCACACGAAGACAGGCAAGTAAAATTTATTATGGTCTTTCCTCCTGTCCACTGACAGGGTGGCGGTTGGACGCAGACTGATCATAGATACCATGGCCAGATTCATTCGATCATCGTCGCGCTCAGCCTGCACGTTGTTGTGCTCATCAAAGACCTGAATGGTAATCATGTTATCCAGAAGTGCTTGAATAAATTGGCGCCAGAAGACAACCAGGTCAGTTACCCGTTGTGACATTTGATTATACATTGACGTTAGCTTCTAGTTCATATACAATGCGGTAGCCGCTAACTGCGTTGAGGTTGCTACTCATCGCCACGGTTGTTGTGTTCTTCAGCGATGTATCGATCATGCATCCGATCATCAACGCATTCAGCTCGTGAATGAGATCACATATAACGCATTGACCCTTGTTCAGGATCCTTACGGCAACTACGTAGGTCATGTTGCGAGAGAACAATCCGCCAGCTGATGTGCCCCTTCCCACAGGTTGTTCAATACATCCTCGATCTTAACGACAACAGGTTCAGCGATGCAGTCATTCGTCAGTTCATTGGCAACGTCTGCGCGCTTTCTGTTCAAAAGTTCAGCTCCAACGTCATTGAGAAGGTACTGTGACCCTATTGTGTTCATGTGCTATTTATATATCTGTTAATTGCCAGTGTATTCGGGTTGCTGAGCATAACACGCGAAAAATTCTCATTGAAGAGCTCCTCAACCGCACAAGACTCGAAAAACTGCTCCGCGATTCTTATGGCAATTATTGCGTGCAGGTCAGGCGGGCATCATCCTTTGCCGTTCATGTGCCCATTGCTCACTTGCGATAACCAGACTGCCCTGGACTATGCGGAGCCTAGTCAACGTGCTCTGCTTGTGGATGGCATCAGGCCTGTCCTGCCATTGATTCGCAACACACCGTATGGCAAGCGTATCCAGAACAAGTTGCAGCGCGAGCAGCAACATTTGGATCACTTTGGTAGCTTTCACAGTCAGCAGGCTCTTGCTGTGAACTTGGCCAACCATAGTACCAGTCGCCACCTGCCAGGAGACCCGTTGGTGGGCGTATATTCAGCTCAGAATGGGCTGTACTCCGCCGGCTTACCAAGTCAGAGCCAAGCTGCCCTCTCCCAAGCCGGCCTCCGCGGACACATGCACAGTCTTCAACCGCACGCGCTCGACGGTTACGTCCTCCAAAGCAATGCCGGTCATGCCCCTCACCAAGGCGCGTTCTCGGCATTCAGTGGCGTCGGCTCTTCATTCACCGGTGTTGGCGTCACAAACGGTCTGGCCGACCCGTACCAACGTACGTCCTTCGGCTACACGATGTAAACTACGCTCTGCACTGGTGAAATGGTTTGCCGCTCGGAAGTTCATGCAACAAATGATTCATCAACAGCACCTTATACCCTATAGTATTCTTTGTCAAGGACCCCCCATATGTTCATTATGCTGTCCCGTGGCCACACATTGACGATCGGGAATCACTCATATGGCATACCACACCAGGCGCATTTGTATTTCAAACCCGCATTGATCGTCGCTTCATTCCTGTTTCTTTTGTTAAACACCCCTCCCCTGAACAGTTTTCTTGATTCGCCACATCTGTACAGCGTAATCTCCCCCAAGTTTTGACTCCGTCTTTTGGTCTCAGATCCATAACTCATCTGTTTAATCGTATCCCGTCGCACACTATTTGTCTGTCATTGTGTAGTTATTCTGCTCAATCTCAAAGTCGTCTTGGTTTCTAGACTGGTTGTGATCACCTTTTGTGTACAAATTTGGTAAGCGGTCACGGGTCTGGTGTCTGCGACCATGACTTCACGTTCATTTCCAAGTCGACATAAGATCCAGCAGGAAGAAGAAGATGCTGCTGCTCTGAAGCTCGGACCAGGCACGTCTGGGGATGCTGTCCACGTCGTTTGGCTTACTGCGACTAACGCTCGTTCCCATCCCATACAGAATTCAACAACGCTGGTTGTCTTCTCATCTCGGAGGTCAAGTATCTGCTCGAAAACAGGGACAAGGACGCCCCGGACACAGTGTGCGTTTCCCTGGCCCCCCCCCCTGCTCCTCGCCAGCCAACTCAGTTTATATCAATACCCTGTTTAACTCCTCCTTTACGCGTTCAGGGTGTACAACAAGACTTTAGAATACGTCAAGACTTTTGCAAAGTTCAACACCACCGACTCGGCGTCGGCCGTCCGAGAGTGAGTAAGGCGGGTTCTTTTTCTTTTCCGTTCCCTCCTGGCTGGGTCGTGTAGCCCTGTCGGCGTCGGCGGGATGCTTCTGTTATATATCCGATTTCTTCTTATTCCTGTCGCTGACGACCCCTGTGGCGCATTAGGATTTTGCGCAGGGAGCCGGAGCTGACGCAGTTTGAGACGGCACAAATCGCCAATCTGTGTCCTGCTGACGCGGAGGAGGCAAAGAGCATCATCCCCAGGTGCGCCATTACGCTGCGCACCGCAGTTTGGCTTCGCTAAATGTCTCCCCCCCCTCAAGTCTCGTTAAAATCGAAGATGATAGACTGCAGGCTTTATTAGACGAAATTCAGGCCATGCGGAAATTCCAGACATGATCCATCATGGGAACTTCCTATTCCGTTCCTTCTTGGTCTGTCATTATCACAAATCGCAGGAGATTCTCTGCTCTGGGTACGATGTGCTTAGGTCCTTAACACCGCCCTTCTCTGAAAATGGCCAACGTTCTGTCGATGGAAGCGTACTTGTTACGCCAGTCGAGACACTGCCCCCGTTTTTGCCGTGTCATGTGTTGTCTGCGTAGAAACGCATACAGGCTGTTGTAGCTCTAGCCCACTGTTGTGTCTAATGCGACGCATAAATTTCACATTTATAATGCCATATTGTGTCTTGCATACATCGCCGTGCAGTTTTTTGATATGATGGGGAATGGGAAGGATACATGCGACGGGAAGAGTAGAGGAGGATGAACGAATTGCTTCACCGGTTCTACGAATCACATAAAACACACATGAATACCAACTCTTCAGCCAACAGGGGAATGACGCGGGGGCACATACCTTCACAAATCCAATGGCGGCAGACTTCTCGCGGAAGCACTGGCGGCAAAGGTCGAGGCCGTATTTGCGAATGAGACCGGCCTGGTGCGCACAAAGGCGACTGTCAAATCCAGGACACCGTAAGCGAAAACATCGTCTCTCGACCTCGCCTTAATCTCCGAGGCAAGGGCGCACGCACCATTGGCGGGATCCCTTTCCAAACTTGCGAGGGCGGGAAAACCAGACGGCGTCGTGAGTCATTTTTGTTGAGTTGCTAACGTCCGCAAAATATGAGCGGAAAATCCGCAGAACAAGAGGAGAAAACGGGGGCGTACTTTGGCTACAATTCGTATTGAACACGGTCAGCACGACACTTTTGGTCAGTGGTCAGAGTCGTCTTACATAAACTGTACAGTGGCGGAAGTTAGGATTCCCACACACAGAGAGAACCGACGTTTTTAAACTAACTTGGTACACTACTACACTGTACATATACCGTACCCATACAAATTGGCGATCAACAAGAGCCTTGTCCAGGTGAAAACATCGACGAGCCGCGTCCAGATATGCAGAAACGGGAAAACAATTGTCAATAATACAAGGCCGTTAAACAAACCGAGGCAAAGACACCACGCTACTCCGATGGGCTTCTGCTGATGCTCAGCGAACTTGCCGTCAGTGGGGTCTCAGGAACAGACTCCGCCGACTCCGAATGTGGTTCCTCCTGATACTGCTCACGCGCTGGCGGCCGTGGCGGCAAGTCGGGGACTTGGTCCGGTGCACTCTTAGCTTCTCCCGTGACACTTGTAACGGGGACGGTCAGTTCACCCGTGGGTTTCTCCGTTGCGTTTGTTGAGTCCTGTATTTTGAGCGGGAGAGGCGGAGGTGCAATTGATTGCGTCGGCGAGGTGCCCGTTGAAAGCTCTGTGTACAGGCGTGAGGGCGACATTGGCGGGTTGGACCGCGTAGATGGATGAATGCTGCCAGTCGGTCGTGGAGGAGGTTCGGGACCAAAGTCCGCAGCTTGCGTCTCCCCACATTGTGGCAGTGTAATCCTCGTGTGTGATGAACCATAAGCAATGACGGGCACCGGTTCCCCAGGTGGAGCTGGAGGAAGAGGCGGGGACGACGGAGGGAGGCGTTCATCGAACAAGGTATGCGCGTTCTCGATGAGGTCCTCCATCAGGGTGTCCTGCTCGAATAAGTACCGGAAAACAAGTAGCAAACGTAAACGCACCTTCGTCGGTTGCACGCTGAGAAGATCGCCCTGCGGAATTTCGTCTTCACCGAAGACAACTGGACTAAACACGATCGCAAGGTTTTTAGCATCCATCTTGTTCGTATCGGCATGAGAGGCAACGCGGGAGAGATGCTCTAGAAGAGCTTTCAGTGACGCTCTGTGAACTGCAGGTAGTCGACGAATCTTCGATCGTAACACGACGAAATCATTTGCAGCATGGTCATCTATATCACTTGACATCAGATTGCCGATGAATGAGGACAAGAGAACTCAGAGCTGTTACCCATTTCCTCGCTGTGTTGTATACGATCATTCAATGGGAATCTGAATAGTGGCTCGGGAAGTTCCCTGAGATAGAGCTAGGTGATAGTAAAGGATGAGTTCAATAGATTGACGTGCCAAAGATGGCTGACCTTGAGGAGGGAAGCAACCGAATAGATGTCATCTGTAAACGAGTTGAACGAAAACGCCTTCTCATTTCGTTCGACCTTGTGTTGCAACTAAAGGGGCACTCGCGTTAGCTAGGTTAAATTTTGAGGGTGCTTCCCACTGACCTCCAGCACGTTGGCATGCCGAGCAGAGACCTACAGCATAAAATAAGAAAGTGGTTGTTATAAGACGTGCATTCGATGTGCTTACCCTGTATATACCCCCTGCATCTAAGCCCCTCTTGTCCATTTCATCAATGCAGATCCTGATGACCTTTGGCGCCTCGTTCTCAGTCCCCCGAGCGGTTGCGTAGTTTGTGAGGGAGACGCCGAAGATCAGGTCCTGGCATTCGCCGACGTGGTAATTGTAGTAGAGCGTGGGGGCAGGAATGGAGAGAGCAAGAGAGCGACTAAGGGATGTGGCCAAAATGGAAGTATCGGTCTCGGCAGAGACATTCTCAATGACACCTAGGATATGTGTTGCCAGATAGTTCTGGGTAGCGTGCGTTGCGCTGTGGGCTGCGTCAGGCTCTCAAAAGGTCAAACGCCTACATGAGGTACTGACATCATAGTATCTGCATATGTAATGAGCACTTTCTTAACGGTTTCCGTGCCTTCAAGAACGAAGCGTTCTAAGCTCTGCACAGATAACGTTCGTGATGTTGATCTATACCATGGCATGTGACGTACATTATACCCGCCTTCCAAGATTTTGACCCTCCGTATCCTAAGGGTCTCGAGCCAGTGAACAGCCTTCCGGTACTCTTTGTCTGAATCTAATTCAGTAGATGAAGCAGAGAAAGTTGGTGTTATGTCTTCACCTGCATCTTCAGCTTCACGCTTAGCACGGGTCGAGCGTAATGCTGTGCCGGCGTCGCGACTGCCGCCCCTATTTCCGCTGTCCTTGTCCAAGAGTGTGATCAACTGGTTTAGTTGTTTCTTCCCTGTCGACGAGCAATCAGCGGTGTTTTGTTGCAGTGTGTGACGATATCCATACCATGCTGTGCCAGATCCGAGAAAGCCGTGGAACTCGACGGGGAGCGATTTCGTGGTCCGCCACTGGAGGGCTTGCGATCGAGCGGGCGAAGGGGCTGCGGTGATACGATTTGCGTCGACTTGGAAGGAAGATTTGGATTGGACCGAGCGCCTGGAACGGAGCTGCTTTCAGGGAAAATGGGCGACACCTGGACGGCACTCGGAAGAGGAACGGCTGCGGAACGATGATCCTGTGGGTAGTGCCCGAAACGTCGGAACATGAGTGTGGTGGGTACAATGAAACGAGGTGGCTGGATGATCCACCTCAAATTCTTGACATTTTTTAATATATGCTCGCTTAAGCTTGGGGAGGGCGTTCTCGGCAAACTCGACATGGGCCGCGGTGGAGCCCTTGAGATCTTCTTTGATCCGCTTTCGTGTGCGGTCCTGGGTTTCCTTTTGGACAGGTTAGAGCCAGAGATCCTCGATAGAGCGAGAAGTGCTGCACTCACCTTGAGTGCTGTAAGAGGATTAATCACGTCCACCGTCAGCGTGTCCAAGAAAGCTTGCCGGGCTTGAGCTTCTGTAACCAGATGTGAGCCTCTGATGCCAGTTCTACCTGTGTTAGGGCGGTACCTCTTTCTACATTATCTCGGATTTCACTCCATGCCGCCCTGGAAGTGTTCGGTTCGATACGCGCATCGAAGAAAGTGTCTACACTCTTTGCCTTGAAGTGAAGCTTCCAAAGAGAATCGATACTACGAGGGAGGGAAGTCAGCCAACATATGGCGGCTCCTATCTCGGGGAGAACAACTCACTAGGCCTCTTCGATCCTTCGTCTAGAAAAAAAAAATAGGATGGGAAGGTCATAGATCAATTATGGCTCTGCGGACCTTTCGAGGAAAAAACCCAGATAGCGATCCGCAACGACTCTAAGATGTACGTCGAATTGGGTGACCAAGCCGTTGGAAGGGCCGTCCAACGATGGCCTGAGTTGAGGTTCCGTGGACATGGAAGACAAGGTTTGTCTGTCTCAGTCTCGGACTGTGGCTCTGATCGTGGCGCTGCTCGGCACACTCGCACTCGCTTGCTGCACACGTGGTTATCTCAGATCCGTGCCCTTTATCAACAACTCGACTACATGAACTATATCATACCGACTAATTCTCGGTTGCAACTACGGGGTCATATCACAGCTGTTCAGGCAATACAATCACTACCTCGTCGTCCTTTGTACTCTACCATATACCGTGCCGCAACGAGCGAGTCAGTCAAGAACCGCTAACCACACTCAACGTCGAGGAGAGTAGCAAGAAACTGTTCACCATTACGGGTAGGGCTAGAGACGCAGAGAAATGTTCCTTTGTTGCCAGCGGCAGCATGACCGGTCACCTGAGCACAATAGAATTCCTTAGCATATATGTCACATTCACATCGGCACTTGCTAAATAGGTTACTAGTTTCTGTGCAAAGCAAGCGAAACAAGTGGTCACATGGAGCATGAGAAACGGCAAAGCAAATATCGCAAGATATAAATCATCGGGCAGCAAGCACTACAGGAGAACGCAACCAAGCTACGCAAAAGATAAACCAGCACCGTGATGGTCAAGACAGAACAAGCATTGACTGCCAAGACTTAGTTTTCGCATTCGCGCAGGATGACGGACACAACGCCCAGATTCAAACAAATTGCTCCAAGTACTCACTGCCTCCTATAACCCCCCGCATTTTGATCGAGCCCACCTCTGGGGGGATAATCGCGAGTAGCACCCTTAGGAGGAGCCGGAGGAGGCCCAGCATAGCCTGGAGCAGTAGGATAAGCCTCGTAGGTACCAGTACCAGTCCTAGCAGGAGGGCTTTGGGATCGGCGTCTGCTTGGCCTTGAACTTTAGTATCGCTGATGAAAGGTGCTGCAGCGAAATAACAGACCTCGTACGTGCTTCCGCACCAGAGCGGGCAGGATAGTCAGCGTAGCGTGCTGACGGAGGCGTTACTGGGCGACGATATTCAGCTGGCGGGGCATAATCTCTGGACGTGGACGGTGAGGTGAGCGGACGCAGGAAAGAAAGAGTATCACGGACCGGGTAGGGGGTCTTTCAAACTCCTCCCGGCGCGAGGGAGCACCCCCTCCGGGTGGTGTCCTAGGCCTCACAGCGGGGGGAGGGGGAGGATAACCACCATATCTATCATTGGGAGGAGGGGGCCGCCTGTCATATCGGTCATAATCCCGAGACGCCGGGGGTGGATAGCCACGAGAATATGCAGCTGGATCCTCAGAGCCGTAGTAGCCAGAACGAGACTCGTAACGGGGAGGTGGAGGAGGCCCGCGCACTCTGTAATCGTCCACATCGCCTCTACGGACCGCCGGCGGCGGATAATCGCGGTAGTCTCGCGGAGGAGACACAGGTCTTCTTGGTGGCGGATAATCATATGGATAACGCGCATCACGGGGAGGAGGCGGGTAACCTCGCGGAGGGTACTCCTCACGATAGGGAGGATACTCTGGTAGCATTGATGGCGAGCGGCGTTCAAGACCCTGATACCGGCATTATCCGTCTCCCTTTGGTGCAGGCGCTGCTGACCGTT
>Ga0209488_10002114_pt1 | contig 16629 bp, 14 predicted proteins | sample Rivendell_Oct201_8_FD_188349 | JGI IMG/M metagenome (GOLD analysis project Ga0209488, IMG submission 188349) | Vadose zone soil microbial communities from the Eel River Critical Zone Observatory, Northern California, USA -... | ecosystem: Environmental > Terrestrial > Soil > Vadose zone >... | reverse complement strand
CAGCGCAAGGCGGTGCGCGTCGAATATCATCGTGGGCATCCCAAGAATCCGATGTCCGACGCCGAAATGGAGGAAAAGTTCCGTTCGCTCGCGCGCCATCATTTACCGGCCGAGCGCATCAATGCCTTGCTGCGGCAAATGTGGGCGCTTGAAGACATGCCGAAGGCCGGCGCTCTGGTGGAGATGACCAAGGTTTGACCAGCGGCATCACAACCATCAACGGCGAACACCCGGGAACACGTCGGCCACGATGAACAGAAACGGTATAGGCCAGCCTGTTCGCCGCGTTGAAGACGCGCGATTCATCAGCGGCCAAGGCCGCTATATCGACGACGTCAATCTGCCGCGGCAGGCTTATGGCCATATCGTGCAGTCGCCGCATGCCCATGCCCGCATCAATCACATCGACACGGCCCGCGCGCGGGCCGCTCCAGGCGTGCTGTGCGTTCTGACCGGCGCCGATGTCGCAAAGCTTGGTACGTTCCCGCCGCTGTTCATGCCCGAGGACATGGGCGGCCCCAAGGGCCATCGCGCGATGCGACCGGTGTTGGCGGGCGATCGTGCCCGGCATGTCGGCGATCGCGTAGCGTTTGTGGTCGCAGAGACTTGGAGCCAGGCGCGCGATGCCGCCGAGCTCATCGACATCGACTATGAGATCCTCCCCCCGGTCACGAGCCTCGATTCCGCGACAGCTGTGGACGCACCCCTCGTGTGGGACGAAGCCACCGGCAATGTCTGCGTCGGGCTGATGTTCGGAAACAAGCAGGCGACCGATGACGCCTTTGCGAAGGCTGCCGTCACGGTAAGGCTGCGCCTTGTAAACAACCGGCTTGCCGCTGTTGCCATGGAGCCGCGCGGTGCGATCGGGGATTACGATCGCGCGAGCGACACCTATACGCTCTACACCAGCACCCAATCGCCGCATGTCCAGCGCGCCATCTTTTCGCAAGCGATCCTCCGCCATCCTGAATCACGCTTTCGCGTCGTCGCCTATGACGTCGGCGGCGGCTTCGGCATGAAGGGCGACAGCTATCCGGAAGAAGCGCTGGTGCTGCTGGCGTCCCGGCGCTGCGGTTGCCCCGTGAAATGGGTCGCCAGCCGGTCCGAATCATTCCTCGGCGACGACTATGGGCGCGACCAGGTCATCGATGCCGAAATGGCGCTGGACCCAGACGGGCGTATCCTTGGGCTACGCACATCGGCGCTGCATAATTTCGGTCCATACGTGGTGGGCGCGGCCTGCGTGCCGCTGGTCTATGCGCTCAAACTCACGTCGAGCGTCTATGATGTGCAGGCGATCCATGCCACCGGGCGCGCGATCTTCACTCATACGACGCCCACGACTCCCTATCGCGGCGCCGGACGGCCCGAAGCCGTTTATATGATCGAGCGCTTGATCGATCTTGCGGCCGAAAGACTTGAAATAGACCCGGTCGAGGTGCGGCGGCGCAACTACATTGCGCCGGCAGCGATGCCCTACCAGACCGCGACCGGCTTTGTTTATGACAGCGGAGAATTCGCCGCCACGATGGATCAGGCCATCGCGCTCGCCGATTGGAATGGCTATGCCAAGCGGCAGACTGCGAGCCAAAAAACCGGGAGGCTGCGCGGCCGCGCGCTCATCTATTACATCGAGGATACCGGCGTTTTCAACGACCGCATGGAGATTCATTTTTCACCGAGCGGCGCTGTCACCATCGTGGCGGGGACCTTCTCCCATGGCCAGTCTCACGCCACGACCTATGCGCAATGCGTATCCGAGTGGCTCGGCGTTCCGTTCGAAAACATTCGCTTCGTCCAAGGCGACACCGATCAGGTGTCGTTCGGACGCGGCACCTATGGGTCTCGCAGCGCCATGGTGGGCAGCAACGCTTTGAAAATAGCAAGCGATGCCATCATCGAGAAGGGCAAGGGATTTGCCGCATGGCTGCTCGAGGCAAGCGCCCACGACATCGTCTTTCGCGACGGCCACTATCAGGTGACAGGAACCGACCGCACGATCCCGCTCATCCATGTCGCAATGGCTTCCTATCGACCGATCGGCGTGCCGAGCGAACTCGGAGTGGGTCTTGAGGCGAACGGAACCTTCGACACCGAGCCCCCGAGTTTTCCGAACGGCTGCCATATCTGCGAAGTCGAGGTCGATGCGGAAACCGGCACCGTGACGATCGACCGCTACGCCGCCGTCGACGACGTCGGCCGCGTCATCAATCCATTGATCGTGCACGGCCAGGTCCATGGCGGAGTGGCACAAGGCATTGGCCAGGCACTCACCGAACAAGTCGTCTATGACCAGGACGGCCAACTGCTCACGGGCAGTCTCATGGACTACGGCATGCCGCGCGCCGACGGCATGCCGTCGTTCGATGTCGGGTTCAACGAGGTGCTGTGCAGGACCAATCCGGTCGGCGTGAAGGGCGCGGGCGAAGCCGGGACGATCGGCGCGCCGCCCGCGGTCATCAACGCCGTTATCGATGCCCTTCGGCCGCTTGGCGTGCATCACATCGACATGCCGGCAACGCCGCACCGCGTGTGGCAGGCCATAAGGGCCGCGAAGGCGACTGACTAATATCGATGACGATCTACGCGCTCAAGCCCCGGTTCCAGAACCTGCTGCGACCCGTGGTGGGGCGGCTCGCGCATGCAGGCGTGACCGCCAATCAGGTCACGCTCGCGGCCGCGATCGGTTCCGTCCTCGTCGCACTCGTCATCATGGGAACTGACGAAACCCGATGGGTCTTCCTGCTGCTCCCGCTGTGGCTCCTGCTGCGCATGGCGCTCAATGCCATTGACGGCATGCTGGCGCGCGAGTTCGGGCAACAGAGCCGGCTCGGCGCCTATCTCAACGAGATTTGCGATGTGATCTCGGATGCAGTGCTCTACGCACCGTTTGCGATGGTCGAGCCGTTCGGCCCGATCGGGATCGCGCTGGTGATTTTCCTGAGCGCCCTCACTGAATTCGCCGGCGTTCTCGGACCGATGGTGGGCGCGTCGCGGCGCTACGACGGACCGCTCGGCAAGAGCGACCGCGCGTTCCTTTTCGGCACGCTCGGTTTCTGGATCGGGATCGGGGCGCCGCTCCCGGCGTGTCTCGGCTTGATCGTGCCGGTCGTTGCCGTGCTGCTCGCCGTGACGATGGTCAACCGCATTCGCGCCGGTCTTCGTGAGATCGAAAAGAAAGCGTGATAGTCTTTGGCCCAAGTCGTCCACGATCACTGCAACACTGCACAATTGCCGGAATCCTGCATGCGCCATGCCGAGCAAAAAACGTTCGAAACCCATGACAAGGTAGCGCTGTTCTATCGCTATTGGCCCGCCGCTTCCGGCACGCCGCGCGGTGCGATCCTGCTCTTCCATCGCGGCCATGAGCATTCCGGCCGCATGGCGCATCTCGCCGACGAACTGGACCTGCCGGATTTCGCGGTGTTCGCCTGGGATGCCCGCGGCCATGGCTTGTCGCCGGGGGAACGCGGCTTTTCCCCGAGCCTCGGCACCTCGATACGCGACGTGCAGACCTTCGTGGACCATATCGCCGCGGAATACGGCATTGCGATCGAGAACATGGCGCTGGTGGCGCAAAGCCTCGGCGCCGTCTTGGCCGCCGCCTGGGTGCACGACTATGCGCCGAAAATCCGCGCCATGGTGCTGACGTCGCCGGCATTCCGGGTGAAGCTCTATGTTCCGCTTGCGCGCGCATTGCTCAAGCTGCGGTACGAATGGAAAGGTCACTTCGTCGTCAATTCCTACGTCAAGCCGGCGTTGCTCACGCGTGATCGCGAGCGCATCGCGACCTACAAGTCGGACCCGCTGATCGCCCGCGCCATCGCGGTGAACATCCTGCTGGCGCTCGATGAAGTATCAGACCGGATTGTGACCGATGCCCGCGCCATCCCGGTGCCGACCCAGCTCCTCATCTCGGGATCCGATTGGGTGGTCCATCATGGCCCGCAGCACCGCTTCTACGAGCAGCTCGGGACGCCGTTCAAGGAACGCGTCATCCTGCCCCGGTTCCTGCACGACACTTTGGGCGAGCGAGATCGAAAAATAGCTGTCGATCATGCCCGCCGTTTCATCCTTGAACGATTTGATGCGCCGCTCTACCGGCCGTCCCTGCTCGATGCCGATCGCATGGACTACACCCGCGACGAAGCCGATGCGCTCGCGTCGCCGCTTCCACTCATATCCTGGCGCGGCATCTATTGGGCGCTCACGCGGTTCAGCTTGAAGATTGGCCGGCTCTTCTCGAAGGGGCTTTCACTCGGCCACCACACCGGCTTCGATTCCGGATCCACGCTCGATTATGTCTACCGCAACGAACCGCAGGGTCTCGGACCGCTCGGCCGTTGGATCGACCGGACCTATCTCAATTCGATTGGATGGCGCGGCATCCGCCAGCGCAAGCTTCACGTAGAAGAACTCTTGCGTGAAGTCATGAAACGCTTGGCGGCCAAGAGCATGCCGGTGCGGGTCATGGACATCGCGGCGGGACACGGCCGTTACGTTCTCGATGCGCTCGAAGGCGCTGAAACGAAGCCCGAGAGCATCCTGCTGCGCGACTATAGCGACATCAACGTGCAGGCCGGATCGAAACTAATCGCAGAGAAAGGCCTGTCCGAAACCGCGCGTTTTGTGAAGGGCGACGCCTTCAACGGTGACATCCTGGCCGCGGTGGAGCCGAAACCGACACTCGGCGTCGTTTCCGGCCTCTATGAGCTGTTCGCCGACAATACCATGGTGCGCCGCTCGCTCGCAGGCCTCGCCGCCGCCATACCGGCCGGCGGATATCTTGTTTATACGAACCAGCCCTGGCATCCGCAGCTTGAATTGATCGCACGCGCGCTCACCAGCCATCGCCAAGGCCAGGCATGGATCATGCGCCGCCGCACCCAGGCCGAGATGGATCAACTGGTCGAGGAGGCGGGGTTCCGCAAGATCGAACAGCGCATCGGCGAATCCGGAATTTTCACGGTGTCGCTCGCGGAGCGGATCACCCCGTGAGCGCCACGGATGGTTCCGCACCCTCTGGGACGGCGCGGCCCTGGCGGCGCGCCGCGCTGTGGCTTGCGTTCCTTGCGCCGTTTTTCTACGCCACCTACGGCCTCGCCAATTGGCTCGCTTCATTGCGCGCACATGTGCCGGCCATCGTGTTTGATTGGGAACACGACATTCCTTTCATCGGCTGGACGATCATTCCGTACTGGTCGATCAACGCGTTCTACGGCCTGTCCGTCTTCGTGTGCCGCACCAATGACGAACTGGATACAATCGGACGCCGGCTGCTCACCGCGCAAGTCATCGCGGTGACTTGTTTCATCTTGTTTCCGCTACGCTTCACGTTCGCACCGCCGGAGACCGCCGGCGTTTCCGGGTTCCTGTTTGCAACTTTGGCAAGTTTCGACTTGCCGTTCAATCAGGCGCCGTCGCTTCACGTTGCGATTCTCGTCATGCTGTGGGTGCACTACACCCGCATTGTTCCGCGCTGGAGCTTGTGGCTCCTGCATCCCTGGTACGTGTTGGTCGGCGGCTCAGTGCTCACGACCTACCAGCATCACTTCATCGATATTCCAACCGGCGCCCTACTTGGTTTCATGTGCCTGTGGATTTGGCCCGATCGGCGGCCCGCGCCGCCCTCGATCATGCATTGGACTAGCGATAGCCATCGGCTCGTGCTCGCCGAACGCTATGCGGCAGGCGCGCTTGCGATCGCTGTACTGGCCCTTTGGATCGGCGGTGCCGCACTCTGGCTCCTGTGGCCGGCCTGGTCGCTCCTGATGGTGGCGGCAAACTACGCGCTGTTCGGGCACGCCGGATTCCAGAAGGGTCCCGACGGCCGCATGAGCATCGCCGCGCGCGTTCTGTTGGCGCCTTTTCTGGTCGGCGTGTTTGCCAATTCGCGCGTCTGGACGCGGCACAGCCCGGCGCCGGCCGACATCGGCGACGGTGTGGCTCTGGGGCGTTTCCCGGATTGTGCGACGGCCGCGAAATTCCCGACCATCGTCGACCTTTGCGCCGAACTGCCGCATCACTGCGAGGCCCCACAATGGCGCGCGTTCCCGATGCTCGATCTCGTGCGACCCGAACCACAAACGCTCGCCACGGCCGCTGCCGTCATCGAGGAAGCACGTTCACATGGGCCGGTGCTGGTCTCTTGCGCGCTGGGCTATTCCCGCAGCGCCGCCACGGTCGCGACCTGGCTTGTGCGTTACGGGAAAAGCGCCAGCGTCAGCGAGGCCATTGAGCACATCCGTCTGGCGCGCCCACGGATCTACCTGAGCGAGGCCGCGGTCGACGCGATTGCGCAAGCGTCAAAGCTTGGCCCCAACCATGAATAGCAAGGTTGTGTGAGTCCATGACCAGCGACACACTCGGTATGACTCCCTCTCCCCTCCGGGGAGAGGGCTGGGGAGAGGGGGGCGAAAAGTTCGGTCATGGTCCCTTACCCCCGGTACACACTTAGTTTTGCGGCATGCCCTGCACAAAACGCAAAATGCGTTTTGTCACAATGCACGCTGCGAAATTATCACACCGTTTGGTCCCCCTCACCCCAACCCTCTCCCCGGAGGGGAGAGGGAGTCGCACCGAGTTCGCCTTGATGTCATCGACTCACACCAGCAAAGTTGCCATGAGCCCGATCGACATCGTGGCCGCGACCGCGGTGACCGGACTGGCCCGGCTCGTGACCGGCGTGCGCGGCAATTGGCTCGGCTGCGCGCCTGATCCGCACCCGCGAATCTATTTCGCCAATCACAACAGCCACGGCGATTTCGTTTTGATCTGGACGGTCTTGCCGCCGGCGCTGCGCCGGATCACCAGGCCGGTGGCAGGCTCGGACTATTGGATGGCCAGTGGCCTTCGTCGCTTCATCGGCTGCCATGTATTTCGCGCCGTGCTCATCGACCGTAATCCGAATACACTGCAGGAGAACCCCATTGCGTTGATGGCGAGCGCGCTGGATGCCGGCTCCTCGCTGATAATGTTTCCGGAGGGCACCCGCAACACCAGCCAGGAACCTTTACTCCCGTTCAAGAACGGCCTTTATCACCTCGCCAAAGCGCGTCCCAAAGTGGAACTCGTGCCGGCGTGGATCGAAAACCTCAACCGCGTCATGCCGAAGGGAGAGATCGTGCCGATCCCACTCTTGTGCACCGTGACCTTTGGCTCTCCGCTGCTGCTCGCCGAAAGCGAAGACAAGATCGCGTTCCTCGATCGCGCACGCAATGCGCTCCTTCGTCTCCGGCGCGACCACGAGGGTCCATGACCACAACCGAACAATCCATGGCGCTGTTCGCCGGTATCGTCGGCGTCCTTATGATCGCTTCGACCGTCGGTTTCATATTGAAGCGTCGTTATGCAACGAGCGGTCCCAACGCCGTCATCGAGAATCTCAACAGCCGGATCAAGGCCTGGTGGGTGATGGTAATCACAATCGGGATCGCCTTTCTGTTCGGAAAGGCCGGCGTCATCGCACTGTTCGGATTTGCGTCATTTGCGTCATTGCGCGAATTCATAACGCTGACGGAGACGCGCCGCGCCGATCACCGGGCGCTGGCGATCGCGTTCTTCCTCGTGTTGCCGTTGCAATATTATCTCATCTGGATCGAGTGGTACGGCCTCTATTCGATCTTCATTCCGGTCTACGCTTTTTTGCTGCTCCCGATCGTCGCCGCCTTGCGCGGCGACACCACGGCATTCATGCCGCGCGTCGCGGAGTTGCAGTGGGGCTTGATGCTCTGCGTGTTCTGCCTCTCCCATGTACCTGCCCTGCTCACGCTCGACATTCCGGGCTACGAGGGCCGCCACCTGCTGCTCATCGCCTTCCTGGTCATCGTGGTCCAGTCAAGCGATGTGCTACAATATGTGTGGGGCAAGCTGTTCGGCCGCCGCAAGATCGCACCCAATCTCTCGCCCTCCAAGACAGTCGAAGGCTTGATAGGTGGCGTCTTGAGCGCGACGCTGATCGGGGCGGGGCTTTGGTGGATCACCCCATTCTCGCCCTGGCAGGCCGGCGCCATGTCATTGATTGTTACTTTGATGGGCTTCTTTGGCGGTCTCGTGATGTCGGCCATCAAACGCGATCGCGGCGTGAAGGACTGGGGCCAGATGATCGAGGGTCACGGCGGCATGCTCGACCGGCTTGATTCCGTCGTTTTCGCCGCACCGATCTTTTTCCACCTCACACGCTATTGGTGGACGCCGTAGTCCGCTTGGTGTGTCAGACCTCGACCCTAAATCCCACTTCGATGACCGCATCATGGGGAATTTTGAAAAAATCCGGTGCCCGGCTTGCGATCCGATTGAGGATCGAGAAAACCGCGAAGGACATCGGCAACATGCTTGAACCGGCGACGCGACGAACGATGGTCTCGTGTGCGAGATAATAGTTCTTGTGATCAAGGTCGGCTTCAAATCCAAGCCTGTTGCAGTTGATGAGACTGAGCGGAATATCGGGCGTTTGCATGAACCCCAATTTTACTTGGATTCGGTAGAAGCCGTGGCCGAGCCGCTCCACGGAGAAGCGTTCGTGGAAAGGAACACGGGGCCGGCGATCGGCCAGGAACGTCAGCAGCACCACGGTCTCGTGCAGGACGCGGTTGTGCTCGATATGGCGCAGCAACATCGGCGAGGCGCCGTGCTCGACCTTGGTGAGCCAGACGCCCAGGCCCGGCGCCCTGCCGATCACGGTGCGATCGGCATAGGCGAGGAATTCCTTGAGCGGCATCGACATCTCCTGCAGCCGGCGACTGACCGCCATCGCGCCCGTGCGCCAGATCACCATGAGCGCGGCGACCGTCCCGCCGATGACGAGAGGAAACCAGCCGCCTTCGAAGAACTTCATCGAGTTTGAGGCCAGGAACATCGTCTCGATGGAGCCGAACGCGGCAATCACCGCGACCGCGGCTGCGGGCGGCCAGCGCCAACGGTCAATGGCAACGCGGTAGAGGAGGATCGTGGTGATCAGCATCGTCCCGGATACCGCAATGCCGTAGGCAGCGCCGAGATTTTCACTGGTCCTGAACATGACCACGGTGGACAATGTGCCGACCATCAGGAGCCAATTCGCCGCCGGCACATAGACTTGGCCAGCCTCTTCCCTCGACGTCGGCACGACCCGCGCGCGCGGACACAGTCCGAGCTGCATCGCCTGCCGGGCCAGCGAAAACACACCCGAGATGAGCGCTTGCGAAGCGATGATGGTCGCCAGTGTTGCGAGTAGCACCATGGCCACGAGCGCCCAGGCCGGAACCGACTTGTAGAACGGGCTAACGGCGGCGGCGGGATCAACGAGAATAAGGGCACCTTGCCCAAAATAGTTGAGCAGAAGTGCTGGAAGCACCACGCCGAACCACGCCCGACGGATCGCTGCCGCGCCAACATGGCCCATGTCGGCATACAACGCCTCACCGCCGGTCAGGGCCAGAAAAACCGCACCGACGATTGCGAACGAGATGAGTGGATTTTGACTTAGGAGCCGCACCGCAGCGAGCGGGTTGAGGGCCCAGATGATTTCCGGCGCGGCAGCAATGTTGACGACACCGAGCGTCCCGATGGCGACGAACCAGACCACCATGATGAGCCCGAACAGACGACCGATGCTCCCGGTCCCCCGTCGCTGAAGCACAAATAATCCAATCAGGATTGCGAGCGTGAACGGTACGATGAGATGTTCGAAGGCCGGGGTAACGAGCTTGAGACCCTCCATGGCCGAGAGCACGGAGATAGCCGGCGTGATGACCCCGTCCCCGCACAGCAGCGCCGCACCGACGATCCCGAGCAGGACCAGCACCGGCAGCCCGATATCCTGGGAAACCCGCCCCGACGTTACAAGCGACAGGAGCGCGAGGATGCCGCCCTCTCCCTCGTTGTCAGCTCGTAAAACGAAGATAACGTACTTCAGCGTCACCATCGCCATCAACGCCCAGAAGATCAGCGACACGATGCCGAGCACATCCTGTGACGTCGGAGGCGAATGGCCGGTACCGGCCAGCGCAATCTGGAAGGCGTAGAGCGGACTCGTGCCGATATCGCCGTAAACAACTCCGAGCGCGGCGAGCGTAAGAGACCCAGGATTGCCGCCATGGTGCGGAGATTTCGGCGCAGGCCCTGCAGGCGGCTCCGCGGCGGAGGCCAAAGCACGCGTAGGCGCATCCATTTGAAACCTCCTGCCGCCCGACATGTCCTCCCACGTCGGGAAGCAAGATTTAAGCCAGACTTCCTATCGCGGCGACTACGTATACTCTGATGGGTATCTTTGGCGGACTCGTGATGTCGGCTGTCAGGGGTCGTAGCCCGGATGAGCGTCCCTCATCAGCGCGTTTACGCGCATGATGGGGGCGCGATATCCGGGACCATCGATCCCCGCATGTCGCCATCTCGCGTAAAGAACGCGATCTGGCTCATGCGGGCTACGACGTCCCCCGTCCCTCACAGCGGGCTTTCGCCATTCGTGGCTCCCGGCATTCCGCCGGCGGGCTCCGTCGCACGTCTGGCGAGATATCGCATGAGCGCGTCGGCCGCGAGAAGGAGCGGTTTGTCCGGATTGGAGCTGCAGTAATCGTCGATCCAGGTGGCAAGATCGCGATTGCGGAACGAGGCCGAGACATCATCAACATCCGGCAGCTCGTACATCGCGGCAGCCGCATTCACATAGCCGAGAATCCAGCTGTCCTGCACGTGTTTTCGGTTCGTCTTGTTTTCATGTTCTTGCGTCCAGGCAGAGCAGGAAGCCGCCCCCTCCCCCCGGGCCGTAATGGTCTTTGCCGTCGCGGCAAACGGCACCATCAGAACAACCGCCAATAGCGCATAAGCCGTTCGCATGACTGCATCCTCCGTAGAATGGGTGGGTCAGTCTACACCACGTTTAAGAGGAGCGTTCGGATTTTCCTCAGGTAAGTTTATGTCAACCGGGTTGCGGCCGGCCAAGTCACGCATTCGTGACGTCGTCGGTCGCGGCCGGACAAACACATCACGTTACCCTAGTGGCGCGCGTCACTTAAGTCGAAGGGATTGCACACCCTTCGAATTCGTAGGGGCGGGTCTTGTGCCCGCCCGCCGACCCACACAACGTGCGGTGTTTGTGGCTCCGGGCGGCCACAAGGGCCGCCCCTACGCAATACCCAATTTCCGTCTTCCGGTATCGGCGTCACCGCCACAGGAACGGCGGAGGGATGTGAGAGCCGGTGACTTCTTCGCGCACCAGTCCCCAGAACTCGCGAATCTTGGATCGCACCTGCGCGGTATTGCGTCCCAATACCTTGAAGATCAGGCCGGCATCATTGGGCAGCCGGCACGCTCCGAACGCCACGCCGCGCGCAAGATCGACATCGGCGTCCACGCGTTGATGAATGCGATCGGCATTGTCTTTGGGCGTGCACAAAATCACATTGCCGAACACGTCAAGTGAGTCCATCACGCCCGTCTGTCGCATTGGATTGCGCTGCGGTTCGATCATCAATTTCTCTTTGAACAAAACGCGGCCATCGGGACGGGCGGCGGCGATCGCCAGTGACAAGACGGACGCGCCGAAACATTCGTCAGGATGATGATGCTTTCGACCGGGCTGGAGAATTTCGGAATAGAGCAGCGTTGCAGTCGGAGGAATGGAGATTTGCGTATCGCTGATGAACCGCGCGCGCCGATGCGGGATAACGGGTTCGGGAAGAAATTCCAGATAGGAATCCTCCGCCAGCGTGAAGGTCTGCGTTTGTGCAACGTAATTGGCGTCCATCGTGTGGATCTTGGTTGCCGACTGCGATGTCACATGGGCTTCTGCGCCCCGCCCCAACGTAACTTCGAGAGCAAGCCGGTCTCCCTGCAGCAGGCAACCGGTTGTGGAGATCATGAACACATGCGCCATGCCAGGCATTTCCTGGTCGTAATACAGTGCACGCTGCGCCATGCTGGGGGCTCGGCGATCGAGTTTCGCAAGGATGGTCTGGCTGCCGCGGCGCTCGAAGCCAAGATGCAGAAAGCCGGTTTTCCCGACCGTCCTGCTTTTCATTTGCGGCGGCTCGTCGTGATAATCCGCCAACTCCGGCGCCGAGGCACCAAGCGCCTCGGCCGCAGCCCAGGGAACCGCGGCCGGCTCGATCATGCGGGCCTGCCGTTGCGAAGCCCGATATCGAAAAGAAACTCCTTTTCGATCATTTCGACCAATTCCGGAATTCCTTCGCCGGCCTTGCAGTTGGTGAACAAGAACGGCTTCTTGCCGCGCATTAGAAGCGAATCCTGCTTCATCACGTCGAGGCTCGCGCCGACGTGCGGCGCAAGATCGGTCTTGTTGATCACAAGGATGTCCGAATGTGTGATCCCGGGTCCGTTCTTGCGCGGAATCTTGTCGCCGGCGGCGACATCGATCACATAGATGAAATAGTCCACCAGGGCCGGCGAAAATGTAAGCGTGAGATTGTCGCCCCCGCTTTCAATCAGCACCACGTCGCTGTCGGGAAAGCGCCGCTCCATGTCCTCGACAGCCGCGAGATTCATGCTGGGATCCTCGCGTACCGCCGTGTGCGGACAGGCACCGGTCTCCACGCCCAGGATGCGTTCCTCGAGCAGGACGCCCTTAAGCGTACGCTGAACATGCTTGGCGTCCTCGGTCGTCACCACATCGTTGGTGATGATGAGTATTTTGATGCCGAGGTCGAGCAGTCGGGGTGTGATGGCCTCGACGATCGCCGTCTTGCCCGACCCGACCGGACCACCAATCCCGATGCGCGTGATTTTCTTCGGCATGCGACCTTTGTTACCTAACTCATGAACAAGCGGACATGCGCCTTCGCATGCACGGCGCCGAGAACTTCGGTCAACGGCGCATAGCCCGCCATGTCCGACAATCCGGCGGCGGCGGCAACCTCATAGGCTGCCTGCGTATGGCCGTTGAGTTCGTAGAGAATTCCTTGCGTGTCGAAGTGGCTGACCTTCATCAGCCGTAGCGCCGCGCTTAAGATTGCGCAAGCGACGCCATATTGGTGGACCGTGAACGCCGCGAGCGCCGGCAGGCCCTGCGCCGCGAAACTGATCGCCAGCGCGACCGGATAGCATCCCGGCGTCTCGGAGGTCTCGATGCGCTCACGCCAATTACTGAGCAATGGGGCGCTGATCATCTGTGCGGACATTTCGGCAAACTTCTTGCCCATGCGCACCGACATCATGCGCATCTCCTGGGACAGTTTGCGCGCATAGACCAGTTTGTCGATCGCGATGAGCGCGTCGATGTCGTCCGCGCAAGCCGCGGGGTGGGCGGCGATCAGCGCAATGCCGTCCCCGCGCGCGGCTTGTTCCACCGCGGTCCGGGTAAACTCACGGAGCGTGGATGCGTCTTTCACCACGCCCTTCTGGATTGCGGATTCGAGCCCGCAGGAAAACGAGAACCCCCCGACGGGGAACATTGAATCGCCGAATTGCAGGGTACGTGCAAGAAACGCTGCGCCAAACGCGCCGTCGAATGGTGCTTCGGATTTGCTATCCGCCATGGTCGTCGGCCGCTACCGGCTTTGTGTGTCCGCCGCCTGAGGTGTCTGCGCCGTGTTGCCCTGGATGGCGAACGGGTGGCCGTCCATAGGCCTGACCAGTCCCAGTTTCGATCTCGGCATAGCGTTCATGGGTATGCGAATGCACCGGCCCTTCGGCACCGCCAAACAGGCGGCGTGATTCGTGCGGCGCCAGGTAAAAAATAACGTCCCGGCCTGGTACGAATTCGTAGCGGATGCCCTCGAAGCGATGCGTGTTCATGACCGACGCCATCACCTTGCGGTCGACGGTCAGCGGTACATAGACGCAATCGCCCTTGACCAGCGCCGGCCAGTGCTGGTTGCCCATCGCATGACCGAGTTCGATGCAGGTACGCATGGCGATTTCAGGAGAAGCGGCGGACAGTCCATCCAGATGCACCACCATCACGTCGCGCAAATCGATGTGCGCGACAATTGCCGTGGCGTTCGCCACGTCCCAAACCAGCACATCGCCGTCACGTATATAGCTGCCGCGGTCCAATGAAATTGCGATTTCGGCGCCTTGCGCCGTCATCTTTCGAAAGCGGCTTTTCTGCGCCTCCCATTGATCGACCTGCAACGCGTCGATTGTGGCCGCCGACAAGCGCTCGGCCCATTGCGGATCGCCGATATTACCCAGAACGCTTTCAATGATGACCACGGACCGTCCGTCAGCTGAAAAAGTATTTCTGGTTGAGCGAGATCGTTTTCAAGGGCGCAACGGTGGCATGTATGCCGTCGACCGTGACCGCGAATGTCTCCGGGTTCACTTCGATCTGCGGCGTCCCGGAATTGCGAATCATGTCACGCTTGCCGATCTTGCGCACATTGCCGACCGGAATGACCTGGCGCTTGAGGCCAAGCCGATCCTTGATGCCGGCCGCGTGTGCCGCGCCGGACACAAAGGTCACGCAACTCGCCGGCAGCGCATCCCCGTATGCGGCAAACATCGGACGGTAATAGACCGGCTGCGGTGTCGGCAGCGAGGCATTCGGATCGCCCATGATGGCCCAGCTGATGGCGCCGTTCTTGATCACCATCTTCGGTTTGGCGGCGAAGAACCCCGGTTCCCACAACACCAGGTCGGCGATCTTGCCGACCTCGACCGACCCCAGCACGCCCGCAATGCCATGCGTGATCGCCGGATTGATCGTGATCTTGGCGACGTAGCGCAGGACCCGGAAATTGTCGTTGCCGGGCGCATCCTCCGGCAGCTTGCCGCGCCCTGTCTTCATCGCGTCGGCGGTCTGGATGCAGCGCAGCCAGCATTCACCGATTCGTCCCATCGCCTGAGAGTCGCTCGAAAACATCGAAATCACGCCGAGATCATGCAGCACGTTCTCGGCCGCGATAGTTTCGACGCGGATGCGGCTCTCGGTAAATGCCACATCAGACGGGATGTTGGGGCTCAGGTGATGGCACACCATGATCATGTCGTAGAGTTCAGCGTGCGAATTGATGCCGTAGGGGAGCGTCGGATTTGTCGAGGACGGCAATACGTTGGGCAGGCCGGCTATCTTGATGATATCCGGCGCGTGGCCGCCGCCCGATCCCTCGGTATGGAAGGAGTGGACCGCGCGTCCCTCGAATGCCGCGATCGTGTCTTCGACAAAGCCGGATTCGTTGAGCGTGTCGGTGTGAATGCAAACCTGCACATCCATGTCGTCTGCAACTGTGAGAGCGGAGCGAAGCACGGCCGGCGTCGTACCCCAGTCTTCGTGGCACTTGAGACCCACCGCGCCAGCTTCGACCTGCTCGACCAGCGCGGCCTTGCCGTGTCCGTGCCCCTTGCCGAGGATGCCGATATTGACGGGCCAGCCCTCGAACGCGCGCAACATCATGTTGATGTTTCCGGGCCCCGGCGTGACCGTTGTCGCATTGGAGCCGTCCGAAGGACCCGTTCCGCCACCGATCAGAGTGGTGGTGCCGTTGGACAGGGCCGCCTGCGCCTGCTGCGGAGAAATGAAATGGATATGCGTATCGATACCGGCGGCTGTGAGGATCAAATGCGCCCCCGATATGGCGTCGGTCGCCAGGCCGATTTCGAGGCCGGGTGTCACGCGGTCCATCGTGTTCGGATTGCCGGACTTGCCGACGCCGCAGATACGACCGTCCTTGATGCCGACGTCGGCTTTCACAATGCCCAGCACCGCATCGATGATCGTCACATTGGTTATCACGAGGTCGGGCGCTCCCGCCGCACGCGTCACCTGATTGTCCATGCCCATGCCTTCGCGCATGCTCTTGCCGCCGCCGAAGACAATCTCGTCGCCATAGCCACCGCGCAGATCGCGCTCGATTTCGACAAACAGTCCCGTATCGCCCAAACGGATGCGATCGCCGATGGTCGGGCCGAACAATCCAACATATTCTTGTCGCGAGATCGTGGCCATGAGGGCCCCTGTCATTGACGCTAAGTTAAGCGCGATTTCTCTCCGTCGCCGTCACCCTTGTGACGACGAGCGGAACCCTCGTTTTGCAGCCAGCGCCACGGCCTTGGCCTTGACGGTGGCGGCATCCGCGCCGGCGGTCGGACCATCGACGAGATTGTTGAACCCATAGGCGGCGCGCTTGCCGCCATAGGGAACCAGTTGCACCTCGCGCTCGTCGCCGGGCTCGAACCGCGTCGCCGTCGATGACGGGATGTTGAGATGCAGCCCGAATGCAGCGGCGCGATCGAATTCCAGTGCGCGATTGACCTCGAAGAAATGGAAATGCGATCCCACCTGTATGGGCCGGTCGCCGGAATTGCGTACCGTGAGCGTCGTCACCGGCCGATCGGCATCGAAGGTGATCGGCGTGGCACTGCAAACGTAGCCGCCCACTGCCACGTCCGCCGTTGCCGGGTCGACATCGGCAGCAACGACTGGGCCCGCTTTTGCTCCGGCCATGCTGACCTCCTGTTGAACGCGATCTACTGGATCGGCGTGTGTACGGTTACGAGGCGACTGCCGTCAGTGAACACGGCCTCGACCTGCACCATCGGAATGAGATCCGCGACACCGTCCATGACGTCAGCCTTGGTCAGCGCGGTTCTTGCTTCCATGGTTACTTCTTCGATTGTCTTGCCGGCACGCGCACCTTCAAGGGCAACAGCCGAAATGATCGCGACGGCTTCAGGGTGATTGAGCTTCAGGCC
>Ga0209488_10002112_pt1 | contig 16635 bp, 14 predicted proteins | sample Rivendell_Oct201_8_FD_188349 | JGI IMG/M metagenome (GOLD analysis project Ga0209488, IMG submission 188349) | Vadose zone soil microbial communities from the Eel River Critical Zone Observatory, Northern California, USA -... | ecosystem: Environmental > Terrestrial > Soil > Vadose zone >... | reverse complement strand
GAAGGTGACGATGGCCGCCGCGGCGGGGCGCAGGATGATCGGGGAGCCGGCATGTGCTGGCCCGGACAGGATGTAGCCGACCGCCACGATCGCTACGATCAGAGCGAGGGAGATGAACCAGAGCCGCCTGTCGTCGAGCTGCGTGCGCGTCGCCATGTGGACACGACCTTTCGCGACAGTCATCTTGCGTCATGTGCCGCTGTCAAACACCGGCTGGCCACTTGTGCGTCACGGACGGTTGGTAAGTCCCCCGCCCAGCGGACGCGGCGGCTAGCGCGCCACGCGGTAGCGGAGGTAGACGACGCTCGAGCTGAAGGTGCGGGTCTCGACGAGTTCGAGATCCACCCGGCGCTCGCGCTGCGCAAAGTACGGAATGCCGCCGCCGACCAGCACCGGGTAGACCATGACCCGGTACTCGTCGATCAGGCCCAACGCGGCCGCCTCGGCGGCTAGCGTCGCGCCGCCGATCGCTATATCGCCGTCCCCCGGCTCGGCTCGCAACCGCTCGATCTCCTCCGCGAGGCCGCCGGAGGCCAGGCGGGCATTGCCCTGTACCGCCGACAGCGTGGTGGAGAAGACCACCTTCGGGAGCGGCTTCCACAGTGCCGCCCACTCGAGCTCTGCATCGTCGAGCGATTGATCCTGGTCGGCGGTTTCCCAGTACAGCATCGTCTCGTACAGCCGTCGTCCCATCAGGTGGACGCCGACCTCTCGGATCTCGTTGATCCAGAAGCGAAAGACCTCCGGGTCGGGCACGGTCCAGTCGAAGCGGCCGTCCGGCCCGACGATGTAGCCGTCGAGCGAGGCGCTCATCGAATAGGTCACGCTGCGCATCAGGAGTCCTCCTCGGTAACGGGTTCGACAATACGACCGCCGGACACCGCAGGACTCATCGCGGCTCGCCCACGTACCACGGAGAACACACGACGACGTGGTGTCGCGCGGTGATCAGTCGGGCCTTGGCCTCCGCGTGTTGGCCCCACCCAGAGTCAGTCGGCTACTACTTTGACTTGCCGGTCCCGAACTGGCGGTCGCCGGCATCGCCGAGGCCGGGCATGATGTAGCCCTTGTCGTTGAGCTCCCGATCGAGCGAGGCGCAGTAGATCTCGACGTCGGGGTGCGCCGTGGTGACCGCCTCCACGCCCTCGGGCGCGGCGATCAGGTTGACGAGCTTGATGCGAACCGCACCCCAGCGCTTGAGCACCTCGATCGCCGCCGTCGCCGAGCCGCCCGTCGCGAGCATCGGATCGAGGATGAGGCACAGGTCGACAGTCGCCGAGTCCGGCAGCTTGTTGTAGTACTCGACCGGCCGGAGGGTCCGCTCGTCCCGGAACAACCCGAGATGCCAGACCTCGGCCGTCGGCATGAGCTCGAGCATCGCGTCGACCATCCCGAGCCCGGCCCGCAGGATCGGGACGAGCCCGATCCGATCCGCCAGCTCGGCGGCCTCCATCTCCTCCATCGGCGTCCGGATCTTCCGTGGCCGGACGTGCGCGTCGGCCAGCGCCTCGTAGCCGAGCAGCCACGACAGCTCGCGGACGACCTCCCGGAATTTCTTCGGCTCGGTCGCCTCGTCGCGCAGGACAGCCAGCTTGTGGAGGATGGCCGGATGCTGCGAGACGTGCAGGGTCGACGGCAGGGACAACGCGATCCTCCGAGAAGTTCGGTCGACGGCGTGGCCGGTCGGTCGAGGGTGGGCCCGGGCGTCGGTCGGTCGGCGCCATCGTAGCAAAGCCCTTGGCCGTCCCGACCAGGATGTGGACGAAACTCGACCGATTCCCGGACCGCTCGCCCGCCGGGCGCGCCGGGCGCGTTATCCTCGCGGAGTCGTGACAGCACCCGACGTCTCCGCCAACGGCGCTCAACCGGATGCAACCCGGCAGGCAGCGGCGCGCTCGTCGACGCGTCGGCCGCCCGCCCGATCCCGGATCGTTCCGCCGATCCTCGTCCGCCAGCTCCGCAACGGCATCGAGGAGAGCGTCCACCGTGGCGACATCGTCGAGGTCGATGTCGATGGCCGGCTCGTGCGAGGTCTCGGCGACCCGGATCGACTCGTCACCCTCCGGAGCTGTGTCAAGCCATTCGGTGTCGTCGCCTTGATCGAGGCTGGTGGGATCGACGCGTTCGACCTCGAGCCGCCCGAGATCGCGGTCATGGCCAGCAGCCACTCGGGCGAGGACCTCCACGTTCGCACGATCCAGGCGATGTATCGCCGAGCCGGTGCGAGCCAGTCGCTGATCGCGACGGGCGTCGAGGGCATGCCGCTCGATCCGCTGACCGCCGCCCGCCTCGCCCGGGACGGCGAGAAACCGGGCCCGATCCGCCACATGTGCTCCGGCCAGCATTCGGTCCTCATCCTCCTGTCGAGGCTGAAGGGCTGGGACCCGACCGCCTATTGGAGCGAAGAACATCCGGCACAGGTCGCCTACCGCGACGCGGTCGCGCGGGCCTTCGATGTCCATCCCGACCGGATGACGACCGCGATCGACGGGTGCGGGCTCCTGACCTACGCCTTCCCGCTCCGGGAGGTCGCCCGCGCCTACGCCCTGCTGGCCGACCCCGGTTCGGTCCGCACCAAGGACTCGCGCTCGTCGCTCGCGCCGGCCCTGACGATCGTCCGCGACGCGATGCTGGCAAATCCCGAGATGATCGGCGGGACGCGCGACCGCCTCGACACGTCGTTGATGAAGGCGCTCCCGGAACGGATCGTCAGCAAGAGCGGCATGGAGGCGCTGCGCGGCGTGGCGATCCTGCCGGGGCCGCGCAGCAGCGGGACGCAGGCGGCGGCGACGGGAATGGCCATCAAGATCGAGGACGGTGACGGCTACGACCGGGGGACCTGGGCGGCGAGCGTCGAGGCACTCGTCCAGGCCGGGGTTCTCGACGGCCAGGCGCTCCGGGTCCTCGCCCGCTATCACCGACCGGCATCGATGGATCCGCACGGGCGCCTCGGCGCGGAAGCGGTCGCGCACTTTGATCTCGCGCCGCTCGGAGAACTTCTCGGCTCCTGACAGTTGCCGCGGCGGTTCTCGACGGAGTGGGCGACACTTGGCGCACATGAGCATCGAGCCCGATCCCTACCGCGTCCTGGGCCTCGCCCGCGGGGCCTCGGCCGATGAGGTCCGCCGGGCCTACCGTCGCCTCGTCAAGGAGAATCATCCGGATTCGGCCGGGGAGAAGGCGCTGCCCCGTTTTCTTGCGATTCAGGCGGCCTACGAGACGCTGGCGGGCGGGCCCTCGATCAGGCGGGTCGGCGGGCGGGCCGCGGCGACACGACCGGTGTCTCGTGATCCATGGAGGGCCGATCCGGATCGGGCGCATACGACCCGCGACACGTCCGCTCGGCCTGGTCGGGCAGGGCGTCCTGCGAGTGCCGGCGGCCCGAGCGCGAAGAGTTCCAGCGGCGGTCCCACCGCGAAGGGTTCGACCGGGACGCCCGGTGGCTCGACCGGTCGCGGCGGCGAGGGCGTCGGCTCGTCGCAGCGACCCGCTGGCGACCGACCGCGAGGGGACGGCCGCAAGCGGGCGCCGAACAAGGCGACCCTCGGCTCGACGAGCTACGACGCAGCCGCGGACGAGCCGTTCGAACCCGAATGGTCGGGCGGGACGTGGTACGGCGCGTCGAGTGGGACGTACTGGACCCTCAACCCGAAGGAGTACGCCGATCCGCGCAAGCACGGGCCGGAGTACCAGCGGCGGGCGCGGCGGCGGACGGCCGGAACCGGTGTCGGCGGAGCGGGGCAGCGCCCCGATTCGCCGTGGGACGACGATCTTGGCGAGCCCGTCGAGCCGCCGATCGGCAGCCCATCCGATGCGGGTGCGCCCCTGGCCGACGAGGAATCCGCGGCGCGGGGAGCGGCGCGCCGCCCGCCAGTCGGCCGTCGACGCTCCGAGGGGCGCGGGACACGCTCGGCCGGTTCGACCCCGGCGTGGGATGCCGCGTCCGCGGCCTGGGACCATGCCGCGCCCTCGGCCGGCACATCGGGTGAGTCGGACGGTCTCGACCCGTTCGCGGCGGCGGCCCACATGGCGACCAGCCTCGCCGGCACGCCGCGCGGCTTCATGGCTCGGGTGGGTCTCGCCCTCATCGGCTGGCCGGCGATCGGCCTCGCCCTGACGACCGTGACTGGCGAGCTGACCGGCTGCGGGCGATTCGCCGCCAGCTGTGTCGACCCGTTCGGCGTCGGGACGTGGCTGGCCCAGCTCGTCATCATCGCGATCCTGCTCATTCTTCCGTCGGTTGCGGCCCTGTCGGCTGTCGGCTCATTGGTCGCCCTGGCCGCAGCGGTCCCGACGGCGGTCATTCTCAGCGCCAGCGGTGGCTCGCACGAGCCGGCGGCCAGCGCCACGATCCTCGGCGTCGTGCTCGTCTTCGCCTATGCCGCGGGCGTGTTCGTGGCGCTGGTCCGGCGAAGGGGAATCGCCCCGCTACCATGACGACGATGTCTCGCCGTCACGACGCCCACGACCTGTCCGTCGCCGCCCAGGAATACCTGCTCACCCTGCGGGTCATGGCCGGCGACGGCTCGCACGTGAAAGCGGCGCAGGTCGCGCGGCGGGTCGGTGTCACGAACCAGGCTGCCAGCGAGATGTTCCGACGGCTCGGGGCAGATGGGCTGGTCGAGCAGACCGACGGCCGCGATCTCGTGCTCACCGGGCCCGGTCGGGCGGCGGCAGACGCGATCTTCCGCCGCCACGCGCTGCTCGAGTGGCTGCTGACTGCCGTGGTCGGCCTCGGCTGGGCCGAGTCGGACGAGGAGGCGGCTCGGCTCCAGGGCGCGATCTCGCCGCGCGTCGAGGCTCGGCTCGACGAGATGCTCGGCCACCCGGAGACGTGCCCACATGGCAACCCGATCGACGCCGAGACCGCTCGTCGGCGGCCGGCGGGCACGCCGCTGAGTGAGACCGAGGCTGGTCAGCGGGCCACGATCTATCGGATCACCGAGGAGGCCGAGGAGGACGCCGGGCTCCTGTCCTACCTGGAGGCGCGGGCATTGACGCCCGGCGCCCACGTCACGGTCCTCGCCCGCTCCGAGTCGCTCGATTCACTGACGCTGGAGGGCCCACGCGGTCGGGCGACGCTCGGGCTCCGCCCGGCTGCACTCGTTCGCGTCCTGGAAGGAGAGGCGGATCCGGGCCTGTTCCATCGGGTCCCGGAGGCAGCCCGCGCCTGAAGGCCGGCCGAGCCCACCCGGATTCACGCCCCACGTTCATATCGGACGAGTTTTGCGGGTTAGCGGCCCGGGCACGGTCGTTTTCTGCACCTGGTGCACATCCCACGAGAATTGGATGGACTTTCGAGCGGGGAACGCGCCCAAGTCGTCGCATGTGCACGTGCGACGAGAATGCGCGCGGACAAGGCCCTCGCAAGCACCCACGCACCCGCTCGTACAATGACCCGATGACCACCGATCGCGTCCGCATCGCGCCGAGCCCGACGGGCCCCCTCCATATCGGGACCGCCCGGACCGCGCTCTTCAACTACCTCCATGCTCGGCATACCGGCGGGACGTTCATCCTCCGGCTCGAGGACACCGACGTCGCCCGTTCGTCCATCGCGTATGAGAACGACATCCTCGAGGGGCTCCACTGGCTCGGCCTTCGCTGGGACGAGGGCCCCGAGGTCGCCGGCGAGAGCTCCCGCGGACCGCATGCGCCCTACCGTCAGATGCAGCGCCTTCCGCTCTACGCCGCAGCCGCCGAGGGGCTCCTCGCCGAGGACAAGGCCTACCCCTGCTACTGCACGCCGGAGGAGCTCGACGCCGAACGAAAGCGCCTCGAGGCACTCAAGCTCCCGCCCCGTTACAGCGGCAGGTGCGCCAACCTCACTTTGGAGCAGCGGGCGGCCTTCGAGGCGGAGGGGCGGCGGCCCGCGCTCCGCTTCCGGGTCGGGGAGGGGATCGTCGTCATCGACGACATCGTCCGCGGCCGGGTGGAGATCGACGTGGCCAACATCGGTGGCGACTTCGTCATCGTCCGAGCCGACGGAACGCCGCTCTACCACTTCACCGTCGTCGTCGACGACGCCGAGATGGAGATCACCCACGTCATCCGCGGCGAGGACCACCTCTCGAACACGCCCAAGCACGTGCTCCTCTTCCGTGCCCTCGGCCACGAGCCGCCGCAGTTCGCTCACCTGCCGCTCATCCTCAACCCCGATCGTTCGAAGATGAGCAAGCGAAAGAGCCAGACGGCGATCGACGACTACCGGGCCGAAGGCTTCATTCGAGAGGCGCTCGTCAACTACCTGGCCCTGCTCGGCTGGTCGACCGGCTCCGAGGACGAGGTGCTCTCGCTCGATGAGATCGTCGAACGGTTCGAGCTGACCGACGTCAACAAGGCCGGCGCGGTTTTCGATCGGGAGCGGCTCGAGTGGCTCAACGGCCAGTGGATCCGGCGCCTCGCGCCTGATGAGCTCGTCGATCGGCTGCGGCCGTTTCTCGAGCGCGATCTCGCGGCCGGGCTGATCGACCGGCTGCCATCCGACGAGGAGATTGGCGCCCTCCTGCCGATCATCCAGGAGCGCCTGCCGCGGCTCGGTGCCGTCGGCGAGCTCGTCGGATTCCTGTGGTCCGAGGAGATCTCGGTCGATCCCGCGACGCTGGTGCCGAAGCGCTGGGACATCGAGACGACCGTCGAGGGGCTGCGGGCGGCTCGAGAGACGATCGCGGACGTCGGAGACGTCAGCTACGAGGCCGACGAGCTGGAGCCGCCGCTCCGGGCCCTCGCCGAGGCCCGCGGCTGGAAGGCCGGCGATCTCTTCATGGCGATCCGCGTCGCGGTCACTGGCCGGACGGCGGCGCCGCCGCTGTTCGACACGCTCGTGGCGCTCGGCAAGGAACGGACGCTCGAGAGGCTAGACCGCGCGACCGAGGCACTGGACGCTGCAGCGGCCTGACCGCCGGTCGCGAACCTGACAGGACCTGTCGCCTTTTGGCGCCACGCTCACGCGGACACGCTTCGCACCGGAGATTTGCCATGGATCGCGCATCCGTAGAGACCTGGCTGAGCCGCTATGTCGAGGCCTGGAAGAGCTACGACCGCCAGGCGATTGCCGACCTGTTCAGCACCGACGCCATCTATCGCTTCCACCCATACGACGACGGTGGCGACGTCATCCATGGTCGCGAGGCGATCGTCCGCTCGTGGCTCGAGCCCGACGGCGATCTGAGCGGCCGAGACGAGCCAGGCTCGTATGAGGCCCAGTACGAGCCGTACGCCGTCGACGGCGAGCGAGCGGTCGCTGTCGGCTCGAGCAGCTACTGGACGGACGACACCCGATCGACCCTCGAGCGGGTCTACGACAACGTCTTCCTCATGCGCTTCGACGGGGACGGCCGGTGCGTCGAGTTCACCGAGCTCTTCATGAAACGGCCGAGCCCGGCCGAGGTGCTCCTTCGGGCGTGAAAACGGCGCGTTAACACGGCCGACTACGATGAACACCGAATGGCACGAACGATCCTCGTCGTGGACGACGAGACGACCCTCCGCGAGACGCTCGTCGACGCGCTCGAGGCAGAGGGATTCCGGGTCGTCTCGGCCGCCGACGGTCGCGCGGCGCTGACCGTCTTCCGGGCGGAGCGGCCGGACCTTGTCCTGCTCGACCTGATGCTGCCCGAGCTGTCGGGGATCGAGGTCTGCCGGATCATCCGAGCCGAGTCGGGCGTTCCGATCGTCATGCTCACCGCGAAGGATTCGGAGATCGACAAGGTCGTCGGCCTGGAGCTCGGGGCGGACGACTACGTGACCAAGCCGTTCAGCGTGCGTGAGCTGTCGGCGCGGATCCGGGCCCTGTTCCGACGCGCCGAGCAATCGGTCACGGCCGAGAACCCGCCGGCGGTCGTCGACCTCGGGCGCGTCCAGGTCGACATCGCCGGTCATCGCCTGCTCCGCGACGGCGACGCATTGCCGGTCAAGCCGAAGGCTTTCGAGCTGCTGGTGTTCCTGCTGCGCCATCCCGGCCAGGTGTTCACCCGCGACCAGCTCCTCGAGCGCGTCTGGGGCTACGACTACGCCGGTGAGACTCGGACCGTCGACGTTCACGTCCACTGGCTCCGCAGCCAGATCGAGGAGGAGCCCTCGTCGCCGCGGTTCATCCACACCGTCCGCGGCGTCGGCTACGGCTTCCGCCGGCCCGCCTGAGCGGCTCCCCTCAGGTGAGCAGGTCGAGCACGACGTAGGCGACCGCAGCGACGGCGGCCGAGGCCGGGATCGTCAGGATCCAGGCGATGACGATATTGCCGGCCACGCCCCAGCGGACGGCCGAGAGCCGATCGGACGAGCCGACGCCGATGATCGCGCTCGAGATGACGTGGGTCGTCGAGACCGGCATCCCGAAGTGCGACGCGGTGAGGATGATCGTGGCGGCGGTCGTCTCGGCGGCGAAGCCATGCACCGGATCGAGCTTGACGACCCGCTGACCCATCGTCTTGATGATCCGCCAGCCGCCGGCCGCTGTCCCGAACGAGATCGCAGTTGCCGCCAGCACGATGACCCACAGCGGTATCGGGGAATCGGCGGGGAGGACGCCGGCGGCGATCAGGGCGAGCGTCATGATCCCCATCGTCTTCTGGGCATCGTTCGAGCCGTGGCTGAACGCCATGAACGCCGCGGAGATCAACTGGAGGCGCCGGAACCGCTCATTGATCCGCTGCGGGTTTGCCCTCCTGAAGACGTTCAGCAGGATGACCATGAGCAGGAACCCGCCGAGGACACCGGCGAACGGCGAGGCCACCAGCGGCAGGATCACCTTGCTCATCACCCCGTCGACCTTGATCGCCGACGCCCCGACCGCGGTGACGACGGCCCCGAGCAGCCCGCCGATCAGCGCATGGCTCGACGAGCTCGGGATACCGAACCGCCACGTGATGAGGTTCCACACGATCGCCCCGACGAGCGCGGCCGCCACGATCGTCTGACCGACCGGGCCGTCCGGCGTCGTCGCCAGACCCGACGAGATCGTCTTGGCAACGGCGGTCCCGGTCAGGGCCCCGACGAAGTTTGCCGTCGCCGACATGAGGATCGCATGCTCGGGTTTGAGCGCCCTGGTCGAGACCGACGTGGCGATCGCGTTGGCCGTGTCGTGGAAGCCGTTGATGTAGTCGAAGAGGACCGCCAGACCGAGAACGACGAGGAGCAGCACGGTCAGGTTGGTGGGCACGGCCGAAAGGTAGCAGGACCGCGAGTGGCCCGAGGCCTTCGCCGGGTATTCTTCGCGCCATGCGCCTCTCCCAGCTCTTCTTCTCGACCCTGCGCGACGACCCCGCCGACGCGGAGATGGCGTCGCATCGGCTGCTAGTGCGTGCGGGCTACGTCCGCCAGCTGGGCTCCGGGATCTATTCGCTCCTGCCGCTCGGCTTCCGGGTCAACAAGCGGGTCGAACAGGTCATCCGCGAGGAGATGGACCGGATCGGCAGCCAGGAGATCGAGATGCCGGTCGTCCATCCGGCCGACATCTGGCGGGCGAGCGGGCGCTACGACGCGATCGGGCCGGAGCTGACCCGATTCAAGGACCGCAACGGGCGGGACATGGTCCTCGCGATGACCCACGAGGAGGTCGTCGGGCTCCTCCTCGCGGACATCGTCAAGTCATACCGCCAGCTGCCGGTGATGATCTATCACTTCCAGACGAAGTGGCGAGACGAGCCCCGTGCCCGGGGCGGCTTGATCCGCGTCCGCGAGTTCGTCATGAAGGACGCCTACAGCTGCGATCGGGATCAGGCCGGGCTCGACGCCAGCTACGAAGCCCAGAAGGGCGCGTACGTCCGGATCTTCGAGCGGCTCGGCCTCGAAACAGTCGTCGTGGCGAGCGACGTCGGGATCATGGGCGGGTCGCAGGCCCACGAGTTCATGGTCCTGAATCCGGCCGGCGAGGACGTCCTCGTCCTGTGCGAGGCATGCGGCTACGCGGCCAATCGACAGGTCGCCATCGTCCCCAAGCCGGATCCGCTTCCCGAAGCAGCCGCCGCGCTCGAGGAAGTCGCGACACCGGGCACGACCACGATCGCATCGCTCGCGGCGTTCCTCGGCGTCGGACCCGAGCGAACGGCCAAGGCCGCCTTTTTCGAGGCCGGCGACGGTCGGCTGATCACCGCTATCGTGCGCGGCGACTTCGAGGTCAACGAGACGAAGCTTGCCAACGCCGTCGGCGCGACCACCGGGCTCCGGCCGGCGACGATCGAGGAGATCCGGGCCGCCGGGATGGAGCCCGGCTATGGCTCGCCGATCGGGGCGCACGACACGGTCGTCGTCGTCGACGACCTCGTCGCCCGCTCGCCGAACCTCGTCGCCGGGGCGAACCGCGAGGGCTTCCACTACCGCAACGTCAACGTAGGGCGCGATTTCGTCGCGGACGTTGCTGCCGATATCACCAACGTCCAGGAAGGGGATGCCTGCCCGCAGTGCGGCATGGCCGTCATCCTGCGCAACGGCATCGAGGTCGGCAACATCTTCAAGCTCGGGACGAAGTTCACCGACGCCGCCGGGGCGACCTACCTCGGCGAGGATGGCCGCGAGCACCCGATCATCATGGGCTCGTACGGGATCGGGGTTGGGCGGAACGTGGCCTGCATCGTCGAGGCCCATCACGACGACAAGGGCATCATCTGGCCGGCCGAGGTGGCGCCGTACGCGGCCCATCTCGTGGCGATCGGCGCGGCACGCGACCCGCAGGTGGCCGAGACGGCCGATCGCCTTCACGACCTCTCGATCGAGGCCGGCCGCGACATTCTCTACGACGACCGCGACGAGTCGCCCGGGGTGAAGTTCACCGACGCCGAGCTGCTCGGCATGCCGTGGATCCTGACCGTGTCGCCGCGCTCGCTGGCGGCGGGCGGCGTGGAGGTCACGGAGCGGGCGACCGGCGAGCGCTCGACGCGCCCGATCGACGAGGTCGAGGCACTCATCCGCGGCGAGGCCGTCGTCCCCGCCTGACAGCGGCCGATCGTCGCTACGATTGGGCCGATGCCCGCCCGCCCGATGCTTCCGCCCGACGATCTCTATGCCCGGCTCGAGCTGCCGATCGACGCCAGCTTCGAGGCAGTCGAGATCGCCTGGCGCGCCCTCCTCAAGCGCCACCATCCCGACGTCGCCGGTGCCGGGGCCGATGACGTCGCCAAGCGGATCAACGTCGCTCACGACTGGCTGTCCGATCCAGACCTGCGCGGGCGGTATGACCGCGAACGGCACCCGCGACGGCGCGCACGGGAACAGCCGACGTTCGAGACCGCGCGGGCGCGCGCGTCGGTGGCTCACGCCCGCCACCGGCCACCGGCCAATCCGGCCCATGCCGTCGAGGAGCATCTCGCCCGGATCCGGCGGTTGACCGACGACGAGCTGGACCGACTGTCGCTTGCCCAGGCGCCGCCGATCGCGTTTGTCGCCTCGATCTCGCGATTTCTCTCGGCCGACCAGCTGGCGGCCGTCGAAGGGCTCGAGCGTCGCGTCCAGGATGCGCTTCCGGCGCGGGCCAGATGGGACATACCCACTCGTGACGCCGCGATCGGCTACGCCCACGAGCTGCTCCTTGCGCCGTTTCTCGACGAGCACCTCTCGGAGCCGTTCCGCGAGCGCGTCCACGAGCGCCTCGCGCGTGGCTGGCAGACCGCCGTCGGCCAGCCCCGCTACGGCCCGAATACCGAGTCGGTCAGCGTGGCCCTCGAGCGGCTGCGGGCGATGCCCACGCTCACCCTGGGTCGCGTGGCGATCGACGCCGTTGCTGCAGGCGACGTCCCATCCGAATTGCCCTGGCCCCATGGCCTCTCGCCGCAGGACGATGACGCCCTGCGGGTCTCGTCGGCGCTCGCGCAGCGGGATGCCCTCTCGATCCTCGCCGATCCGGCGCCGGCCCTCGCCCGGCGGTCGCTCGCGCGGGCGATGCACGCCCTGGTGCTCCAGCACGGGTTTCGACGGGCAGAGCTCGATCGGCTGCTTGGCCCGTGGCGAAACGTCCTTGTCGGGCCGCGGACACCCCTCGGTCCCTTGCCTCGAGCGGGGCGCCGGTCCTAGCCGCGAGCTCGTCGGCATCGTCGAAGCGGCCGCACGAGTGGTCGCGTTCGACGCAGCGCCTCGGGTCGGGTAGACTCCGGCTCTCGTGCTCGATGGGCGCTCCGGTCAGCGCCCCGGTCCACTACCGTCCGATCCCGATCCATCCAACGCCCTGACCGGGCCCCGCAGCGTAGCGGGAGGGCCCCGTCAGGAGCTGTTGCTTCCAATGTCCTTCGATGTCCTCGGGCTGTCGCCCGAATTGCTCCGCGCCGTCGCGGACCAGGGCTACACCGAGCCCACCCCCGTCCAGCGCGAGGCGATCCCCCTCGTCCTCGCGGGTCGCGATCTTCTCGCCGGGGCCCAGACCGGGACCGGCAAGACGGCCGCGTTCGTCCTCCCGATCCTCCAGCGGCTGACCGACAGCCATCCCGTCGTCACGGGCCCGACGTCGCGCGACCGCCGTGACGCCACCCGGCCGCCGATCCGCGTCCTCGTCCTGACGCCGACCCGCGAGCTCGCCCTCCAGGTCGAGGAGAGCGTCCGGACGTACGGCGCTCATCGCCGCGTCCGCTCGGCCGCGATCTATGGCGGCGTCGGCTTCGATCCGCAGGTCCGCGCCCTCCGCGCCGGTCCGGCGATCGTCGTCGCCACTCCCGGCCGACTGCTCGACCACGTCAGCCAGCGGACGATCGACCTGTCCCAGGTCGAGGTCCTCGTCCTCGACGAGGCCGACCGGATGCTCGACATGGGCTTCATCCGCGACATCCGCAAGGTCCTCGACCTCCTGCCGCCGCAGCGCCAGAACCTCCTCTTCTCGGCGACGTTCTCGGACGAGATCCGGCGGCTCGCGTCCGGCCTCCTCGACCATCCGGCCACCGTCCAGGTCACGCCACGCAACACGCCGACCGAGCTCGTGACGCAGGTGATTCACCCGGTCGATCGGGAGCGCAAGCGCGAGCTCCTCAGCTATCTCATCCGATCCGGCCGGATCGAGCAGGCGCTCGTCTTCACCCGGACCAAGCACGGCGCCAACCGCCTCGCCGAGCAGCTTGCGCGCGACGGCATCGCCGCCGCCGCGATCCACGGCAACAAGAGCCAGGGCCAGCGGGTCCGGGCCCTCGACGACTTCAAGGCCGGTCGCGCCGCGATCCTGGTCGCGACCGAGGTCGCGTCTCGCGGCCTCGACATCGAGGAGCTGCCGCACGTCGTCAACTTCGAGCTGCCGATGGTCGCCGAGGATTACGTCCACCGCATCGGCCGAACCGGTCGCGCCGGCTCGACCGGCGACGCGATCTCCCTCGTCTGCGTCGACGAGCAGGGGCTCCTCGGCGACATCGAGAACCTGCTTCGTCGGCGGATCCCGAGCGAGATCATCCCGGGCTTCGAGCCCGACCGGACGATCCGGCCCGAGCCGATCCGCCAGCGCTCGCAGGGCGGCGCAGGTCGACCGATGGGCAACCGCGGCCGACCGGCGATCGGCGGCCGACCGGCAATGGGCGGCCGACCCTCGGGTGGCGCCTACGCCGGCGAGGCACGCACCTTTGGCGGCGGTCATCCGAACCGCGACGCCCGACCGAATCGCGACGCCCGACCGATCCATGACGGGGCCCGACCAAACCACGACGGCGCGCGGCCCGGGTTCGACCATCGCCACGGCGATCCCCGCCCGGCAAACGGCGCTCGACCCGGCCCTTTCCGGGGCGCTGGGCATCCCTCGAACGCCCGCCACGGCCAGGCCCGCCGCGGGCCAGCCCCGGTCGGCATCGGGAATGGCATCGGCAACGGGCCGATCGGTCGGCCGGGCGGTCGACCCAACCCCAACCGCCCAGGCGGCCACCGCCCAGGCGGTCCCGGTCACGGCCCACGACCCGCCCAGCCGAACCGCCCGATTCAGGCGATGCCCGGCGAACGACTCGCGCGCACGGACCGCGGCTGAGGCCGCCGCGGCGGCTGAGTCTGCCCATCGGATCGTCACGTCACAACGACCGGGCGTCGATCGCCCTAGGCGGTGGTGGGACTCCACCATCGCCCACAGGAGCCGCAACGTGAAGCTTGGCGTCTCGATCCTCGCCGTTGCCCTTGTCGCAGGCTCATTGAGCGCCTGCAGCCCATCGACCGGGGTGACTGGCACCGTCCCGCCGCCCTCGGCCGACGCGTCTGTCGACGCCGGCCCGGGCCTCACCCCCGAGCCCACCGATTCGCCCTCCTCGCCGAGCGGCAGTCCCGCTGGCGAGCCTGAAGCCAGCCCGATCGCCGGCCAACCCTCGCCCAGCTCGGCGACCGGGACTCAGCTGGTTCGGACGTACTTCGTCCTGGGTGGTCCATCGGGCTCGACCGGCCTCGTCGCGACCCTCCGCAAGGTGCCAATGTCGAACACCCCCGCCACGGCCGCGATCACCGCGCTCCTGGCTGGCCCGTCGGCCGCGGAGCGTGGGCACCAGATCACCTCGGCGATGCCCGACGGCAGCAAGCTCCTGGGCCTCACGATCAAGAACAGGCTTGCGACGATCGACCTGTCGAGCGAGTTCGAGTCCGATGGCGGCAGTGCCTCGATCCCCGATCGACTCGGCCAGGTCGTCTACACGCTGACCCAGTTCTCGACCGTTCACTCCGTCGCCTTCAAGATCGAGGGGCAAACGGCCAGTAGCTTCGGCAGCGCGGGCGTCACCCTCGACGGGCCTGTCGGGCGTGCCGATTACGTCGATCAGCTGCCGGCGATCTTCGTCGACCGGCCGGCATCAGGAGCCGCCATCGGCAATCCGGCCCGGGTCGCCGGCTCCGCCGACGTGTTCGAGGCGACGTTCCGGCTGACGCTTCTCGACGGCGGTGGTCGGACGCTCGTCGACCAGCAGGCGATGGCAACGTGCGGCTCCGGCTGTCGCGGCACGTTCGACGTGACGCTCAAGTACGACGTGGCGAAGGCCCAGTGGGGCACGCTTCGGGCCTGGGATGGATCGGCCAAGGACGGCACGCCGGAGAACATCCGCGAGTATCCGGTCTGGCTCACACCGGCGCCCTGACGCTTCCGGGACGGCGACGATCAGGCGTGCTTGATCGTGATCCGCTCGATGATGTTGGCGACGTCCTCGGCCTTATCGATCGTGTCCTCCAGCAGGCCGTAGACGTCCTTCCACTTGACGAGGTTGATCGGATCGGTCGCGTTGTGGAACAGGCCGGCGATGGCCGCGCGGACGATGGTGTCGCCCTCGTTCTCGAGGCGATGAATCTCGATCCAGTACTTGTCGAGTCCCTTGAAGCCCTTGAGGTGGGCGAGGGCGTCGTGGACGAGCTCGACCTGCTTCACGATGATCGCCGCCTGCTCGACAGCCGTGGCTGTTGGCGCCTCGATCCGGTAGAGGACGAACGTGTCCGCAGTCTCCTCGATGAGATCGATGACGTCATCAAGGGCGCTGATGAGAGCGTAGATGTCCTCGCGGTCGAAGGGCGTGACGAACGTCGCCTCAAGGCGATGCCCGATGTCGTGGCTGATCTCGTCGCCACGATGCTCGGTCGCCCGGATCTCGGCCGCTCTGGCCTCCGGTTCGTCGTACGTCCGGAGCATCGCCTCGAGCTGGCGCGCCCCGGCGAGGACGTTGACGGCATCCTCGACGAACAGGTCGAAGAACCGCTCTTCGCGGGGGATCAGGCGCAGGCGCAAGGTCATACCTCCGGGGATCGGTCGGCCTGGGCTCGAACGGCCAGCCGCGGGTCACGACGTCGAACGGGGACGTGACCTGCGACCTCGACGGTCCGCCGGGCGTCCGGCGATAGGGTAACGCGACGACCCGGCCTGTGCGATCCTCCGGCCGTGGACTGGCTCGTCATCGCCTTCATTGCCGTGCAGGCGATCCTGCTCGCGCTGGCGATCGGCGTGGCTCTCGGGCGGGGCCGCGACCTCGATGCGATCCGTGAGCTCACCTCCGAATCCGAGCTCGGCGGGGACCTGCCGGCGCGGGTCCGCCAGCTCCGCGAACGACTCGCGGCAAGCGAGTTCGAGCTCGACCAGCAGGTTCGCAACGCGTCGTACCTGGCCGACCTCATGGGGGTCGGCATCCTTCGCCTCGACGATGCCCTGCGAGTCGAGCTCGCCAACGCCGCGGCCCAGGTCCTGCTCGGCCGCGCGCCCGGGTCGATCGTCGGGCGCTCGGTCATGGAGACCTTCGTCGACGCCAGGATCGAGGAGGTCGTCGTGGCTGCCCGCGACGCAGGGTCCGCGTCGGGCGAGTTTCGCCTGCGTGGCCCGGACGGACCGATCGTCGTCGTTCGAGCCCGTCGCTCCCCGGTCAGCGGCGTGTGGGTCGTCCTCGAGGACGTCTCGGAGCTGCGCCGCCTCCAGCAGATCCGGACCGCATTCATCGACAACCTGTCACACGAGCTGCGGACGCCGCTGTCGACCGTCAGCCTGCTGGCGGAGACGCTGGCTCGCGACGCCGACAGCGCCGCGGCCGAAGGTTCGGCCCTGCCGGCCAAGATGCGCGACCGGATCGCCAAGATCGAGATCGAGACCGGCCATCTCGTCCAGATGGTCAACGAGCTGCTCGACCTGGCAAAGATCGAGAGCGGCGGGCCGCTCGTTCTCTTGAACGACGTCGACATCGGTCGCATCGCCATCGAATCGATCGAACGGCTTCGCCTCTTCGCCGACCGCCA
>Ga0209488_10002111_pt1 | contig 16639 bp, 15 predicted proteins | sample Rivendell_Oct201_8_FD_188349 | JGI IMG/M metagenome (GOLD analysis project Ga0209488, IMG submission 188349) | Vadose zone soil microbial communities from the Eel River Critical Zone Observatory, Northern California, USA -... | ecosystem: Environmental > Terrestrial > Soil > Vadose zone >... | reverse complement strand
GGCCCATGTCACTCCTCTGTTGTACCGCCGGTGACTCGCCCTCACCTTCCCATCGCTGCGCGATGGGCCCCTTCCTCTCCCGCAAGCGGGAGAGGGGCTGTTCGCGTCGCCGCGCTCGCAATGACGGCGCCAGGCGAGCGCGCCGTCAGTCCAGGTGATAGTCGGGGCCGAGCCATACCTTGCGCGCGATCGGGCCCGTGTCGCCGTCGCTGGCGACGTAGTGCACGGCGTCGCCGCGCTTCAGCTTGGCGAAATCGGCGTCGAGCAGGCTGTTGCGATGGAAATAGAGTTGCGTCCCCTCATTGGTGAGGATGAAGCCGTGGTCCTCCTGGGGATAGAGTTGCGCCACCTGGCCTTGGAAGAGCGGCTCGTGCGTCTTCACCTCGCCCGACTGGCGCTGCTTGTAATCCTTGAGCTGCCGTGCCGCCGCCGCGAAAGCATCACGCAGCGACGTGCCGACCGTCGGGTTGGCGTATTTCTCCCGCGCCCGGTGCGGCTCGCGACTCACCACCAGCGCGCCGCCCGGCAATCTGAGCTCGATATGGACGTCGCAGATATTGCCGCTGCGGTGCTGCTTGTGCAGCGCCTCGATGGAGACGCGGCAGCCGACCAGGCGCGGATAGATCTTCTCGAGCTTCAGAACCTGCTCGCGGATCGCCGCCTCGACCCATTCGGACGATTGCAGGTTGTGGAACGTGATCTCGAGCGGAACTTTCATTGGACCCTCCCCTCAGCGAACAGCAAAAACCCCCGACCCGGTTCCGCCGGGCGGGGGTTCTGATGGTTCGCGTCGCACGAGGGAGGCTTACGCCGCCGCCAGCACCGCGTTGTCCTGCTGCGTCACGCGGGTCTGCTCGCGCATTGCCCGCTGCAGCTTCTCGAAGGCGCGCACCTCGATCTGACGGATGCGCTCGCGCGACACGGCGTAGCGGTGGCTCAGCTCCTCCAGCGTCGAGGGCTCGTCCTTCAAGCGGCGCTCGAAGATGATGTCGCGCTCGCGCGGGTTGAGCTTCTTGAGCGCCACGTCAAGCAGCACGCGCCGCTGCTGCAGCTCGTCGCGCTCGGCAACAATAGTCTCCTGGTTCGGCCCCTCGTCCGGGAGCATGTCCAGCCATTCGGCCTCGCTGTCGGCGCCGACGCCGCCCATCAGCGCGTTGAGCGAGTTGTCGGCCCCGGAAAGCCGCCGGTTCATCTCGATGACCTCGCCCTCGGGCACGTCGAGCTCGGTGGCGATCTTGGTCACCGCCTCGGGCGGCAGATCGCCTTGGTCGAGCTCCGCCATCTGGCCCTTGAGCTTGCGCAGGTTGAAGAAGAGCTTCTTCTGCGCCGCTGTGGTGCCCATCTTCACCAGCGACCAGGAGTGCAGGATGTATTCCTGGATGGCGGCGCGGATCCACCACATCGCGTAGGTGGCGAAGCGGAAGCCGCGATCGGGATCGAATTTCTCCGCCGCCTGCATCACCCCGACATTGCCTTCGGCGACGAGATCGGCCAACGGCAAGCCGTAGCCGGTGAAGCCACGGGCGATCTTGACGACCAGCCGCAAATGGCTGCCCACGAGTTGGCGCAGCGCGTCGCGGTCCTGGCGGTTGCGCCAAGCTCGGGCAAGCTCCTGCTCGCGCTCCGGGCTCAGCATGGGGAAGCGCTTGGCCTCCTCGACGAACCGCACCAGGCTGCTATCGATTCTGTGGTTCATGTGTTTGCTTTCGTGCTCTCCAATGCTCCTCCCCGGCCCGTTTCCGTGGCGGCGCTGCGGCATCGGCTCCCGACGGAGCCGACCCATAAGGCCCTGCGGACGGGTATTCGGCGGAGAAGGCCACCAGACCCTTAGGTGGCCTCACCAACATGGGGCCACCACTACACCATTTCAAGGACCAATTTGGTCCTAATTAAGGTTACCCAGGTTATCCCAGCTATGCAGAATCGCCCACCGGCGGATAAAGCTCGGCAAACCCGGGCCACTAAACTCGGCTATGTTAAGCCCCAACGATGCCGGATGTTCCCTCCTGATTAGTAAATGGACTGTTCATTTCAGGCGCCCTCGGGGCCTGAGCCACAGGAAGCTCACAGGTTGGTTGGCCGGAGCGGTCCGGGACGCCCGTCCTACGGCGTTGACCGCTCGCCGATCGAGGGGCTGATTTGGCTGCCCATGATGGCAGCAACGCGGGCGCGGTCGTCCATGCCGCGGAGCATGACGTAATAAGCAAGATTGTTGCGCACGGCGTCCTCGGGGAGCGAGCCGCGGGCGACCGTGGCTGCCTTCTCGGCATCGCCGGCGAGGCCGTAGACCAGCGCCAGATTGAGCCGGTAGCGCGGCGGCGAGGTGGGGTCGTTGACGACCTCCAGCAGGGTGGCGACGGCACCGCCGTAGTCGCCGGACAGCGCCAGCGACAGGCCGTAATTGTTGCGCAGCCCGGCGTCCCGCGGCAGCAGGTGAAGCCCGTTGCGATAATCCTCCTGCGCCAGGTCATGGCGGCCGAGAATGTCATGGGCGACGCCCAGCGCATTGAGAAGGTGCGGGTCGTCCGGCCGCTTGGCGATGGCGATCTCGAGCTCCGCGATCGCCGGCTCCGGCTGCCCCAGCGACAGCAGCACGCTGGCAAGGCCGCGGCGCAGCGCGGGGTCGTTGGGCGTCAGAGCGATCGCCTCGCGATAGGCCTGCGCCGCGTTGCCATAGTCCTTGAGCTGCGCCAAGGTCGAGCCGATCCGGGCGAGCGGCACGGGATCGCTCGGCCGCGTCTCATGCAGGCGGCGATAGAGGCCGAGCGCGGTCGCGGGATCGCCATGGGCGCGCGTCTCGTCGGCTACGCGCATAAGCTTGCCGCTGGCTTCGCTGGGCGCGGCGGCGGCCGAAGTGCTGGGATCGCACTGCCCCGTCGTCTGGCAGGCCGCCAGCAGCAGCACCAGGACGACCGCCACCGGCGCGCCCGTCAGGGCCCGGTGGCGGCAGCGCTGTGGCTGGAAGGCAATGTGCAACATTTCCCCGATGCCGATGATTGGAGGCGGCCCTCAGGAGCCGGCCAGGACCTGTTCGACTGTTTTGACGAGCACCGTGCCCGTCACCGGCTTTTTCAGCACCGCCTTGGCGCCGAGCTGGCGCGCCATGTCCAGGCGGATGTCGGCGCCGGAGATGGCGATGATGCGAATGCTCGGCCATTGCGCGGTGAGCTCGCGGATGAGCTCGAAGCCGTCCATCTCCGGCATCATCAGGTCGGTGATGGCGAGATCGACCGGGTGCTCGCGGAAGAGCTTCAGCGCCTCGCGGCCATGGGGCGCGGTCATGACGGTGAAGCTCGCGCGCTCGAGCATGCGGCGCAACAGGTCGCGCATCTTCTCCTCGTCCTCGACGACGAGGATCGACGGCAATGAGGATTGCGCGGCGGTCAGCCCGTCGCGGCCGACGAATTCGAGACCGACGGATTGCGGCTCGACCCACATGACGCAGGCCTGGGACCTGCCGAAATCGGCGGAGGTGAGCGTGACCATCTCGCCTTTGGCGAGCGGCTCGGCGACCGCCACGCGAGCGCCGCGCGCGGAGATGTCGAGCACGGTGCAGTCGACGCGCTGCCCGCTCGACGTCTCGATTTGCGCCTGCAAGATTACGGGCGTGCGGGGATGGCCGCGCCGCTCCTCCGCCGCGGTCGGCTTGCCACCCGCCCCCTTGCCGCCGCCGAATATGGACATGCCGCTCCCTCCGGGAAGAGACCGAGGCAGCCTAGATCAACACTGCTTAATACCCGCTTGGCAGAGCGATCTTTTCGCCTAAAGATCGCGATAATTGCCATGTTTTCTAGCAAAACTGCTGGCCGTCCGGTACGCCGCGCAAGCGGTCGCGCCCCCTGCGGCTGGGCGCTGCCTGGCCGCGTTCGCTAAAATACCGCGAAAACTCCGGTGCTTCACTGCGCCTCGTCGTTTCGCTCTCTGCGCGGCCGCCACGTCCCGGCAACGCCGTGCGCGCACGGCGTCGCCCGGCGCGCGGGTCATCAGCGCGGAAAGCCGCGCAAGCCGTCGTCGAGCATGACGCCGAAGCTGTTGAGCGCCATCGCCAGCGCGGCGTAATTGCCGACGGTAAAGACGACATCCATGAGCTGCGCCGTGTCGTAGCGTTCGGCGAGCGTCGTCCAGGTCGAGTTGCCGATGCGCGACGAGCGATGCAGTTCGTCCACGGCGCGCAGCAGCGCCGCCTCGAACTGCGTCCAGCCGGGCGCGTCGGGACCGGCGGCGATGCGCACGATCTCGGCGTCGCTCAACCCGGCGCGCTGGCCGACCTCCTGGTGGTGGCCCCATTCGTACTCGGCGCGCGCAACCCACGCGACGCGGAGGATCAGCATCTCGCGCTCACGCGGCGCGAGGCTCGACTTGAAGAGGATGTGATTGGCGAAAGGCAGCCAGCGCTTCAGCAGCTTGGGGTGCCGCACCAGCGTCTTGAAGATGTTGGGCACGCGCCCGCCCTGGACCATCGGCGCCAGCAGCTGGCGCTGCTCGTCGTTCCAGTCCTTCTCCTCGAGCGGCACGATGCGCGGCTTCGACGATCGCATGGGTCCCTCCGGCCGTCGGAGGATGCCAGATGAGCGACGACCTGACCAGCCGCGGGCAGATCATCGCCATGGACTGGCTCGTCATCAGCGGCGGCAACACCGCTTCCGGCGATTTCGCCGCTGATCGGCACGCCCACGCGATTGCCGTTTGCGCCGGCACCGGCGAATCGGCAAACTGCCGGCGAAAACGAGGTTGCCGAGGCCGGGCGGCCCGCCAGGGAGGAAAAATGGCCGATCGTCAGTTCTGCGCCGTGGCCCGCGAGGGCCGCGTGCTCGTCGTGACTATCAACCGGCCGGAGGTGATGAACGCGCTGCACCGGCCGGCGCATTTCGAGCTCGACGAGGTGTGGAACGGCTTCGCCGCCGATCCCGATCTCTGGGTCGCCATCATCACCGGCGCCGGCGACAAGGCCTTCTCCGCCGGCAACGACCTCAAATACCAGGCCGCCGGAAACCAGACGGGGCATCCGTCCTCGGGCTTCGCCGGCCTCACCGGCCGCTTCGATCTCGTGAAGCCGGTGATCGCCGCGGTCAACGGCGTCGCCATGGGCGGCGGCTTCGAGATCGCGCTCGCCTGCGACCTCATCATCGCCGCCGAGAATGCCGTATTCGCCCTGCCCGAGCCGCGGGTGGGCTTGGCCGCGCTTGCCGGCGGGCTGCACCGCCTGCCGCGGCAGATTCCGCTGAAGCAAGCCATGGGAATGATCCTGACCGGACGCCGCGTCGGCGCGCGCGAGGGGCAGGCGCTCGGCTTCGTCAACGAGGTGGTGGCGCAGGGCGAGGCGCTTGCCGCGGCGAAGCGCTGGGCGGCGCAGATCCTGGAGCTGTCGCCCATGTCGATCCGCGCCTCCAAGGAGACGGCCTATCGCGGCCTCGCGTTAGCCGACATGGCCGAAGCCTATCAGGCGCAGCGCGCGTTTCCCGCGGTCAAGGCGCTCACCGAGAGCGCGGACCGCGTCGAGGGCCCCAAGGCCTTCGCCGAGAAGCGCAAGCCGCAATGGCAGGGGCGCTGAAGGGAGCAACGACGTGGATCTGAAGCTCAAGGGCAAGAAGGCGATCGTCACCGGCGGCACGCGCGGCATCGGCCGCGCCATCGTCGACATGCTCGCCGGCGAAGGCTGCGCCGTGGCGCTCTGCGCGCGCAACAAGGGCCAGGTCGACGAGACCGTCGCGACGCTCCAGCAGAAGGGTGTCAAGGCCAGCGGCGGCGCTGTCGATGTCGCCGATACCAAGGGGCTGCGCTCCTGGATCGGCGACTCGGTGAAGGCGCTCGGCGGCCTCGACATCTTCATCGCCAATGTCAGCGCGCTCGCCATGGGCATGGACGAGGAATCGTGGCGGCGCAGCCTCGACATCGACATCATGGGCACGGTGTTCGGCTGCGAGGCGGCCCTGCCGGCGCTGGAGAAATCGGGCGAGGGCGCCATCGTCGTCATCGGCACCACCGGCCTTGTCGAGATCGCCGGCCCGACGCGGCCCTACGCCTCGGTCAAGGCGGCACTCGTGCCTTACGTCAAGTCGCTGGCGCGCAATCTCGCCGCGAAGAATGTCCGCGCCAACATGGTCTCGCCCGGCACGGTCTATTTCAAAGGCGGCGTGTGGGACGTGACGGAGCAGCGGCGTCCGGACGTGTTCAAGGCAGCACTGGCGCGCAACCCGATGGGCCGCATGGGAACGCCGCAAGAGGTCGCCAACGCTGCCGTATTCCTGGCGAGCCCGCGGGCGAGCTTCATCAGCGGCACGAACCTCATCGTCGACGGCGCGCTCACGCAACGCGTGCAGTACTGAGGCGGGCCCGTGAATTTCGATTTCTCCGACGAGCTCAAATCGCTGCGCGACCAGGCGCGCAAATTCCTGCGCGAGCGCAACGCGCTCGGCGCCGCGCGGCGCGTCATCGATGGCGCGGGCCCCTATGACAAGGCGCTGTGGCAGGAGATCGCCCGCATGGGCTGGACCGGCGCGGCGATCCCCGAGGAATATGGCGGCGCCGGGTTGGGGCATCTCGGGCTTTGCGTGCTCGCCGAGGAGCTCGGACACGCGCTGGCACCCGTGCCGTTCTCGTCCTCGGTCTATCTCGCCAGCGAAGCGCTCCTCATCGCCGGCAGCGCGGCGCAGAAGGAGCGCTACCTGCCGAAGCTTGCGTCGGGAGCGGGGATCGGCACGCTCGCGCTGGCCGAGGGTCCGGGCGCGGTCGATGCCAAGGCGCTGCGCGCGAGCGTCGTCGATCATCGCCTGAGCGGTGCCAAGCTTCCCGTTCCCGATGGCGACATCGCCGATCTCGCGATCGTCGCCGCGCGCGGCGAGCGGCCGGCAGAGCGTGGGTTGTCGCTGTTCGTGGTCGACCTCACCGGGCCCGGCGTGCGGCGCGAAACCGTCGCGACGGTCGACCCCAGCCGCTCGCATGCGCGCCTCGCCTTCGACGGCGCGCCGGCGGAGCCGCTCGGTGCGCCCGGCGAGGGCTTGGCGCTGCTGCGCCGGCTCTTCGACCGCGCCGCGGTGCTCTTCGCCTTCGAGCAGGTGGGCGGCGCGCAGGCCGCGCTCGACATGGCCAAGGCCTATGCGCTCGAGCGCTACGCCTTCGGCCGTCCCATCGGCTCGTTCCAGGCGATCAAGCACAAGCTCGCCGACGTCTATGTCGCCATCGAGCTGGCGCGCTCCAACGCCTATTACGGCGCCTGGGCCCTCTCGCAAGAAGCGGCCGAGCTGCCGGTCGCCGCCGCCGCGGCGCGCGTCGCGGCAAGCGAGGCCTTCTCGCTCGCCGCCCAGGAGAACATCCAGACGCATGGCGGCATGGGCTTCACCTGGGCCTTCGACTGCCACCTCTATTACCGTCGCGCCAAGCTGCTGTCCCTGGCGCTGGGTAGCCCGCGCGAATGGAAGGACCGCCTCATCACGCATCTCGAGGCGCGCAACGACAGCGGGCTCGGCGGCGCGATCGGCATCGCGCCTTAGCATCAAGAGAGAGCCATGGATTTCGAGGACACGCCGCAAGAAGCCAAGTTCCGCGCCGAGGTTCGCGCCTTCCTTGCCGCCCATGCCGAGCGCCGCAAGCCCGGCACCGCCGAGGGCTACCGCACCAGCCAGAGCGCGCCCGGCGCGATCGAGCGCGCCAAGGCGTGGCAGGCGAAGAAATATGCGGCGGGGTTCGCCGGCATCACTTGGCCCAAGGAATGGGGCGGGCGCGGCGGCACGCCGATCGAGCAGGTCATCTACAATCAGGAGGAAGCGCATTACGTGGTGCCGCGCGGCTTCTACGAGATCGGGCTCGGCATGTGCATCCCGACACTGTGCAGCTGGGGCACCGCCGAGCAGCGTCAGCGCTACGCGCCGCCGGCGCTCGAAGGCAAGGAGATCTGGTGCCAGCTCTTCTCCGAGCCCGCCGCCGGCTCGGATCTCGCGGGTCTGCGCACGCGTGCCGAGCGCCAGGGCGACGACTGGGTCATCAACGGCCAGAAGATCTGGACCTCCGGCGCGCATTATTCCGATTACGGCATCCTCGTCGCGCGCAGCGATCCGGCCGTGCCCAAGCACAAGGGGCTCACCTTCTTCTTCCTCGGCATGAAATCGCCGGGCATCGACATCCGCCCGATCAGGCAGATCTCCGGCCATTCGCATTTCAACGAGGTGTTCTTCAGCGATTTGCGCATTCCCGACAGCCAGCGCCTCGGTCCGGTCGGCGCCGGCTGGCAGGTGTCGCTCACCACGCTGATGAACGAGCGGCTCGCCGTGGGCGACGCGCCCGGCCCCGATTTCAGCGAGATCTTCGAGCTGGCGCGTTCGCTCGAGCTCGCGGACGGGCGCGCCATCGACAATGCCGCCGTGCGCGACAAGCTCGCCGACTGGTACGTCAAGACGCAGGGCCTCAAATACACCAAGTTCCGCACCATGACGGCGCTGTCGCGCGGGCAGACGCCGGGGCCGGAGGCATCGATCGGCAAGCTGGTGAGCGCGTCGAAGCTGCAGGAGATCGCCAGCTTCGGCATGGATCTGCTGGGGCAGGCCGGGATCATGACCGACGAGCAGACGATGCCCGCCAACGCGCTCTTCCAGCAGGCGCTGCTCTATTCGCCGGCGCTGCGCATCGCCGGCGGCAGCGACGAGATCCTGCGCAACATCATCGCCGAGCGCGTGCTGGGCCTGCCCGGGGATGTGCGCATCGACAAGGACGTGCCGTTCAACCAGCTCCCCACCGGCAAGCGCTGAGGCGCGAGCGGCCGACGGGCTACACCCGCAACGCCATCGTCCATCGCAGCAAGCTCGATCACGACGTCAGGCTGATCCCGAAGCCGTTCACGGCCGCCACCTTCGCGCACGGCATCCGCAGCGCGATGGTTGGGTGACTTTCCGCGCCTAGGCTGGCCGCATTGTTGTTGGGGAACCACGCATCGACGCCGACTGTTTTCCCGAAATTGAATCTTTTTTAATGCATTGGCGGTGCAAGGACCCCATATAATCTATTCCAAAGCGATCCTGTTGAGCGTAGGCTTGGGTCCATGCGGATCATGATCGGGAAACGACTGACTTGGGCGGTAGTGTTGCTGGCGTTCTTCGCCGCGACGCTCGGGCCGATCATTCCCCGTGCCGGAGCCGCAGAGCCCTGTGCGATGATGATGGCCGCTTCCACCACAGATGACGGTCAATCTTCGAAGGGCGCTATGCCCGTTTGTGGCCAAGATATCAGTTGCGTTGTTTTTGTCGCTCTTCCTGCGCCCTTTAGGCCTACTTCGACTGATCTCGTTTGGGCACCGGTGCGCTATTGGACCGACGTCAACGCTCTGACCGGTCTCTCCGTCCCGCCGGACATCTCACCTCCCATATTCCGCGTCTAGCAAGCTGACGCATCGCTGTTCGGCGATGCGCCCGCGAAGCTTTTCCGCCTTCGCCAGCATGGTTCGTGGCGTGCCGTTCTCGACGGCAGCGACGAACTACTGGGGGCAGGATGGTCGCTGGCAGGGGAGTCTATAAAACCTCACTCCTTCCCTGCCCGATATGGGCAATTGAATCCGCTTGTTCATACAGGCGGAAACGCGGATGGGAAGAGACATGTCGATCTTTAATCACGGCAAAGGGGTTGGCTTCGTCAGCCGCGCCCTCACCGGCGCGACCTTGGTTTTGGCTGCAATGAACGTAATGCCGGTCCGAGCGATGAGCGCGCCGCAGGACTATCGGTTCGAAATCGCCGGCGCACCCGTGAAATCGGGGAAGGCGACGGTCATCAAGGTGCGCCTTGTCCACGTTCCGGACGGCAAGCCCGTGTCGGGCGCCATCATCACGCAAACGAGGTTCGATATGGGGCCGGAGGGCATGGCCACCATGACGGCGCCGGCGAAATCGTCGCCGGCCGATGAACCCGGACTCTACCAAATCGAGGCCAAACCTTCGATGGCCGGCAAGTGGGGGTTGACCCTGGGTGCGAAGGTCCAGGGCGAGGCACAGACGGTGACCGGCACCGTGGTCGTCGCGGTCCCGAAGTGAGATGGGCGCGCTCATGATTGCGACGGCCGAGCGAAAGCTCGGCCGCGCCCTCGCCATAGGGATCGCGACGGCGATCCTGGCTGCCGTCGTTCCGTCTCAGCGGGCCTGGAGCTCTGAGGCGGTCCCGGGTGCCACGGTAGACGAGCTGCTGGCGCTGGTCAGAAACTTCAACCCGGACCTCGCAGCGGCGGCTCTGGAGGCCGAGGAAGCAACGGCGAAGATCGTGCCTGCTGGCGCGCTCGACGATCCGATGGTGAACCTGTCGCGCGACCAAGGCTTTCGCCAGACGCTGTTCTCCATTTCCCAGGACTTTCCCCTCTGGGGCAAACGGGAGCTTCGCAAGGATGTGGCAACTGCGAATGCGCAAGCCGCGCGACTCCGCGAGAACACCGTTGCAACGGAACTTGAGGAGCGGGTGAAAGTCGCCTTCGCGCAATATTATGAAGCCGCCCACGCCATCGGCGTCACCCAGGACATCCATGAGCTGCTCCGCGCAGTCTCGGGCACCGCGCGTGAGCGCTATGGGCGGGGACTTGCAAATCAGTCAGATGCCATCAGGGCGGAGCTCGACCGGACTCGCCTCGAGCTCCAGCTTTCCATGCTTGAGCAGGCCGAGCAGACTTCCAAGGCGAAGATCAATGCCCTGATTGCCCGTCGTGCAGACGCGGCACTGGCTCCGCCTATGGTGCTCCGCAAGATGCCGCCGGCGGCATCGCTGGCACTAGGCGAGCTCATAGCGCGGGCGCGCGACAGCAACCCTATGCTCGCGACGTCGCGGGCCGAGATTGCTGCCGCCGAAGGCGAGCGCAAGCTCGTGGGCAAGAGCTGGTACCCAGATGTGACGGTAAGTGTCGGCGGTGATGATCTGCCCGGCCAGTCGCCGCGACCGATGGTCGGCGTCGGAATCAAGATTCCGTTTCAGTGGGGCGTGCGCGAGGCGCAGGCGCATGGAGCAACTGCAAAAAAGGGAGCGGCGCAGTTGCGTCTCGACGGCGCATTGATCCAGATCGAGAGCGAACTCAAGGCAGCGCTTGCGACGCTCTACCGGGCGTCACAGACGGAAGATTTGATCAAGACGACGCTGACCCCACAGAGCGAAGCCGCATACCGCTCAGCGCTCTCGTCCTACCAGCTGGGCCGCGGCGATCTAACTCCCATCTTGGAAGCGGTCCGCCAACAGCTCGATATAAGACTCGAACTCCTGCGAGTCGAAACCGACGCACAGACCGCCTTCGCCGCGATAGAGCGCCTTGCAGGAGGTAGTCTATGAAACGCGCCTTCTCCGCCGTCCTGCTGCTCGGCGTCGCCTTGGCTATCGGGGCTGGCGGGTACTGGTTCGGTCACCGGAGCGCTGGCTCCAACTCGCAGATGAGCACGACGGCGGCGACGGAGCCCGCCCCTGCGCCGGCCTCTGGTTCGTCACCGGAGCGCAAGATCCTCTACTACCGCGACCCCATGGGTAAGCCGGATTCCTCGCCAGCGCCCAAGAAGGATTCGATGGGGATGGACTATATCCCTGTTTACGACGACGAAGCGACGGGCGTGCCGCCATCCCAAGCCACAGCGAAACAGCAAGGCAAAGGCAAGCTTCTCTATTACCGGAATCCGATGGGCCTTCCCGACACATCCGCCGCGCCCAAGAAGGACTCGATGGGGATGGATTACATCCCCGTCTATGAAAATGACGAGGCCGATGGCAGCGGCACAGTCAAGGTCAGCCCGGCCAGGGTGCAGATGCTCGGTGTGCGCAGCGAACCGGCCGAAATGCGTAATCTCGCCCGCACGGTCCGAGCCGTTGGCACGGTGCAGCCAGACGAGCGCAAGCTCTTCGTCGTCAACACCAAATTCGAGGGTTGGATCGAGAAACTGCGCGTCAACGCCACCGGCCAATCAGTGCGACGGGGCGAGCCGCTGATGGAAGTGTACGCACCGGAGCTCGTCGTGGCCCAGCAGGAGTATCTCCTGTCATGGCGTTCGCTGCAGGATATGAGCGGCGCGCATGCCGAAGCCCGCGCGTCATCCAGGCAGCTTGCCGACGCGGCGTTGCAACGCTTGCGCAATTGGGACATTTCCGATGATCAGATAAAGCTGCTTCAACGCAGCGGCACGATCACCCGCACCTTGAAGCTGCGTGCACCCGCCGACGGCGTTGTGATGGATAAGACGGCCGTCGAGGGAATGCGCTTCATGGCGGGCGAACCCCTCTACCGCATCGCCGACCTCTCGACCGTCTGGCTGATCGCTGACGTGTTCGAGCAGGATCTCGGTGTGTTGCGCGATGGCCAGGAAGCGAAGGTGACCGTCAATGCCTACCCTGGAGTAAATTTTCCGGGCAAGGTGGATTTTATCTACCCGACTGTTGCACAGGAGACCCGGACCGGCAAGGTACGGATCGTCATCGCCAATGGCGATGGTCGGCTCAAGCCCGGCATGTATGGCGACGTCGCGCTGGAAGCCCCGCTTGGCAACGGCGTCGTGCTCGCGATTCCCGACTCTGCGGTCATCGACAGCGGCGCCCGCCAGATCGTCCTCGTCGATCGCGGCGAGGGGAAATTCGAACCGCGCGAGGTGAAGCTCGGCACGCGTGCCGACGGATACTACGAGGTGCGCAGCGGCCTCAAGCCGGACGAGATGGTGGTGGTGACCGCCAATTTTCTCATCGATGCCGAGAGCAATCTGAAGGCAGCCCTAAAGTCATTCACCGCGCCGGATGCGGGTAGCAATACTCAACCCAACGCTTCTTCCGGCGCGGCGGGAGGGAAATCGTGATGGATCGCCACGCCGAGACCGCAGGTCACGAAGAACAACAGTCGGCATTGGGCAGCGTTATCCGTTGGTCCAGCCGGAACATCCTCCTCGTCCTCATGGCAACGGTCTTCATCATCGTCGCGGGCACCTATGCGGTGCTGCGGACCCCGCTTGACGCCATTCCCGATCTCTCCGATCCGCAGGTCATCGTCTACACAGAATATCCCGGCCAAGCGCCGCAGGTCGTCGAAGACCAGGTCACCTATCCGCTCACCACGGCGCTGCTCGCGGTGCCTCGCTCAAAGGTCGTGCGCGGGTTCTCGTTTTTTGGCGCTTCATTCGTCTATGTCGTTTTCGAAGACGGGACAGATGCGTATTGGGCTCGTAGCCGAGTGCTCGAGTACCTCAATTTCGCCCAGAAGCGCCTACCGGCGGGGATCACGCCGTCGCTGGGACCCGATGCGACCGGCGTTGGTTGGGTGTTTCAGTATGCCGTTCTGGGCGCCAAGCGAACGCTGGCCGAACTGCGTACGGTCCAGGACTGGTCCATCCGGTATCAGCTGACAAAGGCGGAGGGCGTGGCCGAAGTCGCCAGCGTCGGCGGCTTCGTGAAGCAATATCAGGTGGTGGTCGATCCGACGAAGCTCAGGGCGTACGGCATCCCGCTCTCCACCGTCACTGACGCCATCCGCTCCAGCAACAGGGACGTTGGTGGCCGCGTCGTCGAGATGAGCGAGAGGGAGTACATGGTGCGCGGCCGCGGGTATCTGCGCGGCGCGCCGGATATCGAACAGATCGTACTGAAGACGGACAAGGGCACCCCGGTCCTGCTCAAGGAGGTTGCGCGCGTGGAACTCGGTCCCGACGAGCGGCGCGGCCTGACCGAGCTCAACGGCGAAGGCGAGGTGGTGAGCGGTATCGTGCTACAGCGCGATGGCGCCAACGCTCTGAGCGTGATCAAGAACGTCAAGGATAAAATCGCGGAAATCGCCAACAGCCTGCCGGAAGGCGTCAAGATCGTGCCGGTCTACGACCGCTCCGACCTCATCTACCGCGCAATCGACACGCTGAAGCACACGCTCCTGGAAGAGAGCGTCATCGTGGCGCTGGTGTGCATGATTTTCCTTCTGCATGCCCGCAGTGCGCTCGTGGCGATTGTCATGTTGCCGGTGGGCGTGTTGATTGCGTTCATCGTCATGCATGCTCTCAAGATCACGTCCAATATCATGAGCCTTGGCGGCATCGCGATCGCCATCGGCGCCATGGTCGATGCCGCGATTGTCATGATCGAGAATGCGCACAAGCGTCTCGAGCGGGCGCCACCGGGTACGCGGCGCAGCGAAACCCTGATCAAGGCGGCGATCGAGGTAGGGCCGGCGCTCTTCTTCAGCCTCCTCGTCATCACCGTCTCGTTTCTGCCGGTATTCACGCTAGAGGCGCAGGAGGGGCGCCTCTTCAAGCCTCTCGTGTATACTTACACCTTCGCTCTGGCCGGTGCGGCCCTGCTTTCCGTGACGCTGGTGCCGGTGCTGATGATGCTGTTCGTGCAGGGCCGCGTCATGCCGGAACAAAAGAACCCGTTGAACCGCTTTCTGATCTGGATCTATCGGCCGGTCATCAACGTCGTGCTGCGCTGGCGCAAGCTCACTATTGCTCTCGCCGTGGTCGCCCTGGGTATTTCCGCCTATCCGATGACGCATGTCGGCAGCGAGTTCATGCCCACCCTCAACGAGGGCACTCTTTTCTACATGCCAGTCAGTCTGCCGAGCATGTCGATCACCAAGGCCGCCATGCTGCTCCAAACCCAGGACAAGATCATCAAGAGTTTTCCGGAGGTGGCATCGGTCTACGGCAAGGCCGGGCGGGCGAACACGGCAACCGATCCGGCGCCTACCGAGATGTTCGAAACGATCATCAACCTGAAGCCGGAGAGCGAGTGGCGGCCGGGGATGACCACGGACAAGCTGGTCTCCGAAATGAATGCGGCACTGCAGTTCCCGGGCGTGAGCAACGCATGGACCATGCCGATCAAGGCCCGTATCGACATGCTGTCGACGGGCATCCGCACGCCGGTCGGTATCAAGGTGTTCGGCCCTGATCTCGGCGAACTCGACACGGTCGCGAAACAGATCGAGTCCGTTGTGCGGAAGGTCCCGGGTACGACGAGCGCTTTCGCGGAACGTGTCGGCGGCGGCTACTACGTCAACATCGAACCCGATCGGGCCGCGCTCGCACGTTACGGTCTGCGCGTCAACGATCTCCAGGAAGTCGTGCAGACCGCGCTTGGCGGGGAAACAGTAACGACGACAGTCGAAGGCCGCGAAAGGTTCAGCGTCAACGTGCGGTATCCGCGCGGCCTGCGCGATGACCCGCAGGCCATCGCGAGCGAAGTGCTGGTGAATGCCAGCAATGGCACCGCGATCCCACTCGGGCAGGTCGCGTCGATCAGCATCGCGCAGGGGCCGCCCTCGATCCGCACCGAAAATGCGCAGCTGGCGGACTACATCTATGTTGATATGCACGACCGCGATCTCGGCAGCTACGTCGCCGATGCGCAACGGGCGGTGCAGGACCAGGTGAAGCTTCCTGCGGGCTACCACATCGAATGGAGCGGTCAATTCGAATATCTGGAACGGGCCAAGGCGCGGCTCGAAATGGTCGTGCCGCTCACCCTCTTCATCATCTTCATCCTGCTCTACCTGAACTTCAGGCGGCTGACCGAGACGCTGATCGTGATGCTCTCTGTGCCCTTCGCGCTCACGGGTGGGTTGTGGCTCATGTATCTCATGGGATTCAATATGAGCGTCGCCGTGGCGGTCGGCTTCATCGCCTTGGCCGGCGTCGCCGCTGAGACCGGCGTCGTGATGATCATCTATCTCGACCACGCCTTCACAGCGATGATCCGTCGGCGCCGGGAGGAGGATCGCCCGATTACGGCGCGAGACCTTTACGCCGCCATCATGGAAGGTGCTGTGGAGCGCGTGCGGCCCAAGATGATGACGGTGGCAGCCATCATGGCCGGCCTCTTGCCAATCCTCTGGAGCACGGGCACGGGCTCCGAGGTGATGCAACGCATCGCCGTCCCGATGGTGGGAGGGATGATCTCGTCGACCGTCCTCACGCTCATCGTCATCCCGGCGATCTATGCGCAGGTGAAGATGCGCATCGTCCCATCGCGGGCCAGGGCGGTCGGAGCGTCTGAATTCGAACCGGCAGAATGAACTGACGTGGGGGACCGCAATGGCGAACGACATGATGAACGACATGATGATGGGCGGGATGACGTGGGGCATGGGGATATTGGGCATCCTCTTGGTCATCGTGCTCATCCTCGCGATTGCGGCGCTGGTCAAATATCTATTCTTCAGCCGCGGAGGCTTATAGCTGCACGCGCCCAAACCGCGGGAAATCTGATGGAGGACGGGCATGCTTCGTCGGATTCATTGGGTGCTGACGCGACTTCTGACGTCTGCCTTGGTTGCTATCGTTGCACTCGGATTGGCTATGCGGCCCTCCACGGTCGCTTGGGCATCGGTGTCATGCGATGGCATGGCTATTTGCGACCCGTGTGACCTCATGCCAGGAGGGTGCACGCATGCACTCGCCTGTCTCAAGGTCATCCCGTCTGAGAGCGCTGCGCAGATCTCCGATCCCGGTCGTAACGAACGCGTGTGGACTCCAGCATCTCACCACCTCGCTGGTGTTGAGGTGCCCCCCGAACAGCCGCCGCCGATCGTCGTACGAGAAAGCTCCTGACTCAGGTTGGTTCTGAGGAGGGGGCGGAGAAATTCAGTACCGATTGGTTGACGCAACCTACATGCAGTTTGGAGGAGACCGATGAACAAGATGCTATCCGTCACCATCGCGGGGGCAACTGC
>Ga0209488_10002109_pt1 | contig 16654 bp, 16 predicted proteins | sample Rivendell_Oct201_8_FD_188349 | JGI IMG/M metagenome (GOLD analysis project Ga0209488, IMG submission 188349) | Vadose zone soil microbial communities from the Eel River Critical Zone Observatory, Northern California, USA -... | ecosystem: Environmental > Terrestrial > Soil > Vadose zone >... | reverse complement strand
CCGTTCCTGCAGGAGAAGGTCAAGGCCGGCAAGCTCGGCATGAAGAGCGGCGAAGGCTTTCGCACCTGGACGCCGGAGCAGGCCAACGAGGTGCGCGAGCGGCTGCGGCGTTATCTGGCCGAACAGGCGAGGGCGGGGCGCGGAAAGCGTGGCTGACGCCTCCCACATCGACGTCACCGTACGTGCGTTCGAGCGGCCGTGCTCGGTTATGCCGCCGCTCGGACGGTGCGCTTGCTTGTGTCGCGCTGGGCGCCGCCGTCGACGCGGAAGAATGTGACCTGTCGGGTCATCGCCTCGGCCTGCTCCTCCAGCGTCTTGGCGGTTGCCGCATTCTCCTCGACCAAAGCCGAATTCTGCTGCGTTACCTCGTCCATCTGGGTGAGCGCTTTGTTGATCTGATCGATCCCGGTCGACTGCTCGGCGCTGGCCGTTGCGATGTGGCCGACGATATCCGCCACCTTCCTGATCGCGTCGACAATCTCCTTGAGCGATTCGCCCGTGCGATTGACCAGGTTGGCGCCGTCCTTGACCTGCGCCGACGATTTGCCGATCAGGTCGCTAATATCTTTGGCGGCCTGCAAGGAGCGCTGGGCCAGCGAGCGAACCTCGCTCGCCACCACCGCGAAGCCGCGTCCGGCTTCCCCGGCGCGCGCCGCTTCGACCGCCGCATTGAGCGCCAGCAGGTTGATCTGGCGCGCGATCTCGTCGATGACGCCGATGATGTCGGTGATCTTGCTCGAGGACTTCTCGATCCGCCCCATGGCCTCGACGGTGTCCGCCACGACCGCGGTGCCACGATCTGCCACTTCACGGGCGCCAGCCGCGAGCTGATTGGCTCGCTGCGCGTTCTCGGCATTGCTCTTCACTGTTCCGGACATCTCTTCCATCGACGCTGAGGTTTCCTCCAGGCTGGCAGCCTGCTCCTCCGTGCGCTGTGAAAGATCCGTCGTGCTGGTGGAGATTTCCGCCGCGGCGTTAGTTACTTCTTTCACCGCCGCCGTGATGCCCGACATAGTGCTCGACAAAGTCTCGGCCGTGGTATTGGCGCGATCCTTCAGGGTGCCGAACATCCCCTGATAGCTCCCATTAATACGTTGCATCAAATCGCCTTCGGCCAGCGAGCTCAACATGCTGACGAGATCATTCATTACCTTGCCCATGTTCTCGCACATGGTGTTCATCGCATCGGCGAGATTGCGAATGGTACCTTGCTTGCCTTCCAGCGGAACCCGCTGGGAGAAGTCGCCGGCCATCGCTGCCTTGACGAGGCCGCCAACCGCCGCATCGAGATCCGCCATGATCTTGGCTTCCGCGTCGGCTCGCTCGCGAAGCGACCTGGTCTCCTGCTCTTTGGTCTGGGCTTGCAGGCGGATGTTGTCTATTCCAGCCTGCCTGAAGACGAGGACCGCATTGGCCATCTCGCCAATTTCGTCGCCACGCTGGGTGTCTGCGACCTCGACGCTATGATTGCCCTTCGCAAGCTCGCTCATTGTCGGCAGCAGCCGGGCAATCGGGCGCGTGATCGAGCGCACCACGACGATGGTCATCACGACGACGAGCAGCAGCACCGCGATGGAGACCGCGGCAATGCCATAAAATGCCGACCGGTCCTCGTCGGCGACCGCATGTGTCACGCTCAGGAATTCCGCCGCAACCCGGTCCTCCGCCGTTTTCAGCAGATCGATGTATTGGGTGATGGTGTTGAACCAAACCGGCGCGGCTACCGATTTGACCGCAGCATTGTCAAAGGGGGCGGCCGCTGCGATCGTTCGCATGCGGCCAAGCTCGTCGACGACGGCGCCTTTCAGGACGCCGGCAACGGCGTCGATCTCGGCTTTTGTCGCATCTTTTTCGAACGCCGACATCTGGGCCTCCTGCAATGCCAGAAGCCGGAGAAAGTTGCGGTGTACGTCAGGTGCAAATTCGCCCGCCGCGAAGGCGCCGGCGCCAGTGGCGCGTTCCTGGCCGGCCAGTTCCTTGCGCTTGACGATGGTGACGAACGCCCGTGACCTTTGATTGATCCTCAGATCATCGGAGAGATCGCCGGCTGCTTCGATCAGGCCGATCAGGTTTGCAATCGTCGACGAAAAATAGGCGACTGTCTTCGGCCCCGTGATCGACAGGGCATCGACGTCGCGGCGCACATTGGAAATGTCGGCGATGGCGGGTTTGACCTGATCGAGAGCGCGGCCGAAACCCGGCCCCAGCGTCGAGGCGTCGATGTCACTCACTCGCTGCTGCCACTCGGCTATGGCCTTGTCGGTCGCCGCACGCTGGTTCCGCATCACATCGCCGAGCGTCTGACCCTTTGATGCAACGAACGTTGCTGACGCGCCTCGCTCCCGCTGCAGCTGGTGAACGAGGTTGGAGACAGAAGGGACAGTCTCAATAACGACGGCGACCCGGCTCACGGATTGATAGGTTGACCATTTCTCAAGCAGACCCTTGGCGGCAAACCCAGCGAATGCCAGGAGCGGCAGGATCGTCGCAATGGCGATCCGCCCGGCAATCTTGATGTTGCTCATCCGTGGCATCGGCACAGTCCGACAATTGACAAATTGCGCCGGTATATTTGCACCTGGATGTTTAAAATCTGTAAACCATGCCGGAATTGACCTTTTGTTATTCGTGAACAGGACGTTAACGAGCGCGGCTCGCGCCAGCTGAGCCTGAAATTGTCGTGTCAGGTCAGGGCGTCGCCAACCCTTAGTAAGATGACTCAAGCTGCGCCGGTCTTTCGATCGTGCGCCAGCGCCACCGGCTCGACCCCGCAGCCGGGCCCGTTCGGCACCGCGAGCTCGCCATTGACGACCTCGATGCCCGCGAATGGATCGTTGAACATGCGGCTGAACTCGCCGAGCTCGCAGGCATAGTCGACGCCCGGCAGCGCGGCGGCGAGATGGATCGCATGAGCGTTACCAAGCCGGGTGCCGACATGGGCGCCGAGGCGATATCTCACTTTGCCGGCTTCGCAGATGCGGGCGGCCGCCAGCGCGTTGCGCAGGCCGCCGAGCTTCTGGATCTTGAGGCTCACCGCGTCGACGATGCGGTTCGAAACCAGCGTCATGATCTCATCGACGGTGCCTGCGCCTTCGTCGGCCTCGACCGTGACCGGCACCGAGCGAGTGACGAGCGCGAGGCCCTTGAGATCGTCGCGCGCGACTGGCTGCTCGACCAGGTCGAGCCGGTATTGCGCCATGCGGTTGATCGCCCTGATGGCATCCTTGGGCGAATAGGACTGATTGGCGTCAATCGTGAGATGGGCGTCTTCGCCGACGCGCTCGCGGATCGCCTTGACGCGCGCGACATCCTCCTCGACATCGCCGTGCACCTTGATCTTGAAATAGCGGTAGCCCTGCGCGAGGAGCTTCTCGGCATTCGCCGCCATCTCGGCCGGTGTCTTGATCGCCACGATGCGCAGCACTGGAACCTTGTCGCGCACCTTGCCGCCGAGGAGATTGTAGAGCGGCACACCGAGCGAGCGCGCGCAAAGGTCATGCAGCGCGCAATCGATTCCGGCCTTGGCCTGGCTCGCTCCGGTGAGCGTGCGGCCGAGCGCCATGAGAATTGCCTCGATCGCAAACGGGTCCTTGCCCAGCACATGCGGCTTGAAGCGCTCGAGCTCCGCCGGCAGCGATTCGAAGGTCGAGCCCATATGCGGCGAGGAGTTGGAGTAGCCGTAGCCGACGTGCCCGCTGTCAGAGGTCAGCCGCACGACATAGCCGCGCGAGGTCGAGGCCGTGCCGAGCGCGAAGGTCCAGCTCTTGTCCTCGAGCGGCATGACGCACGGCTCGAACTCGACCGATGTGATGATCATCTTGAGCGTTCCTCAATCACTGACATTGCGATCATGTCCCGTCGTGCCGCGGACTCCTCCCTCTCCCGCTTGCGGGGGAGGGATGGGGTGGGGGATGGATCAGCAAGTATCACCGTCGTCTGGCCCCCTCCCTGTCCCTCCCCCGCACGCGGGGGAGGGGACGATGTGGCGCCGCTCTGCTCAACCATGGTGTCTCTTGCCGCCGCTCACCGAAACAACTGCTGAATGATCTTGTCGGTGCTCTCCAGCTGCTCCTTGAGCTTCTGCGGGCTGACGAAGTTTTCCTTGTAGCCGGCGCGCTTGGGCACGATGCTCGCAAGCTGCGGCGCGACCTCGACATCGGGATGGGCGGGGAAATACTCGGCCTTCGCCATGATCTCCTGGCCTTCGCGGCTCAAGATGAAATCGGTGAGCAGCATGGCGGCGTGCGGATGCTTGGCGCCCTTGAGCACCGCGAGCGAGCCCGACGCGCTCGGCACCGGGTCCATGAGCTGCGCATTTACTGGCGCGCCCTTGCCGGCACTGATTAAGGGGTGGTGGGCGTAGATGTTGATCGCGATCGGATATTCGCCGGCGATGACGCGATCGACCAGCGTGCGCGCGCTGCCCGAGGCGAAGTTGATGATCTTCTGGGCGGAAAGCTTGCGAAAGTAGGCCATCGCGCGTTCCTCGCCCCAGGCGAGCCGCAGGTTGATCATGAAGAGATAACGCCCCGTGTTGGCATTGGGCCACGCCAGCTTGCCCTGCCATTGCGGATCGGTGAGGTCCTCGTATGTTTTTGGCACCTTGTCGGCTGCCACCTGGCGGGTGTTATAGGCGATGCTGAAATAAGAGAGCCGCGTGGGCGCAAGATGGCCCTTGGGATCAAGGTACATTTTCGGATAGTCGTCGAGGGCGGGCGAATAGAACGCTTGCGTGAAGCCAGCCTCGACCGCGATCTCGCCGCCGCCTGAGCCCTCGAACACGTCGGCGACGACATTGTTGGCGCGCGTCTCAGCCGAAAGCTTGGCGAGCAGCTCCTCGGAGTCGGCGCGGTAATAGGTCATCTTGATGAACGGATATTTCTTCATGAAGCCCGCGGCGAGCGGGCGCAGCATCTGGTTGACGATCAGCGCCGAGTAAAGGACGACCTGGCCTTCCTTCCTGGCGCCGTCGACGAGGACTTGCTGGCGGTCCGCGCCGCGATAGTTGACGATGTCTTCCGGCGTCAGCGCATGTGCAGATGGATTGCCGGCGATGATGACAAGGGCGGCGAGAGCGATCGCACGTGCCGGCTGCGTGATCATGCGCGTGATCCTCCCGATCGGCCATGCCCCAGAATCCGGGGCATGGTTCCGCCCTTCCTGGCGTCCGCACTTCGGCGGGCCGCCGTTGTTGACGCAGGGGCGTTGCCGGCTAATGTAGCCTCAATTCATGCCTGGAGGGAGCTTGGATGGCCCGTAGCCCGACCGTTTCCGACGAATTCGCCAAGAAGTTTGCGACCGAGAAGGACACGCCTTACTTGCGCTGGGTGCGCGAAGAAGGGCTCGAGGTCATCGGCGCGCAATACGTGGCGAACCTGCGGACGGTCGAGCTCAAACCCTGGCCACGGCGCGGCGGCGCCGGCGTCTTCGTCAACCATGACGCGTCGCGCACCTCGAACGACTGTTACGTCTGCGCGATCCCGCCCGGCCAAAAGCTCGCGCCGCAACGACAGCTCTATGAGGAGATGATCCTGATCCTGGAGGGCCGCGGCTCGACCAGCGTGTGGAACGACGCCGGCAAGCGCATCACGTTTGAGTGGAAGGCGGGCGCCATGTTTGCAATCCCGCTCAACTGCTGGCACCACCATTTCAACGGCTCCGGCCAGGAGGCGGCGCGCTACGTCGGCGTCACCAACGCACCGGCGGTCATGAACATGTATGACGACGCCAATTTCGTCTTCAACTCGAGCTTTGACTTCAAGAACCGGTTTGCGGGTGAGCCGGATTATTTCACGCCCAAGTCTGAAAGGAACGGCTTCCTGCTGGTGACCAACTTCGTGCCCGACGCGGTCAACCTGCCGCTGATCAGCGCCAAGGAGCGCGGCGCCGGCGGCGGCCACATCCGCTTCAACATGGCGAAGGGCTCGATGTCGAGCCATATCTCCCAGTTTCCGGTCGGCACCTACAAGAAGGCGCACTGCCACGGCCCGAGTGCGCACGTGATCATTCTCACCGGCGAAGGCTTCTCGCTGATGTGGCCGGAGGGTGAGGAGCCGCAGCGCTACGACTGGCAGGTCGGCACCTTGATCGTGCCGCCCAACAAATGGTTCCACCAGCACTTCAACACCGGGCCGACGCCGGCCCGCTATCTCGCGTTCAAGCACGAGGTCGCGCTCATCCGTAATGCACAAGGCGTGCCGACCGCCTGGATCAGCCGGCGCATCGGCGGCGACCAGATCGACTATGCCGACGAGCGGCCGGAGATCCGCAGCCTGTTCGCGCAGGAGCTCGCCAGGCACGGCATGCAGCCGCGCATGGCGGACACGTATCAAGCCGAGCTGCCCGACCTGCCGCCGAAGCCGGCGCAGAGCGTGGCGGCGGAATGACTCGCGATGACGATTGAGGCACGACAAATCAACGAACGCGGCCTGCTCCCTCTCCTGAAGGGAGAGGGGTGGGGTGAGGGGTTACAACCTATCGAGAGGTCCGAACCCCCTCACCCCAACCCTCTCCCCTGCGGGGAGAGGGAGTTCTGCCGTGCCGTGATCAAAAGCCATGCTCAACAAGCAGCATTGAGCAGAAATAACTGGAGCATTGTCTGATGAGTGGCATCATTGATCCGCGCGAGCGTGCCCGCGCGCATGCGCAGACCAAACAGGTCAATTTCTTCGCCGATGCGGTGAAGGCGTCCGAGCAGTTCCGCGAGGACTATGCCGGGCGCCTCAACCTGGTGAAGGCCAAAGACATGCCGTTCGAGCACTCGCCCGACGGGCTGATCAAGCATATCATCAACGAGAAGATGGACACCAAAGAGTGCTGCCTCGACATCTACATGCAGTTCCTGCCGCCCGGAAAGGCATCAGGCAAGCACCGTCATCTTTCCGAAGAAGTGATCTACGTGGTCGAGGGCAAGGGCTATGATCTGCACTGGGACGTCAAGTTCGACGTCCACGACACCATGGAGTTCGAGTGGGACGCGGAGCCCAAGCGCTACGACTGGGAGCAGGGCGATTTCATCTACATCCCGCCCTATTGCATCCATAAGCACTTCAACGCCGATCCGGCCAGCGAGGCGCGCATCATCGTGATCAACAGCCGGGTCATCAAGCAGATCGGGTTCGACTGGTTCGATCAGCTGGAGAACGCGGAAGGGTACTGAGAAGGGTACTGACATGTGTGGCGATATGGACGACGACGAGAGCGAGATCGAGGAGCGGCTGTACGCGCGCTTCCGGGCCCATGCGCAGACGCTGCTCGCCGACCCGGCGCCGCAGGAGCCGGCCGATCTCAACCAGTATCTCGACAAGCTGTTTTCGGATGCGTTGAGCCGCAGCGTGCGCGACGGCGAGCAGACCGATGCCGCGCAGCGCTATGAGCGGCTGGCCATGCAGCCTTTGGTGTTCGCGCGGCTGGCGGGCTTCCTGGCGGGCCACCTGGCGCTGTCGGAAGACCCGCTGCGCAAGGTGATCGAGGCCATGATGATGGGCTATGGCGAGGCCGAGGCGCTGGACCATGCGCAAGGTCACGACCAAGATCACGACCACCATCATGGCGACGTGCCGGCGCACGACCATCATCATTGAGCAGGGCGCAGCGCCTGATCGGCCTCATGCTGAGGAGCGTCGCGGCACTTAGCTGCACCCGGGCTCAGAGCGACGCGTCTCGAAGCATAAGGGCCGCCCCATCCTTCGAGACGCGCGCTACTTGATGTCGTTCGTGTTGGGACAATCGGCGCGTAGCGCGCTCCTCAGGATGAGGCGGAGCAGGCGGCGCGCGTCACGCCAGAGTTACAAATCCCCGGGCGGCACGAACGTGAGCTGTTTCTCGGTCGGCACCTTGGGCGGCCATTCCGAGACTTTCTGGAACAGCATGTGCATGAAGAGGAACAACGGCTTCGCTTTCATGACCAGCAGGATGCACTCGTCGTTCTCCTCGTCGGAGAAGTGCTGGTGCACGCACGCGTTCTCGACGATCATGGCGTCGCCCGCTTCCCAGTCGTAGCGGCGGCCGTCGTGCACGTCGTGGCCCATGCCCTTGAGCACGAAGAACACCGCGCTGTTCATGTGGCCATGCTTGCTGGTCTTGCCGCCCGGCGCGTAGACCTCCATGTGGGTCTCGATCGACTGCGCGACCTTCACGGCCTGCGGGTTGATGATCTTCTTGCCGTAGCTTCCCGGCCCGCCCTTCCATTTGAGGTCGCGGGTGCGGTAGACGCGCGGCTGGCTGTAGAGCTCGTGCACCAGGTTGCCGTAGGTGCCTTCGAGCGCGCGCACGAAGATGCGATGCCGCGTCTTGCGCTCCCACACCACATCGGCGAACGGATTGTTGTGGCCGGGGCCGGGCTCGGCAGGGGCGGCGGGTTCGTCCTTGGCCATCGCGTCCTCGAAAGCGAATTCAAGCCGACCCTGAGCAGTATTGATGGGCTTGTCAACGCTTTGGACAAGGCGGCCACAGTCGTGAGATATGCTGTTGTGTCGCTTGCTCGATGGCGCTCCCCCGATGACACTTTGCTCGATGACACTTGTCCGATGATAGGAGCCCGTTCCCGTGGAGTTCGACAATTCCTTCGAGGTGCCGCTGCCGCCGGCCGAGGCCTGGCCGGTGCTGATGGACATCAAGCGCATCGCACCCTGCATGCCCGGCGCCGAGCTGACCGAGGTGGTGGACGACAAGACCTACAAGGGCAAGGTCGGCGTGCGGCTTGGTCCGGTCGCGCTCACCTTCGCGGGCACGGTGAGGTTCGAGGAGATCGACAACGCCAACCATAGCGCGCGCGTGAAGGCGCAGGGCACCGATGCCAAGGGCCGCGGCGGCGCCAACGCCGCTGTCTCATTCCGGGTTGAGCCGGTGGCGAATGGCTCGAAAGTGCTGGTGCACACCGATCTCGCGCTGTCAGGTGCGGTCGCACAATATGGCCGCGGCGTCGGCATGATCCAGGCGACCGCGGCGCAGATCATCAATCAGTTCGCGGGAAACCTGAAGGCGCAGCTTGTGGCCGCGCCAGTTGCGACTGCTTCGCCTGATGCAACAACGTCAGCTGCGCCGCCGGCCGCGAAACCGATCTCAGGCTTTTCCCTAATGACTAAGGTGCTGTGGGACGCGATCGTGCGGCTATTTGGGGGTAGGGCGCAATAGCGAAGCGCAGCGGATACGCCATAGCGCGTCGAAGACGCGCGTAAACGCGCTTGTGGCTGTTGCGCCCTACAAGGCTACGCCACCTTCTTCGTCGCCTTGGCGATGTACTGCGCCACCAGATCAGCCGTCAGCACGACCTTGGAGTCGTATTCCGGCGCTTCCTCGATCTGCTCGAGGTCATTGAGGCCGGAATTCTTGTAGATGCGATTGATGCAGGAGATGAGCCGCGCCGGGCGGGCCGGATCGGCATTGAAGTGCTGGTGGATGGTGCAGGGCGGAATGTAGATCACGTCGCCGGCTTCCCACTCGAAGCGCTTGATCTCGCTCTGCGGCTTCCACGCATAGGTGTCGGTGATCTCGACATCGCAGTCCTGGTGCAGATCGTAGCCGCGGCCTTCCACCACGTAGAGGCATTCCTCCGCGAGGTGGCGGTGCTTGCCGGAGCGGCTGCCGGGCGGAATGATCTGCATATAGGCATCGACCGTTTCCATGCGGGTGTTCATGCCGGCATTGAGCAGATGCTTGAGCAGGCCCTGCCGCGACATCTCCCAGGGCATTTCCTCCGGATGCACGACCTTTCTGCGCTGCGCGTTGCGGCGCGGCATGTCGGTCGCTTCCGCGAGCAGGCTTTGGTAGTGATTGCCCTGGACGCTGCCCGAGAGCCATGCCTTTGCTTCATCCCACGCCATCGTCAAACCTTTCGTTTGCATTCCAATCGCGGCGCGCCTTCAGGCGTCGGCCTTCTCGTCGGTCGGGTAGTTGTAGTTTTCTTCCTCCTGGCGGGGGACGAAGTTGCCTTGCGTCGCCGATGGCGTCTTCGGCCGCTTCTCGACCGTGTGCTGGAACAGCATGTTCATGAACAGGTACATCGGCTTGGTCTTGATCACGAGCGCGCGCGCCGGCTCCTTGGCACTGGCATTGAAATGCTGGTGCACGCAGTTGTTGTGCACGATCGCGATGTCGCCGGCCTTCCAGTCGTAGCGCACGCCGTCGTGGATCTCGTAGCCGGCGCCGTCGAGGATGTAGAAGGCGGCCTCGTTGACGTGGCCATGCTTCTGCGTGGTGCCGCCGGGCGCGTATTCCTCGAGGTGGATGTGCAGCGTCTGGGTGCGCCCGTCCTCCGGCTCGACATAGTGGCGGCTGAAATGCTGCGGCCCGCCGTCGAGCCTGAGGTCCTTGCCCTTGATCACGCGCGGCATCGCGCGCAGGCGGCCAAGCTCGTCGTTGAGGCTGTACTTGCCCTCGAGCGCCCGCACGAAGACGCGGTCGCGATCGGGATCGTGTTGTTTGTCACCCATGCTCTCTCCATTTCCGTATGCGTTTTTCTATATTAGGCGCAGCCTAGCGCGCGCTGATGACGTCCTTGTATAGCTTTTCCCACTTGTCGTTCTGGTCGAGCAGCAGCGCCGGATCGACAAACGTGAGCGGCATATTCTCCGGCAGCGGCTTGACCTTCACGTTGGTCGGAATGAAATCGCGCTTGGCGAGGATCTCCTGTCCGTCCGACAGGAGGAAATCCATGAACAGCACCGCAGCGTTCGGATGCGGCGCCTTGCGCGCCATGCCGGTGCCCTGCGGCCGTGCGACCTCAGGCGGCAGCACGACGTAGTCGATCGGCGCGCCGTCGTTCTTGAGCTGCGTCACCTTGTAGAGGTAGGTCGTCAGCGCGAGCGGCACTTCGCCGGTCACCACCAGGTTGGCGAGCAGCGTGTGGCCCTTGCGCGCCGAGAGCCCGTTCTTGGTCACGATCTCGCGGAACAGCTTCACACCCTTCTCCTCGCCGAGCGCGCCGACGACGGCAGAGAACCAGTCGTGATCGGCCGCTTCGATGCCGAGCTTGCCTTTCCACTTGGGATTGGTGAGATCGTCGTAGCTCTTCGGCAGGTCGTCCTTCTTGATCGCGCGGGTGTTGTAGGCGGCGGTGAAGATCTGGACGCGATCGCCGATCCATTCCTTGTGCGGGCGGATCGCTTGCGGCATCAGGTCGGCGAGCAGCGGCGAGCGTACCTCCTGGAGGAGCTTCTCACGCTGGACCGCCTCCATGGCGACGCCGTCGGTCTCGAACACGTCGACGTCGAAGCGGTTGCCACGCGCTTCGGTTGCGGCGCGCTGGATGATGTTCTCGGAGCTGGCGCGCCAGACCTGGGTCTTGACGCCATATTTTTTCGTGAAGGCCGTGGTCACCGCCGTCATGTCCTCGACGGTGGCCGACGAATAGATCGTCAGCGTGCCTTCCTTCTTGGCGCCCTCGAGAATCTTCTGGCTGCGGTCGGCGCCCTGGTAGGTGGCGATGTCGGCCTGGCCGTAGGCGGCCGGACCAGTGATCGCCAGAACGGATAAAAATGCCAGCAACTGCAAAGGCTTGTGCGTGCCGATCCGGCTCGTCATCGGGGCTCCTGTCGGATGTGACGGATTGTCGCGAACCTAAGGACTTCGCCTCGGCCTGGCAAGCGCAGCCAACAACCGCAACCAGGGGCCGCCCGTCCTTACGGCTCCTTCGACTCGATCAAGATGAATGCAATGCGACAGGGCTCGGTTCCCCGGTTGACCCAGGCATGGTTGGTGCCCTGCTGGATCAGCACGTCGCCGGCCTTGAGATGGACCTCGCTGTCGTCGAGCAGCATGTCGATCTCGCCCTGCATGATGATGGCATAGTCGATGGTGAGCGTGCGGTGCATCAGCGGGTGGCGCGGCGGCAGACCTTTCTCGGGCGCGTGGTCGCCGATCTGCTTGTGCAGGTAGTCCTGCTCGAGCGTCTCGATCTCGGGCGGGGTCGGCGGGATGTCGATGATGCGAAACACCGAGCCGTTGTGCGGCGGGGCGATGCCGATATTGGTCGCGGCGCGGTCCGCGGTGCCGGAGATGTCGGCAGGTGTCTGATCGGTGACCCAGACCAGGCGCGAGGTCACGCTGCGGTTCGGGCGCACGACCTTGTGTGGGTTGGCGCCATCGAACAGCACCACGGCTTTGCCATCCTGGTCGACCGTGGTGACGACGCGGCGGATGTCCTCGCTGAGCGGCATGCTGCAAACTCTCCTTCTCGATTGCTGGCGGATGGTCGAAATCATCGACGATGATCGTTCAGTGAATATCGAAAGCAAGCACTGAAAGTGGATCGCCGTTGAATGTGAATTCGCCGACAGCTGTCATTCCGAGACCATCAATATGAGCGGCAATCGAGTGGATATTGGAGTTCGCAATGAACGCGACGCCCCGGTCAAAGCGCCCATGTGCGTGTTTTAGCAGTTGTTTGAAGAGACCCTGTAGAATTCCCTGTCTACGAAACGAGCGGTCAATACATACAGGGCCATAGACCAAGGTTCTGGCTTCGTCAAAATATTTGCCATGCAAGCTCCAGGTTGGTAGATTTCTTACCATTGCCAAAGCCGGTGACGGCAGCGTGTTTGAAGTTGCGCTTGTTCCGCACAGGCAGCCAGCGAGAAATTCATTCACCAGGCAAACCACGATCCCGACATCGGAATTCATTAGAGCAAGCTGCTCGACTGAAAATTGTGCTGAGAGAAATCCGTCCTTCCGCTCGACTGAGTCCAAATTCTCCACGTAATGCCTATTGAGCAGGCGTGCTACTTGAACAAGTTCACATTTGTGTGCCCGTCGGTACGCAAAGCAGCTTGGTACATTGCGGTTCATTAGCCATTAAACCGCATGCAAGCAATACAGCAACCATATTGTTCAGGCAGCCGGTGCGGCCTCGCTCATCGAGTGCGTGCCTAACCCGCGCGGGTTCGCCGCGGCAAGCCTGATGACAATGCCCAATAGGGAGGAGCAAAAGTAGCCGGAGCCACTCCGTGAGCATGCAGAAAGCACGATCGTCAGTGCGACTTGACGAAGGAGATGACGGCGGAAACCGCCGGCCCGTCCTGCTTGAAGAAGCCATGCGCCCCTTGCGCATTGCAGGGGTTCTGGCTCGGCTGGCCGGTGGTGTTGATCCACTGAATGCGGGCCTTGCCGCCGGACCAGGCGACGAAACGGGACGCGTCACCCGGCGGCGTGCGGCGGCAGGCATCCTGGCTGTGATGGACAACGAGGGTTGCGGGCAGCACGCCCGGTGAGCCCAGCGTCGCGATGACCATGGAATGGATGCCGGAGACGAACACTGCGCCGCTTGGCTTGGCGCCGGAAGCGAGCGCCGAAGCCACGTCGACGGTGCCCTTGCTCATGCCCACCATGACGACCTTGCGGCCCTGCGCGATCTCCGCCGCGACCGCCTCGGCAGCGCTTGACGGCGATGTTGTCATGATGGTGCGGATGCCGGCGCCCTTAAACCGGCCTTCGTTCCGCACGAGGAAATCGCCCGGAACAATGCCGCTTGATCCGGGCATCAGCACCGCTACATTGGCCGCGGCTGCAGGACTGGTCGCACCAAGGCAGGCAAACAAACACACGCTCGCGAGTAGCACGCTGCGAGGCATCGAGACACTCCACCATTTCACACGAGGATACACGCGCTGTGATTCAGAAGGCTTTGCTTCGGAACGTTTTGCTTCAGAACGTCGACTTGAGCTTGAGATGGTCGAGGCGGTTGATCGACTGAATGTCGAAGTGCTGCATCGTATTGCTATTGCGGACGTCAAGCCCGATCACGGCGCCGGCCCCGCCTTTGGACCAGACCTTGCGGTAGAAGTCGGGCAGGCTCGTGGTGGCCTCGCCGTTGACGCCGATGATCACGTCGCCGCGCTTGACACCGGCCTTGTCGGCCGGACCGCCGGGCGTCACGCGTCCAACCATCAGGCGCCCGTGCGTGTCATCGGCGTTCATGCCAAGCCATGGCCGTCCCGGTCCCGCTGGCCGCCCCTCGGTCAGGAGATCGCCGAGGATCGGCGCCAGCCGATCGATCGGCACGAACACATTGCCGGGGTTGTTCTCTTTGGTGCCGGCGGCGTCGCCGACGATCAGCGAGCCGACGCCGATGAGCTTGCCGTCGCGGTTGATCAATGCAGCCCCGCTCCAGGACGGATGCGGCGGCGAGGTGTAGATCGCCTCGTCGAGCAGATACTCCCAGTTGCCGACGAACTCGCGCTTGCTGACCACGAGCGCAGGAACCACATTGCTGGCGCCGCCACCGCTTGCGACCACCACGACGTCTTTCTCTTTGACGTCGGTGATCTTGCCGAACGTGAACGGCTTGATCTTGAGTGGCTCGATCGTGCGCAGCAGGCCAAAACCAGTCTCGTGATCATAGCCGACTATGCTGGCCGGGATGGTGCGCCCGTCGTTGGTGATGACCTCGGCCGCATAGGCCTCGACCATCAGGTAGCCGATCGTCAGGATGAGCCCGTCGGCATCGATCAGAATGCCAGTGCCCTCGCGATCGCGCCCGAGCCCCTGCACAGTGCGGCCCTCGGGATTGATATGGGTCTTGATCTTGACCACCGCCGAGATCAGATCCTCGAGCGATCCGGTTTCGGCCGGGGCGGGGGTGCTCAAGAGTGAAGCGGCGAACACGGCCGCCAGCAGCGACTTGAGCAATCGGGAGACTGGACGCAAATTCAGCCAACCAACGTTGCGCATGAATGCTCCTTCCTCGATCGGCGCCGCCGGCTATGTTCACCGACGGGGACCGCGCGCAGCCAGTCCTTGGCCACGACGAGTCAACCAAACCATAACAGGTCCCCCCGGCCCGGGCGACGAGAGTTAAGGCGAATAAATAAGCCATTCACAGAGATGATTGTAAATTGTACTGAGGCCGGCATTTTAGTGCGTTTTTCCGCCTTGGCAGGCCTGCTGTGGGGCCTCGGAAGCATCTCCTATAGCCTTGCCCGCTCGACCTCGTCCTTGAGGTGCCCCCAGATGCCATAGACGATCCGGCCGTAGCGCGGGTCGTTGCGCAGCTCGAGCACGTTGCGCGGGCGCTCGAGCGAGACGTCGAGGACGGTCTTGGTGCGGCCCGGGCTCGCGGTCATCACCATGATCTTGTCGGCGAGTGTCACGGCCTCGTCCACGCTATGGGTGATGAACACGACGGTCTTCTTGTCCGTCTCCCAGATCCGCAGCAGCTCCTGCTGCAGGATGGTGCGGTTCTGCTCGTCGAGCGCCGAAAACGGCTCATCCATCAGCAACACCTCAGGGTCGTTGGCGAAGGCGCGCGCAATCGAGACGCGCTGGCGCATGCCGCCCGAGAGCTGATGCGGATAGAGCTTGGCATAGCGCGTGAGCCCGGTGCGCTCGAGCCAGTGTGCCACGGCGGTCTCGACTTCAGCCTTCGGCGCCTTGCGCATGCGCAGCCCGTAGGCTGCGTTGTCCCACACCGTCATCCAGGGAAAGATCGAGTCGCCCTGGAAGATGATGGAATATTGCGGACGGCCCGGCGCGGGATCGGCGATTATGGCTTCGCCGCTGGTGACGGTCTCGAGCCCGCCGAGAATGCGCAAGAGCGTAGTCTTGCCGCAGCCGGAGGGGCCGACGATGGCAAAGAACGTTCCTTCCTCGATGTCGATCGACACGTCGTCGATCGCCACCAGATTGCGGAACCGTTTGGTGAGATGGTTGATGCGGATCTTGATCGGGCGCCGCGGCGCGGAATTGGCAGCCACGCTCAAGCGTCCGCTTTCCATCGGATGACCAGTCGCTCGATCTCGCGCAGCAGAATGCTGATACCGAAGCCAATCAGCGCGATGGTGAACAGGCCGACATACATCTTGGCGACCGCGAAGGTTTCCCAGGCGCTCCAGATCATGTAGCCGAGCCCGCTCTTGGCGCCCACCATCTCGGCGACCGCGATCAGGATGAGCGCGAGGCCGGCGCCGAGCTTGATGCCGGTCATGATGAACGGCAGCGCGCCGGGGAGCGCAATAGTGCGGAAGGTGTCCCAGCGGCCAGCCTTGAAGCTCCTGCCGACATCGAGATAGATCGGCGGGATTTGAAGAACGCCCGCGGTCGCGTTGATCGCGATCGGAAAGAACACGCCGATCGCCACCATCACGACCTTCGACATCTCGTCGAGCCCGAAGATCAGCAGAATGAACGGCAGGATCGCGCTCTTGGGGATCGGGTAGGTGGCGATGATGAGCGGATCGACCAGCGCGCGCACCGGCCGCGAGATGCCCATGATGATGCCGATCACGATCGCCGGAATGCCGCCGAGGACGAAGCCGAGCAGGATGCGCTGCAGGCTGATGAGCACATGCTCGATCAATTCACCGCTCATCAGCATGCCGGCCATCACGCCGATGATGCTCGAGGGCACCGGGAAGAAACGCACGTCGATGAGGCCAAGCCTCCCGGCGATCTCCCAGATCAGCAGGAGCCCGAGCGGGGAGGCGAAGCTCATGATGCGCTCGCGCCGGCGTGCCGAGAGCCGTGCCTGCTCGCCGATATCGATCAGCTCGGTTTCGGGCGCGCTGGACTTTGCTTTGCCTCTCGCGCTGTGGTGCGCGGTCATTCTCGGTCTCCCATCGGTATTTTCACTTTTATAGAGCGGGGTCTTTCAGCAGGCCAGGGCGAGGCGTGGCGCGTTGTGGTCTTTCCACCCGTTCGTCCCCGCGGAAGCGGGGACCCA
>Ga0209488_10002106_pt1 | contig 16663 bp, 16 predicted proteins | sample Rivendell_Oct201_8_FD_188349 | JGI IMG/M metagenome (GOLD analysis project Ga0209488, IMG submission 188349) | Vadose zone soil microbial communities from the Eel River Critical Zone Observatory, Northern California, USA -... | ecosystem: Environmental > Terrestrial > Soil > Vadose zone >... | reverse complement strand
CACCGCCGCTCGCAAAGGCTTTCGCCAGCTTCACGGCCTCACACGACGAAGTACGTGCCTTCCTCCTGGAGTCAGCGGACCTGGATTTGGCCGCAGTCCGATTTCCGAACCCTTTCGTTCGTGCCATCCGCTTCAGCCTTGCCACAGGCCTGCAGATCATCGCCGCACACGAGAGGCGTCACCTGTGGCAGGCCTGGCGCACACGTCGAGCGGCGGAGGGTGCGGCTGCGTAGCTTCTAAAGCTGATGATTCAACAACGAAAGCCGGGCCAGAAGAACATTTTCGCTGAATTGCTCCTGCATACCACGTGTCGGCTACACTCTAGGTTCGAGGAAGAGGACGGAGGCACTGACCGCTGACATGCCCGGTTACGCGTATGCCGTTCTCGCAACTGGATCTCTGATCTGGTTCGTTCCATTCCTGCTGATCAAGCGAAATACCGCCGCACCGCAGAAACTCGATCCACGTGCGCGTTGGGGCATCTTGCTCGTGGTCCTGGCCGATACGCTTCTGTGGCAGAACAGTTTCTGGGCAAGACCGCTCAGCGTTTGGCGTCTGGGAAGTTCGTTGTTTTTCCTCGCGCTCGCCGCTCTCTTTTCCCGGACTGGTGCGCGCGCCCTTGGCCGCCAGTGGCGAATCGCTGCGGGTCTCAATGCGGACCACCAGCTTGTGCGCTCCGGTCCCTACTGTGTCGTTCGGCATCCGATCTACACTTCGACGTTGTCCCTGCTGCTCGGCACAGGCTTTTTGATAACACCCTTGCCCGTCTTGCTGATCGCGACGGTGCTATTCATGGTTGGTACTGAAATTCGCGTGCGTATCGAAGACAGATTACTCTCGTCGCATTTCGGAGAAGAGTTTGAGAACCATCGAAAGTCCGTGCCGGCCTACGTCCCTTTTTGGCGGAAATGGGCCTTATGACGAGGAACACTACCGAAACGCTCCGCGAGAATTGCGACCGGCTCTCGAACGAGTATGCAGTTCGACTTTTCGATGAACTTCGCCAAAAGCCGCTCGACCGAGAGACTGCTGGATCGTTTTGCCAAACGGATGGCAGGGCGCGGGGAAGTATGTGACCTGGGGTGTGGGCCCGGCCATATTGCCCGCTATTTGCGCGACGCTATTTGGCTTGGATGTTTCTCCCAAAATGCTCGAGCAAGCTTGGACAGCGAAAGGAGCTTATCCTTAGATATTTTGCGTGAGTGCTGTCTATCGGTCTGAGTCCAAAACTGCAGCATCTAGAGGAGATTCATGCCACGAACGCATACGAATGATGTTGATGATTGGTCGAGGAGTCTGACGACGCCGGTCGCGTTCCTGCTCACTTTGCTCGCGCTGTTCGCTATCGCGCCCGCTTCAAGCGGACGAGCCGGCCAAGCCCGCTAGCCGAGGCGACGGCAATCATCGCCGCTGCTCGCAAAATCATGACGCCCAATGGGGTGGAACGGTTGGAAAAGGTGCGTATCGGCGGGATCGATCAATGGGTCTCAATCCGTGGCACCGATCGCAGGAATCCCGTGGTCCTCTATATACACGGTGGGCCGGGGTACGTTTCAATTCCGATGAGTTGGTGGTTCAGCCGGGGATGGGAAGAATATTTCACGATCGTCCAGTGGGACCAACGCGCGGCAGGGAAAACCCATCTCCTCACCGATGCTGCTACGATCGCGCCCACACTGACGCGCGAGAAGATGATCGCCGACGCGGAGGAGATGGCTGCTTGGGCACGCAAAGAATTCGGGAAAGACAAGATCTTTGTCTTGGGCCACAGTTGGGGCAGCTTTCTTGGGCTTCAGCTCGCGAAGCGTCACCCGGAGTGGCTCTACGCCTATATAGGTGTTGCACAACTGATCGACGGACCGGAAAACGAGCGTCGAGGCTGGCGTTTCGCCATGGATGCCGCGCGCCACGCGGGTAATGCCGATGCAATACGCGAACTTGAGGCAATCGCCCCCTATGCCAACCCCGGCCAGATCGTTCCCATCAAGGACCTGTACATCCAGCGCAAATGGGTTGGTTTTTATGGCGGCGTTATGGCCTATCGGCGTGACAATTCGGCCGATAGCGCGCTAGCTCGGCTTTCCCCCGATTACAATGACCAAGAGATTCGTCGCATTTGGGAAGGCAATGACTTCGCCACCCCGTATCTGCTCCCCGAACTCGTCGCACTCGATCTCACCACAATCCATAAACTCGGGGTTCCGCTGATCCTCTTTGAGGGCCGCCACGACCGGAATGTGAATTCCGAGGTCGCTGCCGCATGGTTTGACACTGTGGACGCGCCGGAAAAGCATCTTGTCTGGTTCGAGCATTCAGCGCACATACCGATGACCGAAGAGCCCGGCAAGTTCTTCCTTTCGCTCATGCGCTTCGCCCGGCCGATCGCCGAAAAGTCGCGAGACACTGAATAACGACGGTCCAGCGTGCGAGAGAAATCTCCTAGTCGTTTATCACAAATAGGCAGCGATTCTTGCTATGAGAGCGGCGCAACTGAAAATGAAGCGCTGAAGTGTTCGCGGGATACCAGGCAGGTAGCCCTGAGCGGTCTTAACAAATAGTAGCGCGCAGGAATATTTTGATGACCTCGAAATGGCCCATATATGCCCCCTGGCTCCGCGCACAGAATCATACAACACCGAAATCTCAAACACCGCAGGACCTCGGGCCCGTTTCGGAGAAATCACTTCTACGGCGCGTCCCAAGCCAAGTGACGGTGATTGGCGATACATTCAGCGTAGTCCGGCGAAGCGCCAAGAAGCCCAAAAAGCGGCGAAAAACAGTAGCCCGGATCAACGTAGCAAAGATGCGCTGTGGACGCGTATTGCAACGATCTTGCGCAGAGACTGGATCACATGCGGGACAAATCCACCAGGATTCTCGCTTCTTGAGCGATGAAATCTAGGCCGCCGCAAGATAGACATAGCGCAGAATGAACAAGGCGGTGAGAACCCAAACAAGGGTATTGATTTCCTCGAACTTGCCCGCTGCCAGTTTCACTACAGTATAAGAAATGAGGCCGAGACTCAGGCCGGTCGCGATACTGAATGCCAGGGGCGTCGCCAGCATGGTGATGAATGCGGGCAAGGCCTCGCTGAAGTCTTTCCATTTCACCTGTGCCAGAGATTGGGACATTAAAACGCCCACCAGGATCAATGCCGGGGCCGTTGCGTAGGCCGGAATCGCGGTCGCCAGAGGCGAGCAAAACATGGCCAGTAGGAAGAGCGCCGCCACGGCAAGATTGCTAAGACCTGTGCGGGCCCCGGCTGCAACACCTGCGGCGCTTTCGATATAGCTTGTGACCGTGGAAGTACCTGTCAAAGATCCGAAAATCGTCCCCACGGAATCCGCCAACAATACTCGGCCAACACGGGGAATTTTGCCATCTTTGATGAAGCCTCCTTGCTCGCAGACGCCTACCAGCGTGCCAACGTTGTCGAAGAGATCGACAAACAGGAACGCGAAGAGAATCTCCAGTAAACCGAGATGAAGGGCTCCTCGAAAATCCAGCTGCAGAAAGGTGGAGGAAGGGTGCGGCATGGAAAAGAATGTCGAAGGCCAACTCGAAATACCGCGGAGCATCCCGAGAACTGTAGTTCCGATGATGCCTAGCAAGATGGCACCATGGATCCTCCGGGCCATAAGAACCAGCGTCAGGGCGAGCCCGAAGCAGCCGATCTGTACTTCTTTGTCGGCGAAGCTGCCAATACCTACAAACGTGGCGGAGTTGGCCACGATGAGCTTGGCATTTCGCATACCAACAAATGCGATGAACATACCGATTCCCGCTGCTGTCGAGTGCTTCAAGCAATCGGGCATGCCATTGACAATCTGTTCGCGAACTCGCGTTACCGTAAGAACCAGGAAAAGCACGCCCGAAAAAAAGACAACAGCGAGAGCGGTCCGCCATGGCACGTGCATCGCCAGACATACCGAGTAGGTGAAGTAGGCGTTCAGCGACATCCCCGGGGCCAGGGCGATCGGATAGTTCGCATATAATCCCATGACCAGCGTGGCGACCGCAGCCGAGAGACAAGTGGCAAAGACAACGCCCTCAGCAGGCATTCCAGCCTGAGCGAGGATCTGTGGATTGACCACGACGATATAAGCCATGGTCATAAACGTAGTGAGGCCGCCCAGCAACTCCTGCTTCACGGACGTCTGATTCTCAGCAAGTTTGAAGTAGCGATTGATCAATCGTTTCCCCTCGATCTCTCCCGACCCGCAAAAGTCTCTTCGATCACAGATGTACCCTGCCGACGAAACAGCCGATAAGACTATCCATGAAGTTACGGACGCCTTTGTCCCTCTGCCGGGGGCCCATAGTTGCCGGGTTCAGCGAGAAACACGCGCGACACCGCGCAGAGATCTCAATACGGAATCTTGTCGGGCCTATCTGCCCATGCGCGAAGTCCCGCGAGTGCTTCTTCGCGCATCAACTGGATTGTAGGGATGCGGCGCCGCGAATGGGGCTGTTTCAGCTCACTGTAGATGAATGAGTCGTCAAAACCAATTTTGGCCGCGTCCTCGGCGGTATTGGCGAAATAGATGCGCGAAAGTCGGGCCCAATAGATTGCGCCCAGGCACATGGGACACGGTTCGCACGAAGTGTACAGCTCGCAATCTTTCAGTTCGAAAACGCCGAGTTTTTCGCAAGCCTTGCGGATAGCCAGGACTTCCGCATGGGCTGTTGGATCCTTGGTCGAGGTCACCTGATTTACGCCCTCGGCAACAATCTTACCGTCTCTCACAACCACCGCGCCAAACGGGCCACCCTGCCTGGAGTGAACGCCGTCGATCGAGAGCTGAATCGCCCGCGCCATGAAAGGGTTGTTCATCTGTTATTGCTACCGCTCCCTTCGCGTTGGCTATCTGTGAGGCAAGTTCTTGGTACATTTCGAATTCCCAACAGAAAGCCAGCCAGATGCCCGCGTTAGGGAGCAAGTATATGCCCGGATAACAGCCACCCGGCACTTTTTTCCTGTTGAATTATCGATTTTGGTGAGTTGAAAAACTATCGATATAAAGCTACGCTCTTGCCTCAACCTCAGGAGACTTTGCAAGGATCCGCTTCTCACCATGAGTCTGCGTGCCTTCCTCTCTCGCCGGGTCGTGACACCGGAAGGGGTACGTCCAGCCGCCCTGCTCGTGGAAGGAGACCGAATCAGTGACGTGGTTGCTCCCGATCAAGCGCCGGCGCAGGCGGATGCCCATGATTTTGGCGATGCGGTGATTCTACCCGGACTGGTCGATTCCCATGTTCACATCAATGATCCCGGCCGCACGGAATGGGAAGGATTTGAGACGGCGACGCGAGGCGCGGCAGTGGGAGGATACACACTGTTGGTGGACATGCCTTTGAATTGCCTCCCGGCCACCACCCATGTCGCCGCGCTCCAGGCCAAGCGGGAGGCGGCCCAGGGCCGATGCCGGGTCGATTGGATGGCCTGGGGAGGAGTTGTCGCAGATAACCAGCGCGACATTGAGTCGCTGGCAGACGCGGGAGTGCCGGGGTTCAAGTGTTTTCTCGTTCATCCCGGCATTGATGGCTTCACCATGGTTACGGAGCAGCAGTTACGAGTTGCATTGCCTCATGTAGCCCGGACAGGCTTACCACTGCTTGTGCACGCAGAACTTCCTACTCCGATAGATTCGGCGACAGAAAGTTTGGCGGATGCGGATTGGTCCCTGTACCGGACGTATCTGCAATCGCGGCCGGAAGAAGCGGAACTGTCAGCGATCCGACTGTTGTTGTCGCTGTGCCGCGAATACCAGTTCCGCTTGCACATTGTCCATCTCTCGGCCAGCACAGCGCTTCCGGAGTTGCGCGCCGCACGTTCTGAAGGTCTGCCCGTGAGTGTGGAGACCTGCCCGCACTATCTGCATTTGACTGCCGAAACAATCCCCAAGGGAGCAACGCTGTTTAAGTGCGCTCCGCCGATTCGCAGCCGCGAAAACTGCGAACGATTATGGCAGGGCCTCCGCGATAGAACTATCGACCTCGTGGCCACAGATCATTCTCCCTGTCCCCTGGAAATGAAGCGGCTTGCCGAAGGAAATTTCCGAAGCGCATGGGGCGGCATTGCGAGCTTATCCATGGCGCTGCCGGTGATGTACACCGAGGCCAGCGAGCGCGGATTTTCGCTGACCGATATCGCTCGTTGGATGGCCGAGGCTCCCGCAAATCTGGCTGGATGCCAGCTGCGCAAAGGCCGAATTGCAGCGGGATACCATGCCGACTTCGTCGTTTTCGATCCCGAGAGCGAGCTCGTAGTGACCTGTAACCGCTTGCATTACCGTCACCCGGTTTCGCCGTACCTTGGAGAAAAGCTACGTGGGGTGGTGAGAGCCACTTATCTTAGAGGCATGCTGGTGTTCAAGGACGGCGAGTTTCCTGGAGAGCCCGTTGGCCGGGAGTACCGAGGTTAGCGGAGAAAAGCTCAATTGGCATGCGCGGCTGTGAGTAATTCACTCTTGCAACCGTCGCACAGCCAGGTTCGGATTGTCTGTCATACATTATCGCAATCGGAGAAACCGGTGCAGAAACTCGGATGATTCCGCGATTCGTATGAAGAATACTCGCATCGTCGGCACTTCGGTTCCCCGCCTGGAAGGGCGCGACAAAGTCACCGGACAGGCGCGGTATGTCGACGACATGGTTTTGCCGGGCATGCTATATGGGGCCACCGTTCGTAGCCGGATTCCCCGGGGCGAGATCAAAAAGTTCACCTTCGGCCCGGGAATCGATTGGAAAGAGTTCGTGATCGTCTCACCCAAGGATATTCCCGGGAAAAATTGCATCGCCCTCATCGAAGACGATCAGCCGTGTCTGGCGGATGGGACGGTCAATCATCCTGAGGAGCCCCTTCTCTTGCTGGCTCATCCGGACCGCTATCTTCTCCCGAAAGCTGTTGAGGCGGTATCGGTCGAATACGATCCCCTTCCTGCCATCTTCAGCATGGAAGAGAGCGAGGGGCTCTCCCAAATCATATGGGGTACAAACAACACCTTCAAAAGCTATCTGATCGAAAAAGGCGATGTCGATGCCCTGTGGAAAAACGCTGACTATATCGTCGAAGGTGAATATACGACTGGGGCGCAGGAACAGCTCTATATAGAAAATAACGGAATGATCGCCGCCTTCGACGCGCAGCAAGGCCTCACTGTGTGGGGCTCGCTCCAGTGCCCCTACTACATACACAAAGCGCTGATGAAACTCTGCTACCTGCCCGCTGATCGCGTGCGCGTCGTGCAGATGGAAACGGGCGGCGCTTTTGGCGGCAAGGAAGAGTATCCGTCGATGATCGCGGCCCACGCGGCGCTCCTGGCCATGAAGTCGGGGAAACCGGTGAAAATTATCTATGACCGCATGGAAGACATGACGGCCACCACAAAGCGACATCCTTCTCGGACGCGCCACCGCACGGCCGTAAGCAAAGACGGCAGAATTCTGGGTGGAGAGATTGAATTCACCATTGACGGCGGCGCTTACGAAACTTTGTCACCCGTGGTTCTTTCGCGCGGCGCCCTTCATGCCGGTGGTCCCTACTATTGGCCCAGTGTTCGCATTCGCGCTAAGGCTGTGGCCACCAATGCACCGCCGCACGGCGCGTTTCGCGGATTTGGTGCGCCGCAGTCCCTATTCGCGCTGGAGCGCCACATGGACCGCATCGCTCAGGCCGTTGGGCTTTCGCCCGTCGAAATCCGGCGTCCAAATTTCCTCAAGCCTGGCCAGACCACGACAACAGGGCAAACTGTGCGTGAAGAGATCGATCTGGGCAGGCTTCTCGACCGAGCGCTGGAACTCTCGGACTATCACGCAAAGAAAAAGAAATTCGCGGAGGAAAATCAGCAGGGTGGCAGCAAGAAGGGAATTGGCATTGCCGCCTTTCTGCACGGCGCGGGATTCACCGGTTCAGGCGAGCGCTATCTCGGATCGGTGGTTGGCGTGGAGGCATGCGCCGACGGCGGTGTGCGCGTACTGGTCTCAAGCACGGAATTCGGCCAGGGGACGAAGACCGTGCTGTGCCAGATCGCGGCGGAAGCGCTTGGGCTGCGGTATGAAGACGTCGGAATCGCCCAGCCGGATACGCAGGAAGTGCCGAATAGCGGCCCTACCGTGGCGTCGCGCACGGTTATGGTGGTCGGAAAGCTGGTCCAATCGGCCGCCTTGGGAATCAGACAAACCTTGAGGGCCTGCGGCCTGCTCGAGGATTCTTACTCGCCTGAGGAGTTCTGCGCCGCATGTCGCGCCTATGTCGCAGAACACGGCAAATTCCGCAGCATAGCGCGCTACGAACAACCTGACGACGTTGTTTGGGATGAGGAAAAATATCGCGGATCGGCTTACGCGGCGTTTGCCTGGGCAGTTTATGTCGCGGAAGTCAAAGTAGATCTGACCACGTACAGCGTATCGGTGGACGACTTTGTGGCACTTCAAGAAGTGGGAAAGGTCCTTCACCCGGTTCTGGCGAAAGGACAAATTATTGGTGGGGTGGCGCAGGCCATCGGCTTTGCCTTGTATGAGAAAGTGATTTGGGAACAGGGGCGCATGCAGAACGGCCAGATGACCAACTACATCATGCCAACTTCCGCCGACCTGCCTTCTATTCGGGTTTATTTTGAGGAATTGGGCAACGTTCACGGCGCATTTGGGGCCAAAGGAATCGGTGAACTGCCGATGGATGGCCCGGCGCCGGCGATTGTCAATGCCGTCGAAGACGCGCTGGAGGTCCCTTTCGATTCGATTCCGTTGCTTCCGGAGGACATTTTCGATGCGCTGGCCGAAAGGGTGGACTAATGAGCAAATCTTCGCAGGTTCGTGCAAAATGCGAAATCTCTCTCTCGGTCAACGGCCAGTTGGTAACCGTGCGTGTGCACGCGATGGAGCGCCTGCTGGACGTGCTGCGGCACGAGCTTGGATTGACGGGAACGAAGGAAGGTTGCGGAGAGGGCGAGTGCGGCTCGTGCTCCGTTTTGCTAGACGGAATTTTGGTGAATAGCTGCCTCATTCCAGTGCTGCAGGCGAATGGCGCTAACATCGTAACGATCGAGGGCCTGTCCACTGACGGCCGATTACGAGTGTTGCAGCAGGCTTTTCTTGAGTGCGGCGGCGCCCAGTGCGGCATCTGCACTCCGGGAATGATCCTTGCGGCCCTTCACCTATTAAAGGAGAAACCACAGCCCACCTTGGAAGAGATCCGCGAAGGGCTAGCCGGCAATCTTTGCCGCTGCACGGGATACATGCAAATTTTTGAAGCCGTGGCAGAAGCGGGACGCCGGGGAGCCACGACATGAGGGCGCATCCTGCCGAATATGAACTCGTCGCCCCCCGCACCTTGCCTTCGGTGTTATCGCTTCTGGCTCAGGAGCCCGGCGTATGGCTTCCCATCGCCGGCGGCACGGATGTAATGGTGCAGTATTGCGCGGGTGAACTGCCTACGCGGAAATTGGTCAGCATCTGGAATCTTCCGGAGTTGCGTCGAATTGAAGTTTTCACTGACGAGATTCAGATTGGCGCGGGTTGCACTTATACGGATCTGCGTGAACAGGAAGTTGTCAGTCGAGAATTCACGCTCTTGTCCAGTGCGGCGCGCTGGACCGGCGGGATCGCCAACCAGAATCGCGGGACCATCGGGGGCAATATCGTGAATGCTTCGCCAGCAGCCGATTCGCTAGCTGCACTACTGGTCTATGAGGCAGAACTGCTTCTCATTTCGGTCCGAGGTGAACGCCGGGTGCCCTACACGAGCTTTCACATCGATTACCGGAAGACGCAGCTCGCACCCGATGAACTGATTCGGGCCGTTTGCCTGAAGAAACGGTTTTCAGAGTATTATGCGCATGCGCGCAAGGTTGGGGCCCGAAACGCACAGGCGATCTCGAAGGTGTGCCTAGCGGCGTTGGGGCGGCTCGCGGATGGCGTTGTCGGGGATATTCGTTTTGCGATGGGAAGCGTGGCTCCAATTCCGCTTCGTTTGACTGAGACAGAGCGAATCGTAAAGGGAAAAAGGATCGATCCGCTGCTTGTGCGGTTGGCAAGAACGACAGCAGCCGCGGAGGTCCGGCCGATTGACGACATTCGATCCACGGCTCGATATCGTGCGGCAGTCGCCGGGAATCTGGTAGCGGAATTTCTGGAGCAGCTGACCGCTGGCGGAATGAAGACATGAGCGCTGTGCTGACGCGGTGGAACGGTCTGCGATCGGATGAAGCGGCGGAGGAGATCTTGCCCTGCTGCGGTTCAAAAGCCTGGGCCCACGGGATGGCGGCTCGAAGACCGATCCTAGATGAAACAGCTCTGTTGGCTGCCTGCGACTTGGTCTGGAAGAGTTTGCCGGAATCCGATTGGATGGAGACGTTTCGCAGTCATCCCCGGATTGGCGAATCGCATTCGCCGGCCTCCGGTCCAGCGCGGTCTGCGGCTTGGTCGGGAGAAGAACAACGGAGGGCTGGCACTGCGAGCGAGGATGTTAAGGTTGCCATGGTGGAAGGCAATCGCGCTTACGAACAGCGGTTCAACCGCATCTTTATCGTCTGTGCCGCCGGTAAATCGGCGCCGGAAATCCTGGAGATTCTCCGGCGCCGCTTGCGGAACGACGAAACGACGGAACTTCACGAAGCAGCTGAGCAGCAGCGACAGATCGCGCACCTTCGGCTGAAGAAATGGCTCTCTTTATGAAACGAATTTCAACGCATGTTCTGGATATCGCTCAGGGCAAGCCAGCGAAAGACGTGCCGGTGCGGCTGGAGAGGCAAGAGTCCGCCGGCGAATGGGTCCCGCTCCATTCATCGCGCACGGACGGAGACGGCCGGTGCGGTCAATTGCTGCCTGAGAACGAGGTTCTTCGTACCGGGCTTTACCGATTGGCCTTCGATACGGCAAGCTATCACCGCGCTCAGAAGATCGAAGGATTGTATCCGGTTGTCGAGATTACGTTTCAGGTGCGGGAGGGCGAATCGCACTTTCACATTCCGTTGCTGCTGAGTCCGTATGGTTATACGACGTACCGGGGAAGCTGATCCGATGATTTCGCTGGCCGAAAACAAGTACGGCAAGTCACGAGTCCGCGTTGTAAGAGTGAAGAGACATCCTGACCGGCACGATTTTCGCGAATGGACTCTGGAGATTCTGCTTGAGGGAGATTTCGACCCCTGCTTTGTCGATGGAGACAACAGCAAGATTCTCCCCACAGATACGTTGAAGAACACGGTGTACTCGTTGGCACGAAGCTCCATGGCGGAGTGCATGGAAGAGTTTGGCAAAGAACTGATCGCTTTCTTGCTGGACCGCAACCCCCAGGTCTCTGCGGTACGAGTCATACTTTCGGAAAAAGCTTGGGAGCATCTCTACACGGGCGGAAAGCCACATCCCACTACCTTTGTGCAATCGAGCACCGAGTGCCAGACGGCTGAGATTGCGGCGACGCGAAATGGCATGCTATCCGTCCGGTCGGGGCTCGAAAACCTGGTCATCCTGAAAACGGCGGGCTCGGAATTTGTGGGGTTCATTAAGGATTCGTTGACGACTCTGCCGGAGGCGACCGACCGGTTGTTCGGCAGCGTCGTCCGCGCACGTTGGAATTACTCGTCGCCCAGGGTCCCGTTTGTTGCTTTGCGGTCCAAGATCCGCGAAATTTTGCTGAGCGTATTTGCCGCGCATACCAGCAAATCCGTGCAACACACCTTGTACGCCATGAGTGAAACCGTTCTCGCAAATGTTCCGGAAATTGAAGACATCGAATTGACGATGCCGAATAAGCATTATCTTCTGGTTGATCTTTCGCGCTTTGGGCAGGACAACCCCAATGAGATCTTTGTGCCAATCGAAGAGCCACACGGCTACATCGAGGCACGCATTCGCCGGCAAGGTTAAGGCTCCGTGTCAACGCCTGGGAATGCAAAAATTCGCGCAGAAGAGATTGTCGCTCGCTGCAAGCGACTGGCGTCTTTCTCGGAAGACCCGGGTAGCACGCGCCGGACGTTCCTCTCTCCGCCGATGCGTGATTGTCACCAGGAGATCACGAAGTGGCTGACAGCTGTGGGAGCCGACGTAACTGTGGATGCGGCTGGAAATTTGCGCGGCCTCTATGCCGCCGCACAATCTACTGCGCCGCGGCTGCTCCTCGGGTCGCACCTCGATACGGTCCCGAATGCCGGAGCCTATGATGGTGTCCTCGGAGTAGTTGTTGCGGTTGCATTGCTCGAAGCCTTGGAAGGACGACGGCTTCCATTCGGAATCGAGGTTGTCGGATTTTCCGAAGAGGAAGGAGTGCGGTTCGGCACACCCTTCATTGGCAGCCGCGCGCTGGCCGGCAGGCTCGATGAGGAACTCCTGAATCGCCAGGACGCGAATGGAATCTCCATTCGCGCGGCTATCGAAAGCTTTGGACTGAATCCCGCGGAAATACTACGCGCGGCGTTGAGGGACGATACGCTGGCTTACTTGGAATTTCACATCGAGCAAGGTCCAGTCCTGGAGTCGCTTGGACGCCGGCTCGGAGTGGTAGAGGCCATCGTGGGTCAGACTCGCATGGAGTTCGTGTTTTTAGGCCACGCCAACCACGCAGGTACTACACCAATGCATCTTCGGCACGATGCCATTGCTGCTGCGGCAGACTGGATCGTAGCGGTAGAGCGCGCGGCTCACAGCCATCCGGGACTAGTAGCGACTGTGGGCCAGATCGAAGCAAAGCCGGGAGCGATCAATGTGATTCCCGGAGAGGCCCGTGTGACATTGGATCTTCGTCACAAGTCGGATGACGTTTGCACCGGCGTGACAGAATTGCTTGTTCGGCTGGCCGAGGAAATTGCCGGGCGACGCGGGTTGTCGCTGCGGAGGAGTGTGCTGTTGAGCCAGAGGGCAGTCGCTATGGACCCGTTTCTCGTCGATCAGATCGAGGAGGCCATCCGGAGCGTAGGCTGCGAGCCGCATCGTATGGTCAGCGGCGCCGGCCATGACGCCATGATCCTGGCTGAAAAAGTACCAGCGGCAATGATCTTTCTGCGAACTCCCGGGGGAATCAGCCACGACCCGGCGGAATCGGTCGAGATAGAAGACGTGGCAAAGGCGCTCGAATGTGGGTTGCACTTGCTTGATCAGCTTGCGAGTTTCTCCGAACTTCAAAAAAGGATGTGTCGTGCATAAACTGGGCCAAACGCGAAGCTCCCATAAACACAACCATCTGCTGCAGACAGTAGACGCTTTCGTTCGTACCACGTTGCCGGAGATGAAAGCGTGCGCAGCCATTGTGCATGTGAGCCCGGCATTGGGCGCGAGATTTACTCAGTACACCGCCGAATTGGAATCTGGAGGTGAACTTGGAAGTACCTCAGCGCAGCGCTTCCTCTTTGTGCTTGAGGGTCAGCTCAAGTTAGAAGTTGATGGCCGCCAGAGCGAGATGGTAAGCCGTGGCTACGCTTACTTACCCGAAGGCTTGCCACATCGAGTGGTGGCCACGAGGGCAAGCCGGGCCGCTGTCATCGAGAAGCCATACCAGCCGCTGGCCTCGATGGAGTCGCCGCGTGTACTCATTTCCAGTGAAGACGCGGTTTCCTGCCACCCACTTGGCGATGATCCGAGCCTGCAGGTCAAATGCTTGCTTCCGGATGCGATGAATTTCGATTTCGCCGTGAACACAATGATGTACCAGCCGGGAGCTTCCCTGAGCATGGTCGAAATGCATGTGATGGAGCATGGACTCCTGATGCTGGAAGGCGGCGGCATTTATCGGCTGGGCGATTCGTGGTATCCGGTCACAGCCGGTGATTTCATCTGGATGGGACCGTGGTGCCCGCAGTGGTTCGGAGCGATCGGCAAGGTTCCGTCGAAGTATCTCATCTACAAAAACTGGAACCGGCATCCGCTGGCAGGCACACCCCGATGAATTTCGACGTGGATCGCGATCGCCTGGCAAAGGAGATCGAGGAGCTAGCCTCGATTTCCGACGCTGAGGCTCCTGCGGTAACACGAATTGTTTTTACGCCAACGGATCTCAAAGCGCGTGCGTGGCTCATCGCCCGGTGTGAAAAAGCCGGGTTAGCTGTTCGCCAGGATTCCATTGGAAATATCTTCGCGCGATGGACGGGTTCCGAGCCAAGCGTTGCGGCACTGGGCACGGGTTCTCATATCGACGCAATCCCCAACGCCGGAAAATATGATGGGGTCGTGGGTGTGCTCGGAGGTCTTGAGGCGATTCGGTCGCTGCAGGGTAGCGGTTTCCGCCCGAAACACTCGATCGAATTGCTCGTATTTACTTCGGAAGAACCTACGCGCTTTGGAATTGGATGTCTCGGGAGCCGGCTGCTGTCGGGGACTATGTCTACAGATACGGCGAGAAACTTAGTGGACAAGGAAGGAGTTCCGATAGAGGAAGTGCGCCGGAATGCCGGGTTTAAAGGGCCACTCGAAGAAATAAAACTGCCGGACGGCTACTACAAAGCGTTTGTGGAATTGCATATCGAGCAAGGCCCCCTGCTGGAGCGGAAGAAAATTCCTCTCGGGATTGTCACTGAAATCGCCGCTCCCGCCAGCCTACGCATTTCGATCGAAGGCGCGGGGGGACACGCGGGTGGAGTCTTGATGCCCGATCGCAGAGATGCCCTGTGCGCGGCAGCGGAACTGGTTCTCTCGATCGAAAACGCGGCGCGGACGAGCGGAGCGTTGGATACGGTGGCTACAGTGGGTATCTGTGAAGTGTTTCCAGGTGCCGTCAACAGCATCCCCAGCCGCGTACATCTGAGTGCAGATATACGGGATACTAATCTTGAACGGCGTGATGCTGTCATGCGTGCGATAGAGGCGGCGCGTCAAACCATTGCAATGAAGCGGCAAGTCTCGATCCACGAGGAAGTGTTGAACGCGGATGCACCGGCCCAATGCGCTCCTGCGATTGCTGAAGTGCTTTCTCAATCCTGCAAAAAGTACCAACTGGATTTTATCCCTATGGTCAGCCGTGCCTATCATGACTCGCTTTTTATGTCACGCATCGCCCCTGTCGCGATGCTGTTCATTCCTTGCCGCAATGGTTACAGCCACCGTCCCGACGAATACGCATCTCCGGAGGACATTGGACGCGGAGTCGTTGTACTCGCGGAAACTCTGGCTACTCTCGCCGCGTGACCCCAACACCCTGGCTGCCGCCTAACTCAGGAGGCCTGACTCCATGCAGCCGTGCTCCTCTGGACATTTCCGCCTGGACGTATTGTCGGCTATCCAGAATGACGATCTCAGGTCGTCTCTCGACCCACGATCATCGTATTAAATTGAGTTCTTCTTGCGCTGATCGTTGTCCATCAGCTCAAACCTGCGCCAAAAACACGCGCAGTACCGCTAGGCTAGCTCACAAATGCTGGCATAGGCCAGCCTGCCTTCCGACCGCGATTATGAAAGGGCTGACCCTATTGGTATGATGCAATATGAATCGCTCGGATATCTCCGAACTCGGCGTGCGCAAGCGGAGGTGAACTATTCTAATCGTTGGCCTTCTGACCATCCGGAGTAGCTATGAATGGATTCTGGGAACGAGCAGCTATTGCTTTTCGGTGTTTCTTTTCAATTTTGTTCCACGGTGACATTCCGAACGACATAGTACAGAAGCGGTTCAAGCCTGCCGGCCAGGTGCCGCCAGCAGCTCAAGCTTCGGTCTTTCGTCCGAAGGAGATGGAGCGGCCAGGATCGGAAGCATTTGATCGCGCCGTGCAGATGCTTGCGCTCCTACAACGAGACGGGCGGCTCATCGATTTTCTGGCAGAGAACATCTCCCCCTATCCCGACGCGCAGCTTGGAGCCGCTGTGCGTACGATCCACGAAGCTTGCCGCAAGGTGCTCGAACATTATGTAAAGCTGGAGCCGATTCTGAACTCCGAAGAGGATCAACCGGTGACCGTGCAAGGCGGTTTCGATCCGGCAGCCATCAAATTGCTAGGCAATGTGACGGGAGAGCCGCCGATTCGCGGTGTGTTACGACACAAGGGCTGGCACGTGAAGGAGGTGAATCTGCCGCCGCTGCCGCAGGGTTCCGGCCGTATGGTGATTGCGCCGGCTGAGGTTGAACTTTCATAGCGGCTGAGGCACATCTGCCACGTGGATGTGGATTTGAAGAGGAGATTTTCGTTAGTGGCCAAATACATTGTCGGTATCGACCTAGGGACTACAAATTCGGCGCTGGCGTGCTGCGACGCCACTGCTGCCGAAGGGAAAAGTCAAATCGAAGTCCGCAGCATTCCGCAGCTTGTGGATCCGAACGAAGTGGCGGAACGCACGTTACTGCCATCGTTTCTTTACATCCCGGGCGAATTTGATTTTCCCAAAGGCAGCCTAGCCTTGCCATGGGAACCCGAACCGAAGCTTGTGATAGGCGAACTGGCGCGCAAACGTGGCGCGGAGAGTCCCAATCGCCTCGTAGCCTCCGCCAAATCCTGGCTCTCTTACGCTGCTGTGAACCGCACTGCGCCGATCTTGCCTTGGCAAGCGCCCGAGGAGGTGCCCAAGCTATCCCCGGTCGAAGCGTCATCGCAGTTCTTGCAGTACTTGCGCACTGTGTGGGATAGCGGCGAGGCGGGGGAGCAAAGGCAACTGGCTCTTGCGGAACAGGACGTGCTCCTCACTGTGCCCGCTTCCTTCGACGAAGAAGCACGCGAACTGACCCGGCGGGCTGCCGAACAA
>Ga0209488_10002105_pt1 | contig 16671 bp, 20 predicted proteins | sample Rivendell_Oct201_8_FD_188349 | JGI IMG/M metagenome (GOLD analysis project Ga0209488, IMG submission 188349) | Vadose zone soil microbial communities from the Eel River Critical Zone Observatory, Northern California, USA -... | ecosystem: Environmental > Terrestrial > Soil > Vadose zone >... | reverse complement strand
TTCCTTTTAAATGTCTCCAGGGCTGGTCAACAGATTTCCTTCATAGGGAATGTTGGGGGATTAACAATTGGTCTTAAGCACGGCTTCCTCAGCGAGGACTGTGTCCGACTTGACGCTCGTAATCTCGCCTTCTCTACGACCTTTACCGGAGCAGACAAAAGTGCTGGGATTGACATGAACTCAATGTCCGTTGTGGCCGACACAGAAGTATCCGGGGGGTTGCGTTTCTCACGGTTTCAGGATGTACTATGTTTCAAGGCCGTGTGGCTCGACCGCATCCCAGTACTCAGCGCGACACAAGGCAATGAACTTGCTGAGAATCCTTTAAAGGCGAAAGCTCTGCCGACGCCTGGTGCCACCTCAATAGTCAAAAGCGATTTCACCACTGCGGTTCTGGTCCGTTTCCGGCGTATATGCCTTAATGTGGACCTCGGGCAATCGATATCGTCTGTGAGGATGGATATGTTGGATGTGACCCTACAGAGTAAGATTGAAGAAATGTACGCGGAACTATCGGTGTCTATCGGCGACCTCACCATGTCGGCTACCGGCAACATTTCCGGAAGCGCTCGTGTTCCTGAGTTCTCGTTTAACACCATGCGTCGCAAGTCTCTCATGTTTGATTTCCCTGATCGACTGGGAGAGCCTAGAATGCTGGACATGTCAATGAAGAGCGGGAACCTGGAGATGACGCTGGAATCCGATTATCAGAAGATATTACATCTGTGGTGAGTTGCACGAATCTGAGTAAGATGATCTTCTCATGTCTTTTCAGGTCTGGGCCTCTCAGTATCACCATCTGGGATGACTGGACGCAGATGTCTCCCCAAGTAGCCGTTTTGGATCGACTGCTCCGTTTGTCCTTCGCAGTTTCGGGGGCGGAGGTCATCGCTGTGGGTTCAATCGGCACCATTCCTAAGCTCTTCTCCTACGGTTCCCGCTTCCAAGCAAATCTCCAAGCACAAAGAGAAGGCGCAGCGCGAGAGTCGAAAGCATTTCGAATTGCACAGTCACCGAAGCCAGACAACCCCCTGTCCGCTTTTGCCAATGCCATGCTTCAAACTGCGCGCACGCGCCTACGCGAGAAAGAAGACAACCTGTCATATGTTGTGCAACAGCGGATGCAATTCTCGCTCAGGTCTTTGAAGCTCGTTGTCTTTCCGAGAACAATGGAAGACAACGAGATGGCTTCGTTCAGTGCGAGCGACTTACGTGCTGATCTCGACCTTATCGTCGAATCTAACGATCCCCCAGCGAAACGGAAACTACTTCTTGCTTTTGCAGGCATGTCAGCTTCTCGAGTCGGACCGCTCAACCATGGCTTGGTCCTCGATGATGTCCGAACTGATGTCCGAAAATGGCTTGATGCATTACAAAAAGGCATGACTATTTCAACCATCTTTGAGCTTCCGGCAATGGACATGGAGATGGAGAGCGAAGAAATAGGCGGAGTCCTCGAATATAACTTTGAATCAAAGTTTGCTCAAGGGGGCAAACTTGCGGCCCGGAGGGAGGATATCTTTATCACGCTGAACGTCGCATTGTATTCATGGCTTACTCTGCTGCGCAAGAATCTGGCGCGCGAGATGAGTCAAGCCCAAAGGTCCTTCGACCGTCGCCAAGTTACCGTGCCTGCGACAGCGACTCCCTCAGGCGTTTCGACACCGGCACGTAGACGGACAATTACCGACTCCTCGGCCCTGGACACAACTTCTCCCATGGCGATCTCCCCGAGCGACCGCCACTTGTCACCCCAGCCACGGGCGTTTACCCGCTCTGATGCCGCAATAGAGAGACAACACAGGACAACGTTCTCGATGTCCGCAATGCCGAGTAGAAGTGACACGCTCGGTCCACCAATAGAGCTTGCTATGGCATCCCGTGGCTCAACGACAGCACTCTTAGACATTCTGATCGCTCCTTCTTCCCCAATAAATACACAGCCTCCCCCTAGCCCTATCGCACCTGCACCTTCCTCTGGACATCTCCCTAGCCTCGTATACGAACCACGACGCCGACACATCGAGCGGCTCCAAATGCGGCAGTTGGGCGAGGCGACGCCAGACGTGATGCACCCTTTCTTCACAAAGAAGGCGGGCTTCAATCTCGAGGATGCACTTCCGCAATATGTGCACGAGTACGGGACAATGCCGATTGAGGAGATAACACGCGCATTGTTAAAATTGTACAGCCGGCAGCTGAGCCACTCGGCGCCTCAATAGGCGGCAAGTGTGGTTTATCTTGTAGTTTCGGTCAATATGTTATTAATATTGTATCCATTGCATTAGTAGTTCAGACGTACACTGGTACAGGAGAAAATCTAACTGCTGTACTTCGAACCACCGACACCGAAAACGCTCAGAAGTGCGAAGCAACCGTAAAGAAGGCCAATGGGATAGGCAACCAGAAGGCGCTGGTCGGACATGCGCAGAACGGCAACGAAGATGCCAGACGCGGCATAAGTACACCAGACGATAGATAGGGAGGAAAGCATGTAACCGAGCATGCCGCTGAGAACTGTACGTCAGAAAGATGATAATGTGAATGACGGTTACATACTCTAAGGTAATGAGCACGCTGAGTGCGCCAACTCCAACCATGGGGAGGAGACAGTACCCGAGTACAGACAGAACGCGGTAGGCGTCAATGCCCTGTTCGGACATCAGGTTAAGGAGGCAATATAGGCTAATTGAGCCTAGTAACGCCAGACCATAGATGTATCCAAACTGCGGTTTTCCGGACTGCGCACGATTAGACGATGTAAAGTGTGATGAATGGAAATGTACGTACGAAAAGGAGGAACGTGGCAAAGCAGAAGCAAAAGATGAGGGGTCCGGCGAGGTCCGCATCGTCCATGATATGCTCGTCAACGCGGCGAAGAGGGTTCAGAACCGTCATGGACTTGGCACCTATGTGAGAGAAGTTGATGCCGAGTTCTGAGTATGTAAGGGTAGATGCCCATGCATGGTGAGACAGTGGACACGAGTCAGGTGTGGGCACGCACCTTCGAGCAATGGGGGCTCGCCCTCGAACCCGCCAGTTCCAAACGCAGTCCACCACCCTCCAGCGGGCTGAATACTACCTGTATACCCTGACGTTCCTGGTTGCACTATGGAGCCTTGTGTGGCGACGTTGCCCTCGAGACTTGAGCGGGAGCCTGGATAGAAGGCTGACTGGTCGTAGAACTGGAGGGGTACGTTCGGCTGATTTCCGCCTCCGTAGTAGTTATTTTGTGAGGAAGAAGCTCCGTACGTTGCGCTATCCTTCCACATTGTGGTTAAGGATTGGGATCAGGTTCAAAGTTGTGAGTTTGAGACCCAATGCGCGGCGCTGCCTGGGCTGACTACGTGACACGCGTCCGCGTTGTCCCTTGTTTGTTTTCTTTTCTCTTCCAGTCATGGTTGGTACGATCGCTGGGCCTAATGTCTACCGTTGCTGACTTCTTTGACGTCGAATATAGCCTCAGGTATTTCTCATCATCCCTTGTGTCGTTGATTCTCTAAACTCCTCCCAAGAATGAATATATTGAAGAGCACATCAAGCGCCACGGTCGACGATTAGATTATTATGAACGCAAGTGCGTATTCCACCATCCCCTTCTCCTTTCTTCTCCTTATCTCGCATAGACGGAAGCGTGAAGCCCGTGCGGTCCACCGCCAATCCGCTGTCGCTCAAAAGGCCTTTGGGCTCAAGGCTAAACTTCTTCACGCCAAACGACACGCAGAGAAAGTACAGCTTAAGAAGACCCTCAAGGCCCACGACGAGCGTAATATCAAGCAGAAAGATTCTTCCGATGTACCCGATGGCGCGCTTCCCACCTTCCTACTCGACCGCGAGGGCCAGAAGGATGCCAAGGCGCTGTCTACTGCGATCAAGCAAAAGAGAAAGGATAAGGCGGCCAAATATGCCGTACCCCTACCCAAAGTCCGTGGTATTGCAGAAGACGAGATGTTCAAGGTCATGCGGACCGGAAAGAACAAGAAGAAGTCGTGGAAACGCATGGTCACAAAGGCCACCTTCGTTGGAGAAGGCTTCACTCGTAAACCTGTAAAAATGGAGCGTTTCGTAAGGCCAATGGCTCTGCGTTACAAGAAAGCAAACGTGACACACCGTATGTCCCCTTCCCCGATTTTGCGCACTGTATTTTGAGTGTGGTTTGTCTGCGCAGCCGACCTCAAAGCTACCTTTCAGCTCCAAATTTTGGGGGTTAAGAAAAATCCTCAATCTCCTATGTACACCCAACTTGGCGTCCTCACAAAAGGAACTGTCATCGAGGTCAACGTATCAGAACTCGGAATGGTCACTGCTGGTGGCAAGGTTGTGTTTGGCAAGTACGCTCAAATCACGAACAACCCCGAAAACGACGGCTGCATCAATGCTGTACTCCGTGCGTTATCCCATCACCCCTCTCTTCACGTCTTGCTTACTCTAAACCAGTTGTTTGATACCTCTTCTGTTGCTTTTTCTGATGCATTGTATATTTACTACTGCTACTATACAACCCATTATCAGACGTAAAATAAATAAGACCCTAACCTTAGGACGTCCTTCATCCCCACTTATCACCATCATGTCCTTGTCCCACTCACCGTCGCCAGCCCCTACCGGTACTTCGGATACGCGTCATGCACGTAACGCTCTTGAGAAGCAACGCCAGCAACTTGAGCGCCTGCTCAAAGATCCTGCAAAGCCGGTGTCGATTCCCCCACCACCTAAAGAAAAGGCGATACGCCCTCCTCGTGAGATGATGAAGAACGTGCAAGGCTCAAGCGCGGGTGCAGGAAGCGGCGAGTTTCATGTCTACAAAGCGAGTCGGCGGCGGGAGTATGAGCGATTGAGAGCGCTCAGCGACGGAGCACAGAAGGTACGCCTTTACAATCACCCTTCTAGACTGGTGGACGTGCCTAACCAGCCCCGACAGGAATCGGTGACTCGTGAATTTGAGGAGAAGAAAAGACAGCGCGAAGAGGAGGCCGAAGCTAAGACTGCGAAAAACCGCGCCAAGAGGCAGAAGAAGAAGGAGCGCGCAAAGGGTGTGAAACCTGCGGGGGGAGAAGGGCAAGTCGCAGGCGCCAGCGACCAGCAATCCCTGAAGAAGCGCAGGGTGGTCAACGGGAAGGGACTCGTGTTTCGGAAGCCGGGAGAGGAGAGCGACGATGATGAAGGCGAAAAGGATGGCGGTGATGACGAAGAACCTGGTCCGCCACCTGCCTCAGTAACCACTGAACAGGAACTTGCGTCGACACCTAGCGTGCCAGTTGCAGAGACACCTACTATCGTGATTCACGACGACTAATCGTTGGTGGTGCCTCGCTATTTTTCCAACGCCTACCGCTGTCCTTTCACGTCCCACCTTTAAGTCCGTGCCACCCAGAAGATCACAATCTTACCATACGACCACCCGCTAAATTATGACCCTGCACTGCCGCTCATTCCTGGCAATTGCGAACACCACAACCCCCCTTACGCCACAGGGATCCGTACAACACTTTTTTTTATCGAGGACGGGTGTTCTTCCTTGGGCATACTAAGGCCTCCCAAGGACCCGTACCTTACCTGGGGGCCTTAAAAGAGATGTTGCGCAACCCTGTCACCAATCTCAGTTGTCGCGTATCCCAAATACTCATTCGGCTTATTTTGGTCATTGACGGCCTGCTTAGCACGCCTTGAATGTATACTAAAATATCCGTGATGCGAGACCGTCTCAGCAACGCGCACCGTGACCTAGCCTGCCGAGAGGTGTGGCCATATTTCCTTCAGCCTACCATACAGGCAAATGCCCAACACAGCTACTAGCGATCCGTTTATCGGGGTAACTGTACGCCCTGTATGTGCAGCTCGTCACTGGCATCGGTGGTCATGGCGCCTACTTGCCACTGGTTGCTATCAAGTTGTGAATGTTCCTGGACGCCGTATGATTTGACTGCGCGCGGTATTGGTAATTCTCTTCCTCGTTCGACATTTGTGGTGTCCGATCTCTTTTGCCCCGCGACCTGGTCGTCGTTTTTAAGCATTGTCCCATTATTTGATACCATGTCACGTGACTACTGGCAGGTGTGATAACTGATGCATGATAATAGCTAGTGCTTTACTTTAATGACCAAAAATCTGTCTACGCCCAACGACGGAGAAAGGCCCGCTAAAGACGACGTTTTCCCTGATGAGGGGCGCGACTTGGATCAGGGCGACGACGATGAAATCGCAGCGCTGGGTCGAGCGCTCATCGCTTCCATTCTGGAATACTCGCCGATAGAATACGTGCAAAAATTGCTGGACGAGGATGCGCCGCTTTGGTACCAAGACAAAGACGGATGGTCGGCGCTGCACGCGGCAGCGAGCGTTGGGGATGCCGAGCTCGTCAAAGACCTCCTCCAGCGCGGTGCTCTGTGGAACTCTGGTGAACCCGCTCTCATCACTTTTTTCCTTCGCGCGCGAAGACAACTCACTGGACGGGCTGGCAGTGGATAACGCTGGTAATACGGCAGGCGACATTGCGCTTTCTCTGAATGAAGAGGAGAGTTATCGCGCCATCCGCGACGCTGGCATTCGCTCTGGTGTGTTCTCGTCTGCCTCACCTGTTGAATCTCTATCCTTGATTTGGACCGTATAGAACTTATCCTTCAACTGTTGGCATCTCACGGGGCAGAGGCTGATGGACTTGTGCTCAAGGATGAAGATGACACCGCGTTGAGCTCTACGGACAAATTTTTGTCGTCGCGTCTTAGATACACCACGGATGCGCACGCACAAGACATCTGCCTGCTCCAAAGCGGCGATACCGAGATAGGTGTTATGATGGGTTGGGAGCGTGGGATCAGTGCGTTCTGTTCTGTTCCTAGTTGCCATATGGATTGCATGCTAAAGGGGGGTAGTAACTTAAGTGCAAGAAACGGTGCGCAGGACGTGCGACGGTCATCCCAACGCGCCGACTGGCCTAAGGGTTTTAAATGTCGGATTTGGTCTTGGGATTGTGGGTGTGCCACGACACCACTGCTAGTGTACGGTCAGGCTCATCGGAGGCATACTCCCAGATCGATTCATACTTCCAAGCGCTGCCGGTTCCGCCTTCGGCACATGTTATCATCGAGCCTCACCCGGATGTTTTAAGACACATGCGTGAACGGGGATGGTACGATAAGAAGGGGGTCACAGTCCTCGAAGGAAAATGGCAGGACTTTGCGGGTACCAAAACACTGGAAGACATGGTGTTCGACGTAGTATACACGGATACGTTCTCAGAGGAATACGAAGGTGAGATTGGAGCCCGTTCTCGGGCCCATTTCATCCCTAACTCTACCTCAAGATTTGCGTCGATTCTCCGAGCATGTTCCGAAACTCCTCGCAGGTCCAGACTCCCGGTTCAGCTTCTTCAACGGGTTGGGAGCAACCAGTAGGTCCACATCGCGTGTGACCAGGATGTGGCACTGACTGCGGCGTCGCCAGACGCCTCATTCTACGATGTGTACACTCACTTGGCGGAGGTCCACCTTGCCGGAATTGGCATCGACATTGAATGGGAGGATGTGGACGTTTCCATGCAGGAAGTAGTGCGGTGGGACAACAACCGCGAATATTTCTCTATGAGGTTATATAGACTACCAGTTGGGAAGGTAAGAAGTACGATGTAGGGGTGATATAGTAGTTTTGGCTTGGAAACCTGCAGATAGACTGCGATGTGGGATCGTGAACCGGGCGGCGGCTGCGGTTGCCCTTGGTTACCACACAAGGACACATCCACAGTAGGTCACGCGTAACATCACCCACAACACAAAACTGCAGGCAAAGGACACTGCCACCCCTCCACCGCACCTTTCTTTAAACCCTCACGGACTGGTTCTGTTCCCCATCCCTCGACTGGCTCGACCCTTCTAATCTTCACTACTAACGCTGACAACTGGTCTTGTCTGCTGTATTATTACAAGTCAAACCCCACACATCCCTGACCCAAAATGAGTATTCCCGTCGTCTCCTCCCGGACTCACGGTGAAGTGGTTTTGGTTCGTCTCAGGCGATAGCAATAGCACTTTGAACCGTGCTAAGTCGTTTTCCCATAGCATGTCGAACCCAAACGCCCAGCGCCGACTCTTCCTTATGAATTGCACGAGCATGTCAGTCCATTGACCATCGTTTCTCTGTTCAGTCTCGTTACAACCATCATCCACTAGGTCTCCACCGATGCGTGGGCGGTCCGCATTCCGCAACTCATCCGCCTGACCAGCCGCTATAATCGCCCCTTGCTCGAGGGTGTCTGGTTCATTGCCGTGTTCATGTGAGAGCCATTCTCGGTCTGTTCCTCTAAAAATATTGCTGATCGCTGAATGCGTCGCCCTATAGAGCGACGCTTGTGATCCCCGCCATCCTGCATGGAGTGATCCTGCGCTCTTTCAAGCGGAAAATGACTCACGATGACGCCCGTCGCGAGGCTCGTTTCATATCCGTCGCTATTGCAATCGCCATCATTTTGTTGTTCACCGGGCCTCACATTGTGTGGAAATTTATGGGTCAAAAGCGCGCGACCGAACTCGTCAAGCGATGGGAGTCTGAGGACGCCCGCTTACGCTCACCGGGGGAGTTCGTACCAGTCTGGACGGTGCACCTTCCCGGTTATCTCTCAACTAGCACTGTACGTTGTTGTTTATTAAGCCCTTCTGTCCCGGGTGACTCACACATCTGTTCAGCGCTTGGTTATCACAACTCCCTACAAACCCGCCTCGTCAATCTTTCATCCCGCTGCGTACACACCCTCGGTATGATACCTCCTCGTCTCTTGTCATCACCACTCGTGCTAATGATGGACAGTGGATTAACGGCGCTCCTGATTCTGGCGCCCCCAATAGCATTCCTCCAACTTATCAACGCTACCAGCAACAGGCTACGTACGGTCAGGTCCCACTATACGGAAATTACGGCTCGTCACTTCCACCGTACGTCGGTGACAGCTACGCGGACGAGAAGGTTGGCGCCAGGGCTTAAACCCATCATGTTCAGTCGTAACTGGGGATTCTTGGTCTGTACATCCAAGGCACGCACTTTTTCCTTAGATCACCTTCTAGGTAGTGCACGCGGTCCACATGTAATGGCTCGTAGATAGCGTTTAACGTGCCTTGGAGAGGTAACACGAACGACGCCCGAAGTCCTGGTTTCGATGATGCGATCAGTAAGGCAAAGAGAATGATGTTTATTTGGTTTGCCCCTACCGACAACTGGACCACTGTCGATATTCGTCGAGATATACCTGTCGCGCTGAGCAACGCGAAGTTGCCATGGATGATGCCCACAACCTACCCCGGGCCCATAGCAGCAGCACAGCAGGTCGGCTAGCGGGCCGTGTCGGAGCGGAGGCCTCAGCAAGCCAGCAACACAAAGTCACCGCCAGTGAGGACGATAATGACGATCTACTGCCTCTACATATTCGACAGGTACACTCAGAATCCATTCTTCCCTCCCCCGCGCGCACTTACTTCTTTCCCCACCACTGACAACAGGCACTGCAACTGTGTCTACTACCACGATTGGCACCGCACCAAGCGTCCAAAGCGCGCAAACCAAGGCGGCGCCCTCCTCCCAGCCGTCTCGCGCGCCGTCTCGCCCCTCCCCCCCTCCTCCTCCGGCCCAGCCTCGGCACCAGGCTCAACTCCCGGCACGCCCTTCACCAGCCCGCGCAACACCCTCTCCTCCACCTCGGGCGTCCTCGTCGCGCTCAGCGACGCCAACAGCCAGCCCCCAGGTGGCACTCCTCCCCCTCCCCCTCCTCCTCCTGCGGCCACCCCCGCCGCTACCTCGGGCACGGGCCTAGCTTTTGACGAGGAGGCCAAGCTCGTGTATGGCGTCGTCCTCTCGCTGAGGAATATGGTCAAGCGTCTATCAGGCAGGTACGTCCCCTCCCCTTCCCTTCCCCCCCCCCTCAGCTTCTCTTCGGAAATTCTCGAGCCCATGTCCGTCACTCTTTCCTCTTGATGTCACGCTTATCGTGTTAGGGACGAGTCGTTTGTCAGCTACCGCACGTCGGTGTACAAGCTGCACCTTTTCGAAACGGTTTCAGGCTACCGCTTCATCATGTTGAGCGATCCCAATGCCGACTCGTTGCGTTTCGTCATGCGCTCCATCTACACCGGCCCGTTCCTGGATTACGTTGTTCGGAATCCCCTTGTTCCAATGGACTCAAATGAGCGAGGTGTAGATAACGAGTACTTCCGGGCGAGCGTTGACCGCCTCGTGCGCGGCTTATCCATCTTTCAATAACGGCTGTACAGTTGCACGTTTTCCCTCTATATACTACAGACTCCAATGTATGCAAAGGAAGAAAGCAAAGCGTGTGCGGTTGTAACGGTCCATCTCGTGTAGGTCATGTCCAGATGTTGCCAAATCACGCCTCCCCATCAGCAACCTCAGCATTGGCAAGCTGCTTGCGCAGCGTGCTCATCAACGATGTCTTCATCTTACGCTCAATGTCCTCACCGACCTGTTCCCCTCCATCTCCCGCAACGGCCTCGTCCAGCGCGAGTTTTGTCTGTCCCAGACGTAGCATGTCTTCTTCGATGGAATTGCGCGTAATTAGTTTCACGACGTCAACGTCACGCTTCTGTCCGATCCGATAGGCGCGATCCTGTGCCTGCTTGTCGTTGTGCGGGTTGAAGTCCTGGTCAAAGCTTTTCAAGGGGGTTTCAGACACCGAAGACCAAATAAGAGATATGCCGGCGCACAGGATAACAACGCTTGCCGCGGTCAAATTGATACCCATGCCACCTGCTTTAGTTGACAAGAGGAAGCATGGGATCGAATCGTCCTCATTGAACTCATCAACCAGGGACTGCCGAATATCCACAGCTGTCGCCCCGGTTAATAACAGATACTTGACCTTCTGCATCTTGAAAATTGCCTGCAAGATATCCAGAATTTGAGTAAACTGTACAGATGGTGTGAGCGCTGCGAGACGCGGTCATTCCAACAGGACACTCACCTGAGAGAATATTAACATGCGTCGGCCCTCGGCCTGGTATCCCTTCAACAATCGTAGCAGTGTCTGGACCTTCCCTGCCTGGAGGTAGCAATTCTCGTCCTGCAAGAATTTCTGGGTCGACTGGGAGATGCTAATGAGTCTGTTTTGTTCATTTCATTAACGGGGCTATGCTACATACCAGATAGCTCCCAAAAAACACTTGGAGCTCGGCATCTGTCATAACTTCCATGTCCTCCTTGACATACTGGGCAACAGCACCGCGCTTCTTGAAATCAGCCTCCTTTAATAACACCTTGGTAACAGCATCGAGGGTCTTGTCCGTGTATCGTGTCCGAAATAACATGGGGTGTGAGGCAGCCTTACGAAGGTCCATCAAGACGTTTGAACTGTTCTCCAGGTATAACTTGTCCTTTGTCCGCGGAGCCTTGGATTTTTTTAATGGCTTTGCCCGGCCGTTCACTGGTGGCGTCTCAGTGCCTGGTGTCGACGCTTCAGACTCGATATCAAATATAGTTTTGCGGGAGCGATTAAGCGCATCGTTGTATATCTTCCGTTGTTGTGCGGTCATTTCGCACCATTCTATTCGCTCTGTCTTCTTAGGTAGATCTTTCAACACCTACCAAGTCGTCTGAGAAACAGTATCGAGGACATGACAATCAAAGGATACATGCCTGGTCCTTCCTCCGGCGCAAGACGAAAGGCGCCATCATTTTTTTCGCACGGGAAACACGCTCCTGGGCCAGCAGGGTGACCTTGGAATCGCCCTTGGCCTTGAACACTGCCTTCAGTGACTCCAGGGAGTCCGCTAATAAGTCCGGCAGGATAAAATTCATAAGGGACTAAACTCATGAAAGTCGACGGCAATGGAAGACAAGAAATTTCGTGACATACCACCAATTCCTGTAGATTGTTCTGTAATGGTGTTCCAGTAAGTAAGAGGCGCCACCCAGATTTGTTGCGCATAAGGGCTTGGTATCGTTGCGAATCAAAATTCTTCAAGACATGCCCCTCGTCAAAGACACAAGTCTGTCACATATAATGAGTCAAGTCTTGGCAGAAGAACGTTTCTTACTCACATCCCACTCAATCTTCCTCAAGAATTTTCTGTCCTTATCGTCGCCTGTAGCCAGGTTATACGTGGTAATAAGGACTTCCCATGGCGCAGATCGACTGCTCAGAGCCTCAAGCAAGGTCTGCCGCAAGGCAGGCCTATCGTCCTTGCCACCGTAATAGGTCTGGACAGAAATAGATGGCGCAAAGTGTGCAAACTCCCGAACCCAATTTTCCAACGTTGAGGATCTTCACACGACCTGTGAATGGGTGCCAGCAACTTCAAGAGGCTTTAGAACTTACGGGACAACAATGAGATGGGGTCCTTTCTTCCCGCTCTCCCTCAAATGTGCGAAGAAACTTATGACTTGGACAGTCTTTCCCAAACCTGTGATTGGAGTAAGCGGGAATGCTATATCGGACAACGAGAATAGTACCCATTTCATCCGCCAATATGCAACTCCGTCCCTTTTTATACAAAAGGCGAAGCCAGTTAAGGCCAAGAATTTGGTATCCTTTGAGTTGCACATTTTTTGAAAGGGTCTTGGGCTGCTCGTTCAGGAAGTCCTTCACGGTACGCTCATTGACTGGGGCTACTAGACTAAGAGCGCCGTTTTCGTCCGCAACATCGCTGTTAGCCCTTTCTTTGCCCTTTCGCGTCTCTTGGGACCAAGATGCGATGACGGTGTTGAGTTGGCCACCAATGCGCTCGCATTGCGCTAGGACGTCGTCCACGGCACCGTATCCGCGGAAGATCTCCACGCAGTCATCGAACATGCGCGAACTAACACCCTTCGGCACACCCCCCTTCTTCTTCCCTTGTTGGCCAAGTTTCTCCTTAAGGTCGTCAACCGTATCGAACGGCCGTAGATGAATAATTGCCTGAGCTTGATCTGGCGTGCATCCTGTGAACCAGTGAGCTTAATTGAGGCGTCAAAAACCCGCGAGACGCACCAGTTAATTCCTGGAGACCTTCAGCACTCGTACTGTTGAAATATGCAAGCGCACGCCGCTCGTCTGAAGAGGCCTTTTCTGCTCCCCGCCTGCTACGACTCGAGCCCTGGTCCGACTCTGACTTTTCCTGCTCCTCATCATCCGACTCTGTGATGCGCTTCGGCCGCTTGAGGTTGCGAATCATAACGATCGGCGAGGTTGGTGACTGTTGCGAAGAAACTTCGATGGATAGTGAGGGTCGAGCGGGGGGTGGCGTAGAACCTCGGGGTGCAAGGTTAGTCCGGGCAGCGTAAATCATGGATTTTTTCCCCTTCTCTTTCGCAGCGATACGCTCAGCATGTCGCGCATCCTCGAACTCCTTGATACGACCAGTGATTGGTGATATGATTGGGGATGGAACTCTGGGCGCTGGTGATGGCGTCGGCTGATATGAGAAGGATGGGTCAAGAAGAAGCGCTGTCGCCGCACGAACATCACGTCCTGCTTGTCGCCACGCGGCCCGAACTTTGCCCTCCTCGAACTGCGGGAACGAAATTCGGAACGGAAGAAACCCGGGGCCGTCGTCTATAGTTTCCGTACGGTCTGGCGGGCGTGCACCACGCACGATGCGGGATGAGTTGACACTTGTATCCAAAACGGACTCGTCCGAGGACGTAGAGAGGTTTGCTGTCCGGGTGGCAACGGGCGCGCGACGCTGACCAGGTTTCTGCACGATCGGTGAGTCTGGGACGTTGAACAAATCCATAGAGTCGTCTGATGTTGGCGGACGCGTACGTTTGCGTGGCGGCGCGTCAGAGGCATCATCCTCCCCACGAGGACGAACAACACCAGACACCAAAGCAGGAGACGCGTCGGGAGGTTTGCTTCCGTTGATGAAACCGCTGGGTGCTGAGAGGGGATCATGGCCAAAGGCATGGCCAGTGCCTACTAAAGAGAGGCTGGGTACAGGCTCGTTGTGTTGAATAGAGTGATTTTGTCCGGTAGGGGGTGTGGCCGGAAGAGGACTTGAGCTAGGAACAAGGACAGTTCCATTGGGCTTGGCGGTGGGGGCGAAAAAGCGGGATGGTATTATCCGAGCTGTCGCGTCGCGCGACTGCGCTGGCATTGATACCAATGATTGCGACTCTGACGAGTTGATGGACGACGTTGATGGAGGAATAGATGTTCCTTGGGATATTGCAGATGCTTTCTGTTTCTTTTTGAACCTAAGTTGATCCAGAGCAGCACTCTAGGAACAAGCGCCAGGACAATGAGCGGGCACGAATTTACAGAAGTTTTGCAATAGACGCACTCTCTTGGCCGCTGCATCCTGCCCCAGAGACATACCTTGGAGAGGGCAGAATGAAAATGGAAGGGGTGTTATGAAGGTGCAAGCCAAGATGGGCACGGGAGCAAGAAATGAGTCAAAGTAAGGACGACCGCAACGCAACGTTGGGGGCTCTTGCACAAACGCAAACAATCGGAGAGTCAAACAATGTGGCGGGAAAAAAGCTAATATTCATGGGCAATCATCTATTTACATCAACAGACACTAGTGATAGCGATCACCGACCCAGACAGGTCAACTACGTCCCCCACCCACGTCATCCATCCTCCCCAGCTCTATCATACATCCCATAGGAGGGACCATGACCACGACGACGAACCGCACCTCCAATAAGACTCAACGCACCAGCAGTGAGTGGGTGACCAGCACTTGTTTTCATGAAAAGATAACAGCGGTGGGCCTCCACCCGTGACAAAGGCTACAACGTACCACGCAAAGCTTAAAGCATAGGCCACAGCCGAACCACGCCACGGGCAAGTGTGAGAGCATTCAACGACGGCCACCAGAGGCACGGAAGAATTGTTCGTGGGGAAAGCAGTTCGCGAATAGTTCACCAAACATTCCCATAGCCAATTTGACATGAGAGCTGAACAAAAGCTGTGGAGACAGGGAGGGCCGAGCGTGGATTAGTATATGATCACGTAGCATCCTGCAGATGTCCAAAGTCCAAAGAAAGTATGTCGATAATCAATACGTGCGTGGGGCCAAACACACCATGCCCACTCAGGGAAGAGTAAAGTACGAGACAGAAAGCGGCAGTAAGAAATGGGCATAGAAAACTGAAGGCTCTATTCTTTAATCCAACAGGACTACCATGCACGTTCAGAAAGGCAGCCAGTTACACGTAACCTTAATCGTGTGGTGGTGCTTGTGCGCGGGGTAATCAGCTGAAGCCGAGTGAAGTTCGAGTAGAACTAAAACGCAACGAATACATTCGATAGATTGTCAGGGCTGATCAGATATTTGTATACGCACCAAAGTAAGTCGTAAGGTACTCACAATCAAAAACCGGAGACAACCGAGATCGGAACCGAATTGATACGATTTCAGTAGAAATGGATTGCGAACTTGGCGGCCTCAAAACCTCATCCAGAGACCGGGAAACAAGAAGAAATCGGGAGTTCCATCTGTTTTTACAGAGTCAAGTCTTTTTTATCTTTTGTCCTGTGAGGACCTAAGACAAAAAGTGAAGAGTGAGGTAGGTCGTGAGACTGGAAACACCTTGTGGGAGGATAGAATTAAGACATGTCAACAAGAGAATCGAGAGATCGGAGAAAGTAAGAAAAGAGAAGAGGAGGATCCATCGAAAAGAGGGGGAAGTTAAAATGACGGCAGGGAGGCCAGGTGGTGATGATGGTGGTGAGAAGGAAGGAAAGGACGACGGGCAAACAAACAAGGAGAGAACGAAAACAAAGTACGTAATCGTTTCTCAGGATTGAGGCTCGTGCAGTGACTGCGCACACCAACCCTCAAAAGGCCGCAGTGCTCGATTACTTCTATCATTCGAACCTGCCATGGCCTTTTCGACCATATCTCTTCTATTATTCATCCTTTTCCTTGCGATATTCCACCTCATCACAGTCCCATTAAAGGGCGCACTCGTCCGTCTCAGGGCCAATTACAACCCGAAAGGTCTCCAGTTAGATCCAGAGGATGGTGTGCAACCTCATACAGGTCCTGTTATAACGAGCTTCTTCGTCATGTTATCCAGAGCTCGCAGCCTCGAGGTCAGTGTCCTTTCTTGCGAGCTCTCCAACCATTGACTCAAACATAACATCGATTTAGGGCTGGGGTGGCCTTTTTAAGGGCTTGAGTATGCTCTTTGACTTTATTATCCGTCGAATCCGACCTTACTCTTCTGCCTGACCAGTGCCGACCTTACTGCTTAGCCTTGTGCTCGCCCTATTTTCTGTGATGTTTCTTGATACGTCGCTATCAAGTCCACGCAACCACGGTGCTTACAATGCACCGACGTCCGGGATATGGGACACCCTTCTATATAGCATCTTTTTGATGCTCGTCTCTCTTCCAGCATTAATCATCACATACAGGTTAGGCTCTGCGACATTTGACGTTCCTCGTTGACATTGTTGCTCTAGGTCCATCACCACTCCCTACCAGCTACCTTACTTCCGCCCACTCCACTCTCTGCGTGTTCTTCTTACTCCTACGGAGCTTCGCAAACCTTGGATTCTCTACCTCACCCCTGGTCTTCTCGCTGCAGAGATTCTGTATATATGCTACGTTGTCATCGGCTTTCGGGCCCTTCGCGCAATGCTGCTACCCTCTCTCTCTCAGACCGACGACTCACAAGCGCAAGATCTCTCTCCTCGTAGCTTCATAATATACTTGGCTATCTCTCTGTTCAGCACGGCGATTT
>Ga0209488_10002104_pt1 | contig 16674 bp, 22 predicted proteins | sample Rivendell_Oct201_8_FD_188349 | JGI IMG/M metagenome (GOLD analysis project Ga0209488, IMG submission 188349) | Vadose zone soil microbial communities from the Eel River Critical Zone Observatory, Northern California, USA -... | ecosystem: Environmental > Terrestrial > Soil > Vadose zone >... | reverse complement strand
AAAGACAGAGTGCGTGCCGCGCGTTATGGGAGCATATGAGACGATCAGGTCTGCCGGGGAATTGAAGCCCTCTGATTTGGAGGGAAGAAATTACCCAATGATGGAAACAAGAAACACTAGCAACCGTGTCGAGGACTACGGAGAAAGGATGCGATTGAGATAAGGGAAGGCGGGGGAACTTGCCTTGATATCTTTGGACGTCTCTGCTGTTCCCCTGTGCGATCCCAGAGCTCGTTAAGTACCCGCGAAACACGATCACCTTTGGAATAAAATTATTCTCTATGCAGTTGTCTCGCTAGATAGGCGCGACATATTGAACTTGTTGTCCTCATGTGAGCAGCAAATCACGCCCGTGTGAGCCAGAGAAGCGTAAAAAAAAGTACATACACCCTCGAGAGGCGTTGTCGGTCCCTTGCCCAGAAGATCGACATCGAGCTAGCCATGACGCCGACCTCGTTTGAGCTTATGCTAATACAAGAGTGGTTACAATGATATAGCTCACCGAGCTCACTCTCTACTTTCACACGGGTGGGTTCGTAAAAAGATTCAAAATTTCAAGGGATGCTTCCTCTAAAATCGTACCATACCAGCTGTGAGAAGTCCAACTCGACGACGCAGCCATCGAGGTCTGCCCTCTCAGCGGCCTTTGGAATGTATCGGCATGCCGAAGAGACCGTTCCCCAGCACGGCCCAACAGCTGCTTCGTCGACTTTAACTGGGGCGCTGATGTTGATGAGGCCATGTTGTTCCGGAGACTCTCCTTGATCTTTCGATTTTCTCGGGGACAATGTGGCATTTGTTCCATTGGAATCGCTGTCATTCGCGTCGGGAGCCATGGTGGTTTTGAGGGAGGAAGTGCTAGGCACTGGTGGTGCAGATGCGTATGCCTGGAGCGAGCGGAACACCGTATTCGCGTTCAACACGACACGGTGTTAAAACATTCACTCACATGACCACCGTGAGTCAGTGACTTGATACTAGTATTTGAACACAAGGACATGTTTTCTGTTTCCTCGTAGTTTGATACTTGATGGGTGGACCAAACCTGGCATAGATGTATAGGAATTGTTGACAACCTAACGCTTGCTTGTAACGAAAAGACGATCAATCCCTCCGTCGAGGACTTGCACTACGACCACGTCCTTCCCGACCTCTGCCCTCTTAGGACCCGAAGGAGGAGGTCTCACGAAGGCAAAATCACAAGAAAGCGTCTGCTCCAACAACGTTGTACCCGATGCGCCATCAATCGCAGCTTGCGCTTCTGCCATTGTTTCGTACTCTGCCAGGGCGTAGCCCTTGTAGAGAGAGTCAGACATCGTTCACAGACAGAGAAAGTTGTTCTAGGAACCCACTTTCACGTAGCCCGTCCTCCGATCGAGACTAAGACGCAGATTCTTGATCTCGCCATAATTGGCAAACTTTTCGGTGACATCCTCCTCTGTCGCCTCCTCGTGGACATTCGTAACGAGAACGATCCAACCTTCGACCACTGACATGCGAAAGCCGAGGGTCATAATCAAATGTATGGAAACGAAGCGCGACAACGCTCACATCGCGCCGCTCGGGTACCATGGTCTCGCGCTGGTGCCGATTCCACTCGGTCGAAAGTCTGCTCCGACCCAACACCACCTTCGTTGCTAGCTGAAGGAAATTAAAATAGCATCAGAATCCAGACATAAAGCATCGAATAAAGCGAGGAAGACAAACCTGCAGAACTCTGAAACCTGCGGCCCCTCTTCCGGATGGGACCCCCCCACATTAGCCACTTGGAAGCATGAGGGGACAGATGAAAAAGAAAACGGGCTGTGGATACCGTACCTTCATCAATGTTCATTTCCTCGTCGGACATATCGGTTCACCAAACAAGGGGGGCTATGTGGGATAGCTAGTACTTGGTTTGCAGTGAGTTCAATAAGATACGAAGCAAACTACGCGAGCGTGGGAGTATGATTCCGAGATTCCCGAAAACGACGATATTTTCATTCTCGGGTCCGCCGATCGTTGCTCACCCTGGTCATACTCGTTACCTTCTTTCCCTAACACTACGTCCGCAAATGAGCACACGAGCGCGTGGTTCGTTTCACACTTTGGAACGTTTCACCCCACCCGACGTCCGTTATCTCCGCTAGTCGGAATGCTCTCAGCCTGCGTACCTCCAGTCGTGCCTGGGCATGCACCAAATCTACCCCCGGATGGTATCCTCCGTGAGGCTGTTCCATCACATCGAGGTCTCTTGGCCGTTGATCTTGATCGTATCGTTCTCCGACTCGACTCGTTTCCCAAGTCCCTATCGAGAGACCTGTTCCGTAAACAGCTGTATGAACGGCGTTGACGATGCGCGTCCGCCAATATAAAGTGGAGGGCCTTTTCATTCGGTTTAGGATCAATCGTTCAATTTCTTCACAAGTTCCCGCTACTGTGCGTCGTGCGCTAACTCATGAAAAGGTTCCCTTCACCTCCTTAATCATACATTCCAAAAGTTCCCAAGTACCAGATGGCCGGTGTCGGAATCCAACAAACCGGTTATTTTCCTCGAGACATATCCCCTCGTTTCATCCCACCCCACTGGCAGCCCCAGAATCGTGAGGTCAGCCTTTGACGTCAGGGAACTCTCCTTCCAGATCCTTATCTATCCCTCCAGGTCTTGCCAGTACCCCATGCCAACGATGGCCAACTTGAAGAACACTTGGATATAGATATACCTCAACCAGTCGGGAATGTTGCTGGACGAGGTGGACTACATGACCCGCACCACATCGACGTGGTCTATCGTGATGTGGTTGCCTATCACCCTCTGCCACTACATGTCAGTGATTTCCATCTGTGTGGCACTGGTTCTCCTTTAAACGAATGACTTGGGAAATAGGACCCTGCCGTCCAATATGTGTTCCCTGATATAGGACACGACCAAGGTATCAACCCACAAGCACGACCAAATGCTCCCGTAGGTACTATGTCCACCTTTCGTACATCCATGTCCAACTGGACCCTTGGCTGTAGGAGAATCAAGGACATGGCCCTTTTGGCTATGCTCATGCGCCTCAACATGCTGCGCGTGGCCCTGACCCAGCCACCTTTCATGATCCATTTGTTCACCAGATGCCCACTCCCGACCAACCACTGGCTGCAGCAGAAGATCTTCGACAACTTGCCAGTCGTTGCTTGAACCATCCCGACTCTCGTGTCAATGGGTTCAATATGGAACCCAGCGCTGCTGGTTTTTACGAAGTTGTGATCAAATTAAAAATGCCCAATGTTCTCGCAGTCACCACCGCCGAGAATCGTTTCTGAGGGAATTGGGATAGGGCACGCGTAGTCCGGAGTACCAAGAGTACCTAGTATGCATGAGTGTTTAACGTTTATCCCGGGACTAGGATCCCGACTTGGTTTCTCAGTGTTTTGTCCGTTCCTGCTTTTAACCACTTTTCCGTTATATGTTACCACATTGCTATGTAGTCTTCCCAGGGTTTCTGTACGTTGCTAGCCAGTGACATCCATCGGTGTTTCTGTACCACTTCTCATTCATTACTGTAATATTACCATGCGCACGTGACAGTCTCTCTCCCTCGGTGACTCTCCCCCCACTGCAAAACGAGCGCATTCCTAATTTATGATTTATGTCAGGTACAAACAAGGGAAGAGTCACCTTTCCCTGGTTTGTCTACCTCAAGGCATGAAGTCTGTGCGAGGACAAACAATTGAGCTTGGCAATGACGACGACCTTCAAAAATGAGTTCACCAGCTTCATTTTAACACCACGGTACCTGGGCACCTACTTTGACTTCCGCCTCAACTGGCAAGAGCATGTCCGCATCATGATCAACCAGGCCCGCTCAACCCTCAAGGCCTTTCAGGGTCGGCAACTCAATCTACTGCCTTGCAACCGCAATCCTAACCTATGTAGTTCCGGTCTGGTAAAGCGGGTCCCTCCGCGAACTCCGCCCCAGCCCAGAACGCAGCATTGCCGGCGCCGCTTCTGCACGACTCCTGTCGAACCCCACCATCTTAACGGCATTACGATCTCCCCCTCCAACTCCTGATTAAGAACGTGGCACTCCGGCTATTCCTTAAGCTCTCAGCCCATTGCTCGTCCTGGGCTCATGGGGACCAAAGCCGGCTTTATCCCACTTCCGATCCTTCCCTTACAGCTCCACCCTGAGGCCTCGACTTAGACCCACCCCATTTTTGTCCCAACATGGTGCTACACAAGGCCCCGCTCAGGGTGCCTCACCTGAATCACTTTCTCAGCTCCATGCTGCTGACCAACTAACAGTAGAGTCTCCAAAAACTCGGAAGCGGCCGGTTGCACAACCTAAACTATTAGGTTAAGGTCTGCATGGAGCGGAGCGCCCCTGGTGATTCTAACGTGGTGGTCACACCCGGAAGGTCGATCGTTCCCGCCATCACCCCACTGGCAGAGGATCAACTTGAAGTCTGAGGGAGCTGAGATAGAGGGTGGGCTGTGTCAAAGTATAAAATAGTATGTATGAAGGTTCCAAACACCTCGTCAGTTTCACTTCTCGTAACAGCCATTCCGTGCCTCGTCTGTGCTACCACGGCGCCTTAAGTATTTCTCCAGTTTTGGGCGATTATGTTAACACATGGAAGGTAGATTAGCATTCGAAGGAGTGTACCATAGCCAAGAGGGTCTGTCCAGGAACAGTCAATGGCATGGCCCGTAGAATCGAAAAATTACTCAGGCTGCACCAGGCAGGAGTGTGGATGGGGAAAACAAGCGAGGGCAGGGGGCACGTATCCAAGCAAGACAGGGCGGCAAGCAAGAGAACGGGCGCAGATGGAGAGTGTGGGTACGAGTGAAAACAGGGGCCAATGTAGAGGGACGGCGTTGATTAGAACGGATGTGTAACTGTGATAATTGGGCGCAATGATGCATGAATGAATGTTGAACGTTGTAGCGCAACATCTGAACGTTCTGAACGTTTGAACCCTGATGCAGCCCAGTCATGCACCGGTGGCGTCACCGGGCAGTGGCGTGGTCCAAAATGGACGACGCAACAGTCAATCTCCATTTGTTGTCTTAGCTCTTAGCGTGATTGGGCAGCGGCAGTATTAAGCACACCTGGCTTCAAGCTAGTCGCCGGTGCTGGCAATGCCCCAAAAAGTTGATCTGAGATATTTGATTACCCACGGCAGCACCTTTGCATTAGTTGCTGCCAGTGAGAACGGTACGCTGGGTCAAGCAGTTAGGTATGCATCACTGGGTGACTGCCTGACCACCGGATGGGCCGCAAACGAAATGACATCACCCAGTGGTTTAGGAAGCCAAGCCAAGGGGTTGATAAGCCAAGAGGTTGATGGATGATGGGTGTGGGACAGCTGTATTGTAGCTCACGTGTCCGGGGCTCGGCTATCACCAGTTCATTCACCAACTTTCCCCGGACTTTCCCCGGACAAGCACGCAATCGGAATTGCAACGTCCGTACTACCATGACCGAACGACAATTCGGTATAAATTCCCGTCCCGTCACCACTCTCGATATCAAACCATTGTCCCATGGCCGACATCGAACTGCAGCAAGCCAATTGCTTTCCCAGGGACATGTTTCCACCCATTCTCACTCCACACCACGCGAATGGCCATGTGCTACAGAATCCTGGGGTTAGTTATTCACAATCTGGGCATGCTAGTTCTGCAAACACTCATCTATCAACGTTCTTCCTTCAGGTTTTACCTGTTGTCCCCAATTCCCAATTCGATGGCCATTTGGAGGATATGCCTCAACTGGTCGGGCATGTCGCACAAGGTAGAGCACATGACCATCACGACATCAACGTAGCCGATCATGGCATGGTAGGCCATCACCGTGTTAGTAACTTCCATCTATCGACATCCTTTTCACCATTGATACTTGGGAAATAGGACCCTGCTATCCAATATGTTAATGTAGGACGTGTCCACGGTATTCATGCCCAAGCACAGCCCAATGCTGTAGTATGTAATAATTCACCTCGTCTACATGCCACATGTTCAACAGGATGTTTGACCATAGGAAAATCAAGAACACGTCATTTTCGGCCATCCTCATCCAGTGGCACCTGCCCCTGTTCAGGCCGCATTTCACGATCCGTTTGCTCATCAGATCCCTGCTCCCGTCCAACCAGCAGCGGGGAATCTTCGGCGACTTGCGGGTCGTTACCTGTACCATCCCGATTCTCAGGTTGATCTGGTCAGCATGGAACCGGGTGCTGCTGGTCGTTGCAAGGTGTTGATCATACTGGACGTCGCCGATGTTCTCTGAGAGACGTTTCTGTACGCCATGACCCTCAAAAGGATCATCTCAAACGGGATTGAGATATGGCTTGGATAGTACTAATGTAAATGTACGTGTCTGTAGAGTATATGCAGGTTTCTCCTACTGTGCCTCCTGTGTGTTTCGTCTGTTCCCCATCTTGTATCAATCAATCACTCTTGCTCGTAGTATTGAATGGGCGATTCTCATGCTTTGTATGGAAAAGAGTGCTCGGAGATACTGCCCTGGTGTCATGGTGTAGCTTCGTATACCGAAAATCAGTTTCATGCTGTCACACGTTAGTCATTATCCGGAAGAGTGTGTTGTGGGAGATTATCCAGTCCGATTCATTCAATCTACCCCCATTTGATATTGTGATACAAGTCAGAAATGAAGGCGCATCAGTGAGCAGCGCTTTTCAGAGCTTCAATTGCAGCGAGGTACGCTCACGCCGCCTCCGAATGGGTACAGCCCGGCTGTGAGGACTAAGACCGGGTTGGAGTAATGTGTGAAGAGATCAAACACGTCCCATGACAATTTCTCAGGGACCACTCCAGTCACCCAGCGAGACCACCTCAATGTCAAATCAGACCACGAGGCAGTGACACAAGTGATTGGCGGGATCCATGCGTCTGAACAAGCTAACTTAAGAACAGTACGAGATGGGGGACAGGAGATCAGGGATTGCTCAAGGTTTGAAAGTTCCGGTTCTCAGAGTGCATTTCCCCTGACTTTCAGTCCGGAATTACTGACTCTCAGTTATCACGCAGGGGCGAGTACCAACAATAGCGGAATTGTCAATAAACAAAGCCTGGAAAACATCACACCTTCACATTTCCTCTCTCATTCACAGCAGTGGCAACGGCAACAGGTGCCGAAGTTCACGATTGCTGGTGAGATCGGTACTAGTAAAGAATGCATGCAACAGGTGTGATTGTCATTGGTGACGGCGGAGGGGTGCCAGTGGGTAGATGGACATGTATAGACATTATCATCCGGCCATCGGCGACTCCGAGTCTGTTGTATACGGAGAGGGGTACAGAGAGGAAGGCGCAATGGGGTGCAAAAGAATGACGAACAAGCAGTTGAGTTGGGTATTCCCGGAAAGAGAGGCGCGCGCCGAAAGCTGGGGTAAGATGTGTAGGAGTTGATTGGGCCTCTCGGGACAAGATAAGAAATGAGATGAAGATGTGGAAATTGTAGCCCAACAGGTTGGTGAAGCTCTTGTTAAGATCTTCAAGTTGTTCTCCAACATTTCCAGAGACCAGAGGTGAAATGACCTTGGCCACGACGAAACCTCGAGGCAAAAGGAGAATCTGGGACCCAACAGGGCGGTAAGGTCCCTCGAGGTCAGTGGGGAAATGAACATGACAAAACCTCGAGGCAAAAGAGACAAGATCGGTCCGGTAGGTTGGTTCAGACCTCGCCCTAAATGTCAGTTGGGAAACGACCACGACACAACCTCAAGGCAAAAGCAGGATTTCCACTCCAGTGAGCTGGCGAGGATGTAGGTAAGATCACCCACGACACAACCTCGAGGCGAAAACAGAATTTCTAGCCCAGCAGGACGGCGAGGGCACTTCGAGTCAACATAAGCGGCCATGCCGTGGCGGTGGGTGGGGCCCGGGTGAGGAGGTGGTGAGGATGTGAGCAGTGATCAATCATTTCACATTCCCAGAAAGGAAGCGTAAAACTTAGCCGCATCGCCGAGAGCTTCATTCCGATCATACCCCATGTCCTTGTCCCGTCCTCCTTGGGTCGGGCACCTAAACGCACTATTTATTCTTGGACTCGAAATGGCCGTGTCAACTTGGGAGAGTTCACTCCACCCCCTTCAGCACACACGACAAGCATAGTATCAAATGCCCAACGTCGGACAGCAGCAGGCCAATTACTTCCCCCGGGACATGTCCCCTCATGTTGGTCCGCACCAGCCGCATAACCGTGCGCCGCAAAATCTAGGGGTTCGCCTTTAACATCAGGATGTTCTCCCCTTTCCAAGTGCCAATGTGCATCTTTTTTCAGGTCCCACCCGCGGCCTACGACTCGGATGATCAACCTGGGGGTCATTGGGAGAACAGACCTCAGCCAGTCCGAGGTGTTGCTGAGCCAGATCATGGACTGCATGACCCGCACCACATTAATCGTGGCCTGACAGACTATCACCCTCCACTACCACGTGTCAGGAACTTCCACTCATCTAGTACTTGATTAACTGAACTGACTAAACATGGGCAATAGGATCCCACCGTCCAATATGTGTTCCCCCATGTAGGAAATGGCCAAGGTATCCACGCTCGGCCACAATCCAATGTTCCAGTGCGTACCGAACCCATTTTTTCATCCACACATATCTAACAGGACATTTCGCCATAGCAGAATGCGCCATTTGGCTACGTTCCTCTTGCACCTGGCCCTGCTCCGCCCGCAATTCCTGATCCATTTGCCTACGGGATCCCTGCTCCCACTCCCGGTCAAACAGCAGCAGAAAATCTTCGTCGACTTGCTAGTCGTATCTTGCGCCACCCCAACACTCATATTGATATGGTCAGCATGGAACCGGATGCTGCTGGTCATTGTAATGTAGTGATCATACTCAGAGCGGCCGATGTTCTCGCCGTCACCATCGCGGAGGTTCATGACTAAAGCCTGCTTCGATGTGAGCCCCAGCGATACACATGTATGCTTGCTTGCCTTACCTTGCTTTCTGAGCATTTTGTAAGTTTTCCCCATCATGTAACTGCCTTTTCACTACATGCACCCCTTGTATTATTTTTTTTGATTTGGCTACATGCGACATTATTTAAGTAATGACAAAGGCGCACATGGGCCGTGGGTACAGCTCAGATTGTCTAAGAGATTATGGTATGTTGGGACGCAAGATGAATTGTCATAAAGTGGTGGCATGTGTCATCGTGACCCGAATCCTTGTCATTTAGCCTTTCCCTCCATTCGTGATCCTCCGTTGACGGTTAGCGGCATCATGGTCGCGAGCAAGCTGGAGCCCAGCTCGGCGCTGCCTTACTCTACAGCAAGGGATGCGCAAATGGATGGGGCACGAGGAGGTTGGTATGAAGCTCTCATCAGTTGGAGACGAAACAGAGGTTGCAGCTCGAAGGGGGTCAAGGCCAGCGTGGACCCACGGCGAAGAAGTAAGGGGGAAGTTCCTGGCTTGCAGCCGAGCCGGGGGATCAAAAGTCCTCAACGTAAGTGATTAGATAAGGATACAACAAGAAGGGAGATGACGAAAGCACAGCGGAGAGGCGAAAATAGAAGTTGTAGTCCCGACGGGATCTAGTGGAACAACCTGAGAGTACTCTGTTACGACGACTTTGGCAAAACAAGGATTTCTTTCGAGAGGGAGCTTCGTGGCGACGCACCACATGGGGAATATTGGTCTGAGTTGGGGCTAGAATAGCCCTGAAAACGGGAGCAAGAGATGTCCAGAAACATCTTGTTGGATTGATCTTATTGGTTCTTTGTAAGTACATCATGATGCATAGCTCATATATGTGAGGGAGCAGGGGAAGGGAGGAAGGGTCGACTCGGGCTGCACAACCATCTCGGTCATGCATGACTTCGCGCGAGTAGCGAAGCTAAAAGTGATGCAACTGGAGAACCCAGTTACATTACAGTTAGGAACTGTAGGAAGTCGATCCATGATCAACTTCGGAGCGCGGACCCGACTCGAGCTCGGGACTATCAAAGAAGACGACACTTATATAGACGTCGTTAACCTTGATAGGTACGATATGATTATCGGTACCCCGTTCATGTGAAAGCACGGTCTTGTGCTCGACTTCGACAAAGACCTCCTCTATGTGAGAGGAAAAGCGATGGAAACCCTGACCGCCGGTCAGGAAGACCTCCTGCTCGCCAAGAAGCGAGCTCACTCAGGCCAACTGGTCATGAGCGACAAAAGGGCACCGCAAGCGGTGCCCTGACTCTTGCCACAGTCAGCGGACCCCTCAAAACAAATTAAAATCCGCAGCTCTGGCAAAAGGAATTCCCCTCAAGAGGGGGGGGAGGAATCCAGCACCCAATACATGGGCACCACAAGAATTACAAACCAAAACGATGGGAAGCATAAGCAACCCACCGATGTCAACATTTGCCGCGAACGATGGTTTGCGAAGTATGTAGATATCCTAAACGGGGCTCCTTCGGAGCCACCCCCACTACGAGAGATCAACTATAAGATCCCCATAATAGACCCAAGCAAGCGATATTTCTGTCACTTGCCCCGTTGCCCCGAGGCAATGAAACTGCAACTTATGGAAAAGTTGCGGCAGTATACAGATGCAGGATGGTGGACCGCCAAAGCGGTCCCCCAAGCTGCGCCATTACTCTGCATCCCGAAAAAATTGGGAAAGCTCCGGACAGTGATAGACTGCCGGCAGCGCAACGAAAACACCATCGAAGGTGGTGTCAAAGGTTTCGCACCAGAGACAGCGTCACTAGGTTCAATATTGTGGGGTGTGTTGTAGTGGCCAGATTAGGGTACGAGCACAGATTTGAGCGGAAGGGAGGAGACGAGGACCAATGCTTTGGGGCGACTCGGAATGTAATTGATTGAATCGAGAGTTGCGCTGGTCACGAGTGCCAGACTCGAATTTCACCACTGGGAAATGCTGGCCGTAACGGGGACTGAGATCTGAGATGCTAACAGCTGGCTTGTCACTGGCATGAAGTGCCAGTGTGAATTGAGACGCCCTCCCAGTCGTGCGATGCCGTAGCAGCGCACCAAGACTTGACCACGATTCGCGACGTAGCTACAATACTGTACAGCAAGGGCTGGGTGGGTGAGAGAAGGTGTGCTCGGATGAGAGGAGAAAGAATGCGAGCAGCCACGGAAGGGGTATCCCACCACCGTCGGGCGTCGCACCATCACAGGTGTGACTAAGCTGAAACCTTCAAACCCCGACTCGAACCTTATTCCTTATTTACTACGCAGCGCACACAATTTGAAACTGTTTCTCGAGGAAGGACTGAATCCGCCATCACGAGTAGGCCCAAGCCGCCTAAACAGGAAAGCTAGCTATTGTCATCCGCCTGCAGGCACTTACAAATGCCAGGGCGAACTTATCTCGTCCCCGGCATGAGTTGTAGTAGTGGCGTAAGCCGGCGCGTAGCCGCAGTGTTGTACCATGTTGTGCTCTCGTCCCGTCAACCACAGGTCAGATGAACCAAAAGGGTGGGAGGAAGCCTAGGTCAATCTTGTTACGCCAGTCGGAATTATATCAAACATCGAGGGGCGTTCCGACTCAACCTTCGTCCGAGTCGCCCGTCACAGTAGCAGTACTGGAACATATCTCAACCTGTATTTGTATTAGTCTGCCATGCGCGTTGCACCAACTGACGTCGTCAAGCACGGAGCGTCAAAGGTCTCAATTTGGGGACACAGGAAATTCTGGAAAGGGCATTACGACAGATCGTCGATTGAGGGCATCCTCTGTTGGAGGACTCGTTTTCATGCCCGCTGCCAGCCGAAACACACCCGCTCGCCGTGCTTTTACGACGACCTTAACAGTACCAGGATTCCTTTTGAGAGGGAGCTTCGTGACTACGCGCCACATGGGCTGTCATTGAAGTACTGATGGGAACGGAGACACCCTCCCATTCGCCTCGTGCAATGCCGTGGCGGCACATCAAGACTTGACCACGATTCCCGACGGAGCTACAGAAAGGGATAGTGGAGGCGAGGACAGTGGAGGTGAGGGGCGAGTGCCGACTCGAAGGGCCGCGCAGTGGGACCTTGAACCAGACCCAGAGAGATCACGATCAGGACTGATAAACGACCGGATCTACTTTTTTTGGGTAAAGTTCTCGAGATGACCAAAGATGGCTGTGAGCTCAGAGTCCCAAACGAGATCAGTCCAATCAGTCCACTCACTCACTCACTCCACTCACTCAATCACTCAGACATTGCCCTGTTTTTTTCTGCACCGACCGGTCGGATACACCACCGCACCGCCCGTTGACCTCTCGCCCTTGGGTCCAGTCACACTCTCAGCCGATGTGTTGGCATTCTTGTGCTGTCGTTGTGCCATTCCTTCCCGGACCCGACTCAGAGTCTGACCATTCAGTGGGATTCCTTATTCTATTAAGTTCATCTTTCTGACCTTAAACGATGTCCGCGAGGTCAGAAAGATGACCTGATAAGGAAAGTCAAACTGAACCTGAACTTTTTCATTTGCTTATGGATTAGCGCTTGAGAAGTTTCCGTGTAGACGTTTCCTTGGATGAACTATGTCCAATCTCGCCTTTTTTTTCAGCTTGTCTCGCATCTCCGAGTCGAGGTTAACACATTTCGGCGCTAACAGTATAAATATGCGACCATGCCATCGTTGAATGCCATTGTCCTGTGCCAACTCCGAGTCACCACTGGCAAGAGGTTCCTTTCACCTCCTTAATCACGCATTGCAAAAGTTCCCAAGTACTAGATGGCCGGCGTCGGAATCCAACAACCCAGTTACTTTCCCCAAGACATGTCCCCTCGTTTCATTCCACACCAGCCGCAGAATCTTGAGGTCAGCATTTGACATCAGGGCACTGTCCCTTTTTCGGATGCTTATCTATCGTTGTGTATCCCTCTTCAGGTCCTGCCAGTACAGTCTGCCAACGATGGCCGACTTGAAGGCCACTTGGATATAGATATACCCCAAGTAGTCGGGGATGTTGTTGGGCAAGGTCGACCGCACGACCCGCACCACATTGATGTAGCCTATCACGGCGTGGTAGGCTATCGCCCTCTGCAACTACACGTCAGTAATTTCCATTTATATGGCACCAGATCTCCCTTGCCTTGAATGAATTCCTTGGGAAATAGGACCCTGCCGTCCAATATATGTTCCCCGATGCAGGACACGACCAGGGTATTAATCCACAAGCACAAGCACAACCCAATGCTCCAGTAGGTACCATGTCCATGTTTCACACATTCATGTCCAACTGGATACTTGGCCACAGGAGAACCAAGGACATGGCCGTTTCGGCTATGCCCAGGACCCTCAACACGCTGCACGTGTCCCTGACCCTGCTGCCTTTCACGATCCATTTGCTCACCAGATCCCCGCTCCTGGCCAACCACCGGCTGCAGCGGAAGATCTTCGACAGATCGCTAGTCGTTGCTTGAACCATCCTGACTCACGTGTCAATGGGTTCAACATGGAACCCGGCGCTGCTGGTTTTTACGACGTTGTGATAAAGTTGAAAATGCCCAATGTTCTCGCTGTCACCACCCCAGAGAATGGTTTCTGAGGGAATTGGGATAGGGCACGCGTAGTCCGGAGTACCAGTAGTACGTAGTTTGCATGAGTGTTTCACGTTCATCTCGGAACTAGGCTCCCGACTTACTTTCTCACTTATGTTCTCATCGTTTGTCAGATCCCTGATTTTACCCGTTTTTCCGTCATGTGTTGCAGTGGTCCCCTCGTGTTACCACATTGCTATGTAGTCTTACCGGGTGTTCCTATACGTTGTTGGCATTAGCATCCATCGGTGTTTTTGTACCACTTCTCATCAACATCAATCTCCCTCTTTCGGTAACCGAGCCATGTGGATATCGGATTGGAGGAGCGTGGAGGAGCGCTGTCAAGACTATCCCCGTGCACCGCTCACGACGTGACAGTTGGACCCCTGCCGCCCTGCAAATATGGCAGATGTTTGATCCCCCTCCATGCGCATGTGTCACTTCTACTAATAATCCCACAAGTCTATCTCCCTCTCCCTCCTCTCCAAGACAGGAGCGCATTCCTAATCTACGATTTATGTCAAGTACAAACGAGGGAAGGGTCACCTGGCCCTGGTTTGTCTGACTCAAGGCATGAAGTCTGTGCGGGACAAACAACTGAGCTTTAATGACAACGACCGTCAAAGATGAGCTCACCGGCTTCATTTTAACTGCGTGGTGTTTTCCTCTATGCATGCCTCGACAAAACCAAATTCCAGTGCTTTGGTTTGTCATCCGCGTGAGTTCTTCCGCAAGAAAGGAAGCAGGAACGAGGTGCAAGAGTCCGTACTTTGAGGTCCTCTTCATGAGTTCACGTCGGGTGCTATCGTCCCACTTGTCCGAAACGACGTGCTTGAGCTTCGCATCTTCGAGTTCTGCTATCTGCCCCCCATTTTCTTTTGTGATTCGATCACAACTAATGGGGTCCTCAGGAAACGGCCCCTCGGAAGACGGGCTCGACAACCCTTTCGCATCTTCATGCCTCGATGTGGCCGACAAGCGGTTGTTACGAGCATTGCCGGGTGTATCCAGGTAGAAGTGGCTGTCCAGGGTGTCACATACAAAGTACCATAGGAAAAAGAACAAGCGGGACGTACAGGTTCCTGAAGATCCTCTCCCGGTTGTATGCCATTGCTGAGGCTTCCCCCGTTTGAACATGACGGTCACCTTCCACATTTACGTGCTCGTACTCGTCATGGTCGGTGTTGAACTGGTGGGTAATGTGAAGTGAGTGCCAATCTCTCAAGACCCATGCGAAGCCTAAAGCTTTCGTACTTTTCCGCGAGAACCACCTGCGATCGCGTCACGAGAAGAGCAAGAAAAGTGAGGTAGAAGGAACCGACGTTGTGTGATGCGCGTACGCATGCGGGTACGGGATAGACTCGTATACGCAGCGCGTGGTCGTAACCGGCTGGATGTGCGTCGTGAACGGCGTGATGTGGCCTTAATCCAGTATCGAGTGGACCAGCTGCAGTGTCGTGGGACGAGTTTAAAGGGAGGGAAAGGTTCAGAAGGGAAGGAGGGGAGAAGGAGGGAAGAGATGTGACAAACATATCGCTTCAGATCTTCGTCCGCACGTCTGGCTTCAATTCGCGCAACCAAAGTTCCGGAGCATGCCCGACATCAGGTCGTCCCTGAACACGGCCACATCCTGCCTGAAGAACTTCAGCCGGCACGGGTTGCTCGTCAGGTGTACTTTTGAGACCTCTGATCGCAGCTGGGTGGTGAACGAGGAGAGGAGCGGTTTCCGCGGAAGGGCAGAGTTGACGGTCAGGTCTAGAGGGCCCCGGGACAAAGACGAAGTACGTGTCGCGCGTTATGAGCGCATATGAGGCGATAAGATCTGCTAGGGAATCGAAACCCTCCGCTTTGGAGGGAAGGAAGTACCCAATGACGGAAACAAGAAACATCAGCAAACCGTGTCGAGGACTACGGAGTAAAGATGCGAATCACGCGATTAAGATAAGGGAAGGCGGTGGAACTTACCTTGATATCTTTGGACATCTCTTCTGTTCCCTTGAGCGATCCCAGAGCTCGGAGTCGTTGCCGCAAATGACGATCACCTTTGGAATGAAGTTGTTCTCGATGCAGTTGCCAAAGATCTTTTGAAGACCTCTAAACGGCGTCTGTCTGGTCACGGTCTGGCCACACGTCTGGAAAGAAAACGAAGTCAATGTAAAATATCGCTGATTACGGGCGGCATATTGGACCTATTGTCCTCGTGTGAGCAGAAAATCAAGCCCGTGTGAGCCAGAGATGCGCAAAAAAAAGCGCATACATCCTCGAGAGGCGTTGTCGGTCCCTTGCCCAGGAGATCGACATGCACAAATATCGAGCTATCCGTGACGCCGACCTCGTTTGAGCTTATGCAAGTGCAAGAGTGATTAACATAACTCACCGAGCTGTCTCTCGGGCAGGTGGTGCCCGATCGCGATCACGCTAAACGGCATTTTCCGTGTAATCCCCTCAACGACCTTTCCGTGAATACTATAAACCTTCGCTCAGCTGGTCCTGGGTTCGTAAAAATATTAAAAACGCCAAGGGATGCTTCCTCTAGTAAAAACGTACCACACCAGCTATGAGAAGTCCAACTCGAGGTCTTCAAAGTTCACCCTCTTTGGAATGTATTAGCATACCAAAGAGTAGGCATCGTTCCCCACTGGCAGCACGGCTCAACAGCTGCTTCGTCGACTTTAACTAGAGCGTTGATGTTATTGAGGGGGAAATGAAGGTGCGGAGAAGAGGGACGTGTGAAACTTACCGTCAAGAGGGGTTCCCGGTCCCGACTTATCATGATGCAATGACTTGTCTGATTCTGATGATATTGAGACGATCACGTATCGGATGCTTCTTGTTTCCGTCATTGGGTACTTCCTTCCCTCGAAATCAGAGGGCTTCGATTCTCTAGCAGACCTGATCGTCTCACATGCGCTCATAACGCTCGGCAAGCACTTCGTCTCCGTTCCGGGCGTCACGGTCAACTTGGTCCTTCTCCCCAGACCCCTCCTCTCCTCGTTCACCGCCCAGCTGCGATCAAAGATCTCAAAGGTACACCTGACGAGCAACCCGTGCCGGCTGAAGTCCTTCGAGCATGAGATCGTCGTGTTCAGGGACGACCTGACGTCGCACATGCTCCAGAACTTCAATTGGTGAATGCAGACGCACGGAACGAAGCGATATCATATCTCTTCC
>Ga0209488_10002103_pt1 | contig 16680 bp, 15 predicted proteins | sample Rivendell_Oct201_8_FD_188349 | JGI IMG/M metagenome (GOLD analysis project Ga0209488, IMG submission 188349) | Vadose zone soil microbial communities from the Eel River Critical Zone Observatory, Northern California, USA -... | ecosystem: Environmental > Terrestrial > Soil > Vadose zone >... | reverse complement strand
ACCGTGGCTGTTCACTCCCGAGCAATTGTTGGCGAGCAGGCGCTTCGTCCCTAGATCGCTCTGCGGATGCCCGAAACCGTCCCGCGAATCGAAGAAGAGAAGAAGCGCCTCCCTCGACAACCGGGATTTTCGGACGAGGCGCTGTTCCTCACCGACGCGCCCATCCCGAGCCCGGCAAAGGAAGCGCAGCGCGCCCCGGCGGGGTACGCGGCCCGGACGCTCACCGACTGGACCGCTCTCGAGGCGCTTCAAGAAAGCTGGCAGGATCTGGCGTCCGACTGCGCCGAGCTGAACCCGTTCTACGAGCCGTGGATGCTGCTGCCGGCGCTGCGGAGCTTCGCGCGGACCGAGCGCGTCGAAGTGGTGGTGGTTTCGCGCGGAGAGCGGCTCTGCGGTCTCTTCCCCATGGGCTTCCGGCGCGGGCGCGCCGAGCTCTGGCGTCATCCCTACTGCTACCTGACGGCTCCCCTGCTCCGGCGTGGCTGCGAGCGCGCGGCCATCCGCTGCTGGCTGGACGCGATGGCCTCCAGGGCCAGCGTGATCCGGCTCGAGGATGTTCCCGGCGACGGCTCGGTCCGCCTGCACCTGATCGACGAATTGAACGAGCGCGGCTGGCCGGCGCTGGTCTCGACAGCCTACACGCGCGCGGTCCTGCGGCGCGCCGGGAGCGCGGAGGAGTTCCTCAACCGCGCGCTGGCCTCCAAGCGGCGCAAGGAGTTCCGGCGCCAGCGCGCCCGGCTGTCCGAGATGGGAAAGCTGACCACCGACGAGCTGCCGGCGGGCGCGGATCCCATTCCCTGGGTCGACGAATTCCTCAGCCTGGAAGCGCAGGGTTGGAAGGGCCGCGACGGCGTCGATTCGCTGCGCGACCGCACCTTCGTCCAGCAGATGGCCGCCGGCGCGGCGCGGGGCGGAAAGCTGCAGATGCTGGCGCTGCGGCTGGACGGAAAGCCGCTGGCGCTGAAGATGAACTTCGTGGGCGGCGAGGGAGCGTTCGCGTTCAAGATCACGTTCGACGAGAGCTTCGGCCGCTTCTCTCCCGGCGTTCTGCTGGAGCTCGACAACGTGGAGCGCGCCCACCAGCTTCCCGCTCTGCGCTGGATGGACTCCTGCGCGGCCCCCAACCGCTTCATGATCAACCATCTCTGGCCGGACCGGCGCGAGATGCAGACCGTCTTCTTTTCGACCGGCAGCCGGCGTGGCGCGCTCACCGTCGCGATGATCCCGCTCCTGCACTTCCTTCGCCGCCTGTTGAGGGCCGCATGAGCGAGGCGCTGATCGGAGTCGATCCGGAGATCCTGGCAGCCTATTTCGACCGCAAGCCGTTCCACCTGCGCCATGGCCTCGCCGACCACCCTCTCTTCGCGCTGCCGCGCTTGATGCAGCTGGCCCGGGGCCTTCCCGAGGAGTTCGTCGAGTACAACGCGGGCGCGCTCCCGGTGGGGGTGCGCCCTTCGGACACTCCGCGCACCGGGCTCTCCGCTGAGGAGACGGTGCGCCGGATCGCCGAGTGCGGCTCCTGGATGGTGCTCAAGCGGGTCGAGCAGGATCCGGACTACGGCGCGCTCCTCGATCGCTGCCTCGACGAGGTGGGCGTGCAGGCTGGCGGCAATCTCCCGCGCATGCTCCGCCGCGAAGGCTTCATCTTCATCTCCTCGCCCTCCGCCGTGACGCCGTTCCATCTCGATCCGGAGCACAACTTCCTGCTGCAGATCCGGGGCAGCAAGACGGTGAGCATGTGGGACCGCGACGATCGCTTCGTGCTTCCCGAGGCGGAGCTGGAGAGGTTCTACGCCGCCTTCGTGCACCGGAACCTGCCTTGGCGGGAGGTGTTCCAGACCACCGCCTGGGTCGTGCCGCTGAAGCCGGGCCAGGGCCTGCACTTTCCCGTCGCCGTGCCGCACTGGGTGCAGAACGGGCCCGAAGTCTCGATCTCGTTCAGCATCACCTTCCGCAGCGACAGCTCGAAGGAGCGCGAGCTGATCTACCGGGCAAACGCGAAGCTGCGGACGCTGGGGCTCTCGCCGCGGCCGCCGGGACGATCGGTCCTCCTCGACTCCACCAAGCGCACCGCGTTCGCGGCGCTGTCGGAGCTCAAGCGGGTCCTCGCCGGGCGCACCGGCGAACCGCGCCCTTGAACGTTGCGGGCGGGACGCGCTTCCTCTAGATCTGCCGTCCCATGCAGCCCGCCCACAAGCTCGAAGCGCTCCCCATGCCGCGCGAGATGCTGCTCCGCCTCTACCGCGAGATGGTCCGCCTGCGCACCCTGGACGAGCGCATGATGACGCTGCAGCGCCAGGGCCGGGTCGGCTTCTACGGCGCTTGCACCGGGCAGGAAGCGGCCACGCTGGCCTCCGCCATCGCGCTGGAAGCGAACGACTGGATCTTCCCTGCCCTGCGCGAGGGCGGCGCCATGCTCCTGCGTGGCTTTCCGCTCGTGCCATACCTCTGCCAGATCTTCGGCAACGCGGGCGACGAGACCAAGGGCCGCCAGATGCCTTCGCACATGGCGTCCAGGAGCGTGAACCAGGTGAGCTGGTCGAGCTGCATCGGCACCCAGCTCCCGCAGGCAGTCGGCGCGGCGATGGCGGCTCGCATCAAGGGCGACCGCACCGTGGTCGCGGCCTACCTGGGCGATGGCGCGACCAGCGAGGGCGATTTCCACGTGGCGATGAACTTCGCGGGCGTGTTCAAGGCGCCGGTGGTCTTCGTCTGCCAGAACAACCACTGGGCGATCAGCGTGCCGAGCTCGAAGCAGACCGCGAGCGAGTCGATCGCCGTCAAGGCCGAAGGCTACGGCTTTCCCGGAGTCAAGGTGGACGGCAACGACGCAGTCGCCGTCTACCGCGCCGTCAAGGAGGCCGTCGACCGGGCGCGCAGCGGTGGCGGGCCGACGCTGGTGGAGTGCGACACCTACCGCATCGGCGCTCACAGCTCGTCCGACGATCCGACGCGCTACCGCGACGAGCGCGAGGTGGAGCAGTGGAGGAAGCGCGATCCCCTGGACCTGATGCGCTCGCGGCTGCAGGCATGGGAGCTGTGGAACGCGCGCGAAGAGGACGAGCTGCGCGCGAAGCTGCTCGAGGAAGTGAACGGCGCCATCGCCGAAGCGGAGAAGAAGCCCGACCCCCCACGCGAGTCTCTCTTCGAGGACGTCTACGCCAGGCTCCCCTGGTCGCTGCGGGAACAGCGCGAAGAGCTGCTCGCCTCGCCGCCCGCTCCCCGCCCCGGCACGGCGTGACCCGCACGCTGCACGTCCGCCGGCTGGGCCGCGTCGAGTACGACGACGGCCTCGCCATGCAGAAGGCGCTGGTCGAGGCGCGGGCCCAAGGCCGGATCCCCGACACCCTGCTGCTGCTCGAGCACCAGCGCGTCATCACGCTCGGACGCGGCGCCAAGGAGAAGAACATCCTCTGGTCCCCGGAATCTCTCGCCGCCCGCGGGTTCGAGGTCTTCGAGACCAATCGCGGCGGCGACGTGACCTACCACGGGCCCGGCCAGATCGTCGGTTATCCCATCCTCGACCTGAAGCCGGATCGCAAGGACGTGCGCAAGTACGTGACGTCGGTCGAGGAGCTGATGATCCGCGTGGCTTCCGAGTACGGCATCCGCGTGGAGCGCATCCAGGGGCGCATCGGGGTCTGGACGCCGGCGGGAAAGCTGGGGGCCATCGGCGTGCACATCTCGCGCTGGATCACCTCGCATGGGTTCGCGTTCAACGTGCGCACCGAGCTGGGGGACTTCGAGGCGATCGTGCCCTGCGGAATCCCGGACGCGGGCGTGACCTCGCTGGAGTCCCTCCTGGGCGATGCGCCACCGCTGCGCGAGGTCGAGGACGTCTTCGCGTTCGAGGCCGGCCAGGTGTGGGAGAGCGAGGTGTTCGAGGTCCCGCCCGAGCTGCGCACGGTCAGCGTGACGCTCCAGCGGGAGGACGGCCGCGTGCTCCTGCTCAAGCGCACGCCGGAGCGGGGCGGTTTCTGGCAGATCCTCACCGGGCGGATCGAGCGCGGAGAGAGCCCGCTGCAGACCGCCGCGCGCGAGGTGCATGAGGAGACGGGCTTTTCGCCGCGCTTGGACGAGATCCGGGACCTGCGCTACGTGCACGGCTTTGCGCTCGCCGAGCGCGTGCCGCCGCTGTTCGCGGAGGAAACCGCGTTCGCCACCAGGGTTTCAGGCGAACCGCGGTTGTCCGACGAGCACGACGAGCACCGATGGTGCACGCCGGAGGAAGCGCTGCGGCTCCTGCCGTTCGCCGGACTGCGACGGGCAGTCAGGCTCGCCCAGGCAGCTGATCCTACTTCGGCATCGTAGTGCTGGACGACGCGCTAGACTTCATCTTCAGCCACTTGCCGCCGGACTTCTTGCACTGCTTCTTCGAGGCCGCCGAGGCGTTCTCGGTGCCGTCCGAATTCATGCAGTGCTTCTTGCTCTTGGCGAAAGCGGCGGAGGAGAAAGCGAGGGCGAGCGCTACGACGAATACGAGCTTCATTTGCACTCCTTGGGTCGGGGCCGTGCATGCGACTTGCAGCCGCAGCCGTAACGCCGTCCACCGGGCGAGGCAATAAAACGCCCGACCCACCCGGACCCACAACAGGCAACTGTCCGCTCGCAGGCGGCCGCAGTAGCGGCCCGGCGGACGCGCTTCTAGGCGGAGGTCTTCTGCTCGCCCAGCTCGATCAGGTGGCCGCTCCGCTCCCGCTTGGTCCTGAGATATCCGAGGTTGTGGGGGTTGCTCGCCGCCAGAGACGGAATGCGGCGGCGCACCCGCACCCCTTCCGCTTCGAGCCCCTCGATCTTGAGCGGGTTGTTGGTGATCAGGTCGATCGACTGGGGTCCGAGGTGCTCGATCATCCGGGCCGCCACGTCGTAGCGGCGCAGATCGTCCACGAAACCCAACGCCCGGTTCGCTTCGTAGGTGTCCGCGCCGCGGGCTTGCAGCGCATAGGCGCGAATCTTGTTCCCGAGGCCGATGCCCCGCCCTTCCTGCCGCAGGTAGATCAGCGCGCCGCGCTCCGAACGACCGATCAGGTCGAGCGCGTGCTCCAGCTGCTCGCGGCAATCGCACTTGAGCGACCCCAGGATCTCGCCGGTCAGGCATTCGCTGTGCACGCGCACCGGCACGCCTTGGTGGCCACGGAGATCGCCCTTCACGGCGGCGACATGCTCCTTGCCCGTGCCCTTCTCGCGGAAGACCATCGCGCGCAGCGGACCGTGCCGCGTGGGAAGCGGCGCCTCCGAGTAGAGCTCGATCAGGTCGCCAGCAGCCGGAACAGGGTGCAGATGGGCGGTCGTCAAAGGGTCCTCCTTCAACCACCCGATCAGATGCGTGGCACAGCCAAACGTTCCCGAATTCGACCAAAACGCTCACGGGGTCTTGTCTTTTTGCCGGCCCGCGCATCGAAGTGTTACAGGAGCGCGCCATGCATCAGATCGAGGCCGAGTTCACCTTTGCCGCCGCGCACCGGCTTCCCCGGTACGAGGGCAAGTGCTTCAATCTGCACGGCCACAATTACAGGTTCCAGGTGGTGCTGCGGGGAGAGCCGGATCCCTGGTCGGGAATCTTCGTGGACTTCTCCGATGTGGACAAGATGGTGAAGGAGCAGGTGCTCGACCGCGTCGACCATACCAACCTGAACGATTTCATCGAGAACCCGACGGCGGAGAACATCGCCACCTGGATGTGGCACCGCCTGGAGGGCAAGCTGCCGGGCCTGGCCGAGGTGCGGCTGTGGGAGATCCCCACCAGCTGCGTGGTCTATCGCGGGCCTGGCGGGAAGTGGTGAATGGCGCTGCCGGATCGGAAAGCCCAGCCGCCCGACCGCAAGGCGTTGGCCAAGGCCATCGAGGACCTCCTGCTTGCGTCCGGTGCGGAGCTCGACGCCGAGACGCGCGAAAGCCCCGCGCGGGTGGCCAAGGCATTCGCGGAGGACCTCCTCGACGGGTACACGCGGGATCCGGTCGACGCGCTCAAGAGCTCGCTGGTCCCCGCGCCGCGGCGTGGCGAGCTGGTGATCGCTTCGCAGATCGATTTTCACGCCATGTGCCCGCACCACCTGCTTCCCTACAAGGGCACCGCCGCGGTGGGGTACGTCGCGGACCGCTGGCTGGTCGGTTTCGGGAAGATCGCCGAGGCCACCGACGCACTTTCGCACCGGCTCATCCTCCAGGAGCAGCTGGTGCACCGGCTATGCGAGAGCGTGATGGCGGCGCTCAGCCCGCTGGGGGCCGGCGTGGTGATCGCGGCGGAGCACGGCTGCATGCAGGTGCGCGGTCCGATGCGCCGCCACAGCCGCGTGACGGTGGAAGCCTGGGCGGGCGTGTTCGAGAAGGACTCCGAGCTGCGCCATTCGCTGGCGCGGCGGGCGGAAGGGGGATGAAAGCGCTGGTCACGGGCGCGTCGCGCGGGATCGGCCGCGCCATTGCGGAGGCGCTCATCGCCGACGGGCTCCAGGTGGCCCTTTGTGCCTCGACGTCCGTGCCCGAGGTGGGGGGGGCGTTCCTGGCCCGCCGGTGCGACGTGGCCGATGAAGCGCAAGTCAGCGGGCTGTTCACGGAGGCGGGTCGGGTCGACTGCGTTGTGATCAACGCCGGCGTGCTGGAGCGGGGGCCGATCGAGGAGTTCACCGCGGCGCAGTGGGACCGCGTGCTGGGCGTGAACCTGCGCGGTGCCTTCCTCTGCGCCCGGGAAGGATTCCGGTGCGGCGCCAAGCGCATCATCGCGGTGGGCTCCATCTCCGGCACGCTCGGGACGGCGCAGGCCGCGGCGTACAACGCGAGCAAGTGGGGACTGACCGGGCTGATCAAGTCGCTGGCGGAGGAGGGCCGGGAGCGGGCCATCTTCTGCGCGGCCGTGCTCCCCGGCTCGGTGGACACCCGCATGCTCGAGCAGACGCCGTTCCCGCCCCGGCTGCGGCCGCAGGACGTGGCGCGGGTGGTGAAGTTCCTCTGCACGGACGCTCCCTTCGCCATGACGGGGAGCGCGGTCGAGGTGTTCGGGTGAACCCGCTCGCGCAAGATCTTGCGGCCCTCGGGCTCCAGGTCGCTCCGATCGAACCCTACGCGCGCGACGAGAGCGGGTGCGGCGAGTACCCTCCGCAGGCCGCCGTCCAGGCGCGCGATGCGGGCGACGTGCAGAAGCTGCTCGCGTACGCGCGGTCGCGGAAGCTCCCGGTGGTGCCGCGGGGCGCCGGCTCGGGCAAGAGCGGCGGGGCGCTGGCGGAGCGGGGCGGAGTGGTGCTCTCGCTGGAGAAGCTGGACCGGATCGTCGAAGTCTCGGGGGCGGACATGGTTTGCGTGGTGGAGCCCGGGGTCATCCTCGAGAAGCTCCAGTCGGCGGTGGAGGCGGAGGGGCTCTTCTATCCGCCCGATCCCAATTCGCAGGCGATGTGCTCGATCGGCGGCAACCTGGCGCACAACGCCGGCGGCCCGCGCGCGGTCAAGTACGGCGTCACCCGCGACTACGTGCTTGGCCTCCAGGCGGTCCTGCCCACCGGCGAGCTGATCCGCACCGGCCACCGGAGCTGGAAGGGCGTCGCCGGCTACGACCTGACGCAGCTTCTGGTGGGCAGCGAGGGGACCCTGGCCGTGATCGTCCAGGCGACGCTGAAGCTGCTGCCCTTGCCGCGCTCCGTCGCCACGCTGCTGGCCTTCTTTCCCGACGAGGACAAGGCGGCGCTGGCGGTGCAGAAGATCTTCGGCGCGGGGCTCCTCCCCCGCGCGTGCGAGCTTCTCGATGGTCCCACCATGCGCGCGGTCAGCCCCCGCGCACCCTTCAAGTTCCCCGAGGGCATCGGCGGGGCGCTCATCGTCGAGCACGATGGCCATGGCGAGGGCGTGCTGGAGGAGCTCGCCAGATCCGGCGAGTTGTGCACCGAGGCGGGCGCGCAGGAAGTGGTGGCCGCGCAGGACGAAGCCCAGCGCCGCCGCATCTGGGAGACGCGCCGGATGACCTCGGTGGCGCTGGGCGCCATCCGCCCGCACAAGATCAGCGAGGACGTGGCGGTGCCCCGCGGCCGACTGGTGGAGCTGATCCGGCGCGTTCGCGAAATCGGCGCGCGCTACGGCCTGCCCACCGCGTGCTACGGCCACGCCGGCGACGGCAACCTGCACGTGAACCTGCTCTTCGGCTCTCCCGAGGAGCGGACCAAGGGACATGCCGCTGTGGAGGAGGTCCTCCAGGCGGCCATCGATCTGGGTGGCACCATTACGGGGGAACACGGAGTCGGGCTCGCCAAGCGCGCGTTCCTCGCGCGGGAGCAGAGCCGGGAGGTGATCGAGCTGCAGCGCCGCATCAAGCGAGCGTTCGACCCGGATGATTTCCTCAATCCCGGAAAGATACTCCCCGCCCCTTGACCCCCATTCCGGCGTGCTCTAGGGTCCCCCGCCCTTGGCAGATACGCCGCAAACGCAGCAGCACGAGCTCGCTCCCGAAGAGCCGCGTTCCGACGGCCAACCCGGCGATCGGGAGTTGGTGGAGCGCGCGCAGAAGGGCGATGGCGCCGCGTTCGCGCAGCTCGTCGATCGGCACCAGCGTCAGCTGTATCGCCTGGCCCTGCGCATGACCGGCTCCGAGGCCGACGCGCAGGAGGTGCTGCAGGAAGCCTTTCTCAACGCCTACCAGAAGCTCCCCCTCTTCCGCGGCGAGGCGCAGTTCTCCAGCTGGCTCTACCGCATCGCGGCCAACAGCGCGCTCATGCGCCTGCGCCGCAAGCGGCGGGCCCCCGACACGCTTTCCGACCAGCCGCTCGAGCTGTCGGGCCCCAGGTTCTCGGCCGAGGGCTACCTCGAGCCCACCAGCAGCAGCGACTGGTCGCAGCGCGCCGACGAGAAGATGATGTCCGGAGAGCTGGGAAGCGCGATCAACAAGGCCGTCCAGGAGCTCCCTGCCGATTACCGGACAGTGTTCCTGCTCAAGGACGTGGACGGGCTCTCCAACGAGGACATCGCCAACGCGCTGGATCTGACGGTCCCGGCCGTGAAGAGCCGGCTGCACCGCGCCCGCCTGGCCCTGCGGGAGAAGCTTGGCGAGTTCTTCGACGCTCCCCCCCGGTGACCCGAATCGCCGAATCCGTCCCCCGGGCAGTGCATCTTTCTTCTCGGGTCGGTTAATATCCCTTCCGCCCAAACGACTCGCAGAGGAAAAGCCGTTTGACGAGCCCCATTCAGCACTGCCAGGAATGCGTCGACCTCCTCGGCGAGTACATCGAGGGGGCGCTGTCGCCCGAGCGGGCGAAGGCCCTGGAAGATCATCTCAGCTTCTGCCCGCCCTGCATCACCTTCGTTCGCACCTATCGCGCGACGCGCAGGTTGTGTCGGAGCGCGCTCGCGGCGGAGATGCCAGGCGAGCTGATGAGCTCGCTGTCCCTGTTCCTCGGGAAGCACGTCCCCGGATTCCCGTGCTCGAAGTCCGACACCACCGCGGTCATCATCGAGACCGCCGCCGACACCGGACCGAAGAAAGCCTAGAAGTACCGCCATGAACATCGATCCCGAGAGTCTTCTCTCCGCGCTGCGCAGCGCGCGGGGGAAGGGTCTCTCACTCAAGCAGCTCGCCGGCCAGCTCCGCCTGGGCCAGGCCCAGAAAAGCCCGCTCCGCCGTGCGCTCTCGCACCTGCTCAAGCAAGGGCGGGCGAGCTACGACGGCCACGTCTACCGCGAGCGGCAGGGCCAGCAGGGGCAAAACGGTGCTCGCCCGAAGGGCGGCGATGGCGAGCGCCCGATGGCTTCCAAGGAGCCGCGGCGGGACCAGCCCCGGCGCGCGTCCGCCGTGATGGCCGAGGGTGCCCGCCGGCGCCGCGAGCAGGGTCGCGGCCAGCCAGCGCGGAAGCCGGGCGGCGAGGTGACCGGGGTCATCCATTTGAAGCCGGAGGGCTACGGCTTCATCACGCCCCTGTTCGGGGAGGGTGGGCGCGACAACGACCTCTTCGTACCCCCGCAGTACACCAAGGGCGCCCTCGACGGCGACGTGGTGCGCGCGCGCGTGATCCGCGGCCGCGACGCCCGCCTGGCCGCCGAGGTGGTCGAGATCGTCGAGAGGCGGCGGCAGCTCGTCCTCGGCATCTACCAGGCCAAGGGCAAGGCGGCCTGGGTGATTCCGCACGACAGGAACCTGACCGGAAACATCGCCGTGCCCCGCCACCCTCGGGCCCGCGACGGCGAGATGGTGAAGGTGCGGCTGCACCGCGAGGTCCAGGGCGCGCTGGAAGGCGAGATCGTCGCGGTGCTCGGGGCGCCGGGCGATCCGCGCTTCGAGATTCTCGCCGCCGCCTACGCGGAAGGGTTCTCGGACGAGTTCGAGCCGGCGACGCTGATCGCGGCCCAGAGCGTACCCGACCATGTCCCTCCGGACGAGATCTCCGGGAGGCGCGATCTCAGGCACCTGCCCCTGGTGACCATCGACGGGGAGGACGCGCGGGACTTCGACGACGCGATCCACGTCTCCCGCACTCCCGGCGGCTACCGCCTGGTGGTCGCCATCGCGGACGTGGCCCACTACGTCCGCCCGGGCGGGCCCCTCGATCGCGAGGCGCTGCGGCGCGCCACCAGCGTCTATTTTCCCGGCACCGTCCTGCCCATGCTTCCGGAGCGACTCTCGAACGGCATCTGCTCGCTCAATCCCGACGTGGACCGCCTGTGCATGGTCTGCGACCTGGCCCTCGACAAGGAGGGCAAGCCGCTCCACGCCGACCTCTACGAAGCGGTGATGCGCAGCCACGCGCGACTCACCTACGACCGGGTGGCGGAAGCGCTCGCCGGCGAGCCCGATCCGCAAGCGCGGCCCCTGCTGGACGACTTGAAGGCCGCCCACGAGCTGTCGAAGAAGCTCACCGAGCAACGGCGCGCGCGGGGCAGCATCGACTTCGATCTCCCCGAAGCCAAGATCGTGCTCGACGACGAGGGCAAGGTGGCGGAGATCGTCAAGCGCCCCCGCAACGATGCGCACCGGCTGATCGAGGAGTTCATGCTCGCGGCCAACGAAGGCGTCGCCCGCTTCTTCGAGGTGCGCGCCCTCCCTACCGTCTACCGGATCCACGACCAGCCGGACCGGGAGAAGCTGGAGGCGTTCGCGGCCCTGGCGCGCTCGCACGGATTCGAGCTGCCCTCGGGCGAGGAGCTGACCCCGCGCGTGCTCAACGAGTTCCTCAAGGCGGTGGAGGGCACGCCCGCGCAGAAGGCCCTGAACTCGTTGCTGCTCCGCGCGATGATGCAGGCGCAGTACAGCCCCGACAACATCGGGCACTTCGGCCTGGCCGCGCCCAGCTACCTCCACTTCACCTCGCCGATCCGCCGTTACCCGGATCTGATGGTGCACCGGCTGCTCAAGGAGCACTGGGCCCGGGGAGGCCGCCCCCTGCGCGATCAAGAGCGCGAGGAGCAGGAATCATACCTGGCCGGGATCGCCGCGCAGTGCTCGGAGCGCGAGCGTGCCGCGATGAAGGCCGAGCGCGACGTCGATGCCTTCTACTCGGCGCTCTACATGCAGGACAAGATCGGCGAGAAGTTCAAGGCGGTCATCTCCGGCGTGGCGGAGTTCGGCCTCTTCTGCGAGTTGGAGGAGGTCTTCGTCGAAGGCCTGATCCCCGCTGAGTCGCTGGGCGAGGGCGTCCGGCTGGACAAGGAGAAGCAGCGCCTGGTGGTGGGGTCGTCGGGCCGCAGCTACTCGATCGGCGACGAGGTGCTGGTCGAGGTGGTCTCGTCGGACCCGGCCCGCCGCCGGATCGCGCTCGCGCTCGCCGACGGCGGAGCGGCCAGGTCGGGGCAGTGGCTCACGCCCGAGGACATCGGCTCTACGTCGCGGTCGAAGCCGCGCCGGCAGGGCCCGCAGGCTCCTGCGCCAGCGCCGCGTCGGCCTCCGCGCGAGTCACCGCCTGGCCGCCCGCATCGTCGTAAAGGAACACGAGGCGGCGGTCGATGAAGGGCCGGAAGTATGCGGGCCACCCGATCCGTGTTTCCTCCTCTTTCACGTCCTCCCGCGAGGCGAGCCGGATCTGCGTGGCATCGGCGCGGGAGGCCACGGGAAAGAGGCGACGGCGCCCAGCGAAGTGGATGATCTCTCCGTGGTCGGTGGTGGCCTTCTTCGGCATGCGCCGGCTCTATCCCAGCCACAGGGCCAGCGCAATCGCAGCTTGCCATCGACCCGGCGGCGAGTAAAAGGGGCCTCGTGGGTCACGCCTTCAACCTGGGCCGCCGCGCAGGCCTGCTCGTTCCCCTGTCGTCGGCGCGGGGAAGCTCGGGCGATCTCGGCAGCTATGCCGACGCAGGCCGGTTGGCCGAGTGGCTGGTGAACGCGGGCTGCACGATGTGGCAGCTCCTCCCCTTGAACGAGGTCTCGCCGGGCCAGGACAGCCCCTACGCGGCTTCGAGCTCGTCCGCCCTGGAGCCGGTCTACGTCGACCTGCGCGCGGTGCCGGATCTCGACGGCCTCACTGCCGAAGAAGAAGCGGAGCTGGCGCGGCTGCGCCGCGAGCCCCGCGTCGATTTCGAGGGATACCGTCGGGTGAAGCGGAGCGCGCTCGCCCGCGCGTTCCAGCAATTCCGCCAGCGGGAGGACGGCACTGCCCGCGAGCGGGCCTTCCGCGACTTCCGCACCGCTCATGCAGGGTGGATGGAGGACTGGGCGCTCTATCGGGCGCTCCACTCGGAGCGCCACAAGAGCTGGCGCGACTGGGAGCCGCCGCTGCGCGACCGGGACCCGGGCGCCCTCGACGAGGCCCGCTCGCGTTTGCGCCAGAGCATCGACGAGCTCGTCTACGTGCAGTGGATCGCCGATTCCCAGTGGCGCAAGGCCAGGGCGGAGGCAAACGCCAGGGGCGTGAAGGTGCTGGGCGATCTCCCCTTCATGGTGGCGGAGGATTCATCCGACGTGTGGAGCCTGCAGCAGTTCTTCCGCTTCGACGCCACGGTGGGGGTGCCTCCCGACGCGTACAGCGCGGACGGCCAGGACTGGGGACTGCCGGTCCCTCGCTGGGAAGCGATGCGCGCGGGAGGCGATCCCTGGCTGCGCCAGCGTGCGGAGCGCGCGGCCGAGCTGTACGACGTGTGCCGCGTCGACCACGTGGTGGGGCTGTACCGCACCTACGCGCGTCCCATCGACAAGAGCGCGCCTTTCTTCATCCCCGCGGACGAGCCGCGGCAGCGCGAGCAGGGCGAGCGCATCTTGCAGCTCCTGGGCGAGAAAGCGGAAGTGCTGGCCGAGGACCTGGGGACGGTGCCGGACTTCGTCCGCGCCTCGCTCGCCGCGCACGAGATCCCGGGGACGAAGGTGCTGCGCTGGGAGAACGACCGCGGCGTGCCGCGCGACGTGACCCGGTTCCCGCGCATCTCCGTCGCGACCACCGGAACCCACGACAGCGAGGCCCTCCGGACCTGGTGGGAAGGCCTGGCGGACTGGGAGCGGGAGCTCCAGCTCGCCCAACCTCAGCTGGCTCGCCTGCGCGGGCCGACCCAGACCCGCTTCACGCCCGAGACGAAGTCGGCGCTGCTCGAGTTGGCCTACGCTGCCTCGAGCGACGCCCTCCTGACGCCCGTGACGGACGCGCTGGGCTGGCACGACCGCATGAACACCCCAGGGACGGTTGGTACCCACAACTGGACGTTTCGTCTGCCCTGGACGGCCGACGAGCTGTTTTCCGCGCCTGAGCCGGTGGCAACCGCATCAGAGCTTGCACATCTTGCGGAGCGGTACGGGCGCAAGCGGTAAGGGCGGACTCCGCCCGCCGCCCCCGGAGCCGGAGGCGGAATGAGGGTGGAGCGCGAGATCGTCCGGGAGCAGGCCCGACGTCTGCTCGACGAGGTGGCGGGCGAGCTTGCGGCAGCCCGCCAGCCTGTCGCCAGCTACAGGCTCCAATTGCACAAAGGCTTCCCCTTCGACGCCGCAGCCGCAGTGCTCCCCTACCTGGCCGATCTCGGGGTCACCGACCTGTACACCAGCCCGATCCTGCAAGCCGCCGCGGGCTCGATGCATGGCTACGACGTCATCGATCACGGGTCTTTCAACGCTGAGCTGGGCGGCGAGGAGGGATACGAGCGGCTCGCCTCCGCGCTCCACGCGGCCGGGCTGGGCCACGTTCTCGACATCGTGCCCAATCACATGGGCCTGGGCGCCGGCAACGCGCTCTGGATGGATCTGCTCGAGAACGGGCCCTCGGCGCGCGCGGCGAAGTTCTTCGACGTCGAGTGGCGCCCGGTCAAGGAAGAGCTGGCCGACAAGGTGCTGCTGCCCGTGCTCGGCGACCGCTACGGGGCGGTGCTCGAGCGCGGCGAGATCCAGCTCGATCTGGACGAGGGGGCATTCAGGGTCCGGTACTACGACCACCTTTTCCCAGTGAACCCGCGCTCGTATGCGCAGATCCTCGCCTACCGGATCGAGGAGCTGGAGAAGCAGCTGGGCAAGAGCGAAGCCGTGGACGAGCTGAAGAGCATCCTCTTCGTCCTCGAGCACATGCCTTCGCGCCACGAGCAGGATCCCGCCCGGCGCGAGGAGCGCTGGCGCGAGAAGGAAGTGGTAAAGCGCCGGGTGGCGACGCTGTTCGCCACCAGCGAGCCGGTCCGCAAGCACCTGGAGGAGAACGTCCGGATCTTCAACGGGACCAAGGGGAAGCCGCGCAGCTTCGATCTGCTCGACAAGCTGCTCGACGCGCAGGCGTACCGCCTGGCGCATTGGCGCGTCTCGTCGGAGGAGATCAACTACCGCCGGTTCTTCGACATCAACTCCCTCGCCGCGGTGCGGATGGAAGACCCCGAGGTCTTCGAGCAGGCGCACCGGCTGCCGCTGCGCCTGTTGTCGGAAGGGAAGATCAACGGGCTCCGCATCGATCACCCGGACGGGCTCGCCTATCCCCGCCGCTATTTCGGGCTGCTGCAGGACGCGCACATCCTCCAGCGGGCGCGCTCCAGGGCGGAAGGGCGCGGGCTCTCCTGGGACGAGCTGGAACCGGCGGTCCGGCACGAGCTGGCCCAGAGCAAGGACCTGCGCCTCGACCGCCCGCTCTACGTAATCGCCGAGAAGATCCTGGCGCGGACCGAGACCCTTCCGGGAACCTGGGCGGTCGCCGGTACCACCGGCTACGACTTCCTCAACTCCCTGAACGGCATCTTCGTCGCGCGGGAGAACGCGGAGAAGCTGCAGAAGATCTACGCGCGCTTCATCCACGGCGAGATCGACTTCCAGGAGCTGGTCTACCAGAAGAAGAAGCTGATCCTGTACACGGCGATGGCGTCGGAGATGAACCTGCTCGCCCGCCAGCTCAACCGGATCTCGGAAGGCAACCGCTGGACGCGCGACTTCACCCTGTATGCGCTGCGGTCGGCGCTGATCGAGATGATCGCCTGCTTCCCGGTGTACCGCTCGTACATCGAGGAGCCGGGACACGTGGACGACCGGGACCGCAAGTACATCCTGGAAGCGGTCGCCTGCGCCAAGCGGCGCAACCCCGCCGAGAACGCCAGCATCTACACCTTCATCGCCGACATCCTGCTGCAGAAGTTCGCCGCCTACGTGGAGGAGGGCGAGCGCCCGGCGCAGCACGCATTCGCGGTCAAGCTGCAGCAAGTGCTGGGGCCGGTGATGGCCAAGGGCCTCGAGGACACCGCCTTCTACGTCTACAACCGCCTGGTCTCGCTCAACGAGGTGGGCGGGGAGCCGGAGCACTTCGGCAGCACCATCGACTCGTTCCACCAGCAGAACCGGCTCCGGGCGCAGAAGTGGCCCCGGTCGCTGCTCGCCACCGCGACCCACGACACCAAGCGCGGCGAGGACATCCGGGTCCGCATCGACGCGCTCTCGGAGGTGCCGGAGGACTGGCGCAAGACGGCCATCGCCTTCGCGCGCAGGACCGAGGGCCTGCGCCGCGAGGTGGACGGGCGATTCGCCCCGGACCGCAACGAGCAGATGCTCGTGCTTCAGACCCTGATCGGCGCCTGGCCGATGCGTCCGGAAGAGCTGCCGGGCCTGCGCGACCGGCTGGTGCAATACATGATCAAGGCCGCCAAGGAAGCCAAGGTCAACACCAGCTGGATCCAGGAGGACCAGCGCTGGGAGGACGCGCTCCGGGCTTACGTCGAGGGCCTCTTCGCGCTTCCGCCCCGGCACCGGTTCTGGAAAGGGCTGCAGCCGTTCGCGCAGCGCATCGCGCAGATCGGGATGCACAACTCTCTCGCCCAGGTGGTGCTGAAGATCGCTTCGCCCGGCGTGCCGGACTTCTACCAGGGCACCGAGTTGTGGGACCTGTCGCTGGTCGACCCTGACAACCGCCGGCCGGTGGATTTCGAGCTGCGGCGCAAGCTCCTCGACGAGCTGCGCTCCTCCTCGCTCGCCCCCGCGGAGCTTGGGCGCCAGCTCTACGCCAATTGGGAGGACGGGCGCATCAAGCTGTTCTTGACCCATGCGGCGCTGCAGGCGCGGAAGGCGGAGCCGGACGTGTTCGCCGGCGGCAGCTACGTCGCGTTGGCTCCGGCGGGTCCGCGTGCCGGGAACCTGGCCGCCTTCGCGCGCATGGGGCCCGACGGCAAGATGGCCGTGATCGTGGCGCCCAGGCTGGTGGCCGGGCTGCTCGACGGCAATCGGCTCGCGGCCGAGCGGTTCGCGAGCACCGTGGTGGCGGTGCCCGGCCTGAGCCCGGGCGACAGGCTGCGCGATGCGTTGACGGGCGAAGAGCGGGTGGTCGGCGAAGGCGGCCTGGC
>Ga0209488_10002102_pt1 | contig 16686 bp, 15 predicted proteins | sample Rivendell_Oct201_8_FD_188349 | JGI IMG/M metagenome (GOLD analysis project Ga0209488, IMG submission 188349) | Vadose zone soil microbial communities from the Eel River Critical Zone Observatory, Northern California, USA -... | ecosystem: Environmental > Terrestrial > Soil > Vadose zone >... | reverse complement strand
CGCGCGTCACCCTGGCGGGTGCGCCCGGAAATAGGCGGCGTCCTCGGCCGACTGGCGCCACCCGCCGTGGCCGCGCCAGTCGATGTGGCGGCTCGCCATGTCGGCGCCGTAGCGCACCCGGAACAGGAGCGTGCGGGAAGGGCCGTTCTCATATTCATGCAGCTCGCCCGGCGGATGCACCACGAACGAGCCCGGCACGATCGCGATCGTTTCCTTCGGCGTGCGCATGGTGCCGCCGCCCTCGAAGCAGAAGTAAATCTCGGTTGCGTCCGGATGGCAGTGGTAGGGGCTGATCTGGCCCGGCTCCCAGCAGGCGACCGTGACGTCGCCTTCGGCGACCTCGCCGAGGATCTTCTCAACGTGCTTCCTGGGATCCCACGCCTGTTCCTTGCGTAGATCGAACACCTGCATGGCTGAACCTCCGTGCGCTCCATCTCATAGAGCACGGCTAGTGCCCCGTTTCCAAAGTTCGTGATACGTCTCGGCATGCTCTAACACGAACTTCGGAAACAAAGGGGGGGCACTAGCAACGCTATGATTCTAGTGCCGCTTTCGATTTGAAATTCCTAACCGAGTTTGCTGCAGGTGGGGTAGGAACTTCAAATCGGCGGCACTAGCGTCTCGAACAGGTGCCTTCCCTGTCGCTGCCCGATCGGGCATGGTGCCGCCGCCAAACGGACCTAGGGGATGTGAGTTCATGCTGCAGAAGCCGAAATGCCCGATCATCGCGCTCGAGGAGCACTATGCCGACCACGAGCTGGTCGCGACCTATACCGGGCTCGACGTCAATCCGGTGCCGGCGATCGTGACCCGGCTGCGCGATGTCGGCGACGAGCGCCTCAAGGCGATGGATGCCGACGGCATCGACATGCAGGTGCTCTCGCACACCGCGCCCTCGACCCAGAAACTTCCCGCGGATGTGGCAGTCGATTTCTCACGCCGGGTCAACGACCGGCTTGCCGCCCTGATCAAGGCGCATCCCACCCGCTTTGCGGGCTTCGCGGCGCTGCCGACGAGCCTGCCGGACGCAGCCGCCGACGAGCTCGATCGCTGCGTCAACTCGCTCGGCTTCAAGGGCGCCATGATCCATGGCCTCGCCAACGGGATCTGGCTCGACGACAAGCGCATGTGGCCGATCTTCGCGCGTGCCGAGAAGCTCGACGTGCCGATCTATCTGCATCCGTCCATGCCGCAGCAGCCGGTGATCGACTCCTATTACAAGGAGTACGCTGCCCGCTTTCCGATCCTGCTGCGCGCCGCCTGGGGCTACACGCTCGAGACCGCGACGCAGGCGGTGCGGCTCGTGCTCTCAGGTGTGTTCGACGCCCATCCGAACCTCAAGATCATCCTCGGCCATCTCGGCGAGGGCGTGCCGTTCCTGCTTTGGCGCATCAACAATGCGTTCATGCGCTCGGAGAAGGATTCGGTCCCGTTCCGCGACATCTTTCGAAAGCACTTCTATGTCACGACCTCGGGCTTCTTCTCCGACACTGCGCTGCTCTGCAGCGTGATGGAGATCGGCGTCGACCGCATCATGTTCTCGGTCGACTATCCGTTCGAGGCGCAGCCGCCGGCGCCGCGCTGGCTCGCCAACATTCCGCTCTGCGACGAGGACAAGGCCAAGATCGCCAACGGCAACGTCAAGCGGTTGCTGAGGCTGTAAGCGCCCGGTCCATGGATTGAGAAGCGTAGGCAACGATGAAAGTTGGAATCTTCGATCACGTCGAGCGTGCCGATCGCCCGATCGCAACGACGCTCGACGAGCGTTTGAAATTTGCTGCTGCCGCCGACGAAGCCGGCATCTACGGGCTGCATGTCGCCGAGCATCATGCGACCCCGCTCAATCTCGTGCCGGTGCCAGGCATCTATCTCGGCGCGGTCGCGCGCGCGACCAAGCGCATCCGGCTCGGGCCGCTCGTCTATCTCCTACCGCTCTATTCGCCGCTGCGGTTGGCGGAAGAGATCTGCATCCTCGACCATCTCAGCAACGGGCGGCTCGAGGTCGGTGTCGGCCGCGGCGTCTCGCCGTTCGAGCTTGGCTATCACAAGGTGGTGCACGCGGATTCGCGCGACATCTTCATCGACGCCTTCAACTGCATGACCACCGCGCTCTCGAGCGACACGTTCAGCTACACCGGCAAGCATTACACCTACACCGACGTGCCAATGGCGCTGCGTCCGCTGCAGCACCCGATGCCGCCGTTCTGGTACGGCTCCTCCAACACGACCGGCGCCGCCTGGTCGGGCGAGCATGGCATGCACTTCGTCGCCAACGGCCCGACCGCCTACGCCAAGGTCAACATCGATGCCTATCGCGAGGCGCTTGCCAAGTACGGCGGCGCGGTGGTGCCGAAGCCGGAGTTTCGCGGCGGCGCCGTGATCGGCGCGCTGCGCCACATCGTGATCGCGGAGACGGATGAGGAGGCGCGGGCGCTCGCCAAGCCCAATGTCGAGTATCACGTCGAGCATCTCAACTGGCTGCGCAAGAAGCACGCCCAGAACGAGGCGCAGGTGCGTGGCCTCGTGCCCCGCGGCGTCACCTTCGAGGAGTGGGAGAAGGACGGCATGGCGATCGCCGGCTCACCCGCCACGGTCGTCGCCGAGATCGAGCGCCAGGCGGCCGAGCTCGGCATCAATTATCTGCTCTCGTATCTCTTCTTCGGCACGCTCACGCTCGAGCAGGCGCTGCGGTCGCTCAAGCTGATGGCGACCGAGGTGATGCCGAAAATCGAGAGATTGTGAAGGGCGTGCCTGGCAGGCTGGCCTTAGGATGGTGACGCCGGCAGCTGTCCCGGCCATTGGAGGTGCGCATATTGGAGGTGCGCATGGCGACCCCTTGGCCGAACACATTTGTGTTCAAACGAAACCTTGTGTTCAAAAGAAATCTGCGGCGCGCCCTGGCCGCTGCGCTGTTCTCTTTTGGTGCGCTCGTCTTTGGTGCGCTCGTTGCTGCCGATGCCGCGGAGCCGCGCGAGGAGACTGCCTTTGGCTCGAATCCGGGCAATCTGCGTATGTTCAGCTACGTTCCGGCGGACCTGGCGCCGACGGCGCCGCTGATCGTCGTGCTGCATGGCTGCAAGCAGAAGGCGGCGGCCTTTGCCCGCGACGCCGGCTGGCTCGCGCTCGCTGATCGCGCCAAGCTCGCTTTGCTGCTCCCCGAGCAGAAGGGGTTGCCGAGCTATTTCTACGATCTCCCGGGGGTCACGTGGTTGCTACCATTGTTCGGCGCCAACAATCAGAACGCCTGCTTCAACTGGTTCGAGCCGAAAGACACGGCACGCGACCGCGGCGAGGCGCTGTCAATCCGGCAGATGATCGACGCGATGTTTGAGCGTTACTCTCTCGATCGCTCGCGCGTCCATGTCGTTGGTCTCTCGGCCGGCGGGGCGATGGCGGCTGTCATGCTTGCGGTCTATCCGGAGCGTTTCGCCGGCGGCGCCATCGTGGCGGGGATACCCTATGGCTGCGCCGACGATGTATTCAAGGCGTTGCAATGCATGAACCCCGGTATCGATCAGACGCCCGCTGAATGGCGGCGCCGGGTGCGCGAGGCGGCGGCTGGCGCTGAAGGGCGTGCTCCGTTGGTGTCGATCTGGCAGGGGGACGCCGACATGCGCGTGGTCCCGCGCAATCGCCAAGAGCTGGTCGAGCAATGGACGGCTGTTCACGGCATCCCCGCGACGCCTGCGCGTACTGATCGCGATGGCCGTGTGACTCGCTATTCCTACACCGATAGCGCCGGCGTCACGCAAGTCGAGAGCGTGTTGGTTGAGGGGCTGGCGCATGCCTTCCCCATTCGGCCTGAGGGTATTCCGCCCTGTGGGCAACCCAGCGACTATGTGGTTTCAGCTGGTGTCTGCGCGGCGCAGGAGATCGCGCGCTTCTGGGGCCTCAGCGACGGCAATTGACGGTCACCGAAGTATACCCGGCGGATTGGCCGGGAGTAAGAAGAAATGGAATCTGTTTCTTTTGTTATCACGCGGTGTAGAGGGGGCTCGCTGGGTTCATCAAACGGGAGATAGCTGAACGCATGCCGATCGTGATCACCGACGCCGATGCCGCACGCCTCCTGTCGATCGCGGAGGCGATCGAGGCGATGCGGGTGGCGTTCCGCGATCTCGCCGAGGGCAGGGCGGTCAACCCGCCACGCTTGCGTTATGGCATCGAGACGCCCGATCCCGGCCGGCGCTATACCGCCAACATCCACGCCGGTGCGGTGCAGAGCTATTCGGTGGCCTGTGTGCGCGCGGGCTCCAACTTCACGGTCGCGACCAACGATCCGCAGCGCAAGGCGCTGGCTGATCCCGATGCGCCGAACTGGACCATCATCGTGCTCTACGATCTCAACACTGGCGAGCCGCTTGCCTTCATGCACGAGTCCTATCTCTCCGGTTTGCGTGTAGGCGCGACCAGCGCGCTGGCGGTCGCTGAAGCTGCGCGCCCGGATGCGTCGGTGCTAGGCCTCTTCGGCACCGGACAGCAGGCCTTGCCGGGCTGTCGGGCGATCTGCACGGTGCGCCCGATCAAGCGCGTGCAGGTCTTCAGCCCCAATCCGGCACATCGGCAGGCATTCGTGAAGCGCATGGCGTGGGAAAACGTCGAGGTCGTTGCAGTCAATGATCCGCGCGAGGTCGTGCGCGGTGCCCATGTGGTCTGCTGTGCGACCAATTCAAAGACGCCGGTGCTTCAAGGTGACTGGCTCGAGCCCGGGCAGATGGTCATCACCATCGCCAACTCGGACGTGCTCAACACGCGACGTGAGGTCGACGAGACGACATTCGCGCGCGCGGGTGCGATCATCATCAACGACTGGGAGAGTGTGACCGCCAACCGGCAGGTCGAGCTACTGGAGCCGATCGAGAAGGGTCTGCTCCGACGCGAGAATGTGCACACGCTCGGCGACCTCGTCGCCGGCAAGGCGAAGCTGCGCCCTGATCCGGGCGCGATCGTCTACTATAAGAACAACACTGGGCTCGCGATGCAGTTTGCGGCTTGCGGCGCTATCATTCATCGCAAGCTTGTTGCCGAGGGCACGGAGCGAACGATTCCGCGCGATTGGTTTGCGAGTGAGCGATCGAGTTCGATCAACAAAGTTCCAAGCGGTTGATTGGCGCCGCACACTCGAGTCTTTGAGCGTCATTATTAGACATGAGTACCGCACCACGGTCGGCATCAGTGTGCACTGCACCAAATCGTTCCATACCTACCTCGACACCGAAATCCAATCGCGCCATGCTGTTTCTGTTTACGGTCTGGTTATACGCCGGGTAGAACATGACCGACGTTAGTGCAGCGGACGCCGCAGGCGTACCGCAGGTGGAAAATGCGCGCGCACCATCGGCGTGGCAGCTCATTGCCAACTGCGGCTTGGTCACTGGCCTATGGCTCCTGGCCGCAAGCCGCTGGATCATCACCGACACGGTTGTTCCCTGGGACTCCAAGAACCAGTTCTATGCCTTCTTCCGATTCCTGGCTTCGTCGATCCACGACGGTGTCTCGCCGTTCTGGAACCCCTATCACTATGGTGGCCATCCCAGTGTGGCCGATCCGCAGTCGCTGATCTTTGCGCCGCTGTTCGTGCTGTGGGCGCTGGTCGATCCGACGCCGTCGCTGCGCGCGTTCGATCTCATCGTGTTTGCGCATCTCCTGATCGGCGGACTTGCCATGGCGGCGATCGGCTGGCGGGCCGCCTGGCCGCTGTCGGCCTGCGTGCTGGCGGCCGTGCTTTTCATGTTCGGCGGCGCTGCTGCGGGCCGGCTGCAGCACACGGGATTGATCATCACCTACGGGCTGTTTCCGCCGGCAATTCTGTTGCTGCAGCTGGCGCTCGAGCGCCGCTCGCTTGCGAGCGCGGTGGGCTTTGGCGTCGTGGCTTCGGCGCTCGCGCTCGGTCGCAATCAGGTCTCGATGCTCATGTGCTTCGCGCTTGCCGCCATGGCGGTCGGCGAGATCGTGACTGCAGACCGCCCGCTGCGCTATCTACGCGAGCGCGCCGTCGTGCTGGTCACGATCGCGATCATCGGACTGGCATTGTGCGCGGTGCCGTTCCTGCTCACCATGCAGTTCGCGGCGATGTCGAACCGCCCGAGCCTCTCGCTCGAGATCGCGCTTAAAGGCTCGCTCTATCCGGCGCATCTGGCGCAGCTCATGGTGCCCAACGTCTATGGCGTCCAGGACTACTTCTGGGGACCCGGCCCAGCGACCGTTCCGGCGACCGCCTATACGGATGACTCGTTCAACTACATGTTCGTCGGTTTCGTGCCGATCGTGCTGCTGCTTTGGTTCGGCATTCTCGGCGGCGGTGCATTCCGGCGCGGCCGGGCGCTGATCACCGCCATTGCGGCTGCGGCGCTGATCTATGCGCTCGGGCGCTATACGCCGCTGTTCACGCTCGCGTTCGAATGGGTGCCCGGCGTCGACAAGTTCCGCCGCCCGGTCGATGCCAATTTCCTGCTGGTTGCGGCGCTCGCGCTCATCTGCGGCCATCTGCTGTCCGACTACGTGCGCGCGGGTTTGCCGCGCCTGCGCATCGTGGCGAGCGTCGCAGTTGTCGCCGGCGTCGTCGCGCTGCTCGTCTGGGCGGTGACGTTCTCCGCGCAGCAGGGCTACGGCATGGAGGCGCTCGTTGCTGTGCTCAAGGCTGTCGCGCTTGCGCTCGGTGCGATCGCCATCCTTGCCTTCGCGCGCACGCCGCGTGCACGCGTGATCGCGGCGTCCATTGTAACGCTGATCGCGGTCGGCGACCTCTTATGGTGGAACGTCGCGTTCCGTCTCAATGCGCAGGGGCACTCAGCCTATGCGGTGCTGGAAGAGCCCAAGCCCGCCGATGCCAAGGTGATCGATCTGATCGAGCGGCTGGTGCGCGAGCGCCAAGCGCAGGGTGAGCGCCCGCGCGTCGAGGTCGTCGGCATGGGCGGGCCGTGGCAGAATCTTGCAATGGTGCGCGGGCTCGAAGCCACCAACGGCTACAATCCGCTGCGCATCGGCTTCTATGACCGGTTGGTCTCGCCGGGCGAAGGCAACTGGCGGCTCGAGCTGCGCGACTTCCCGGCGTCATTCGACAACTATGATTGCGCGCTTGCGCGCGCGCTCGGGCTTGAATTCGTGGTGCTCAACCGTCCGATCGAGCAGGTGCCGCATCTCGCGGGTCGGCCGGTGGCGGACGTGCTGCAAGCTGGTCCCGACGTGTGGGTCTATCGCCTGCGCAATTCCTCGCCACGGCTCAAGTTCTCGCGCCGCGTCCAGGTCGCCGACGCCGACGCCATCACGACGAGTGGCCAGCTGCTCGCGAGTCCTTCGCTTGATCGCGTGCTGATCGACGACGACACTCTGCCGTCCGGCGTCTACCCGGCCGAGGCGAGCGCCGGCCGCGCCCACATCGTCTCCTGGCGCCCTGATCGGGTGGAGATCGAGACCGACAGCGATCTCGGCGGCATGCTGGCGCTGCACGACATCTACTATCCGGGCTGGATCGCCGAAATCGATGGTGCACGTGCACCGATCCTGCGCGCCGACGTCCTGTTCCGCGGCCTCGAAGTGCCGGCTGGCCGGCACGGAATTGTGTTCCGTTTTGCCCCCTTCGCGCTCGACAATCTGCGCGACGCCCTCAAGCTGGTGACGCACCCGCGCGGATAGGCGCGGCATTCCGAGCCGGCGAGCACTGCGCCATAATCTTTGCATCCAAAAAATGTCGGAACGCAACGTGCCCCGGCGTCTTTAGGCTGGAGCCGCTACTCGACCAGTCTCAACCCCGGCGGCCGCACGCAAACATGCAAGGGTTCAGTCATGAAAGTCATGGTGATCGTCAAGGCCTCGAAGACGTCGGAAGCCGGCCAGATGCCGAGCCAGCAGCTGTTGTCCGAGATGGGCAAGTTCAACGAGGAACTGGTGAAGGCCGGGATCATGCTCGCAGGCGAGGGCCTGCACCCCTCGAGCAAGGGCGCGCGGGTACGCTTCTCGGGCAAGAACCGCGCCGTCATCGACGGGCCGTTCACCGAGACCAAGGAGCTCATCGCCGGGTTTTGGCTGTGGAAAGTGTCGTCGTTCCAGGAGGCGTTGGACTGGGTCAAGCGCTGCCCCAATCCGCACGAAGAGGAATCCGAGATCGAGATTCGGCCGTTGTTCGAGATCGAAGATTTCGGCGATGCGGTCACGCCGGAAATCCGCGAGCGGGACGCGCGCCTGCGAGCGCAGGTGGCGGAGCGGAAGTGAACGCCATCCTCTCCATGTCGTGGCCGGGCGTAGCGCGTCCGTAAGGGCGTTTACGCCCGTCTTCGACGGGCTATGGACGCGTGTGAACGCGCGCTTAGTCTTACTGGGTCACAATTCTTTTCTGCTTGTCCCGGCCGAGCGAGCCTAAAGCGCGTGAACGCGCGTCTTCGACGCGCTATGGCGAGCGAAGAGCCGGGATCCAGGCGCGGCAGATCACAAACTTCGCGAATTGGCACTGGGTTCCGGCTCTCGCTTCGCTCGGCCGGGACACGGAACGCGTGACGCAGTAGGATAAAGTCCAGGCCACACGCATCTTTTGACTCGATGCGCCCATCTATTTCGCTTGTTGCAGATTCAGCTTACGCACCACCTGGTCGAACCGTGCCATGTCGCTTCGCATGAATGTCGCGTAATTGGCAGTGCCGCTCTCCTCCATCACCATGCCGAGCTGCGTCATGCGCGCGACCATGGTGGGCTCACGCAGCGACTTCGCGACTTCGGCTTGCAACCGCGCGACGATCCTTGGCGAGGTTCCAGCAGGCCCCTGCAATCCCATCATGGTCGCCACGTTGAAGCCCTTCACGCCGACCTCGTCGCAGGTCGCGATCGACGGCGTCGATGGCGAGCGCTGCGCGGTGCTGATGCACAGCCCGCGAAGCTTGCCGGCCGCGACCAGCTCAATGACATTGGGGATGCCGGACCAACCGGCCTGAATTTCGCCGGTCAGCAGCCCGTTCACCATCGCCGACCCGCCGCGATAGGGCACGTGCAGCAGATCGATGCCGGTCTGTTCGGCGAAGATCGCGAATGTCAGGTGGTGGATCGAGCCCGCGCCGGCAGAGCCAAAGCTCATTTGCCCGGGCTGTTTCCTTGCAAGCGCGATGAATTCACCGAGCGTCTTCGCCTGCACATCAGGATGAGTCACCAGGATGGTCGGCAGCGTCACGAGCGCCGTAATCGGGGTAAAATCCTTGATCGGGTCGTAACCGAGCCCCGGGGTGAGCGCCGGGTTGATGGCGAGCGCACCCGAGTCGCCAAACATCAGCACGTGGCCGTCGGGTGGAGCTTTCGCGACGGCGTTAGCGGCGACCACGCCGCCCGCGCCAGGCACGTTCTCGACGATAAACGGCTTGCCGAAGGCCGTCGTAAATTTGTCGGCAAGCAAGCGCGCCATCACGTCGGGATTGCCGCCCGGTCCTGCGGGTGCGATCAGTCGCACGGTCCGTGTCGGCCACGCCTCGACTTGCGCGGCCGCCTGCGACACAAAGGTCAGCGCAAGGCCAAGCATCAGGGCCGTCGACGTCTTCGCCGTCATTGCCCTCTCCCGCAAACCCGGCCCTCTCCACCAAACCCGTCGGCACACTGAGGTGCCCACGCTTAAGTGTTGCCCCAGAGCGACTGGAGCCATCGCGAGAGTGGACGCCAAATTCTTGACCGCGACAAGTCGCAGATGCCCAGTAGGCCGCGAAGCGCGGCTTCGAGCGACTGGCTGCTGAGGCCCGGATGGTCGGGCATGTCACCTACTTACAGTCGTATTGATCCGTGATTGGAGAGCTGGGCGTGCGCACGCGGATACCAAAGATGCCACACTTTGGTGGTTCCTCAGGCGCTGCCAAGTGATCCGGTCTCAGCGATCTGGTCTCAAGTCATCTGGTCTCAAGTCATCTGGTCTCAAGTCATCTGGTCTCAAGTGATCTGGTCTCAAGTCATCGCTCTCAGGTCATCCGCTTGCAACGACTGGACATTGAATCTCGGGGGAAAGGGAGGCGGAGGTTGAAGAACACTTTGATGGCGGTTTTTGTCGTACATCACGAATATCAGCGCTACGACGATAGGGACGAGACCAAGATCGTTGGTGTCTACTCGACCGAAGCCAAGGCCAAATTGGCGATTGAGCGGCTGCGCGTGCTGCCGCGCTTCAGCGAATATCCGGACGGCTTCAGTGTAGATTGTTATCCGATCGATGCGGATCATTGGATCGAAGGTTTGGCCCAGCAGTAGCGGTCTGCTTTTCGGAAGGCATCCAAGCCTGAAGGCAAAAGCCTTGGGGCGAAAGCCTTGGGGCGAAAGCCCTTTGAGCTATTGACGTCTAGGCCTGTTCGGCAGGGCGGGCACGGGTGCCTTTGCCCCCGCTTCCGATTTCAACACCGAATGATTTTGGTACAACGGACCCAAGGGACGCGACCGCGCGTGCGTTTCGCGATCTCTGTGTGGGATCGCACCGAACCGGAGGATAGATCGATGATTGCTGTCTTGCTCGCGCTCGCTATGGCTCTCACGACGCCGGCGTCTGCGCAGACGGCGCCTTCGGGCAAGCCGATCACGATGGTGGTGCCGTTCCCGCCTGGGCCTTCGCTCGATCTCGTGGCGCGGCTTACGGGCGCAAAGCTTGCCGGCGCGCTGGGGCAGCCGGTCGTGGTCGAGAACCGCACCGGGGCCAACGGCACGCTTGGCGCCAACGCGGTCGCGCGCGCAGCGCCCGATGGCCATACGCTCCTCTTCACCACGGCGTCCACGCAAGTGACGGCCGTGCACCTGATGAAGAGCCTGCCTTACGACCCGGTGCAGGATTTCACGCCGATTGTCGCGGCGGTCGAGCCGGTGACTTGCCTCATCGTCAATAGCGCGCTGCCGGTCAGCTCGGTCGGCGGGCTCGTGGCCTATGCCAAGGCGCGTCCGGGCGCGCTCAGCTACGGCTCGTCCGGCGTCGGCTCGGTGTTTCATCTGGTGGGAGAGCTGTTCAACCAGACCGCGGGCGTAAGCATCAATCACGTGCCGTATCGGGGCGTCGCGCCCGCCCTGCAGGACGTCGTCGCCGGCCACATCCCGATGGCCTTTCTCTCAATCTCGAATGCGCTGGCGCTTGGCGACAACGCGGGCATCAGGATCCTGGCGGTGCTGGAGCCTCAGCGCTTCGCGCGCCGGCCGGACATTCCATCGATGTCGGAAGCCGTTCCGGCGTTCCGTAAGCCCTCGTCCTGGTTTGGCGTGTTCGGGCCCGCCGGGCTGCCGGCCCCAATGGTGGCAAGGCTGAACGGCGAGATCAACAACACGCTCGCCGCAGCCGACGTGAAGGCCAAGCTTGATGAGAATGGCCTGTCGGTCATCGGCGGTTCGCCGCAGGATTTCCGCGCTCTGATCGTCGATGGCATCTCGCGCTATGGCGCGATCATCAGGGCGGCGGGCCTCAAGCCGGAATAGCCCGAAGCTTGGTTCCTTCCTGGCTCCATCCTGGCTCCTTCATTGGCTCCTCAACGATTCCTTAACCGTTCGTCAACCTGACCTTTACGGACCCCTACCATAATGCCGCTCGGGACCGGGGACTATGATCAGCGCATCGTTGAACAGCTGTCGGCTTGATCGCTCGCGGGCGACACGAACGCCGATGCGAACGCTCGGCTGCCGATGAACGCCGCCATGAACCTGCTCAGTCGAGTTGACGATGCCATCGCGAGCGGCTCGCTCGGCCGGCGCGCCGAGATGCTCCGCCACGTGACCGATCTGTTCGTCATCGGCTCGCCGCAATGCACCGAAGAGGACGTTGCGGTCTTCGACAGTGTGTTCACGCGGCTTGCCGCCGAGATCGAGATAGCGGCGCGGGCGCTGCTCGCGACACGCCTGGCTCCGATTCCGAACGCGCCGCCAATCACCATACGAGCGCTGGCACTCGACGACGCGATCGAGGTGGCGGGCCCGGTGCTGAAGCAATTCGGCCGGCTCGACGACCCGACCCTGATCGAGGTGGCAAACACCAAGGGGCCCGAGCATCTGTTGGCGATCTCGCAGCGGCCGACATTGAGTGAAGCCGTGACCGACGTGCTGGTCGTGCGCGGTGACCAGATGGTCGTTCTGAGCTCGGCCGAGAACCGTGGCGCGGCGTTCTCGGAGGCCGGGTATTCGACGCTGGTCCGCCGCGCGGAAGGTGATGATCGGCTCACTCTATGTGTCGGATCGCGGCCGGAGATTCCACTGCACCATTTCCTGCGGCTGCTCGACAAGGCGTCGGAGAAGGTGCGCGCCAAGCTCGAGGCAGTCTATCCGCAGGCCAAGCGTGAGGTTCGCGAGGCGGTGAGCGAGGCAGCCGACCGCATCGAGAGCGATGTCCTCGACAAGATTCGCGACCACGCGGCCGCGATGGCATTCACCGAGGCGCTGCACCGGGTGGGCCAGCTCGACGACGAGCGACTGCGAAGCTTTGCGCAGTCGGGGCGCTATGCTGAAACCGTGGCGGCACTGGCCGTCATGAGCGAGCTGTCGCTGTCGTTCGTCGAGCAGGCGATGCGGCAGGAACGCGCCGAGATGATTGTCGTCATCACCAAGGCGCTGGCGCTGTCCTGGCAGACCGCAAAGGCGGTACTCGCCTTGCGCGTGCGCAATGGCAGCGGAGGGTCGAACCAGTCGATCGATGAATTGATGGCGAGCTTCGAGCGGCTCAAAACCGCGACCGCACGCGAGCTCGTCCGCTTCTATCGTCAACGCGAGCAGCACAAGCCAACACGTCGCTCGCAAGCCTGATGGCACTCGCAGGCCTGATCCTGCTCACCCCATCGGCATAAATTTTCTGGTTAAGAGGTTGAGAAGCTATGCGCGCGCCGCGGCCTACCGCGTATCACAAACGCGCGACTGCCGGCCGGTGATTACCACGCGCCGAGCACTCTGCCGATATCGTAAACGACGGCGCCTACTGCGCACGCCGCGAGTCCACCACCCACAATGGCCAGTAGAAGCGCGGAGTTGGCGCGTAGCAGCGTCTCCTTCTCCATAAAGTGCGCCATGGCTCTGATCCTGTCCGCATAGTCGCATCCCCAAATTTGACCTAAGTGCCATAGCCCCCTTTGGCCAAGGGGAATCTGACAAGGCAGGGTTGCGCGTCATGCGGGGCTCACGCGCTCCGGTTATGTGGCCGTTACGCCACTAATCGGTAATAGGCGAAGCTTGCCCCCGCGACAGCGCGTCGGGCGGTTGATATGGAAGGCGTGCGGCGCCGAAATGGGAGAAAAAGCGTAAATGCTGCAGAAGCCGAGATGTCCAGTGATCGCACTGGAGGAGCACTATTGGGACGAGGAACTGGCCGCCCACGCGAAGGGTGTGGAGCGCAATGCGACCATCACCACGCGCCTGTTCGACATGGGCGAGTTGCGCCTGAAGGAGATGGACGAGGCCGGGATCGACATCCAGGTGATTTCCCATGGTGCGCCGTCTGCTCAGAAGCTGACCGGCTCTGAGGCGCCTGCGATCGCGGCGCGGGTCAATGACCGCCTCGCGGCCGTGGTCAAGGCCAGGCCGGACCGCTTCGCTGCCTTTGCGGCGCTGCCAACCTGCGATCCGGTTGCGTCCGCCAACGAGCTCGAGCGAACCGCGACCAAGCACGGCTTCAAGGGCGCCATGATCCATGGGCTGACGGGAGGGCTGTTTCTCGACGACAAGCGGTTCTGGCCAATCTTCGAGCGTGCCGAGAAGCTCGATGTGCCGATCTACCTGCATCCTTCGATACCGCATCCGGCCGTGACCGAGGCCTACTACAAGGACTACATCCAGGATTTCCCGATGGTGATCCGTGCGGCCTGGGGTTTTACGGTTGAGACCGCCACACAAGCGATCCGGATGGTTCTGTCCGGTGTGTTCGACAGATACCCGAACCTCAAGATCATCATCGGGCATCTCGGCGAGACGCTGCCATTCCTGATGTGGCGCATCGACCAGGCGCTGTCGCGGCCGGGCGCCAAGCCGATGTCGTTCCGCGACGTCTTCTCGAGCCATTTCTATCTGACGACCAGCGGAAACTTCTCCAATCCGGCGTTGTTGTGCTGCGTCCAGGAGCTCGGCATCGACCGGATCATGTTCGCGGTCGACTGGCCGTTCGTGGCCAATCCGCTCGGCACCAAGTGGGTGGACACGATCCCGCTGTGCGAGGAAGACAAGATCAAGCTGCTCAGCGGCAATGCCAAGCGGCTCTTGCGCATGTGAGGCGGCTCGACCCGGTCGTTCACCGACGGCCGGTCGATCACTCGACAGTCCATTTCTTGTCGTAGCCGGTGGTCTTGTCAGTCTTGCTGTCGGGACCGAGCTTGTCGTACCCGAACAGCGGGTAGCCGGTATTCGCAAACGGTGGAGCAGGGAGCGGGCGCGACCGGCTCCTCGCTACCCTCTTCTTCTGCGGCTTCTTGACGGCGGGTTTGCTGGGGGGCAAGGGGACCGGCAGCGCGATCGGATGCTCGGGTGGTACGAAGCCGTGTCCTGCGGTCGGAAATCCTGGCAACGCCCCGACCCGCTCGCTCGGCTCGAGCGGCTCGTCATCCTCGGCCGGCTCCTTGATCGCAGGCGGTATCTCGGCTGGCTGGACCGGCACGCCCCTGGTCTCCGGGATTGCGGCCACCACGTCAACGGGCTCATGCTCAGGCGAGGCCACTGGGGACTCGACGGGGGCCGGTGGTGCCGCTGCAACGATCGTCGCGGGCGGCGTATCGAGCGCCGGCTGCTCGGCGCCCTCCGCAGCCTCTGCCTCCTGGGGCACCTCGCGCTCGCTGGTCTTGAGGGCGGGAGTCGTCTCGGTGGCGGGCGCTGTGACCGCAACGTCAGCCTGCCGCACTTCGGGCGTTTCAATCTTTGCCACCGCCGAGGGGCGCGACCGGTCGGCAAGGAGGCCCCAGTCGGTGGGGTCAGGAAAGGCCAGCGTGCGCCAGGAATCGTCCGGTGTAGCGCTCCGGTGGTGCGCCATTTGGACGGTCGCAGCCAAGCCAAAAACCGCCACGGTCAGCAGCGCGATAGCCAACACTGCGCCGGTGGCAAAGCGAAGACCAGGCATTCCGCATCCATCCGCGGCGGCACGGTGTGGCCTGCCGTGATTCGCCGCCCACGCCAATCTGAATCGTTCGCAACCGGCGATCAAGAGTCGATCACTACGCGGCACGTGCAGGTGCCCGCGGCCGCACGCCAGGCGAGGCGCAGGGCCGCAATTGTCCCGCAAGCCGCGGCATTGTATGAAAAAGGCGCCCGCTGGCGTCCGTTGTCGCGGTCCGGGCCCGTAGCTCAATGGTTAGAGCCGGCCGCTCATAACGGTCTGGTTGGAGGTTCGAATCCTCCCGGGCCCACCAGGCAGTCTGCCACTTGCGGAGATTTCCCGAAGGCGTGTGAATAGCCCCGAATTGGCGGGGTTGTCGTCTCGCGCTTGGTCTCTGAGACGGTGCAACTGTCGTTGGAGGCCCCATTTTGGACCTTTGTCTCTGGCCCTCAAAAATACGTTTCCCGGAAACGAAGACTCCCAGGTGGCGGAGACGCGGTTCGAATGCGACATCCCGATTGCCAAGCCATGGTCCGCGATCGTCAGAAGCCGTGAAAGTCCGGAGCCGATATGTTGCATGCGCAAGTGATTTACTTGCGGATGCTTACGGTTAAGACTGCCGCCATTTCGTGGCGACCGCAGCAAAGGCCGCCCTCTATGGGGCTTCGCACAGCGCGCTGCATAAGAACCCTTTCAGGCTCGCGCGTTGGTGGGTTGTCGCCTGCAGATGGCCGCCATGCCTTCGGACGATCTCGCGGCTATGATCGGCAGAGCGAAAACGCAGGTGGTTGCTTGCGTTCGCAAGCCCGATGAAGATCGGCCGGAAGCCTCTCCCGCGATCTTTATCATCGTAAAAGCGTGAGACGCCCTCACTCAGCGCGAGCTCGAGCGCGGTGCCGCTGTCTTTGACATACGCAAAATGGGGGTGTGTGCCAAGGCTTTGCAGAACGCCGACCCTCGCGTCGGCAACGACGAACTCGAAACGATTTGGTGTCGCGTCGAATACGAGGTATCCGCTATATTCATGCTCGCTGTGCTCCAGAATATTCGCGCGGAGCTCGCCCATAGCGGCGACAAGCTGACCCGCCGGGTCGTCCGCGAAACCGCTCTCTACAGCGGCGCGTTTCGCGCGTCGCGAAATCTGTCCAATTGGTATAGTCGTCCTCAATTGCGCTCACAGATACGAAATCCTGCCGGCCAGCGGAGTTAAACCACTTGCCGCCGTTTGCCAGCCCATAGAGCAGAGACGCGTGACGCCCCGCATCCAGCCAGTCTGCTGGATGATCAATCAGGCCAGTCTGCTTCAGCTCGATGAGAGGTCCGAGATCTTCCGCTGTGACAGGCGGAAGATTGGTCACATCGAGAGTCTTCGATTGGATGCCGAGAGTGATGTCATCCACTAGCGCGAATGTGAGGGATTCGATGGCGCACCTCACCCCGGCATGCCGACACTGCCAAAATGCAGTGCGGTCAACAGCGCGACCCGTTCTTGCAGATTGTGGACGAACAGATCGTCAATGTTGTCGCCCTGACCAGTTGGGGCTGACAGCCAGTAGAGCCGGTTGTTGCCCGCGCGTTCGGCGCGCTGGCGCTTCAAAGATTTCATGAAGGTCGTCGTCTCGATATAGATCACCTTGCGATAGTGCTGGCGCAGAAAGGCGACGACGCTGGGATCGCCCCGCACAATAATGGTG
>Ga0209488_10002101_pt1 | contig 16690 bp, 8 predicted proteins | sample Rivendell_Oct201_8_FD_188349 | JGI IMG/M metagenome (GOLD analysis project Ga0209488, IMG submission 188349) | Vadose zone soil microbial communities from the Eel River Critical Zone Observatory, Northern California, USA -... | ecosystem: Environmental > Terrestrial > Soil > Vadose zone >... | reverse complement strand
TGACGAGGAGGAAGTGGGGGTGAACGATCCGGAGTGGTCGGATCGCCAACCCGGACCCAGACCCTTTTCGGAGATTGAATCGGAAATCGAAAAATGCTGATGAGTGGACTTCAGGCCTCACCATTTTTCAATCTCCGTTTTCAAAGTCCGCGGAGGGGCTGGGGACGACTTTCCCCCCGGACAACACATTAAGCCCCGGCCCGCTAAATTTGGGCCCAGCACACTTGCTCACAACCCCACAACAACTTGGAGGAACCTCCGTTTACGCGCGAACTGGGCGAATGCTGGAGGGCTTCAAGTTGTATTCCCAGATGACGGAGGATATGCAAGCTGTATACAACGCATACCACCAACAAGGATGACCGCATTAATGTCTGAACATTTGTTTGAGTCAGCCAGTGCCTTATTCAGGATCCGACAGTACGTTCAAGTCGGACGAGAGGGACCGTAAGCAACTCAAACTATCATAGTGGGAGTGTTGAAGTTTCTGGCTGATGTGTTAGGGCCACTGGGGGCGGTGGAGGGCGTGCCAGGCAGGCATGAGTCTTGAGACTTGAGTAGACGGGCAGCCATATTCAGGCAGGCAGATGGGCATCGCCGAGTGATCTCGCGGTCTATTTGTAGTGCCAAATTCTCGGTTATTTGCTATGATAGGTGCCATAGTCCGTATGAGGTTCCATATCACACGAAGACCAGACTATCATACGAGGTAAAAACAAAAGTTTAACTGGTATGCCATAAGTCAGACAATGAGCGCGAAGGAGGGTCTCAAGAGGAGAGTTTCAAGCAGAACTATCGTAGCATCAAATATGACGGGATAGGATGAAAGGCAAAGAGAACTCATCGGTCATCGACCCCCAGGTTCCACCACATTTCCCTCCTAATTGTTCCCAATCGTGGACAGCGACATGCCGACCAGAGAGCTGTCGCGTGATGACGAACTCCTCGACGAGATCTCGAACAACCTCTGAGGACTGAAAGCGCTCGATGAAAATATTTTGTAGTGTGGGTAACATTCCTCTTTCCCTTTCCCCAGCGACCTCTTTCAAGGCATGCACTATATGTAGGGCCACTTCCTCGCATAGGTGCAGTTTCTTCAGGGACGTAAACAGGCCTAGAAGTTCCAGCCACTGCATTCTCTGTTCCATTTCATCCCGATGGGCTTTGAAAGGAAGAGCCCCGATGATGTCGAGCTCTTCCAAAGTGGAGATGAGAGGGAAAGAAGACTTGCAAACCTGGGCCAAGGACAAAAGTGGCGGGTGTGTAAGTGACGACATATTGTATATGATCCCGAATGCGAGCGTCGGGCTATCAACTGTCCATGGTTCTGAGGAAAGTCTAAGTCGAAGTTTGTTGTCGTAATAGGACATCGTCGCTCGAGCATGCGTGCCGAGCATCTCCGCGTGGCCGATGAATCGGCGAAGTTGTGGGACATCAAAGATGTCGTCGTCAAAGAATGAGGTGTGCAGTTCGAGGAGTTGAGGGGCATCGATTCGGGCGACGACACGCTCCAAGTAATAACTGCGGCCTTGGAATTTCAACTGGGTGAGAGCGGGGAGGACAGAAGGCGTGAACGGAGGTAGAAGCTGACGTGAGACTTGTGAGAGACGGTGAGATCGAGGGGGACAGAAATGAAGAATTAAGATTTCAAGCCCGGTCATTCCGGAGAGACAATTGGCCATGTCTTCGGGTGAATGGTGCCCGGGATCCGGGATGTACCGCAGGGCAAGATGGACGAGGTTGTTGGCAGACAAAAGTAGTCTCTGCACTGAAAGAGATGGGACGTTGTCGAAATAGAGTGTCCGAAGATGTGGGGCAGATCCACCCAAAATCGATTGTGGAAGGACCGGCATCTCATTGCCCTCTGACGACGAAAAGGCCAGACATGTCAGCTCCGGGAATAGCTTCTGCATCACAGCTATGAATCTCCCCCAAGGCAACAATGAAAAATTGAGGAAGTTGATTTGACATATGCGACTGTGGTGTTTCGACTCGAGGGCGGAAATTAAGTTCTCCTCACAGGACAGGAGAGTGTGTCCGCCCCAGTGTCGCATCGCTATAGGCAAGGTTTGCCAGGCTTTCGGGATCTCCGTGATAGGCCTTGTTCCGGTGAACTCGACTTGCAGACCCAGGTAACGTGGCGATCCAAACCCAACATATCTCCACCTTCGGCACACGTGGACAAGTGTATGCCATTTTTTGTCCCATACATAGAACTTGAATATTTTTACGAGAATGTCATCGGGGAGCACGTCAACTGTCACCTGACCTAGTAGTGGGTTGGTCAATAGTTGTTGTCCGAGTCGTCGTACACACTAACGTGCAGAGGGAGGACATACCATTCTGGAAATGTGGATAGTGCTCTCCATCCAACAACCTTTCTAAGGGTGACCCGTCAGTCTGAGATGACAAGGAGAGGGTGCCAGGCAACAAGTCCTCAGCAAAGCTGGGAGGTACTGAACTTGAAGGGACTTGACACCTTGCCAGCGTGGTGAGACTACGTGAGATTTTGTGAGTCGTCCAGAAATGGGAATAGTGGTTGCTGTTCGACGTACGACTCGGAGTGAGAGCCCGTCAGTGAGGGGTCGGTGTGTGATGGCGGCAAAGGGTTACCGGTAAAGCGTGGCCATTGTGAGTCACGTGCTCCGAATTGACACGCTATGCCACACCATCGTTGTATAATTCGGCGTTCACTGCAGCCAGGCAATCCCATCCCAGCAGGGAAGGAGGCTCCAAATCGTATTGTAGCGGATAGAGGAACGTCCATATAGCATATTTCATATTGACTGGTTCTGCTCGCGAAATATCCCTCTTTCAGTCCGAGATTTGTGAGATGCACCATTCCGAGTCGTTTTTCCATTTGCTGGCATTGCTGCTCGACTTTTTATTGCACACTCCTATTCAACTGCCGGGTTAATAGTTAGCGAGCGACGGAGGTAACCAGGGAGAAGGTACTTGTCAGAAAACTTCCCGCGGGCAGGCTTGAAATCGTACATCACCTTTCAGCCTGCATATACATATACCCACCATTGAGAACGAATCACGAATAGTACTAGTGGGATATCGTCTGTACTAGCCCAAGCTGCTTCATGTGGTAACTTCAGACTAGTCCAGATCACGATTGGCAGGCCGCAGTAACATACTGTGACAGTAGTTTCCTTTATCGCTGTAACTCAAGCAAGTTTGGAAAGTGACTGAGTTGGACAGTGCATCATTCATCATCAGTCCATATGAGGTTACATATTATACACGACGACCAGACCATGATAGATGAGAACAAAAGTACTTTAACTGGTGTGCCAAGAGTCAAAACACCGGCGTAAGGGAGAGTTTCAAGCAGAAATAACATCAAATATTGATAGGATGGGATGAAAACCAAAAAAGGACTCATCGATCATCGGCCCCCAGGTTCCACCACGTTTCCCTCCTCATCACTTCCAATCGTGGACAGAAATATACATATCAGAGAGCTGTCGCGCAGTAACGAACTGCTCGACGACGTCCTGAACAACCGCTGAGGACTGGAAACCACCTATGAAAAGACTTTGTAGTGTAGGTAACATTGCTCTTTCCCTTTCCCCAGCGAGCCCTTTCAGGGCACGCATTATAGTTAGAGCCACTGGTTTGCCTAGGCGCAGAATCTTCAGCGAAGTAAACAAGGCCAGAAGTTCCAGCCACTGCATTCTCTGTTCCATTGCATTCTGACGGACTTGGATAGGACAAGCCCCAGTGATCTCAAGCTCATCCAAAGTGGAGATGGGAGGGAAAGAGGACTTGCAAACCTGAGCCAAAGACGAAACTGGCAGAAATGGGTATGAAAATGAATTGTTTGAGATCCAGAACGTGAGCGTCGGGCTATCGACCGTCCATGGTTGTGAGGAGAGTCTAAGTCGAGGTGCATTGTTGAAATAGGACACCGTTGCTCGAGCGTGCGTGCCAAGTTTTTCCGCGTGACTAATGAGTCGGCGGAGTTGTGGGACATCAAAGACGTCGTCGTGGAAGGATGTGATGCGCAGTTTGAGGAGTAGAGGGGCATCAATTCTGGCGACGAGACGCTCCAAGTAACAAGTACGGCCTTGGAACTCAAACTCGGTGAGAGTGGGGAGGACAGAAGGCGTGGGCGTAGATAGAAGTTGACGTGAGACTTGTGAGAGGAGAAGAGACCGAGCGGGACGAAAATGAAGAATTAGGGTTTCGAGCCTGGTCAATCCAGACAGACAATTGGCCATGTCTTCGGGTGAATTGTACCCGGAATCCGGGATGCGTTGCAGGGAAAGATAGATGAGGTTGTTGGCAGACAAAAGTAGGCTCTGCACTGCAAGAGGTGGGACCTCATCGAGATAGAGTGTTCGAAGATGTGGGGCAGATCCACCCAAAAACGACTGAGGAAGGATCGGCATCTCATTGCCCTCTGACGATGAACAGGAGAGCTCTGTCAGCTCCGGGAATGGCTTCTCCATCACCGCTGCGAATCTCCTCCAAGGCAACGTTGAAAACCTCATGAAGCTGATTCGACATACGCGACTGTGGTGTTTCGACTCGAGGGCGGCGATTAAGTTCTCATCACGCGATAGGAGTGTGCCCCTTCCCCAGTGTCGCATCGATATAGGCAAGGTTTGCCAGGCCTTCGGCATCTCCGTGATAGGCCTTGTTCCGGTGAACTCAACTTGCAAGCCCAGGTAACGTGGTGATCCAAACGCGACATATCTCCACCTTCGACACACGTGGACAAGCTTATGCCATCTTGTGTCCCATATATAAAACTTGAATATCTTCACGAGAATGTCATCGGGGAGCACGTCGACCGTCACCTGGCCTAGTGGATTGGTCAACGGTCGTTGTCGTAGACACTAGACACCAGCCACGCAGAAGGAGGACATACAATTCTGAAAATGCGCATTGTGTGCTCCATCCAACAACCTTTCGGAGGGTGATCCGTCAGTCTGAAATGACGAGGAGGGTGTGCCAGGCAACAAGTCCTTAGCAAAGCTGGGAGGTACTGAGGGGACTTGACACAAGGTGTCAAGACTACGCGAGATTTCGTGAGTTCTTCGGCAATGGGAGCAGTGGTCTCTGTTCGACGTACGACTCGGAGTGAGAGCTCATCAGTGAGCAGTTGGCGTCTGATGGCGGCGAAGGGTTGCCTCGCTTTTTTCCGCGCGGGTCACGTGCTCCGAATTGGTTCATTCACTGTGACCCACTCACAGTTCGGTGATATATAGTGCAACGTTCACTGCGGCGATTCCACTCCAGCAGAGCAGGAGGCTCCGAATCGCATTGTAGTGAATGGGACTTCAAGTTGTATTCGCAGACGACGGGGAATGATGCATGAATATTTCTTGACGCGTTCGTATCTACGCCGGTGAACTGGCACTACTGCAGTCCGAGTCTGAGAAAGTGGGCATTGATATTGCTCATGCGAACGGCAGCAGATCCACACTTCGCCTTTCTGCTTGATACAACCATCTGGCGGCCACTGGCTGGCACATCATCTCGGCTCGTTACGGTGACTTCAACGCGTTAACCCTTGGCTTGCCCTGCCTTCGCCCGGACGACCTCATCACGAGCTAGTGCTTGAGATATTGCCCCTATTTTCAGCTTTCCTATGCCCTTGGGAGCGCCACACGCCATCATCATTGCGACCGTCTGCGCCGTTCTCTGCATCAAAACTGAACTTGAAGGACCAATCCGAGTCGCCACTCGTCCCCATCCAGGTCTATCACATCTCTCGTTTCTTTCACGCACCGCTTCTCCGTTATGCGGGTGAACACATTTACCACGATCAATAAATAACCAATGGGTTGCGGCATGCGCTAGCCAAAGCTATATATCACGTTGGACGTCAAGCTACTTGAATTACCACTTTGGGACCCACAGGTTCCTTCGTAAAAATTTAGTCTGAGTACTGTGAGACCGGCGAATTTCCAAGTTCTCGTTGAGTTAGCGAGTGGCGAAGGTAACTAGGGGGAAGGTGCTTCACGAATAGTACTAAGTGGGCGGATGGAGGGTCATGTTGCCTGTACTTGCCCAAGCCACTTCATGTAGTGACTTCAGACCACAGTAGTCCAGACCATGATCAGTAGGCCGCAGGGACTGAATTTCGTTTCGCATTTCAATACCCTCTTCCGAATACTGTGCTACTACAGTAGTAGCAGCAGTTTCCTGGGTCGTTGTAGCTTAGGTTTCGGAGAGTAACGCCGAGTTGGACAGCGTGTCATTCTTCATCAGTCTCTAGGCTAGCAGAAAAGAGGGCATCGCCGAGGGAGTGACCTCACGATCTATTTGCAGTGTCGTAGTGTCATATCCACGCTGATTTGGTATGATAGGTGCCACAGTCCGTACGAAGGTTCATATCATACACGAAGACCAGGCCATAATAGATGAGAACAATAGTACTTTGATTGGTGTGCGAAGAGTCAAACAACGGGCGTAAAGGAGAGTTTCAAGCAGATAGCATCAAATGTTAACAGAATGGGATGAAAAGCGAAGAGAATTCATCGACCATCAACTCCCAAGTTCCACCACATTTCTCATCGTAACCAATTGCGGACAGCGACATACCGATCGGAGAGCTGTCGTGCGGTGAAGAACTGCTTGACGACGTCCTGAATAACCTCAGAGGACAGGAAAGCCTCTATGAAAAGGCTTTGTAGCGCAGGTAACATTGCTCGTTCTCTTTCCTCAGTGAGCTCTGACAGAGCATGTATTATTTGGGGGGCCATATCCTTGCCTAGGCGCAGAGTCTTCAGCGAAGTCAACAGGCCTAGAAGTTCCGGCCACCGCATTCTTTCACCCAAATGGATCCAGGTAGGACCAGTCCCAATGATGTCGAGCTCTTCTAAAGTGGAGATGAGGGGTAAAAAGGACGTAAAAACCTGACCCAAAGACGAAAGTGGCAGATATGGATATGACCATATATTGTATGAGATCCAGAACGTGAGCACTGGGCTATCAACTGTCCGTGGTTGTGAGGAGAGTCTAAGTCGAGGTGCGGCGTCGTAATAGGACACCGTTGCTCGAGTGTGCGTGCCAAGCTTCTTTGCGTGACTGATGAATCGGTGAAGTTGTGGGACATCAAAGGCGTCATGGTGGAAGAATGTGATGTGCAGTTCGAGGAGTAGAGGGGCATCGATTCGGGCGACGAGACCCTCCAAGTAATAAATACGGCCTTTGAAGTCCAACTCGGTGAGAGCGGGGAGGACAGAAGGCGCGAGCGAAAGTAGAAGTGGACGTGAGACTTGTGAGAGATATAGATATCGAGGGGGGCAGAAATTAAGATTTAGGGATTCTAGCCTGGTCAATCCAGACAGACAATTGGCCATGTCTTCGGGTGAATGGTGCCGGGAATCCGGGATGCGGTCCAGGGCAAGATAGACGAGGTTGTTGGCGGACAAAAGTAGCCTCTGCATTGCAAGAGGTGAGACCCCGTTGAGATAGAGGGTTCGAAGATGTGAGGCCGCAGATCCACCCAAAAACGATTGAGAAAGGACCGGCATCTCATTGTCCTCTGACGACGAAAAGGAGATATCTGTCAGCTCCGGGCATGGCTTCTCCATCACCGCCGTGAATCTCCCCCAAGGCAATGATGAAAATTTGACGAAGCTGATTCGACATACGCGACTGAAGTGTTTCGACTCGAGGGCGGAAATTAAGTTCTCCTCACACGATGAGGGAGTGTCCTCACCCCAGTGATGCATCGCTATTGGGAAGGTTTGCCAGGCCTTTGGCATCTCCATGATTGGCCTTGTTCCGGTGAACTCAACTTGCAGGCCCAGGTAACGTGGCGATCCAAGCACAACATATCTCCACCTTCGGCACACGTGGACAAGCGTACGCCATTTTGAGTACCATACATAGAACTTGAATATCTCTACGAGAATGTCATCAGGGAGTACGTCAACTGTCACCTGACCTTGTGGTTTGGTCAACAGTTGTTGTGGTCATAGACACTAACTGTGCAGAGAGAAGACATACGATTCTGGAAATGTGCATGGCGTGCTCCATCCAACAACCTCGAGGAGGGGGATCCGTCAGTCTGAGATGATGAGGAGAGTGTGCCAGTGGCGGGCAACGGGTCCTCAGCGGCAAAGCGGGGAGGCACTGAGGGGACTTGTGGTGAGATTTCGTGAGTCATTCAGAATGAGAGATGTGGCCTCCGTTCGACGTACGACTTGGAGTGAGGGCCCATCAGTGAGCAGTTGGCGTCTGATGGCAGAGAAGGGGTGCAGGTGCAGCGTGGCCCTCATCCGGCCCGCCGCCGTGAGTCATGTGCTCCATGACATGCCTGGTGGGCGGTCACGTGACCTGGACCAGGCAGTCGATTACTGGCCGCCTTAGAGGTCGTAACAACAAAGACCAGACCATAATGTATGAGAGAAAAGGTACTTTAGTCAAACAATGGAGCAGAAGTAGCACCAAATATCAATAGGATGGGGTTAAAAGCAAAGAGAACACATCGATCATCGACCCCCAGGTTCAACCACATTTTCCTCAACCGCCTCTGTACCTTCGTCGCACGCGCGCGGTATACAAATTCGGATTCAAGAAAAAAAAAGCCACATTTTCCTCCTCATTGTTTCCAATCGTGGACAGCGACATACCGATTGGAGAGCTGGCGCCTGGTGACGAACTGCTCAGCGACATCCTGAACATCCTGTGAGGACTGGAAGCCCTTAATGAAAAGATTTTGCAGCGCAGGTAACATTGCACTTTCCCTTTCCCCACCGAGGTCCTTCAGGGCATGCATTATAGGTAGGGCAATTGTCTTGTCTAGGCGCAGAATCTTCAAAGAAGTAAACATGCCTAGAAGTTCCAGCCACCACATTCTCTGTTCGATTTCATCCCGATACATTAGGAAAAAACGAGCCTCGATGATGTCGAGCTCTTCCAAAGTGGAGATGAGATGATGGAAAGCGGACTTGCAAACCTGAGCCAAAGACGAGAGCGGCACACTCGAGGAAAACCTATTGTATGAGATCCCGAATGCGAGCGCCGTTCTATCAACTGCCCATGGTTGTGAGAGTGTAAGTCGGAATTCGTCGGCGGAACAAGACAACGTTGCTCGAGCGAGCGTGCCGAGCTTCTCTGCGTGACTGATGAATCGGCCAAGTTGTGGGACATCAAAGACGTCGTACTGGAAGAACACGATAGACAAGTCAAGGAGTAGAGGGGCATCGATTCGGGCGACGAGACACTCCAAGTGATAAGTACGGCCTTGGAAGTCCAACCGGGTGAGAGCGGGAAGGACGGAAGGCGTGAGTGGAGGTAGACGTTGATGTGGGACTTGTGAGAGACGTTGAAATCCAGGGCGATGGAACTGAAAGATTAGGGTTTCGAGTATGGTCAACCCAGACAGATAGGTAGCCATGCCTTCGGGCGAATTGTGCCCGGGATCTGGGATGTGTAGCAGGGAAAGGTAAACGAGGTTGTTGGCAGACAAAAGTAGCTTTTGCACTGCACGAAGTGGTATGTTGAATAAAGTGAGTCTTCGAAGATGTGGCGCATATCCACCCAAAAACGAGTGAGGAAAGATTGGTATGTCATTGTCATCGTCCTCCTCAGGCTCCGAGTAAAGGCGGAGATCTGTCAGCTCCGGGAATGGTTTCTTCATTACTGCTATGAGTCTCTCCCAAGGGAACCATATAGTGGAAGTGGTGAAGTTGATTTCACATATGCGACTGTGGTGTTTCGACTGGAGGGCCGCAACTATGTTCTCCTCCTGCGATGGGGGGTTGTCCTCGTCACCATAGTAATGCATCGCTATCGGTAAGGTTTGCCAGACCTTCGGCATCTTCGTGATAGGCCTTGTACCGAAGTAGTTGACTTGCAGGTCCAGGTAACGCGACGATCCAAACACAATATATCTCCACCTTCGGCACACGTGGACAAGTGTATGCCATTTGGTTCTCACAAAGCCCCATAGTATACAGAATTTGAATATCTTCACGAGCATCTCATCGGGGAGCACGTCAACTGTCACTTGACCTACCAGTGCAGTGGATCGGTCAATTTTCGTCGTAGACACTAACTGTGCAGAGGGAGGACATACGATTCTGAACATTTGCATCCAACAAGCTTTTTGAGAGTGGTCCATGAGTCTGAGATGACGAGGACTCGGAGGGTGTGACAGGCATCAAGTCCTGAGCAAAATTCAGGTTGCCAGTGGGAGGCACGGAGGGGACTTGACACCTAGTTAGATTTCGTGAGTCGTTCAGCAATGGGAGCAGTGGTCTTTGTTCGACGTACGACTCGGGGTGAAAGCTCATCAGATGGTGGGCGTCGGGCGAAGGGTTGCCTTTGCAGCGTGGCCTTTGTGAGTCATGTGCTCCGAATTGACACGCCGCTTGCCGTATGACTTCAAGTTAACCATCTCTGGTGGCCACTGACACATCGCTACAGTAACGCATTAACCCTCGGCTTGCTTGCCCTGTCTTTAACCGGACGACTGCCTCACGCGTAGTATGGACACCACGAGCCAATGCCCGCCTCTTTCAAGTTCCCTTTCCAGCTCCCCTACGCCCTTGCCAGTGGGAGTGCCACACATCATCACCCATACGCTAAAGCTATATATCGCGTCAGACGTCAAAGCTACTTGAATTGCCACTTTGGGGTCTGAATCGTGTTATAGTGGATGGAGGAACGTCCGTCTCAGACTACGCGCGAGCTGGGGGAATGCTGTTCGAAGTTGTATCCTCATAATGCCATGATGTGAATATGTCTTGACCCGTGCGCATCCACGGAAAACTGGAACTACTGTAGTCCTGCGCATGTATATACCCACACCATTGAGAACGGATCACGAATAGTACTCGTGGGATGTTCAAGTTTTCCGCACTGGCCCAAGCTGCTTCATGAAATCCAGACTACAGTAACTGAGTCCAGACGATGATCGGTAGCCGGCAATAATTTCATTTCGCAATCCATACTCTTCCGAAAGCCATACTACTAGTAACAGCGGTTTCCTGTGTCGCTGTAGCTCACGTTTCGGAGAGTGACTACGAGTCGGGCAGTGCGTCATTCTGGCAGAAAAAAGGGCATTGCCAAAGAAAGTAATGTCACGGTCAATTGGTGGTAATATTCACGAATGATTTGCTATGGTGGGTGCCACAGTCCGTATCATACGCAAAAACCAGAACATGGTAGATGAGAACAAAAGTACTGTAATTGGCGCGCCAAGAAACGGGCGTAAAGGAATGTTTCAAGCAGAGGTAGCATCAAATATTAACGGGATGGGATGAATAGCAAAGAGAACTCATCGACTATCGACCCTCAGGTTCCTCCACATTTCCCTCCTCATGGTTCCCAACCGTAGACAGCGACATGCCGATCGGAGAGCTGTCGCGTGGTGACGAACGGCGTGACCAGATCATGAAATCTGTAGGACTGGAGGTCCTCTATGTAAAGGTCTTGTAGCGCAGGTAACAGTGCCCTTTCGCTTTCCTCATCGAACTTTAACAAGACATCCATTATTGGTGTGGCCATTCCACCATTACCAACTTTCAGGAACAGAGTCGTCAGGGAAGTAAACAGGTCTAGAAGTTCCGCCCAGTCGTTTCTCTGGTTCCTTCTGTCGTCCGGGTCATGATAATAATGACTAACCCCGGAGATGAAGAGCCCTTCCACGGTGGAGATGAGAGGGAAAGAGGATTCGCAAACCCGAGCCAAAGACGACAGCGGGTAATATGGAGAGTATTTCCTTCTTCCTGAGATATAGAACACGAGCTTCGGGTCATCAACTGTCCATGATAGTGAGCGGAAATCAAGTAGGGGTTCGTCCTGGTAATAATACAACCTTGCTTGAGCGATCTTGCTGAACTTCTGTGCGTGACTGATGAATCGACGAAGTTGTGGGACATCAAAGATGTCGTTGTGGAGGAATGAAATGTACAGTCTGAGGAGTAGAGGTGCATCAATTCGGGCAACGAGACGCTCCAAATAATAACTACGGCCTTGGAACTCCAGCCGGGTGAGTGTGGGGAGGACAGAAGGCGTGAGCGGATGTATAAGTTGAGGTGAGGGTTCTGAGAGAGCGTAAGATGGACGGAGCCAAAACTGAAGGATTAAGGTTTCGAGCCTGGTTAATCCAGACAGACAAGTGGCCACGTCTTCAGGTAAATTCAAGTACCCTGAATCCGGGATGGATCGCAGTGAAAGAGAGACGAGGTTGTTGGCAGACAAAAGTAGGTTCTGTGATACAAGAGGTGGGACGCCGTCAAAAAGGAGTTTTCGAAGATGTGCGGCAGATCCACCCAAAAACGAGTGAGGAAGGATCGGAATCTCCTCGCCCTCTGGTGGAAACGGAAAGGAGAGATCTGTCAGCTCCGGGAATGGCTTCTCCATTGTCGCTGTTAATCCAGAATGAAAACTCGAGGAAGTTGATTTTACATATGCGATTATGGTGTTCCGAGTCAAGGGCAGCAAGCATGTACTCGACACGCGATTGAGAACCGTATTCCACCGCTATAGGCAAGGTTTGCCAGGCCTGCGGCATCTCCGTGATAGGCCTTGTACCGACGTAGTCGACTTGCAGGTCCAGGTAACGTGGCGATCCACCCTAGAGTGAGTCACATGCTGCTCGGAATTGACACGCCACGTGACTGCTAGTGCCAGTGCCACACCTGCCTGAGCCGCCGAGTCATGGTACGGTCCTATTTTACAACCAGCTCACAGATCGGCGATAGTACAGCGATAACTGCAGCCAGGTCATTCCACTTCCAGCAGGGAAGGAGGCTCCGAATTGCGTTATAGTGGATGGGAGGTAACCTCCGTCGCTGGGCCAATGCTGGAGGGACCCGGACTTACTTCAAATTGTATCCCCCAACCTTGAATGACGGGAAATGATGCATGAATATTTCTTTGACGGGTGCGCATCTACGATGAACTGAGTCCGGAAAAGTAGAACGGCGGCAGATTCATACTTCGCCTTGCTAGTTAAACACCACGAGCCAGAGGGTAATGCCTCATTCTCTTTTCAGCTTCCCTACGCCCTTGGGAGCGCCACACATCCTCATCATCACGACCATCTGCGCCATCCAGGCTCTACATCAAAACTGAACTTGAAGGGGGTCAATCACAACTCGTTCCCATCCAAGTCTATCGCACCTCTCCTCTCTCTCTCACGCACCGCTTCTCCCTTATGCGGTTGAACACATTTACCGCGATAGATAACACCCAGTGGTTCGTGGCATGCGCTAGCCAAAGCTGTATATCGGACGTAACTCTGAGTGCTGTGAGACTGGCGGATTTCCAAGTTCTCCTTCGACGTTTATCAATGGTGCAGTTAGAGCGCATGTCAAATACTAGCGCCAAGTCGCCTCCATTACCCGTTTCTAATTCCCGCCCGCTTCTGTCAAATCGCCCTTCTATCTGGCGAGTCAATGTTGCATTCCGCTAAACCATTCCCCAAACCATACCCAGGCTTCCCAGGCTGGACTGCGTTCTGGTACCGGCCATAAAGCCGAATCCGAGGCGGGACCCGATCTCACTCAGCCCCATGCCACGAGACCAGGCTGTAAGTAGATAGTAGCGCACTTGTCGTCTCAGACTTCACGAAAATGATCATCCTCGTTTATTTTATTACTATATACGTTAAAGTGTGTTTGCCGATATCGAAAACTACGTGAAAGTAAAGACCCACTGAATGGTCTTTTTTTTGCGAGGAAGCACAAAGATAACAATGATGAGAAAAAATCCAAATGCAATGCAATGGAAAAAGAGGGGGGCTCGGCAGCTAGTTGACGCGCACCCACTCTCCGCGCTCGAGCTCCCAACGAGAGCCAGAGGGAAACACGATGCAACGTAATGTCGACCCCAGCGGAGGTCGCGTCCACACCGCCAGCCGGGCCGGGCCCTCCTCTACCTCGGCTGGCGTCTGCGTCTGCGTACTGGCAGTCCGCATAGCCCTTAACCGGAGCGTGTGGAGCGCGTGCACGTTGGGCAACAGCATGCCCACCTGCTTATACAGCACTTGCAACGCGACCTAAAACAGGCATCACGAATCAACCCCACAAAAAAGAGGGCAAAGCAAGCACGACGTACCTCATCAGACTTGCCTTCCAGGTCCAACTCGAGAACCTCGAGCTCCGCACCCGCCTTGGCCAACGCGCCCAACAACCGCCCGCGCGTCCGCGCGTCCACATCCGGGGCCAGCACCAGCACGAGCTCCTTCAGCTCGCCCCCAAGCGCATCGAAGAGCGCTGCAGGGCGTAAGCCGTCGTACAACGTGCTCGCCACACGGAGCGTCACTCTGCGGAGCGGGCGGCCCTTCGCCAAAGCTGCGGCAAGCCCGGGGCTCGCATCGAGCGCGGCGAGATCGGGGACGGCTGCGGGAGGCACCTCGCGCGCTCCTGGGGGCACACCGACGAAGTTGGGGAGGGCGAGATGGACGATATCTGCGCGCGCGACGAGGAAGCGGTCGAAGAAGGCGAAGGGGAGCGTGTCGGCTTTGAGAGTCAGGCGCGTGAGTGGCGCGGAGGGTGGGAGCGCACTGAGGAGGTCGTTGTCGAAGGCTGGGAGGGTGAGTGCGTCGAGGGCACGCATGGAGCGCAGGGCGAGGGCAAGGGCGAGCTGGAAGGATGCGCTGTGTGCGGGTGGGTAGGTCGGGAGTGCGAGGGACGTCACGAGCGCTGCGAGGTGCGGGGCACTCGCGAGGGTCGCGATGCACGCGTCGGCAGAGGTGGGGGTGAGCTCTAGCGTGCGGTAGAGCGAGAGTTGGGCGGCGGTGCAGAAGCGCTTCGAGACGAGGGCGATGGCGGGGAGGTGCGCGTGGGAGATGTGTGCTAGGACGAGGGAGAGCGGGATAGGCGGGTTTTGGCGAGCTTGGCGGCGCGCATGGCGAGGGGTACGTGGCTCGAACTCCTGCGCAGTAGACGGGATGATGGGCTGTCGCGGAGCTGGCGACTCGGAGGATTCGTTGACGCAGCCGAGGAGCGCTGGTGAGCTCTGCGCGCGGGTACGCCTTGAATGGTGGGAGGACGTAAAAGATGCGGCAGAGTCGGGTCGGGCGGGTGTTGGTGATGGGTTGGCAGATTTAGGGAAAAATGGGCCTCGCGGTGAGGTGGGAGAGTCGACATTTAGCGTTGACAAGTCTGAAATATTGCTGGCACGCCGGCCCAGTCCGCTTGGCGGGCGGATATCTGGGGAAGGAGGGGACGGCGACCTGCTAGGCGAGCGGGGCCACGGTACACTGGAGATGTGTTGGACAGCACTTTTTGAGGACAGAGTGCGGCTCCTGCGTAGATGGAACTTGGAAGCAATGGTGGACACTCTGCTACGGATGGATATCGATAGGGAAGAGCGGGAGGTAGAGGAGATCGTGCCAGTGGACGGGGAATGCTTGAGGCTCGGCGTGTGGTTGGCGACGTCAAGATTTTTGGAGAACGGCAATCTCGGGATAAAGGCTGGCATGACAGGAGAGATGTCAAAGTATAACTGAGGGGTTGGGACGAAGGAAAGAGATGGAGCGAGCGAAAATAGGCGGCCCAATGCCGCTCCTCGGAGGAAGTAAGTGACATTTGTGCATGGAAAGGACGGGAACGTGGCGTCGGCAATGGAGTGAGGTCGGTCGCGGTAACAATTAATATCTCACATCTCACTCTGCTCTCCTCCTGCGATGGCGTACAGTACCACTTGTTCCCCCCGTCCTCGACAACTTTTTTTTGGCAAGCGGGTGTGCGTGGGACGCGAAAACGGAAAAGGACTAGGCGGAGTCGCGTTGTTCTGGCAACTGTAAAGTGAAAGTGGAATTCTTCACTCCACTTATTCACCTCATCTTCCCAGGAGACTCCATTCTCTCATTCATTTCACGTTTCATCAATCACCTTCTTAGCTTGTTATGACAGCCCAAGGAACAGTCTACAGCCAATCCAAGAATCCAAAACGTATCATCATGGGAATATCCATGGCTCATATGCCAACCTCTCCATCAAGCGCTCCGATATCTCAGGCGACGAACAGTCGATGGTCGCACGCTCGTAAGTTCTACTATCGTAACCCGCCCAAGGTACGACAAGGTACAATACAGTCGGCCAATCAATAAATCAAATATTGCATCCAATAATTCAGCTCCAGCTCGTCACAATGGGTTGTACTCCCGATGCCCATGTCGTGACCTGCCTGTTCGGACCTGGCTCCCAAACGACCTGTCCAGGAAAACACGTCAGCAATGGCCACAGGCGCTCACAAAGAAAAACAGTACGCCGCCGTTAGGTTCTTTGCGAATGAACTTGTACTCGAATGAGGTATTCGGGGGCAAGTACACCGTCGCGCCCCACACGGGATAATTAACTGGATCCAGTGGAATCTACATGCGCTTTTCAGCAACGATCACCCTTCAAATATGGTGGCGCACATACCGCATTCGAAGGGTCCCAGTTACCGAGCTGCAGCACGCTGCCCACCACAAAGATATTCTGTCACGTGATTTATCCATCCCACCGCTCAGCATTGGCGGGCTCTTGCATCGAGTTCGCCATACAAACTCACCTCACCATACGCAGTCGTCGCCTTCTCGGAGAACAACACCGAAACTTGCCCTGCCCTCGGAGTGGGCATTCCGATACCCATCGCACCCGTGTGCACAGCAATCGCCTGCCGCGGACCGATTATAACCCTCAAATGGCCACCATACCCAATCAAGAATCTGCAAACAAGACACTGGATGAGTGATTAAGAGGACAAGATGGTCCTACAA
>Ga0209488_10002100_pt1 | contig 16700 bp, 17 predicted proteins | sample Rivendell_Oct201_8_FD_188349 | JGI IMG/M metagenome (GOLD analysis project Ga0209488, IMG submission 188349) | Vadose zone soil microbial communities from the Eel River Critical Zone Observatory, Northern California, USA -... | ecosystem: Environmental > Terrestrial > Soil > Vadose zone >... | reverse complement strand
TCGGATGTCGGCGGCCCCTTGCCGGATGCGTCCGTCCGGATGATCTCGATCGCGAACCACGTGGCGGCGGAGGGCCCGCTCGCGAGCGGCGCGTAGCGGAAGACGACGACGCCGGGCGGCCAGCCGGTCCCGGACCGGGCCTCGGCCTCGGGCGGCCCGAACAACGCACCGAAGGGCGACGGCGACCCGGCCGGGACGATCGGCCGAATCTCGAGAGGGACCGGATTCGGGCCCACCGCGGCGACAGGACCGAACGCCGGGCTCGCGCCGTCACCGGCCGCGGGTTCGCGGCGCCAGGCCTCGACGGTCACTGGTCCCAACGGCCGGTCGGGCCCGACAACGGGAGCGCAGAAGCCGATCGCTGCGACGCTGTTGCCGACCGCCGGAACGATCGGGATCGCCGGGTCGTCGGGCCCGCTGGCCAGGACCGGGTCGATTGCCCGCCAGACCCGGACGGTCTGGTCTCGCCATGTCTCGATCGTCGCCGTCCGCCACGACGCGGGCTCAAGGCAGATCGTGGCCACATCGGCGTCGGCCCGGGAATTGGGGGCCGACGATGGCGCCGGTGAGAGAGACCCGATGGCCTCCGCGGCGGCCTCGCCCGTGGGCGATTCGACAGCGGTCCGGCCGGGAGCCGCCGGCCCGGACGACAGCGCGGCGATCCCGACGAGCACCACCAGGGCAACGATGGGGATGAGCGGCGAGCGGTCGCCACCCGCCAGGCGCGACTGGAAGCGGACGGGCGGCCCCTCGTGGGTTGGTTGGTCGGTCGATCTTCGGTCGTCGGTCATCGGCTGACCCGTCTTGTCTCGCGCCCCTCGCATCGCGCGAGGTGTTGCCGGACTTTCGACGCCCGACGGTCGGTCCGCGGTCAGTCCTCGCCGAGGTACGCCTTGCGGACCATTTCGTTCTTGATGAGGCCGGCGGCATCACCGGTCAGGACGACCTCGCCGGTCTGGAGAACATAACCCCGGTGGGCGATCGACAGCGCCTGGAGGGCGTTCTGCTCGACGAGCAGGATCGTCGTGCCCTGCGCGTTGATCTCCTTGATCGTCGAGAAGACCTGCTGGACGAGGATCGGAGCAAGCCCGAGCGACGGCTCGTCGAGGAGGAGCACCCGCGGCTCCGACATGAGCGCCCGGCCGATCGCGAGCATTTGCTGTTCGCCGCCCGACAGCGTCCCACCGAGCTGGTTGGTCCGCTCGCGAAGGCGGGGGAAGAGCTCGAACACGCGGTCGATATCCGGCCCGATCGTCTTCGGATTGCGGGTGAACGCGCCCATCTGGAGGTTCTCGACGACCGTCAGGCGGGCGAAGATGCGGCGACCCTCGGGAGCCTGGCCGATGCCCGCCCGGACGAGCTCGTGGGCGGGCGTTCGCGAGACGTCGCGACCCTCGAAGTGGACGGTCCCCGCGCGCGGATGAAGCAGGCCGTTGATCGTCTTGAGCGTCGTCGTCTTGCCGGCGCCATTGGCACCGATGAGGGTCACGATCTCGCCCTTCTCGACGGTGAGGGTGATCCCCTTGAGGGCGTGGATGTGTCCGTAGTAGGTATGGACGTCGTTCATGACGAGCATCGCCTGGTCGCCGCCGCCGGTCGAGGCCACGACGTTGCCCTGGACGTTCACTGCACTCACGACTCCGACCCTTCGACGACCGGGCCCGTCGTCCCTGCCACCGCTGTGCCTGGCGATTCCGTCTCCGGCGCTTCGGCCGGCGGGGTGCCGAGGTACGCCTCGATGACCTTCGGGTTGCGCCGGACCTCGTCGGGCGTCCCTTCGGCGATCTTCTCGCCATGGTCCAGAACCGTGACCCGGTCGCTGATCCCCATGACGACCCGCATGTCGTGCTCGATCAGGAGGATCGTCAGCCCGAGCTCCGACCGGAGCCGGCTGATGAGGCTCGTGAGCTGCTGTGTCTCGCGCGGGTTCATTCCGGCAGTCGGTTCGTCGAGGAGCAGCAGGACTGGCTCGGAACCCAGCGCGCGGGCAACCTCGAGACGGCGCTGGTCACCGTACGGCAGGTTCTTCGCGAGCTGGTCGTCGCGGCCCCTCAGCCCGACGAGGGCAAGCAGCTCGCGGGCCTTGACCCTGGCGGCTGTCTCCTCCCGCCGGTCGCGAGGGGTGGAGAGGATCGCGTCGATCCAGGTCGACCCCAGCTTCGTGTGCATCCCGACGAGAACGTTCTCCATCGCCGTCATGTTCTGGAAGAGACGGATGTTCTGGAAGGTCCGCCCGAGGCCGGTGACGACCATGTCGTTCGGTCGGGCGCTCTTGAAGATGCCGAGCCGCACGAGGAAGCGCTGATACTTCGGGGGCCTGGCCACACCGATGAGCAGGACGACCATCAGCGCGAGAACCGTCAGCGCGAGCCCGAGGATGATCGAGCCGTCACTCCGGCCCTCGATGCCGAAGCCGATGGTCACGATGGCGACGAGCAATGCCGGCAGGACCCACAGGATGGGCTCGAGCCAGGCTCTCTTGGGCCGGGCGATGACGCGCCGGCCGTGAAAGTCGATCTCGCCGGCAGTCGGATCGTAGATCCCGGCGATGATGTTGAAGAAGGTCGTCTTGCCCGCGCCATTCGGCCCGATGAGGCTGACGATGGACTTCTCCGGGATCGTGAAGTCGACGTTGTTGACGGCGACGAGGCCGCCGAACCGCTTCGTGACACGGGAGGCTTCGAGCAGGCTCACAGCGTCCCTCCGGCGTCGCCGGCAGCGCCCGGCGCCGCGCCCATGGCGCCGGTGATCTCGCCCTGCTCGCCCTCGTCGAACTCCTCGGCGATGTGGAGCTCCTGCCGCCGGCGCTGGTTCGGGAACAGGCCTTCCGGTCGTAACAACATCATCAGCACGAGGGCAACGCCGTATAACAAGTACTGGTAGTCGCTGAACGGCACCTTGGCGAGGTTGACGTGGACCGGCCCGAGGTCGAAGGCGGGGATACCAAGCGTCTCGATGATCCCGTTGATCGACTTCAGGAAGACCACCTGGATGTTGTAGACGACGAACGCCCCGACGGCAACGCCCCAGATGTTGCCCATGCCGCCGAGGATGACCATCGCCAGGACCGTGAACGAGACGGTGAAAAGGAACTGGTCCGGGGACACGATCGTGAGCTTCGAGGCGTTGAAGACGCCGGCCAGGCCGGAGGTCGTCGCCCCCAGGGAGAAGGCCAGCAGCTTCGTCGTGACCGTGTTGATGCCGTTGGCTGCGGCCGCGAGCTCGTCCTCCCGGATCGCGTTCCAGGCGCGGCCGATTCGCGAATCCTGGAGGCGGTAGAGAAGGATCATCGTGATGGTCACGATGACGACCATGACGATGAAGTAGTTGAACGGCGAGCTGGGGCTGAACGCTCCCAGCCCCGGCAGTGGCTCGGGCCGGTAGATCCCGCCAATGCCATTCGTCCCCTGGGTGAACTTGTCGAGATTGAGGAAGACGATCGGCACGATCTCGCCGAAACCGAGGGTCATGATCGCGAGGTAGTCGCCCCGAAGGCGCAGCGTCGGCGCGCCGAGCAGGATCCCGAAGATCCCAGCGACGGCCGCCCCGACGAAGAGCATCGGGATGAATGGCAGGTCCGTGTGCGAGAACGGCGAGTTGCTGTAGGCGTAGGCGTAGGCGCCGATGGCGAAGAACGCGGCGTAGCCGAGGTCGAGCAGGCCGGCCATCCCGATGACGACGTTGAGGCCCATCGCCAGGAGGACGAAGACCCCGGCGTTGGCGAACGAGTCGTACCAGATGTTCGAGCCCTGGACGATCGACAGCGGCGGCAGACCCGGTAGCACGTACATCAGGGCGGTCGTGATCGCCATCGCCACGACGATCGTCAGCGAGCGGTGCGAATCCGAGGCGTCCCGTAGCTGGTTGAGCAGGACCCGCAGGCTGTTCTGTCGCGGGGTCGGTGCGCTGGGTGGTCTCGAGGCGGTCATGCCCGGTCCCCCGTTGCGTGGCCGAACAGGCCCGACGGTTTGAAGATCAGCACGAGTGTCAGGACCATGAAGACGAGGAACTCGGACCAGCGCGAGAAACCGAGTGAGGAAGCGAAGTTCTCAATGAAGCCGATCACGAACCCGCCGATCGCCGCGCCCGTGATGTTGCCGATCCCGCCGAGGACGGCCGACGTGAATGCCTTGAGCCCGGAGTTGAAGCCGAGGTCCTGGCGAACGTAACCGAAGCGGAGACCCCAGATGAGCCCGGCAGCCGCGGCCAGCATCCCGCCGAGCAGGAAGGTCAGGGCGATCGTCTGGTTCTGGTCGACGCCCATCAGCGACGCGGCCTCGCGATCCTGGGCCGTGGCTCGCATCGCCCGACCGAGCCGGGTCCGGCTGATGAACACCTGGAGGCCAATCATCAAAGTCAACGCGAGGACGAAGATGAAGATCGACAGGACCGAGATGGACGCCCCCCCGAGCTCGAGATGCCAGCCGAGCGGGAAGACCTGGGGCGCCGAGCGGTCGCCGGAGCCGGCGACGACGAGGGCGACGTTCTGCAGGATGAACGAGACGCCGATCGCGGTGATCAGGGGTGCCAGCCGAGGAGCGTTCCGCAACGGCCGGTAGACAAGCCGCTCGATCGAGACGTTGAGCAGGCCGATGATCGGCATCGTGAAGAGGAGGGCGCCGCCGATCAGCACGACTAGGAGCGGGATGTTCTCGACCGGCCCGGTCTGGCCCATGATCCCGCCGATGAAGATGACCGACACGAAGGCGCCGATCATGAAGACGTCGCCGTGGGCGAAGTTGATCAGCTCGATGATCCCGTACACCATCGTGTAGCCGAGGGCGATCAGGGCATAGATCGCGCCAATGGACAGGGCATTGACGGTCTGCTGGATAGCGACGGGAAAGGCCTGCGCCGAGGTCAGCGGCGAGAAGATCGGAAGGGCAAGCCAGAGGGCCACGGTGTACAGGACGATCGCCGCGATGGCGATCCCGCCGAAGCGCAGCCCACGAGCGATGGGCCGGGCCGGTGCTGCGGGACTTGCCAGCGAGGTCACGATGTGAGCCCTCGAACGGTGAGCCTGTTTGTTCGCCCTTGGCCTGATGCTCAGGAGCCGGGGATCACCTCGATCCCCGGCTCCCTTGCGCTACTGACTACTTGCCGTAGTCGACCTGCGTCTGGAACTTCCAGTCGCCCTTGCCGTTTGCGGCGGCGGGATCGACCGAGTAGATCGAGACGATCTTCTGGCTGGTGTCGCCGTTGGCATCGAACGTGATGTCGCCGACGATCGTGGTGTATTTGGCGGTCGTGTCGGTTCCGGCGGCCCGGACGGCCTCACGGAGTGCCGACTTGTCGGCTGCTTTCGCGCCGGCCCGCTTGAGAGCGTCGATGACGACCTGGGCGCACGCAAAACCGGTCCCGGCGTAGCCGGTCGGGGAGATGCTGTACTCGGCCTTGTAGTCCGCTTCGAACTGGGCCCGGCCCGGGAAGTCGCCGATGCCGGCGAGGGTGCTGTAGGAGTTCTTGGCGGCCGCGGCTGCGAGGTTGAGGAACGAGTCCTTCGTCTCGCCCGAGCCGTCGTTGATGCCGTCAGGACCGACGTACGGGACGTCGCCGAGACCGGCCTGCGCGGCGGCCAGGAGGATCCGGGCGCCGCCCGTTGCCGTCACGCCACCGAAGTAGATCGCCTCGGGGCTGAGGGCCTTCGCGGCCGTCATGATCGAGACGTAGTCCTGGGTGGTCTTCGGGGCCGCGTCGTGCTTGACGACGGTGCCGCCTTCCTTGGTGAACTCGGCCGCGAAGGCATCCGCGACACCCTTGCCGAAGGTCTCCGTGTCATCGATGACGTAGACCGACTTCTTGCCGAGGACCTTGTAGATGTACTGGGCGCCGGCCGGACCCTGGATGTTGTCCGTGGTCACGACGCGGATGTAGTTGTTTGGCTTGGTCCGGAGCTGCTTGGCGGGATCGCCCTGGGTCAGGTCCGGGTTCGTGTTGGCCGGCGAGCACTGGAGCAGGCCACCATCGTTCGAGATCGGGATCTGGGCCTTGGCAACGCTCGAGTTGAGCGGGCCGATGACCGCGATCACGTCCGCGTCGGCGACGATCTTGCTCATGTTGTTGGCGCCGGTCTGCGCGTCGTGGGCGCCGTTGAGGGCGTCGTCATAGATGGCGGACTGCGGAATGTCGATCCCGTAGCCACCGGCGCCACCGCCGGCCAGCTTCACGGCGAGCTTGATGCCGTTGATGATCGGGTCCGAGGCCGCCTTCTCACTGCCCTGCTGCGGCAGTTCGATGGCGATCTTGACCTTGCCCTTCGAGGTATCCGCGGCCGGGGCCGGGGTGCTCGGGGTCAATGCCGCGCCGCTGCCCCCACTTGGAGCAGCCCCGGAACCTGCCGGGGTGTTACTGCTGCATGCCGCGAACACCAGCATCGATACGCCAGCAATCGCGCTCAGCTTTCTGAAGTTCATCCAATCTCCTCCTCGTATTGATCGGCCGGGCGGTCCCAGATCGATCTCGGTCGGTGCGTCCGTGGTCCGTCCGAACAGCGGGTCCAGGCCGGTCGTTCGGCGCCCGCTGGTCCCGTTCGAGGGTCGGTCGACTCCCATTGGGTCTGGGGTTCGAAGACTCGCGATTGCGGGAGTAGCGGTGCGTGACGGACGACGGCACAGAATCCCGGTTCGGGCGGCGCGCAGGATGCCGCCGAAGCGATGCCGTATCATATGCATCGGCGGACCGATTGCAACACCGATCCGAACGCGACCCGGGCGTGGCTGTCGAGCCTCCCGCTCGCCACCCCGCGAGGTCCCGCAGGATCAGCAGCAATCGCGACCGCCAGCCCTATGAGGTGGCACCTGCCAGCGTGGAATACCTGGTTCGATCGGCCCGCATCACGGATATCGAGCGGCTCGTCGCGTTGAGCGCCGAGCTTCTCAAGTCGTCCAGCAACGTGGGCGCGCTCGTACCGGGAGACCTGCTTCGACAGCTGGTCTATCTTCCTCAGGCCAGTATCTTCGTCGCCGAGGCTCGGCGCGAAGTCGTCGGAGGCGCGGTTCTCGCGCTTCGGCCGTCGGTCCGGGCCGGAGGCTACGTCGGGACCGTGGACCTCCTCGTCGTGGATCCGGATCACGATGTGAACCGAGTCACGGACGCGCTCCTCGAGGAGCTCATCCGCTCGGCACGCAACAAGGGCTGCAGCGTCATCGAAGCGGCCCTCCCGGACGATCCGGCGGCGCGGACCCGCTGGGAGCAGCACGGATTTATCGAAAGCGGTCCGCACATGGAACGGCCGGTGGCCGTGGTAGGGACCACCACCAGCCCGACCCGATGATCCCGCGCGCCGAGCAGCGTCACCGCGCCGGCGCCGCGGATAACGGATAACAAGGAGTCATTGTGGGAAAGAACGTCGCCGTCTTCGTGGACGTGGCGAACATCTTCTACGCGGCAAAGGCCGCAGGCGTGGACATCGATTACGTCACGCTACTCAAGTCGGCAACGGCGGGTCGCGACTTCGTGCGCGCCTATGCCTACACGGGGCTCGACCCGGACAACGAGAACCAGCGCAATTTCCATTCGTTCCTCGCGCGGAACAATTACAAGGTCGTCAGCAAGGACATCCGCAAGTACGGCGACGGCAAGGTCAAGGCGAACCTCGATATCGAGCTCGTCGTCGACATGATGAAGACGGCTCGCAACCTCGATGTCGCGATCGTCGTCTCCGGCGACGGCGACTTTGCCCCGGCGATCCGGGCCGTCCAGGAGATGGGCGTTCGGGTCGAGGTCATCAGCTTTCGCGGGAACACCTCGTCAGACCTGATCGAGGTCGCCGACATCTTCACCGACATCACCCAGCTCGCTCGCGTGGAGAAGGGCTCGTCGCGCTCGGGCCGGCGGGTCGCCGGTGACGAGGAGGACCTGTCGATGACCGAGGTCCCGGACAAGCAGACCGAGGGAACGGGCGCCGGTCGCGGTCGCGGACGCGGTCGCGGTCGCGGTCGCGCTGGCGAGGCTGAGCCCGTCGTCGCTCGCGGCCGGCCGGCCAGGATCGCGGCCCAGCCGGAGCTCGCCCCAGTGGCGTCCGTCGGCGGCCTGACGGTCCTGCCGGGAGAAAAGCTGTCGCGGGTGGCTCCGGCCGCAGCGGAGCTTGTCGGCGAGGCCGAGCCCGGCGAGGCACGCTCGGCGGCGCCGGTCGGTGAGGGCGATGGCGAAGACGACGGCGTCGATTCCGAGGGTCGCCGGCGGCGCCGCCGTCGCGGTGGCCGCGGTCGCGGTCGCGGCCGGGGTCGCGAGCTGGAGAACGGGTTCGCCCCGGAGCCGGGCGACACGCCGGCCCCGCTCGATGCGGCTGAGCCCACCGAGGAGGACGAAGAAGAGGACGCGCTCGAGCAGCCGACGACGGCTCGTCGGGCACCCCGGCCGACGCCATTCGGCTCGGTCTGGGACTCCCAGCTCGGCGTCCCGAGCACGGCTCCCTCGAAGCTTCCCCCGCCCGTCAGTGACGACGAGGACTTCGACGAGCCGGAGATCCCGGAATACCTCATCGCCGAGCAGCGGCGCGGGCAGCAGTCTCGCGGTGGACCCCGCGGGGGTCAGCCAAATCGTGGCGGCCCGCGGGGCGGTCGCGCCGGGTACAGCGCGGCGGTCGATCGCGAGCGCTACGGTCGTGGCGGTGGCGGCGGGATCAATCGGTATCCCGACGTGAGCGGCAGGACCGGTGCGCAGGGTGGTCGTCCGAGCAGCGGCGGAGGCCGTCCGCAGGAGCCGGCATTCGGGCGTGGTGAGCGACCCGAACGTTTCGAACGCCAGGATCGCCCGGAGCGTTCCGATCGGCCGGCCCGCTCGAGCGAGCCGTGGAGCGAGGTCCCCGAGGAGCTCCAGGAGATGCTCCGGGCGCAGCTTGCCCAGTCGCCGAAGGCAGCGCCGCGTCCGGCGCCGACCGGCTCGACATCGACTGTCGATACCGCGGCCGAATCGGCAGCGGCAGGGGCGGCGTCGCCCGACGGAGCCCCGAAGCGCCGAGCGACGACCCGCCGCCAGCCGACGGGTCGGACGGCTTCGACGGCAAGCAGCGGAGGGTCCGAGGCAGCCGAGGCGCTCGTTGGGGACGTCTCGGCAGCACCCACCGGTGGGACGGCGACCGCCCCGAAACGCCGTACGTCGAGTCGGACGAAGGCGACCGCCGAGGCCACCTCGGCCTCGGAGACGGCGACCGACGCTCCGGCCCCGAAGCGGCGGGCGTCGACGAGGTCGAAGGCGACAACGGCCGGGCCAGCGGCGGAGGCATCGGCCGGTCCGGCCGATGAATCCTCGCCGGATGCGGCGCCCAAGCGCCGTGCCACTCGCAAGAAGGCCGATCCCGCCTGACCGAGCGATGTCCGGGTTCCTGACGCGCGGCCATCCGCCGGCCAGCGCGGCGATCGCGGCGATGATCGCCGGGTCGCCTCCTCACGCGCTGTTGATCGCCGGGCCGCCAGGGGTCGGCAAGACGACGCTCGCCCTCGACCTGGCCGCCGGGCTCCTGTGCGACGTGCCGGACCCCGCCGCCCGGCCGTGCCGCGCCTGTCGCGGCTGCCGGCTCGTGGATAGCGGCGGGCATGCCGACCTCCACCGGCTCGTCCCAGGCGGCGCCGGCGACCAAATCCGGATCGGGGACCGGGCGGATCCGGAACCGGGCACCATCCGCCGCCTGATCTCCGAGCTTGCCCTGCTGCCGGTCGAAGGGGGAGCCCGCGTCGCGATCGTCGAGCGCGCCGAGCGGCTCAACGAGGAGGCTCAGTCGGCCCTTCTCAAGACGCTCGAGGAGCCACCCGCCGGCGTCACGATCATCCTCTGCGTGGAGCGCGAGGATCAGCTCCTGCCGACCGTCCGGTCGCGCTGCGTGCGCGTCCGTCTGGGCCCCGTCGGGGCCCGCGACATCGAGGCGATCCTCGGCGACCAGGGCGTCGCCGATGCCTCGACTGCAGGCCAGCTCGCCCGACTCGCGGACGGCCGCCCGGGGCTCGCCCGGGCGTGGGCGCTCGCCCCGGATGCCGTGTCGGCGCGGGCCGAGATCGTCCGATCGCTCCTCGACCTCCTCGCCGCCCCGGCCGCGCGCCGGCTCGCGGCGATCCGCGAGCTCATCGCCCGCGCCGCCGATGTGGAGCGGGCACTGGCCCGCCCGACGATCAACACCGCCCCGGTGGTGACCGCCCGAGGCGGGCGGCCACGGCGCGCAGCGAGCCGCGCCGCGAGCGCCACTGCCGATGGGAGTGCCGCGCCCGCCGCAGCCGCCCCCGCCGTACTCGACGACGTGGTTGCCGGGGATCCAGCCGCGAGTGGCGGCGGCGATCCGCCGGAGGCGGACGAACCACGCGACGCGCGCGCCCCGGCATCCGAACGGCGCCGCTCCGCCACCACGCTCGTCGCCATCTGGCGCGACCTGGCCCGCGACCTCGCCGTGGCCGGGCTCGGCGACGAACGCCTCGTCCGCGACACGGGCCTCCTCGACGAGCTGCGCGCGGCTTCCGGGATCTCGACCGGCGAGCTGACGGCCTTCCTCGAGCGGCTCGATCGGAGCGGCGAGCTCATCGAGGCGAATGCGAGCCCGGAGCTCGTCCTCGACGTGCTTGTCCTGAGCTGGCCGCGTCGTCCGCGGGCCGCCTGAGTGGACCCTTCGGCGGTCGCCGACGTCCGCCTGGAGGCGACGGTCCGCGGCCGCGTCCAGGGCGTCGGGTTTCGGTATTTCGTCGTCCGCGAGTCGCGTCGGCTCGGTCTCGCCGGCTGGGTTGCGAACGAGCTGGATGGCTCGGTCCGGGTGGTCGCCGAGGGCGACGAGGCGGCGATCGGTGCGCTGGAAGAGGCGCTCCAGCGCGGCCCGCCAGGCGCCATCGTCGAGCGGGTCTCGGGCGTGCGAATGCCTCCGACAGGCAGGTTCGGCGCCTTCGGCGTTCGGTCCGCGGGTCACACCGGTGACTGACCGCAACGCCTGAGCGGGACCATCGGCGCTGCCCGCTGAACGACCCGCCTATTCCCGTTGGTGGTCCCCGGTCGCAGTGTGGACGCCCATGGAGACTCGGCCATCCCCACCCCCCGCGCGTGCCGCGGGCGACCCTGCGCTGAGCCCGGCCGAAGAGCTGCCCGGCCTGTATCGGATGGTCCTCGATCGCGTCGCCCTGCTCGAGCAGATCGGCGAGCGCCACGAGGCCGGCCAGATCCGGCTATCGGCAACGACAGCCTATTCGGGCGCCTGGAACGACTCTGGCCGGCATCGCCTCGTCGTCCTCGTCGGCCGAGCGGACCGGATCATCTCGAACCGCGACCGCCCCCACGGCTGGACGCTCAGGCGTCGATCGGCCGCGGCGCGATAGTCTGTCGGGCGTGGAGCCCGACCCCGCCGATCTCCCCCCGAGCACGGTCCGGATCGCCGTCGATCGCGCCGTGGCGAGCTGCGAAGCACTCGGCCTGCTCGGCGAGGATATCGAGGACGAGTGGCAGTACGTCCAGGACCTCGGCGAAGCCTGGCTGACCCGACTGGAGGCGAGCGCCGCCGCCCGTGGCGACGAGCCCATCGCAGCGGAGGTCGGTGCGGCGATCGATCGAGCCTGTGCCGAGGCGGCCCTGATCACCGACCCGCACCGGGCGATCGACTGGCTGTCGACGTTGCCGCAGGTGGTTCTCGTCGCGCTGGGAGAGGAGCCTTGAGGTTCCAGGACGCCGCTCCCGACGCGCGGGCGATCGTCTATGCGGGGATCCAGGCCGACCCGCTCGTCGCCCGCGCTGCGGCCCTGCTCGCCGACGCCGGCCATGCCGAGCGAGTCCTCGCTCGTGCCGTGATGAACGGCGAGTCGACCGATCCGAGCGCATGGCGGACGATGTTCCCCGGCCTGTTCGGCCCGGATGTGGCCGCCAACGACCCCGCTGCCGTCGAACGGGCGGAGGCGGTCCTCGTCGCGTCGCTTGCGGTCGCCGATCGCGGCGAGGGGGCCCGCAGCCAGTATCGGGGGGCGATCGTCGAGTCGCTGACCGAGACGCTCGTGCGGCGACGCCATCCCGGCGTCTCCGCAAACGCCGTTCGCCGCGAACGGCGAATCCTGTTCGATGGGGTCCGGGCGGAAATCCACCCGTACGACGTGACAGTCGAGCTCCCCGGCCAGTCTGCGGCCATCGACTGCAAATGGGGCGCTCGGGGCATCTCCGCGGACGTCCTCCATCAGCTCGACGACGCACGGACGCACGCGACCGACGATGACGAGCGGCTGGCGACGATCCTGGTCGTCTTCGATGCGACCCTGTCGTGCAGCGTACGACTCGAGCATCAGACCGCGCCCCACGAGGCGACGGAGATCGTGAGCCTCGAAACGCTCGATCGACTGGCGGCGGAACCGTGACTTCCAGCGACGCGGACCCCGCCGACGACGTCCTCGCGTTTGAGGCGCCCTATCGCGTCCGCTTCGACGAGGCCGGCCCGGACGGTCTCGCCCGCACATCGACCATCCTGCGCTACGCGCAGGACGTCGCGTGGCTCCATTCGACGGCTCGCGGCTTCGATCGCGAGTGGTACACCCAGCGCTCGCTGACGTGGCTCGTTCGGGCGGCTGAGCTCGAGATCCTGGCTCCTGTGCCGCTTGGAACGACGATCGTGTCGCGAACCGCGGTCGTCGGCCAGCGTCGGGTCTGGGCCCGTCGACGCGGCGAGTTCAGCCTGCCCGACGGGACGGTGGCGGGCTGGGTCCACACGGACTGGGTGATGATCGACGAGCGCGGCGGGCTGACCCGGATACCGGAGATCTTCGCCGAGCAATTCCGGGTTCCGGAGTTGACCGGCCAGATAGGGCGGGTGCCGCTGCCGGCGACACCGCCGGACGCGTCTCGCCACGAGCTGGTCGCGCGGCCGCATGAGCTCGATCCGATGGGTCACGTCAACAACGCCGTGTACCTCGATTGGCTCGAGGAGGCGATCCTGCAGGCGGCCCCGGGTGTAGCGAACGCGACCCTCGCCTCGACGCCGCGGCGGTATCGTCTCGAATACGCCGCGGCGGCCGATCCGGGCGCCCCCCTCGAGGACGCCGCCTGGCAGGACGCCGAGCTCGGCTGGTGCTATCGCCTGAGCGGCCCCGACGGCAGGGATCTCTTCCGGGCTCGTGTCGATCTGCCGAGCCGACGACCTTCGAGTGGAGGCGAACCATGAGCAGGATGGTCTTTCGGGGCGGCCGGGTCTTCGACGGCACGGGGACCGACCCCGCACCGGCCGACGTCGTCGTCGAGAACGGCCAGATCGTCGATGTCGGGAGCGGGCTCGACGGGGACGAGAGCACGGACCTCGCCGGTCGGACGATCATGCCGGGATTGTTCGACTGCCACACCCATGTCACGATCAGCCACGTCGATCTCTGGCGAGTGGCCCAGCAGCCGTTCTCGTACGTGTTCTACGAGGCGGCGCGCAACCTCGCTGCCACGCTCCGGATCGGGATCACCTCGATCCGCGATGCAGGCGGCGCGGATCTCGGGATTCGCCAGGCCGTGGACGACGGCCTCATCGCCGGGCCGCGGATGCAGATCTCGCTCATCATGCTCAGCCAGACGGGCGGTCACGGCGACGATTGGTACCCCTCGGGCGCCGAGATCCCGCTCATGATCCCGCATCCGGGGCGGCCGTCCGGGCTCGTCGACGGCCAGGACGAGATCCGCCACAAGGTCCGCGAGCTCGTGCGGATGGGCGCCGACGTCATCAAGGTCGCGACGAGCGGCGGCGTCCTGTCGCCTCGCGACGACCCGCGCCATGCCCACTTTCGGCCGGCCGAGCTCGAGACGCTCGTCGAGGAGGCAACCGCGGCGGGCATCTTCGTCATGGCCCACGCCCAGGGAGGGGACGGCATCAAGAACGCCGTTCGAGCCGGCATCCGATCGATCGACCACGGCATCTACCTCGACGACGAAGCCATCGAGTTGATGAAGGCGCGCGGGACATGGTTCGTGCCGACCCTCGTCGCGCCCCAGGGCGTCATCGACGCCGCCGAGGCCGGAGTCCCGTTGCCGCCGGCGGTCGTCGACAAGGCCCGGGCCGTCGTCGAGATCCATCGATCGGCCTTCCGCCACGCGGTCGAGGCCGGTGTGCGGATCGCGATGGGCACCGACTCAGGGGTCACGCCGCACGGCCGCAACCTGCGCGAGCTGGCGCTGATGGCCGACGGCGGGATGCACCCCGCGGCGGTCCTCGAGGCAACGACGCGGAGCGCCGCGCAGCTCCTCGGCGTCGACGGCGAGCGCGGCACGATCGAGCCCGGGAAGCTGGCCGACCTGGTCGTGGTCAGTGGCGATCCGTACGACTTCACCGACCTGGGCGAGCGAGTCGAGAGCGTCTGGAAGGCGGGGCGGCAGGTCGCCTGAGACCGGCCCGTTCCGGCCCCGGTCGCACCTCGTCAGGCGAATTGCGAGCGTGAAATCCGGCCACCACTTGTTCGCGGGATTTCATCCTCACGACGCTTTCAGGGGAACCTGCATCCTCATGAGGCGAGGCAGAAGGGTCGATCGCCAGTGCCCCTCCCTCCGGGGAGTTGGAATCCTCATCGGTCTCGCAGGCCCCTCGCCCCCGGATACACATACTGGGCAGGCGAGGGGCCTCACGTTGCCCCCGATCAGTTGCAGCAGGGGCGTGCCAACTCCGGGCGAAAAGGAACAGCGCCGGCAGGATTGTCTGCCGGCGCCGGTTTGTTGCCCCGAGGGGGGAGGAGCTCCCGCTCGGGGCCAGGGAGGACTACAGGCGTCACGATCGGCCTCCCGGATCACCGGGATGTGAATGGCGCGTTAGCTTCCCGACCGGCGCCGCTTCGTTTCCGCCGCCGACATGGAATCGCAAGGCCGCCGCGGCAATCAACGGCGCGCCCGCGAGGCCTGCCTTCCGAACCTTGAGCTTTGGCCTTCCAGCGTGCCCAGGTCAGAACGGTGCGTCTCGGGGAGGGCCCGATCGGAGGTGCCCGATGACGACCGACTTTGACAGGGAAATGATCCAGACAGGCTGGAGCGTCTGGACGGCCGACGGCCAGGAGCTCGGCACGATCATCGCGACCGACGCGACCTCGCTTCGCGTCAAGAAGCGGGGCCTGCTCGGCGGCGAGGTCCAGGTTCCGCGCGACACCGTCGACGACGTCGAGACGGGCCGGGTCGAATTGTCCGTGACCAAGAGCGAGGTCGAAGCGACCAGGAGCTAGGCCGAGGCCGGCCGCGTCACGCCGGTGATCAGTAGGCCGGCGCGGTTGGCGATGCGCCGGCGCGGGGGCGGACCCGGTTGACGATGATTCGCGCCTCCTGGGCGAGGCGGCGCACCGTCTCCATGTCGCCGTTCTCGAGCAGCCGCCGACCGACAAGCCAGCTGCCACCGCAGGCAAGGACATTCGCCAGCTCGAGGTAGCCGGGCAGCGTCGCCGCATCGATCCCACCGGTCGGTACGAAGCGAATCTTCGGGTAGGGTCCGCCGACGGCGGCGAGCCAGCGCCGGCCACCAGCGGCCTCGGCGGGAAAGAACTTGAACGTGTCCAGGCCGCGCGCCAGGCCGATCTCGACTTCGGTGGGCGTGGAGACGCCTGGCAGGATGTCGACGCCGTGTTCGAGCGCATGATCGACGACCCGCTCGGAGAAGCCGGGTGACACGATGAGGCCCGCTCCTGCGCCAACGGCCGCGTCGACCTGATCGGTGGTCAGGACGGTACCGGCCGCGACGAGCACGTCAGGTCGGGAGGTTCGAATCGCCCGGATCGCATCCATCGCGCCCCTCGTTCGAAGCGTGATCTCGATCGCGTCGATTCGGGCGCCGAGGAGTGCGTCGACCAGCGCGATTGGATCGGTTCCGTCGGGTATCTCGACGACGGGCAGCACACCGCAGGCCCCGATCCGATCCATGCTTCGCTCCAGGCCTCCCGTCATCTGGGGCAGGATACCGGCGCGCGTCCGCTCGCTTCGACGTATCGGTGCAGAATTCGATCAGACCGCTCGCGCTCGCTCGCCCGACAAGCGAGCCCTGTTCTCAGCTGAGGTACCCCTCGTGACCGATCTCGACATCTTCCACAAGATCAACTCGCTGTCGGCCGAAGAGGAGGAGCTCTACGCATCCGCCGGCGACGGCAGCGGACTGACGGCCGAAGCGACCGAACGGCTGGAGGCGATCAAGATCGAGCTCGATCGCACCTACGACCTGCTTCATCAGCGACAGGCTCGCCAGGCCGCCGGTCTCGATCCGGACGACGCATCCGAACGACCCGCCGAGGTCGTCGAGCGCTACCAGCAGTAGGCGTCGGCCAGCGGCATCGACCGCGGAAGCGGCGCGATCGCCTCAGGAGCCCGCCACGGTCATCGCCCAGTCCGGTCTCAGCAGGAATGGCGGCAGGTAGGCCGGCAGATTCGAGAAGGGCAGCACATCGGGGTGCAGGTCGATCCCGAGCGCGTCCTTCATGAATCGGCGCCGCTCCTGGATCCTCGCCCACGCAGCCGGGTAGCCGGCCGCGAATGCATCCCGCAGCGCTTCGTCCGCGAGCGCGATCCCATCCTCGATGTTCGTCGTGAAGTAGTCGGTTCCGGTCGCCGGGATGATGTCGACCTGGAACGCCATCCCCGAGCTCAGCTCGATCGTCGATCCGGCCGAGATCGGCGAGTTGACCCACTCGTCGAGATGAATCTGGTGGCCGGGGTTGAGGAAGATCCCGAAGAACGGATCGCCGAGCCGGCGATCGACGATCTCGTGGAGCGCGCCGGCCGCCTGGCCGATGCGGAGCGCCCCGTACCACTCG
>Ga0209488_10002099_pt1 | contig 16703 bp, 9 predicted proteins | sample Rivendell_Oct201_8_FD_188349 | JGI IMG/M metagenome (GOLD analysis project Ga0209488, IMG submission 188349) | Vadose zone soil microbial communities from the Eel River Critical Zone Observatory, Northern California, USA -... | ecosystem: Environmental > Terrestrial > Soil > Vadose zone >... | reverse complement strand
GGTAGTCGGATGGTTCGAAGATGCCGGTTGCAAGGCAGGTGCCCGCATTGAGCACGCCGTGCGTGAGCCCGGGGTTGGCCGGGTCAGGCACCTGATCGATGCGGCAGAAACCCAGCACCGTGTCCGCGACCCAATAATCATGGAGCGGCGCGCCGCCAATGACCGGGTTGGGTACAGTGGAACGAACCATGCCGCGGGGCTGGTTGATGCCCTGGTTGGCAATCTGCCTGCTAGGTGAAGCGAATGCGCTGACTGCTGACAACAGAGTCACTAGCGCGATGGCCTTGATGCGTGTCCCGAAGCGAGTTAGCAAGGAATTCTCATTTGCTTGCCGAGCCTTGCTGGGGGCCCGCGTAGGTTTGGAGTTCATGTTCGGTTCCTCTCTTATTTATTCTGTTCTGCTGATTCCTTACCACCCTGTTTCTTAAACTTCACAGACTGGCAGCGATTCAAGTTTGTGGCTGCCGGGCCTGAGCCCGGCAGCCGCTGGTTAACTGGTTACCTCAAGGTTGTTACGCCAGTGGTTGAGCTTCCACCTCCGGTCGAGGTGAGAGTAATTACGTTCGGCGGCGGTATGTTGGTGAAGAACACCTGGAACACACCCGGCGCCGACGGAATGCTCGGGCCCATGACGGCCGAGTACGGCAACCCTGTTGCCTGGTTGATGATGTCCAGAGTGCAAGTTATCTCTACACCCGGAGTGAAGTCGGTAGCGGTGACCACAAGACGCGCTTTCTTCGTCCTGTAAGTCGCCACGGTGACCTTAATGATGTCAGCCTGCGGATTGACAATTACGGTTACGCTCACCGGAGCGCTGGTCAGACCGCTAGCGGCGCTTGTCGCCGTTACGGAGAAGGTGAGGGACAGTGGCGCCGTCAGTTCCGGCACGATGGGTGCGATGAAGGTTTGCACCGAACCATCGGGCGCTGCTGGCGTAAGGATGATTCCAGCCGGAGCCGTCCAGTTAAAGGTGAGAGCTCCACTCGCAGGATCAACCGCGCTGGCAGTGAGCGTTACAAGCGCGCCGCTGGCAACATTGTTAGCCGGAGACGAGCTGGCAGAAACGGTCGGAGGCGTACCTGGCGGCGGTACAATGATCGGCACCAGCACGGTTGCAGGAGCTGAGGCCGGCGTAAACGCATCGCCGCCCACAATTAGCTGGAACGCCAAGTTCTGCGGTCCTGCTACTACTGGGGCTACGAAGGTAGCCTTGGCTTTGTTGGCGTTCAGGATCGTCACGACCGGATCGCCAGGATTAATGATCTGCGACCAGGCAAACGGACCTGTCGGCGGAGTGCTGGCCGTTCCGTCCAGGGTGACTGTTACACCCGCGAACGGCGGATTCGGCGCTGACGTGAAGACGGGCCGGGCAACTGAAACAAAGGTGCCAGGTGTACACGTCAACGGAGGCAGCGTGTCATCCGGGAACGGATTCAGCTGGATGGAGTTCTGGTTGGGATAGAAATTCGATGGCGCCAGACCCAACTGAAGCTGGTTACTCTCAAACACACTGCCAATCAACGGCAGCGGACCTGAGCCGTTCACCAGGTACTGGAAGTCGCGGAAGTTGTTGCGGGGCGGAGGATTGCCCGGCACCAGGAGTTCCGGATAGAGAAACTCTCCGGTGGGCAACTGGTATTCATCGAAATCCAGTCCGCTCTTGTTCTTACCCAGTACGCCGCCGCTGATGCGTGCGCCAATGTTCTGCGTGGGAGGCTCAAAGTTGCCGCCCTGAGGGAAACGTACCCGCCAGCGGCCTTTTTTGCCGATTCCGGGTAGTCCTGGCTCAACCGTGAAGTTTGCAACCCATGAAGGTTCACGGAAAGTTACATTGCCGTTGCAGTCCATATCGATCGCGGAAACATCGATGTTGCGCGTCGAGTCGGTGCTGAAGCCTTCCACCCTGGTTCTGACGCCGGCTTCCTGCGGGAACAAAGGATCAGGCAAACCGGACGTTCCCATAATGGTGGTTTCCACCACGATGTAAGCGGGATCGACACCGGGGGCGGTATAGCTACCCACGTTGCCTACAACTTCGGTCGCCGTCATGTACGGGCCGAGGGCATCGACTTCCTGCGTAGCAATAACATCGACGAAATCGCCCACTTCGTAGGGCATCTCTGCGTACGGATCCTGGGGAAATGGATTGTCAGGTGTCGGTGCATCGCCCGGCCCGTTCATGATGAAGGTCGGTAGAAGGCCCAGGCCATTGGGATCACGAGGCCGGTTGATCTCCGGACACTGAGGATCGTCCATGCCAGTAAGAGTCAAGCCGGGAGGAGCAACCAGAACGTACGGGTCTGGAACGCCCGGAATGCCTAGCTCATTGTTGTAAGTTCCGGGAGCAGCCACCGGTACGCACATGGGATAGCCCATCGCGGTGCGCACCGTCGGATTGCCCTGATCTACCGTCATGCGGGGATCAGGCGTTTGCCCGGCGCTATAGCGGCCTTTGGTGAGCACGATGCCCGTTGGCGAGCCGTCCGGATTCGGAACGTTGATGGTTATTTTCGGATCATTGAGCTGGATTCTCTGTCCGGCGACATAAAGCACGCCGTTGGCATAGTCGATCTTCTCAATGAAGCCGGAAACTGTGTTGAGAGGGTCCTGGGCGATGCGAACGATGCCAGCAATGTGCTGCCCGTTGACGATGTTGGCGTCGATACCGACTTCGTATGTGCCGGGGAATCTGACCACATCAGCCATTGCCAGGCCGCTTTCCTTCACGGCATCTGTCTGGTGAACGTTCGGGTTAAACTCGAACATTTCTTCCCAAGTCAGGAACGTGTTCGGAAAGACCACAATGGTCCCTGCCGGGATGCGGATCAACTCGTCATTGACCTGGATCCAGCCGCCCGTCATCTTGCAGCCATCAGGCAGCGGCGGATTAGCTGGCGTGGGTGCCGGATTGTCATCCTTGTTGCACAGCCCCGGACTTGCGTCCAGGGAGGCATACTGCATCTGGCCTGCGGGAAAAACACCAGCCGGGATGCTTTGGTAGGCTGGCATGATGGCCGGAGGCGGAGGAACCACCGCCGGCGTTGGAAAGGGGACCGGATTCAGGCTCTGGGCTGACATGCTCGCGCCCATCACCATCATCAGCAGCAGCAGAACACCCGCTACCCTCAGAATATTTTTTGTTTGCTCGAAACCCGTCATTTGGAAGCTCCTTCCGTCGTCGTTCTTCAATTTCGTTACCGTGCTCTGCCTTGCTGATAGGGGGAAATCTTTTAACTCTCGTTGAACCGCTTCGTGCCGGAAATTAGTTGGAACCATTTGTCACCCCCAACATGTTTTCCAGGAATGTCGGCAGAGGTTTGCCGCCATTTTTTCCGACTGCTGGAATTTCCATTAACTGCGTCGTGGCCTGCCCCGGATGTTTCGGGTCGGGTGTAACCGGATAGCCGTTCCCGTTTTGCGGGTGACCGTTCGGAGTGAGCAGTTGTGGGTGATCAAAAGGCGCTGCCTGGTTTACCGTGCGCGGGTCCGTCAAGCCGTTGCGCATGAAATCGACCAGGTCGGTCTTGTCCTGAAGCGTTAGGCCCAGGTTGTCGATGTCGGCATCCATGTATTGATGTTCTTCACCGAAGGTATTGAAGTCGCCGCCTCGGTCGTAGAACTCAACCACCTGTTCCAATGTCAACTGGCTGCCATTGTGAAAATAAGGAGCGGTCAGTGCCACGTTGCGCAGTTGCGGCGCTTTAAAGAAGCCGCCCCGCGCTGTTTCGTCGCCGCAATTCAGTGGCGCCTTGGAGATGCCGTCTCCAGGACGTCCTGGGATCATGATTGCCTCCGAGGGATCGTTGCAAACACGCTCTCTCAGATATTCCGATTGCGATAGCGACTTCCCTGCTACCGGGTCTGTGCCTGCAAGTCCGCCATCTTCCGCGGTGGGCCGTACACCGATGTGGTAGTAACCGGTGTCATAAACCCGGACTTGCATGTCGGCCATGATCATGCGTTCTGCGGGGCCAACAGTGCTCACCGTGCCTACGGATGCGTTGGAAAGCTCCGGTCCGCCATGGCAATTAACGCAACGCCCTTTCGTCTGGAAAACAAGCAGCCCGCGCAACTGCCCCGTGGTCATTGGCGTGGCGCCTACGGAGTAGGCGATCTTGATGGGGAAGGTGCTGACTGGCGGCATTCCGAATTGCAACGTCAGCCTGCCCGTAGCGTAATCAATGAATCCCTGGTCGAGACCCACGCCCATCACGCGTCCATCGCCGTAGTCAAAGGCATACGCCATTTCCTGGTCGGTGAAGTCAGCCAGCGGATCGAGTGCGATCACTGATACCGAATAGGGCTGAATTCCAGGCGCCAGTTGAATGGTGTAGCTCTGTGTATGGTTGTCGCCGGTAAGAGTGTAGGTCTGCTGCTGTTCCATGTACTTGTCGAACGGCGTCTGATCGGCAATCAGAGTGCTCTCGTACATCTGGATGGCAACTCCCCAGAAAAGCGAGAAGTTGTATTCCATCTGGGTATAGTCTTCCGTGCCAGAGGGGCAGGTTTCAAACGCGGCGGGATCCACGTTCGTCACTGTGCTGCCATCGGGTGCGGTGCAGATATGACGCGAAAATTGCCACCATTCCGGCAAGAACGCCTGCTGGATCAGTGCCGAGTAAGTGGTTTTGAGACCCTTGCCCGGGGCATTCGACAGAGTTCCCAGAACGCTGTCCGTGGGATCGATCATCTGCTTCCCCACTGGAACGCGCGCCAGAAGTTTTTTGCCTACCTGATGAAAATTGCGGTCATCGGCTGACATTTCAGTGCTGCTGAGGATCGGCCCCAGCGACTGCGAGCAGAGCGCGGAGTTCGCCATGCCCACGTGGGCCGGGCCAAGTTTTCCGTCAGTGCCGGCAACCAGCAGGTGCAAGGAATTGTCACGAGCGCCAAAGGGGTTTGCGCCGTTGCAAACGTTCTGTGCGCGCCCATCCCAGAAATTGCGGAAATTGAAAACTGCGTTAACTGCGCTCGGCGTGTTGCGGCCGGTGACCTTTCGCACGTTAACCCGTTGGGTTGAGTCTGCCGGGTTTGGATAAGAGAAGACCGGATCAGCTATCGAAGTCGTCAATTCAATGCTGTTCGTGTTGACAACGCTGCCACCGATAACTTTTCTTTTGCCGCCGTTGGATTGTGTCGTCCCTCTTCCGTTACCGGAACTGTTTGCTGGACCCTGTTTGGCGCTGGGCAGGTGTGGTTTACCATCGCCATAAGTCATCTGCTCGTTGTCGCCGGCCTCAGAGGTTTTCGGGCCATCGATCTGATTAGGCCTGTTATCAAAATCCGTACTGTTAATCACCTGGACGTCTACCGTGATCTTGTCACCGGTCAGGCCGAACACACCCTGCGAACCCGAGACATCGTTGACGTCAGAAATTACGCTGAAGCGGTCTTTTACATCGGCTACTTTACGGAATGGAAAATCTCCGTCATGGTATCCGCCGAAACCCGCGCCGGCCGTGCCCGCGCTGTAATGAAGGTTTGGCCCCAACGAGCCATTCGCAGATACGCCCAACTGGAAGCTGTTATCGCCGCCTGCCTGCCCAGGATTCACCTGGTTGATGGCGCGGCTGTCTGCTCCTGCATTAAAGTGGCAGCTTGCGCAGGCCTGAATGTCGTCACTGCCGGCCTGCATGTCCCAAAACAAAGCTTTGCCCAGCTCAATCGCCGCAGTCTTATCGGCAAGTATTCCTTCCATCCCGAATACCGGGGGAACTGGAACAGTCGATAAAGGAGCAAGCGGACGCAGAGGAATTACCATTCCCTGCTCAGGCAACCCGCCGCTCTGCGCGCGCACATGGGCAAAATATCCAAGGGCCACAGTGATCGCGATTACCCATACAAAAATGCGCACAAGAGCCAGAGTCCCGGAAGACGGTTTCATTGTTGATCTCCTCAGAGTTCGTCGTTAGTCTGTGGGCGCTCGGAAACCATTTCGGCCGAAAGCACCGCAGACAGTTCTTCTTAATAAGGTTTGGTTGTGATCTCTCGCTGGACCAAAAAATGCCCGGGCAAAGTGATCGAAAGTTGTGCGTGGTGGTTTTCGTCGTGAACGTAAGTTTCCTGGCAGAAAAAGTTCAAAGGCGGTTCAAGCTGATAACGGAACTTGTTAGCTTGATCTGACTGTCTCGCTCATTAGCGAGCGAATTGCCTTTATGCCTGGGCGGTTACGACGAAAAAAGAGAGATTGGGCCTTGGATTAGGTCCTGAGTGGAACGAGGAGTTGCGGTGATTCTTTGTCACGCAATGGAGCGGATGAGAAATCGTTCGCGGCCACCAGTTCCAGAGAAGCCGGCTGTTCATCGCGAACGTGATGAGCCGCTGCAGTCGAATGTGGCTTGGGAATCTGAATGCTTTTCTTACTGGGAACCACGCCGTTGAACTCGATGGTCACTGGAGGAGTGCTCTCGTCGCCGTCCGCGTCATACGAGAAACAGACCATGCTTGCCAGTCCTGAGAGCAGGAGCATCATGGCCAGCACGGCGCTACGAAAACACTTTGTGAGAAACGAGTTCATAAGTTGGAACATGCGTCGCCGCAGAGCACTGTGGCGATGAGTCATTCTGCGCAAAGCACATTAAGGCGGTCTTAACCGCTAATTAGAACTTTTAATTTTGTGGGGACTAACGGTCATCAAGAGGACCATTAATAAGGTGGGGAAGCTTCTCTGTTTAGGAACAGCGGCAGGATCGAGGGGGCTGAAAGTTGGGATGGGAGTTGGAGCCGTTCTCAAGAGATGCACGTCAGCAGCAAATCAAGCATATCTCAGGTGCCAACGGAAGGCAGGCGGGTTTTCGTCTGATCTACCTCTGACGCGGCAACAAGGGTAACGAGCATCATGCTTTATCTCTCTGAACGTGCCATCCTGAGGCCGAACTCCGACTAACCGCTTGTTATCTCCATCAAGCTTCCGTGAGGCCGAAGGATCGGCTCCGCTGCACTTAAGGGATTGCCCGTTCGATGGAGCGAACTCGAACCAAGAAACGATTCAGATTGAAATGTGAGAAACATTGCCCTGAAGCCCAGCGGAGCCGATTCTTCGCCTTCGCATCATATGGATTGGGTAAGGCTGTGATGTGCTCGGCTCAGGCTGGCACCTGGCGGAGAGCCCGGACCTGTCTGAATCCTAAAGTGATTTGGCGGCTGCAAATGCAGCACCAAAGCAGATCTTTTAGATCGAAGGCGCGAGCGCGGATCTTCAATAAGAAAGAACAGCATCAGCAGGAGTCGGTCTCGAAAAGGTCAAAATCATCCGACCTTCGCGGCCGGGTCCACTGGTTTTCCCGAACCGATCATTCTTCGGTTTTGCCTCGCGCAGGGTGAGCGCGAGGCCCAGATCAACTGGCTCTATGGTTGCGAATTTGACGCGCTTCCGTGAATGCCTCCGGTCGCGTGACTTGCAACTCCATTGCCTACCGGGATGATTGCGCCGGTGCGCACCAGGCAATATACGAGCCCTAGAAGGATCACAAACAGAAGGCCACCCCACAGGGTAAGCTGTTTCAATTCCCTTGTGGATAATTGTTTCGTTCGTTTAGCGCGTGCCATAAATTCCTCCGTCCCCGGGTGTCTAGGAGGGGATCAACCCTCGTACCGGGACCTTTAGGTAAACAGAGCGCCACGATTCGCGTAGTAGGCCGCACGCACACGAGCGGATTACACGAATGAATGGCGAAGGTTTAGGAAGGATTTTTAGGCGCTAGCAGCGAAGCGGAGAGGCAAGAAGAACTATCAGATTGAAAAAGCCGGAATTACTGTCCAGGTCATCTGAACGCTCCATTCGCTGCTTGTAGAAGAACCCTGCGCGAAACACCTTAGAGGCGAGCGTGGAATGCAAGTGGATCGGGTTGGCTACAACCTGGATCCTCTGACCCTGAACAACACTGAACTCAATGGTTACTCCTGTCGTAGGATCGCCATCGCCATCATTGTCGACAACGACACAAAACAGGTTGACCGAAGCCGTGAGCAGGAAGATCAGCCCCAGCAAAGCCCAACGCAGATATTTTTGAATCATTCGCATCGAGTTCAGTCAAATCAAGTAGTAGCGGGAAAACGGACCGCGTATAGAAGATTATAGCGTGACAGCAGGTAATTAATCTTACCTAAAATGAACATTAAAAACTCTTAAGTTTGCACCCTTTCGTCAGTCGCCTGGGCATGCATGAATCTCTTCCCTGCTGCCAAAACCACATTTATCGCGTTTTGGGTAACTGCTTGCCATGCAATATCAAACATCCAGAATTGGAGTAGGCTGCCGACTCGTGTTCCACAATCATGCCCGAAGTTTGTTCCGCAGTTGATTTTCAATCGTCGTACGATGCCTTCATCGCTGTTTCAAAACCAGATGATTCTGGAACTTCGCGGGATTCGGCTATTCCACTACGACTGACTTAGAAAGATGGCGCGGGCGATCGACGTCGCGCCCGCACAGAACGGCGATGTGATACGCCAGCAGCTGCAACGGTATTACTTCCAGAATCGGCTGCAGCAGCAGAGGCACGTCAGGCACGCGCAACACGCAGGGAGCGATCTTCTCAATTTCTCGATCAGAGTTGGGCACGATCGAGAGCACGGGGATTTCACGTTCAATGAATTCGCGGATATTAGAGACGCTGCGGCGATAACGCAGCGTTGAATCCGGATCCCGCGAATCGTGCGCCGCCAGGACAACAATCGGGAGCTGCTCATTGACCAGCGCCGTGGGACCGTGTTTGAGCTCACCAGTGGGATAACCTTCAGCATGGATGTACGAGATTTCCTTGAGCTTCAACGCGCCTTCCAGTGCGATGGGATAGTCGATGTCCCGTCCGATGAAGATGAAGTCCTTGAACCGGTAGAGCTGTTTGGCGTACTCGCGGCTGCGCTCGTCGGTCTGGAGAGCTTCTTCCATGCGAGCAGGAAGATTCTGTAGCTCATCCAGCGCCAGGCGCGCGGGCGCATTCAACGTTCCCCGCTCTTGCGCAAAATATGCAGCCAGTAGGAAAAGGGCCGTCAACTGTGTGGTGAAACTCTTGGTTGCGGCAATGGCCACCTCCTCGCCGGCATGGGTCAGGAAAGTCGCATCCGCAAGCTGCGTCAAAGGAGTTTCGGGTACGTTGCAGATCGCCAGCGATCTGGCATGCTTGCGCCGGGCAACTTGCAATGCGGTTATCGTGTCGATCGTAGTCCCGGACTGAGACAGAAAAACCGTCAGTTCCTCAGGCGCAACCACCGGGTCGCGATAACAATATTGGCTGGCGAAATCAACTTCCACGTCGATGGCCGCCATGCGCTCGAACATGAATTCGCCCACCATTCCGGCATGGCGGCTGGAACCGCTGGCGGCGATTGTGATTTTTGAGAAAGACCGAATCTGATCTGAAGTAAAAGGTAGCTGCGGCAGACGGATCCTGCCGTGGTTATCTATATGGTCCTTGAGCACCCGGCGGACAGCGTCAGGCTGCTCATAGATTTCCCGGATCATGTGATGAGGGAAATCGGTTCGCGCCTTTGCTGGTCGATTCACTTTCCACTCCTCGCCGTTGAGACGCGTGCTTACTGTCTTCTGTGCGATGCTGTGGCACGCAAGTCGTCGGTTACCAGCCGCCGGCACAGGCTTATATCTAGGTGGCACCGCTACGCTGGTATTGGGCCCGGCATCCTGGAGAGACAGAATGCCGGGGTTGAGCGAGTTAACACCTTGAACGACGTCAGAATATGAGCTTCACTGCAAACTGCACCTGCCGGCCTGGGTTAGACGATGTGATTACCCCGAAGGTGGGGCCAGTACTCGTGCTGGGAGCGCCAAGGATCGGTGTATTCGTGAGGTTGATGAACTGAGTCAGGAACTGGAAGTTCGTCCTCTCCGAAATCTGGAAAGCCTTGACGATGCTCAGGTCAGAGGTGGCTAATCCTGGTCCGCGGAACGCACCCGCGGCACAAGTGCCAAACGTTCCAGGATTCGCATCAGTTACTGATGCAGGATTCAGGAAATGGGGGCCCAATACCCCGGGAGTGGTTGGATCATTGGGATTCGTGAACTGGCCGCTCCCAGATTGCGAAACGCCAGGGACGCAGTTTGGACGAGGCGAAGCGCTGCCGGTCAATGACTTGTCTGGACCATGAGGATACAGCGCAAAGCCGGTATGCAGGGTAAAGTCCGACGCGATGCTCCAGCCGCCAATCACCGCATTGACCACCGGATCAGCGCCTCCGCCAAACATGCGGCCTTTTCCAAAGGGCAGGTCATACATCATGTACCCATTGAAGAGACCGGCGGCATCGGAGATGCAGCGTCCATAGTCGCCTTTTGCGTTGTAGGCATTCTGGAAGAAGAACCCGAAGCCGGTCTGGCTCGTAGTCCCGGGAAGCGCTTCCTCGTCGCCGAACGGGCCGAAGTAGCCCAGGCTGTTGCTCATGCACTTGGACCAGGTATAGTTCGTGCGGAATTGCAGACCTTGCCACGCACGTTGCTCCACGCTGATTTGCAGGGCGTTATAGCGCTGAATGCCGCTGGAATCGTTAAAGCGTATCGTCGGCGAGTTGCCCGCGCCGCAACAATTGATCAGAGGCTGGGCAAACGGCCCAGGCGAAACAGTTCCGCCCGGATTAAGCACTTTCTGGTTGAAGATGAAAATATCGGACATGTGATCGATCTTGTTGCCCACATATCCGACCGAGACTGATGTTTTCATTCCCAGCTGCCGCTGGATGGTGAGGTTCCACTGCTGGTCTACCGCAGGCTGCAGGTTCGGGTTGGTCAGGTGGAGCGTAGCGCCACTGAGGCAGGCCGGAGAAAGCGCCTGTAATGCCGCTACAGTGCATGCGGAAGCCGGGAATCCGCTGAATCCCTGGCTCAACGTGCCAGTAGGCAAAGCTTGCGTGGCTGGATTGATGAGCTCGTGGGCTTGCACGAATGGAGGATTCTGATAGGGAAGGTTGTTGACCCCGTTGGCCTCCATGAAGCTGGAAATGCCATAGGCGGCGCGAATTACCGTATTCCTCGTCCACACCGAATTCCAGTTCGGCTGCCAGGCGAAGCCGAGGCGCGGTTGGAAGTTTCCGATTCCGGTGTAAGTGTTGTATCCCGACCCTATGGTCGGTGCTCCGGTGATCAGGTTGAAATTCACATCCTGGTTGTTGTTGGTCTGACGCGCGGTTGTCAGCTCATAGCGAAGGCCAAGGTTCAGCGTCAGATTATTTTTGATGCGCCAGTTGTCCTGGGCGAATATCCCAAAGAGACTGTTGCGCAGGTACTTGTTTCCGCCGCCACCGTTTCCTTGCTGAACATCTTGGGGAAGACCGAGCAGGAAATCGGCAACCCCATTGCCGGCGGAAGCGCCATTGTTGCCGGTGAATTGACCGTTGAAGAAAAACTTTCCTGCCAGACCGGCGTTGCCCGGGTAGAGATCGTTCATGATGTAGTGGTAGGCCTGGAAACCGCCGTGAAACACATGCCGGCCATGGGTCCAGGTGGCGGTATCTTCAAATTGCCATGTGGTGTCATGAAAAGATTGGACCAGATCGGCGTTGCCAATCGGCCCCACATTTGTTCCAGTAAAGTTCATTTCGGGCAGAAAACTTACAGCGACCCCTGCAATACCGAACGTTGCCCCAAGGTTCTGTTTTGTGGGGTTGGAGAATCCCTCCGTCACAGGAAAATACTGGAATCCCAGGCGAGCGTCGTTGAGCAGCGACGCGGAGAAAGTATGTGTTTCGTCCACCACGAAGTTCTTTAAGGGGAACGTACGGTCGGCATCGCCCAGCAGTTGCAGGCTATTGCTTTGCGGCGCGGTAACGAACTGCTGCGAGTACCGGGCCATCAGGTGGTCTTTGTCAGAAGGAACAAAGTCAATCTTGAGATCGCCCTGATAGGAGTTGGTTTTGAACTGATTGATGTTGTTGGCAACCGCGCCGCCCGGATAAAAGGGAGAGGTAACAATAGCGCGGGCCGCGGAATTGAGCCTCCCGATGGGAATCTGATTGTTGGCAAATGCCGTGCGCGTTGCCGGGTTTGCGCTGGATGCCGGATCAAAGAGCTGATGCGCCGGGTTGTTACAGATACCTCCGGAGAATCCCTCCGGGCAAAGCGCGGAAAAATTGCCCAGGCGCTGCTGGTCGGGAATCAGGTTCAATTGGGCGACTGTCGCCGGTTGAGAAAAGAGTGACTCCGCGAAATCTGAGAAAAAGAACAGCTTGTTCTGAATGATCGGTCCACCAAAGGTGAAGCCGAAATTGTCATAGTGCAGCGCCGCCCTGGGAGCAATCTGCTGGCCAGCCTGATTTCTCCCGCAACTGAACGTTATGCCGTCAGAGTTCTGAGCGCAGGCATGATTGTTTTGCCAGCTATTGGCGTTCAAACCGCCGCGGCGAAGGTATTCGTACAGTGAACCGTGGAAGTCGTTGGTCCCGGACTTCACAGTCACATTCACCACTCCGCCCAGATAGTTGCCGAAATCCGCCGGCGCGCTGCCGGTAATCAGATTAAATTCCTGAACGGCTTCCGGAGACGGCACATAACCCACGTCATTGTTGTCAGGCTGGTTGTTGTCCATGCCATCGAGAAGGAAATTGTTTTCCTGTTCGCGGGCCCCGTTCACGTAGGGCCGTCCCGTTCCAAACGTGTTTTGCGCCGCCTGGAAGCCGAAAAGGTTGGGCGTAATCACACCTGGCGCTGATATCAGCGTCAATTGGTTGGTGTTGTGGGTTGAAAGCGGCAACGATGAAACGGTAACCGAATCCACCAGATTGCCGAGCAGTGAAGTATCGGTTTGCAGCAGCGGCGCCATGGCCGTGACCTCGACGGTCTCGGTCGTCTGGCCAATTCGCAGCTGGAAATTCAATCGGGCTGTCTGATTGAGCGTTAGCCTGAAAGCTGGGTTGACCGCGCTCTGAAAGCCTTTGGCCGCTGCTTTTACCTCATACCTGCCAACGGGAACGCCGGAAATATTGAATGCTCCATCATCGTTGGTGGTGGTGGTGAGAATGGTACCGCGGTCGAGATCTTTCGCGGTTATCGTCGCTCCGCTTACGGCAGCACCACTTGGATCAAGCACCGTTCCGACGAGGGACGCGGTCACTTCCTGCGCCCAGGTGAAGGAGGACAGCAGAAACAGCGATGTCAGGAATAAGAGGACGCTTCCGGTAAGCGCCCTGTGGAAGTTGGTTCGCCCAACACCTGCTACTCGACAGCCGTTGGAGTGGAGACCTGATTGCGAAATCATCAAACGCAGCATGTGACCTCCAGAAAGTTCCAGGGCAAGAAGCACACCCTGAGAGCACTCGACCTTTTATTGAACTTCTTTGGTGTTCATTGAAACGATTTCATAAACACGGGCGAGATTGTCACAGATGCAGATGCGCGTGTCAATAGTTCTAACAACTTTTTTTGCTATTGACGTTGTGGGTTAGTAACTTCGGCAATGGGGCGTTTTCTAAAGTGGGACGAATTGCCTGGGATCGGACGGCCATCGATTAAGTCGATGGGCCTAGACTGCCAGCGAATGACAATGCCCAGGCTGCATGATCATAGGAAGACGCGCGGCGCCGATCAATCCCGCGCGGTCCCGCAGTTGCGCAGGCTTGACCTCCGTCGAGCGATGGCTCTGCTTTTGCTGCTCGCCGGCGCGAAAGACGATTGAGCGTTCCGTCAATTCCTGAAACATGGCAGGGGAGAACTGGTCCCAGGCTCGGGACACGCCGCCGCCGATTACGTACATGGGCAGGTTAAAAGCATTGATCAGATTGGCCAAGGCGATTCCCAGAGCCGTGCCGGCGGCAGCAAAGATACGGCGGGCGCCGTGATCTCCGGCTTGCGCGCAGGTGTGTACGGTCCGCGCACTCAACCCTGGATCTTGTTCCCTGGCTGCGACCAAACAGGGCGATTCGCCTGAGTCCGCGGCCTCAATCGCAGCTCGACGAATTGCTGTTGCGGAAGCATATTGCTCCAGGCAACCATGGTTGCCGCACGGGCATGCCCTGCCTTCCGCAATTACGGTCATGTGACCGAGTTCGCCTGCCATCCCCAGAACTCCATGCCAGGGCCGACCATTGACCACAAAGCCGCCCCCAACGCCGGTGCCCAGTGTAATCATGCAGATGTCTTCGACGTGCTTCCCCGCCCCAAGCCATTTTTCACCCACGGCGGCGCAGTTTGCGTCATTTTCCAGGATTACCGCAGTACCCAGTCGCCTTTCGAGATCGTCGCGCACCGGATATCCACTCCAATCAGGGAGATTTGAAGCCGAATGAATGGTGCCGCTCTGCAAGTCGATAATTCCGGGAATGCCGATTCCCAGCCCCAGAAATTTGTGAGAAGAAGAATACTTGTTGGTCAGAAATTGCACCGCCTCGGTGATCTCATCGACGACTCTCTCGCGGCCGCGTTTGATTTCGGTGAGCGCGTTCACGCCTTCGAGCTGCGTGCCGCTCTCTTCCACTGCGGCGATGCGCAGATTGGTGCCTCCCAGGTCGACCCCAATGGAGAATGCCGCCATGGCCCGCCTCCCGCAAAAACAGAACCGGAAAGCAATTATAACGAATCGTTTCAATAAAACAATTGGAAAAACAGATCCTTTGCGTCACTAAATTTTATTGAACATTAATCAGCATTCAATGCGAGAATAGGGATCGATTCCAGCTCACACGCTATCGCCACCAGGGAAAGCGAGAGAAATGAAAAGGCAGGGCTTGAAGAAAGCAACTGCAACCATCCGGGATGTAGCACGAGAGAGTGGCTTTGCCGCCAGTACGGTTTCCATTGTTCTGAACAATGCGCCACTGGCACGCTACATTCCGCCCGCCACCAAGGCGCGCATTCACAAGGCGGCCAAGAAGCTCGGTTACCACCCGAATATCTTTGCCAAGTCCCTGCGCAGCAAGAGAAATCATACCGTCGGCGTGATTTTGTTCGATATCACGGACCCATATTGCACGCTGATCCTGCGTGGGATCGAAAAATCGCTGTACCAGGAATCATATCTTTCCATTCTCGCCGACGCCCACAACGAACGCGCCCGTTTTGAACGATATCTGGAGATGATGCTGGAGCGCAGGGTGGAAGGGCTGCTGGTACTGGCCAATTGGCTGTACCTGGACATCAATCTTCTGGCCGATCTGGAACGCGGCAAGATTCCTACCGTCATCATCGGACGCGAATTGGAGTCGAATGCGACCAGTTCGGTGACCGTGGACGATGAGGGCGGAGCCTATTCAGCCCTGGCGCACCTCTATTCTCTCGGACACCGCAAGATCGCCTTTGTCCGTGGTCCACGGGCGCTCGCCAGCAGCAAGGCGCGTTGGCGAGGAATACAGCGCTTTGCACGCGATGCCCGGCTTGAACTTGATCCCAAACTGGTGGTGGATTTGCCCGACCAAGTGAACCTGATCGCTGGGGTCGATGATGCTTTCCGGATCACTGAAGAGCTCTTAAAACAAAAGCGCACGTTTAGCGCGCTGATGGCCTATGACGATATGACTGCCTTTGGCGCGCTGCGCGCCCTGGCCAAAGCAGGCATCAAGGTACCGCAGGAATGTTCACTCATCGGCTTCGATGACATCAATCCATCGCAGCTCTTTGTCCCTTCGCTCACGACGGTGCGCCAGCCGATGGAGGCCATGGGCGCGAGCGCAGTCAGCATTCTCATTGAGGGTATCAGCGCCGCGGCCGAGAACCGCAGCGGCTCGGCCATTCATCGCAAGCTCCCCGCTGAGCTGGTGATTCGTGAATCGACGCAAGCGGTGCCCTGATAGGCTACGAACTCCGCTTTACTTTACTAACGTCTTGGCAAAACTCCTGGGATGGTCACAGGCAAAATACCGGTACAAGGAATGCGCCCAAAAAGCGCTTCAGCCAGCGCTTCCATAGCTGGAGGCAGGATGCTGTAGGTGCAAAGATAAGTGGCAGCTTCGGGATACGCCGCGAGATCATAAGGCATGCGTAGCGCGACCGTAATCAGGCGCGTGCCCTGCCTGACGAGCTTCTTCACCAGTTCGGCTTGACCGCGATGGGTGGTGGCATTAATCGTTCCCAGGATTACCACTTCGTATTTGGCCAAGTGCTCACACAACGCTCCTATCTCCGACGATGGCGGATCGAGCGCGAAGGAAAACTCATCGACTCGCGGGTGATATCGCCGAAGGGCATCAGCCAGCACTGGTTTCACGTACGACGAGGTATCGGCCGGAGTCAGATCTTGCGGACGCGGAATTGCAACCGCAATTCTCTCGTTGGGAGCGACGCGCAATGGCAGTTGTCGCGCAGTATCAAACACCAGCGTGACCGATTTACGCGCCACCTCCTGGGCGAGTTGCAGATGCTCCTTGCAGCCGATCACAGCTAAAGGTTCCTGCGGCTGCCGCTTGATCCAGTTCTTCAGCGCGAGGATGCGCCGCGCTGAAGCGTGCATTTCATCGGCTGAGAGCAGCCCCCTCCGCGTCGCTTGTACCAGATTGGTGTAAGCAGGCTCCACCCGGGAAAGATCGTGATTGAAGAGAAGCAGATCAATTCCCGCGGCGGCAGCCGCCATGGTTTCGGCGACGTAGCCGGATCCTTGTTCCATAGCGTGCATATCGAGAGCGTCAGAAACAATTACGCCATTGAACCGCATCTTGTGGCGGAGCAGATCGCGCAGGATTTTCTGGGAAAGCGTGGCCGGCAATTCATTCGATCCGCCATTCAACGCAGGCATAACGATATGCGCCGTCATTACCAGGCGAACTCG
>Ga0209488_10002098_pt1 | contig 16706 bp, 13 predicted proteins | sample Rivendell_Oct201_8_FD_188349 | JGI IMG/M metagenome (GOLD analysis project Ga0209488, IMG submission 188349) | Vadose zone soil microbial communities from the Eel River Critical Zone Observatory, Northern California, USA -... | ecosystem: Environmental > Terrestrial > Soil > Vadose zone >... | reverse complement strand
CAAGTACGCACGGCATGGGACCCGAAGACCAGACGGATCGCGCTTGGCGCTCTCGTCGCGGGTCTTCTCATCATCGGCGCGTACTTCGGCCTCGGCCGGATGCTGGGAGCCTCGCACAATGCGCAACCGCAGGGCTCGCTCGCCGTTCTCCCTTTCTCCAACGTCGGCGGTGACACCGCCAACGCGTATTTCGCTGCGGGCATCGCCGACGAGCTGACGAGCGAGCTGGCGAAGGTGGCAGGTCTCCGGGTTGCGTCACGGACGTCGGCATTTGCGGTGCGCTCGCGCGGCGATCTCGACGTTCGGGAAATTGGCAAGCGTCTCGGGGTTAACGCCGTCCTCGAAGGCACCGTCCGGCGGTCCGCGGGTCGCCTGCGTGTTACGGCACAGTTGAGCAACGCGAACGATGGACTCACGCTCTGGAGCGACACTTACGAGCGCGAGGACAAGGACATCTTCACCGTGCAGGACGATATCACCCGCTCCATCATCGGCGCGTTGCGTCTGCGACTTTCGCTGTCTCCGGGTCTGAAATCGGATTCCAACCTCAAAGGTCCGGGCACCGAAAACCTGGAGGCTTACGATCTCTATCTGCGCGGACGCTATCTGGTCGAACGCCGCGGGAAGGGCGTCGAACAGGCGGTCGATTACTTCGGCCAGGCGATCAGAAAAGATCCTCGTTTTGCAAAGGCGTACGCGGAGCTGAGCGGCGCACTCGAGTTGCTTCCGTATTTCTCGCCCACGCCGGCCTTCTCGGTTGAAGCAAGGGCGATTGCGGCCGCCGACAGCGCCCTCTCCCTGGATCCTAATCTGGCCGAGCCGCACGCCGCTCTCGGATTGGCTCACATGCACGCTTTCCGGTGGAGCGAATCGGAGGACGAGTTCAGGCGCGCGATCGCCATCGATTCGACTTCGCCGACGGCTCGCACCCAGTACGCACGGTATCTGATGATGTTCAACCGGGTGCCGGAAGCAGTCAAGCAATTTCAGATCGCGCGACGCCTTGACCCGCTTGCCGGCACGGCTTCAGTGTGGCTGTCGTACACGCTCTTTCTGGCCGGACAGCGTGACGCCGCGCTGTCAGAGAGCAAGCGCGCGTTGGAGCTCGATCCCGACCTTCCGACCGCACGAATTTTTCTCGCGATCGATCGGGCGCTGATGGGAAACCGGGATGAGGCTCGCACAATCCTCGGGGGCGCACTTCCAAATACGCCTTGGAATGGCATGAGCGCGTACGTCTTCGGGAAAATCGGCGATACCGCGGAGGTCGGGAGGATTATGGCCAAGCTCGACTCGCTTCCCCGGAACACGTGGATGATCAACACCGCACGTGCATGGGCCTATCTCGGCATTGGGAAACCCGACCTCGCGCTTGCTTCGCTCGAAGCAGCGGCGAAGGCGCGAGAAACAGTCCCTTCATGGATGGCGCTTTCCACCCTCGATCTCGACCCGGTCCGTGGGACTCCCAGATTTGCCGAGTTAGTAAGGGCGTTCAAGCTCGATAAGACGAATCTGACATCCGAGAAGGGTGTCCGCGTCGCGCCCTGATCGCCGCGCCAGTCATGTCTCCGTGCGGCGGCCGGCCGGAGCGATAAACTCCGCCCGATACTCAACCACTTGCCGGTCGTCCTACAAGGGTCGGACTGAGTACCAATCCTCACTGCCTCAAACGCGTTAATGATCAGTTCCTCCGCCCCAAGCGAAACACTGCTCGTTCTCGACTCTGCGCTCAACGTGCGCGCGGCCAACAAAGCCTTCTACGCCATGTTTCGCCTGGCGCCGGCCGAGTGCGTCGGGCGCAAGGTGTACGAGCTCGGCGGGAGAGCCTGGGACGAGAAGCTGCGCCCGATGCTGGAGGCAGTCCTTAATGGAGAACCCCAGTCAGACCACTTTGAGCTGGTCCATGACGACAAAGAGGGCGGCCGAGGAGTGCTGTGGCTGAGCGCACGGCTGGTGCCGTCGGCGGACCCCAATGACCACACGATTCTGCTCGCGATCGAAGACCTCACAGCCGGACGTCCGGTCGAAGAGACTCTGGTCATCAGGAGTCAGGAGCTTCACACCTTTGCTGACCTTGCAAGCCGCGGCGCTCACGAGCTGAATAATCTGCTGACCGTCATTCGCATGAATGCGGACATCATCGAGGCGGCGCTGACCGCCGCCAAGCTTTCCGCCCAGGAAACGGCAGAGATTCGAGCAGCTGCCGAACGCGCGGAAACGATCACCAAGAATCTGTTGTTATCGAGCCGGCGGGTGCTCCCTCAGTCAACTGGTCTCGATCGTGGTTTCAGCGCTGTACCGCTTCCAGGCTCTCCACTTAAGGAGTCGGATGCAGACATCGCCCAGCGCGAAGCTGTCGAAGCGGATTCCGCGCAGGTGAGACGTCCGCGACACGGGGTCGTGACTGGTCGGGAAACAATTCTCCTCGTCGATGACGAGAAGTCGATTCGCAAGCTCGGAAAGCGCGTGCTCAGCGAAGCCGGCTACCGCGTGCTCGAGGCGTCCGATGGCGCCATGGCTCTGCGGATCGCCGCGGAGCAGGTGGGCGAGATAGATCTCGTGCTGACGGACGTAGAGATGCCGACGCTCGGTGGGCGCGGTATGGTCGACGAGCTGCACGAGCTCAGTCCAGGTGTTCGCGTGCTGTTCATGTCGGGATACACTGACAACGAGATACTCCGTCGCGGAATCAATAAATCGGAGACGGACTTTCTGCAGAAGCCGTTTACCGCCGAGTCGCTTCGATCGGCGGTGCAAGCCGCGCTAAACAAACCCTCGACCACTTCCGCGTAGCAGATGCGCTCCCCGAGAACGCCCTCCGGTGGGTTGCCAGGCCGGATTCTCATTATCGATGACCACGCGCAGAATATTGCACTGCTCGAGCGAATCCTTGCGAAAGCCGGCTATCGCCAGGTCGCATCGACGACGAATTCGGACGAGGCGCTGGCCCTTCACAAGCAATTCAAGTCCGACCTGGTTCTGCTCGATTTTCACATGACCGGAAAGGACGGGTTCGAGGTTCTCGAGGAAATCGTTTCCAACAGCGCTGGACACCCGGTTTCCGTGATCATGATCACCGGTGACGACACCGCGGACGTCAAGCGCCGCGCTCTGGCGCTCGGCGCAAAGGATTTCCTGGGGAAGCCGTTCGACGCGGGCGAAGTTTTGCTCCGGATCAGAAATCTCCTCGAGACGCACTTCCTGTATCAGACTCTTCGCGGGCAGAACGCGGAGTTGGAGCGCAAGGTTACCGAGCGCACAAAGGAGCTCGAGCAATCGCAGCTCGAGGTTCTGGAGCGACTCGCGGCCGCCGTCGAATTTCGCGACGACGACACCGGCAATCACACCAAACGGGTTGCGCAAATCTCCGCGATGCTGGGCCGGGCGATTGGCCTCGAGGAGGCCACAGTGGAGCTGATTAGTCGCGCGGCTCCTTTGCACGACATCGGGAAAGTAGGAATTCCGGACAACATTCTGCTCAAGGCCGGTCCGCTAACAGCCGATGAGTTCGAGATCATGAAGACTCACACTGTGATCGGGTCGAGGATGCTGTCGAAAGGGAGATCGGAGCTTGTGCGTTTCTCACAGCGCGTCGCGCGCAGCCATCATGAATGGTGGGACGGCTCGGGCTATCCCGATCGGGTCTCCGGCCAAGCCATTGCACTCGAGGCGCGCGTCGTGGCCGCGGCAGATTTCCTCGACGCGCTTACGCACGACCGGCCGTACCGTCCAGCCTGGGCGATCGAGGATACCCTCGCCGAGATACAGCGCCGATCTGGAAGCCATTTCGATCCGACAATCGCGAAAGCCCTTCTGGGAATCGATTGGCGGTCGAGCAAGCTGCTGAGTCGCGTAGCGTAACACCGCCCGCGGCGGGCTTTTTGCCTTTTGGCGTCCCCCGAAGACATCCAACTTCACGGGGGAAACGATGCTATGGACACCGGGCGGACGTAGCCAAAATCTCGAGGATCGCCGTTCCACCGGTGGTGGAATGGGAACCCAGCTCCGGCACGCGCTTTCATCCAGCGAGACTGGTGTTGTTCCGGAACTCGACGGATTCCGGCTGCGGCCCCGCTCAATAGGTGATGGGGCCGTTCTACTGCCCGGTCGATGAACGGGTCTATTTGGATCTCGGATTCTTTGACGAGCTGAAGCAGCGCCTGGGGGCCGGCGGCGATTTCGCACAGGCATATGTGCTCGCGCACGAGCTTGGACACCACGTCCAGCACCTACTCGGAACCGACGCGAGAGTGCGCCAGCTGCAGGAATCGAATCCTTCCGAGGCGAACCAGCTCTCCGTCCGGCTCGAGCTCCAGGCGGACTGCTACGCCGGCGTCTGGGCGCACTCCACCGATCAACGGCGACTGTTAGCCAGTGGGGACGTCGATGAGGCATTGAACGCAGCCGCGGCGGTTGGAGACGACCGCATTCAGTCCCGCACGACGGGCCGCATCAACGTGGATTCCTTTACGCATGGGTCGGCGGCCCAGAGGTCTGAATCGTTCAAGCGCGGGTTCGAGTCGGGCGACCCGAGGAGCTGCAACAGCCTCACCTAATAGGCGAGCAGAACGCCGAACTCGCGCCTCTTTGCTTCCTATCAGGAAGTTTACAGGTAGCGTGTGCTCAGAACGTCTCGATGGTGAAGCTCGTGACCGGCGATGATGTAGGCCAACGCGCGCACCGACACTTCGGCGTTATTCGCAGTCCCTCTTCTCGTCCACGCCTGCTCGTCGAGATGCCTCAACAGGAAGATCGTGGCCTGACGCACGGCTTCGAGCTCCGCCGCGAGGTCCGCGAGCGGGTACGCGTCGAACGTGGCGCCGCGCACGTAGTCGTCCTGCTCGAAGCCGGGCTGGGGCGTGGGGTCGTTCCGCGCAAATCTGAGGGCGCGCCCCGAAAAAATTCTTTCACTGTCGATCATGTGTCCGACCAGCTCGTTGACGCTCCACTTCTCCGGTGCGTACCGGTAGGTCGCGACCGATGCCGGAAGCGCGTGAAGTAAAGTCTGCGTCTCGGTCATCTGGGTCGCGAGTGTCGAGATCACGTCGCCTTCCGGCACCAGCGCGATGTACCGCTCGTAGTAGGGAAGGAATTCCGACGTGGTCGGTCTCGTCGCGCCGGGTGACGCTGCGATTGTCGTAGTCACTCTTGCCTCCTCGGGACGATCACGTCCCCGCCACCCAAATAAAGCGCCCGTGCGAGCGCTACGCCACTGAATAATTGCCCGGGACGTACCGGTTCGGTATCATCCGGTCTCCCGTCACCCAGCGCGAGGAATGGCAGAGCGACACGACCCTTACATATCGCTGCGTAACCCCAATTTTCTCTGGTACGTTTCCAGCCTGGTGGTATTGACGCTGGGCACCCAGATCCAGGCGACTGTAGTCGCGTGGCAGGTGTACGCTCTTACAAAGGATCCGCTCTCGCTTGGTCTGGTAGGGCTCGCTGAAGCACTGCCCTTCATCACTGCCGCTCTCTATGCCGGCCACATCGCCGACCGCCACGACCGGAAGCTACTCTCGCTGATCGCCATCGCGGTTCAGCTTGGCTGCGGAATCGCGCTGCTACTTCTGACTGTCTACGCGCGGCCGCTGTTGGCTAGAACCATACTTCCGATGTACGCGGTCGTCTTTGTCAGTGGGATTGCCAGAAGCTTTCTTCAGCCCGCTCGCACGGCGCTCGGAGCTGAGATTGTTCCACGAGAGACTTACACCAACGCGATCACGTGGCGATCATCCCTCTGGCAATTCGCAGCCGTCGTAGGTCCCGCGGCCGGTGGAATGATCTATGGATTCTCAGGAGCGCGGCTGGCGTACATCGTTGAATCGGTGTTCTGCGCGGTTGCACTCGTGCTGTTCGCTCGGATTGCGTACACCCGAGTGCCCGCGGGCGTTTCAGAGCTGACGATCGGCGAGAATCTCACCGTCGGCATTCGCTTCCTTCTCAAACAACCAGAACTTCTCGGCGCGCAGCTGCTGGATCTCTTTTCAGTGTTGTTCGGCGGAGCGCCGGCGCTCCTCCCCATCTTCGCGTCGGAGATTCTCAACACTGGGCCGGAAGGATTGGGGGTAATGCGCGCGGCGCCCGCCGCCGGGGCCGTGCTGATTTCGCTCCTTCTGGTTCATCGCCGGTTGCGTAAGGCAGGGAAGACGTTGTTCATCTGCGTCGCAGCTTTCGGCCTGTGTTGGATCCTGTTCGCGTTGTCGCGCTGGTTCTGGGTCTCGCTGCTGCTTTTGTTCGTCAGTGGAATGGTTGACAACGTGAGCGTTGTGATCCGGTCGACTCTGCTCACCGTTCGGACGCCGCCGCAGATGCTCGGGCGCGTGTCGGCTGTGAACCAGATCTTCATCGGCTCGTCGAATGAGATCGGATCGTTCGAATCTGGTGTCGCGGCGAAACTCCTTGGAACGGTTCGCTCGGTAATCCTCGGTGGACTGATCACGCTCGGCGTAGTCGGAGTGACGGCGTGGAAGATCCCGCCGTTGCGCAATCTCGACGAGTTGGATTGACCGCTGCGCTCGCTCGCGGCGACTCTCGGTGCGCCAGACAGGCTGCTAACGAAACTCCTTCTGTTCCGAAAACGTATGCGATGCGAAATTAGACGCTGAGGGCCCCGCGTATCTCGCCGGACCTCCGGAAGCGCTTTTCACCGGGGATTGTATTGGATGCTGCACACCTCAAGAGAGCAGGAATCTCCGATACTCGCTCCGTCCTCCGCGGTTCCCGGTTGGACCGCGGAGTACGCCGTTCCCCTCGGCGGTCCCGGCCACCTCCTTCTCGCGACATTCGAGCAGGCGGCAATCGGGATCGCGCACCTTACCCTCGATGAAGACTGGATCTCCGTAAACCAGCGCTTCTGCGAGATAACAGGGTATTCACGCGAAGAGATCCTCCAGCTCAGAGTCCAGGACCTTTCGCATCCGGAAGAAGTTCCGGCGAGCCTGGACTTCATCAGACGAATCCGCGCTGGCGAGCTCCCCGAATACAAGATGGAAAAGCGGTACGTGCGGAAGAATGGCGCTGTCATCTGGGTGAATCTCACGGTCTCCATCGTACGTTCGGCGGCCGGCGATCCGTTGTATCTGGTCGGGTTCATCGAGGACATCACGCAGCGACGCGACGCGCAAAGCGAGGCGAGCAAATCATTGTCTCTGCTGCGAGCGACGCTCGAATCCACCGCCGATGGAATACTGGTTGTCGATTTGAACGGCAAGATACTGAGCTTCAATCAGAAGATGGCGGACATGTGGGAGATATCCCCCGAAGTCTTCGCGTCGGGGGATGACCAGGGCGCAATCAATGCCGCGGTCGACAAGCTCGTCTACCCGGAAGACTTCATGGCCAAGGTGATGGAGCTGTATCGCGATCCCGAACAAGCCAGCTACGACGTTCTCGAGCTCAAGGATGGCCGAACCTTCGAGCGCTATTCGCAGCCTCAGCGAATCGAAGACGTGCCCGTTGGCCGCGTGTGGAGCTTTCGCGATGTCACCTCCCGCTTGCGCGCGGACGAGCAGGAGCGCGCGCTGACTCAGGAGCAGGCCGCGCGGGCCGAAGCCGAGAATTCGCAAAAGCGCGCGTCGCTGCTCGCCGAAGCGAGCCACGTTCTAAGCGCGTCATTCGACTATCAGACGACGCTCGCCGCCCTCGTACGTCTCGCGGTTCCGGCGTTGGCGGACTACTGCGCGCTGGACATCGTCGAAGCCGAAGACACCTTCACGCGGATTGGCGAGGCGCACGTAGATCCGGCCAAGTCGAAGCTGATTAGAGAGGTTGCGACCTTTCCCCAGAGCGCTCTGACGGCCCGGCATCCTCTGATGCGGGTGATGGCAACGGGCGCTCCGGTGCTCGAAGCGGAAATAACGCCTGCCTTCATTCAGGCAGCATTCGCCGAGGAGGGCCAACGCCGTGTCGTTGAAGCACTCGAGCCAAGGTCGCTTATCTGCGTGCCATTGGTTGCGTCGGGCAAGCCACTCGGCGCTTTGACTCTCGTCACGTCCGGATCCGGCCGCCGCTACGAGATTGCCGATCTGTCGTTAGCCGCTGACCTGGCGCGGCGCGCGGCAATTGTCGTCGAGCACGCGCGTCTGTTCCACGAAGCGCAGCAGGCGACCAGAGCGCGCGATGATGTGTTGGCGGTCGTAGCCCACGATCTGAGAAATCCGCTCAACACAGTGACAATGGCGGTTGGCCTCATGCTCGAGAACACTCCGCTGGAGCGCGTACAGGAGAGGCGGCAGGTGGAGATCGTGCGCCGCGCCGCGGACCGCATGAACCGAATGATTCAGGACCTGCTCGACGTGAGGCGAATGGAATCGGGGCGGCTGACGACCGATCTCATACCCGAGTCGCCCGCGGTTCTCATTAATGACACGATCGACATGCTGCGGCCTCTCGCCGCCGGCAGCACTATCCGGCTTGACATGGCGATTGAACCGGGTCTTCCGCTCGTGCTCGCGGACGCCGCGAGAGTTCAGCAGGTGCTTTCGAATCTCGTCGGGAACGCGGTCAAGTTTACTCCCCGAGAGGGGCGTATCACGGTGTGCGCGGAGAGCACGGAAGGTGAAGTGCGCTTCTCCGTCATTGATACTGGTCCCGGAATTCCGGCGGAACAGCTGCCGCACATCTTCGGGCGCTTCTGGCAGGCAAAGACCTCAGACCGTCGTGGGATAGGCCTCGGGCTCGCGATCGCGAAGGGAATCGTCGAGGCGCACAACGGCCGGATCTGGGTTGAGAGTCACGTCGGACTTGGCAGCACGTTCTATTTCACACTGCCTGCGATCGCGGCCGCGCCCTAATAGGCGCGCTTCAGACCCCATTTTTCTCCTCGACCCTCCGGCGTGTAGTCGAAGAGGTTAGGGGTGTCCCAGAGCGGGTGCCGATCCCAATAGGGCTCGATCTGGGTCGGCGGGTCGCTATATGAGCGGTCCAGCGCCGGTAGCCCCAAATCGTGGTTGCCACGCCGCGCCCGTCTCGTCCATATCGCGACGCCCCGCCTCAGCTCTCGCGGCTCGAGGCGTGACCACAGCGCGCGCGAGTTCGAGGAGGAAAAGCTGGGCCAGTCCGTCACAGATGAATACATGGGGTCTGCGCAGGCAGCCGGCCTCAGGTACGTCTCCGATGCCTTGCCGGGAATAAGACGGCACCGCCACGGCCGTGGCTTCACGTACATCGGCCCGGATGGTGAGGTGATTCGCGCGCGCGAGTCTCTCAACCGATTTCGATCGCTCGTAATTCCGCCCGCGTGGACCGACGTCTGGATTTGTGCCCATGAAGACGGCCACCTGCAGGTGACGGCACGCGACGCGCGCGGCCGCAAGCAGTATCGCTACCACCCTCATTTTCGCCAGCACCGGGACGGAACAAAGTTCGAGCGGATGTTCGAGCTCAGCGACGTCCTGTGGAAGATCCGCGAGCGCGTAGAGTCGGATATCGCGAAGGAAGGTCTCGATCGCGACAAGATCATGGCGACAGTGGTGTGGCTACTCGAAACTACGCTCATCCGAATCGGATCGGCCGAATACACGAAAGCCAACAAATCCTTTGGCCTTACGACGCTGCGGAGACGTCACGTCGCTGTGGTCGGGTCTGAGATGCGCTTCGAGTTTCGCGGAAAGAGTGGCATCCAGCACGCCGTCTCGGTCACCGACAAACGCATCGCCCGAATCATACAACGCTGTCAGGCGCTTCGAGGTGAAGAGCTGTTCAAGTACCTCGATGACGAGGGAAAGCGCCAGGAAGTCGACGCGGAAGATGTGAACAAATACATGCAGGAAGTCACCGGGCGGGAAATCACGGCCAAGGATTTCCGTACCTGGGCCGGGACGATGCTAGTGGCGGAACAGCTGCGCGCGATGGGGCCGGCGAAGACGAAGCGCGAGGCGGAGAAGAACGTCGTTGCCGCTGTCGATACGACTGCGAAGAGACTGGGTAATACGCGGAGTGTGTGCCGCAAATACTATATCCACCCGGTCCTCATCGAGGCGTATCTGGAGGGCGAAGTTCTGCCACCGCTCCCGGAGCGCACGTGGAACAAGCGAAAATCGAAGGGCCCGACGTTGCGTCAGCACGAGATGGATGTTCTGGCCTTCATCAAGGCGAGGCTGAAGCCGAAGTCCCGGCGCAACGTTGACAAGCGCGCGGCCAAACCGGCGGAGAAATCAGTGCCCGGCCCCGCAGAGGGCGCCGCTGAGGAGGCTCCGAAGACGCCCGAGCTGGAGCCCGCGAGCTCCTAGTCCAGGTAGGGGTAGTCCGGGTCGGAGAGACGCTCCGCACGCGCGGATGCCTCCGGCCCCGCGATCTCCCTCGCAAGATCGAGCAGCATCGGGCTCAGGTGTCCACCATAACGAAGCAGACTCGCCGCGCGAGCCCTGCGCGCGAGCAGGAACGCCAGGAATGGCTGGTCGGCTTTGAGCGCGTTACACTCGGGACAGGCCAGCACGAGGTTGTCACGCCGGTCGTACGCGGTCTTGCCCTTCCTCGGCGTCACGTGATCCATGGTGATCGCCTTCGAGCTGACGCGACGCTCGCAATACGCGCACACAGGTCCGTGCCGATCGAGGAGCCACTGACGCGTTTCCATATACGCGTTGCGACTCGTCGGCAGAGATGTGTGCTGTTGCGCCGGGCGGCGCACGCCGCGCTTACGCGGCTTGCGTGACCTTCTTCTTGGTGGCGGCAAATCGGACGGGTTGGTCTTGGACGATCAATTACAACTGGAACGATAGCAATTGCTCCGCCTTCCGGGCTAGGCCTCGCCTCTTACGCGCCACGGCGCTAGATGCCCACTCGGCGGATCGTTAGCTTACCGCTCCAATGACGATGCGAGACAAGCTCGAGCTCCTGGAGCGCCGCCGCGCCGAGTCCGAGCTGGGCGGCGGCGAGGCGCGGCTCAAGACCCAGCATGAGAAAGGCAAGCTCTCCGCCCGCGAGCGGCTCGAGCTCCTACTCGACGAAGGATCGTTCGTCGAGCTCGATCGCTTTGTGGTCCACAGGTCGACTGATTTCGGGCTCGAATCGCAGAAGTTCTACGGCGACGGGGTGATCACGGGTCACGGGAAGATCGACGGCCGGCTCGTCTACGTTTTCTCTCAGGACTTCACCGTATTCGGCGGATCGCTTTCAGAGTCGTTCGCCGAGAAGATCGTGAAAATCATGGACCTGGCGATGCGGAATGGCGCGCCGGTGATCGGGCTCAACGACTCAGGGGGCGCTCGAATCCAGGAAGGCGTAGTCTCGCTCGGTGGCTACGCCGAGATATTTCTTCGCAACACACTCGCCTCGGGCGTGATCCCGCAGATCTCCGCCATCCTTGGGCCGTGTGCTGGCGGCGCGGTCTATTCGCCGGCCATCACGGATTTCACGTACATGGTGCGCGGCACTTCATACATGTTCGTCACCGGTCCAAACGTCGTGAAGACCGTGACGCACGAAGATGTCACCATGGAGGAGCTCGGCGGCGCCGACACGCACGCGGGGAAATCGGGTGTCGCGCACTTTGCGTCCGATTCGGAGCCGGAATGTCTTCAGCACATTCGCGACCTGTTCCGCTTCATTCCGTCCAACAACCTCGGCGATCCGCCGCGCGGACCGGGCACAGACCCACGCGACCGGCGTGAGGAGTCACTCCTCGACGTCGTTCCCGACAACGCCAATAAGCCGTACGACATGCACGAAGTGATCACGCGCATCGTCGATGACGCTGAGTTCTACGAAGTGCAGCGCGAGTATGCGGGGAACATCATCTGTGGGTTCGCCCACATCGGCGGCTTCAGTGTGGGAGTCGTGGCCAATCAGCCGGCCGTCCTCGCGGGGGTGCTCGATATCAGCGCTTCACTCAAGGCCGCGCGCTTCATCAGGTTCTGTGATGCGTTCAACATTCCGCTCGTGACGTTCGAGGACGTTCCCGGCTTCCTGCCTGGCATCGCCCAAGAGCACGGTGGCATCATCAAACATGGGGCAAAGCTCCTCTATGCCTATTGCGAAGCGACTGTGCCTAAGCTCACCGTGATCACCCGCAAGGCGTACGGAGGCGCGTACGACGTCATGAGCTCGAAGCACATCCGAGGTGACTTCAACGTTGCGTGGCCGACTGCGGAGATCGCCGTGATGGGCCCGAAGGGCGCCGTGGAGATTCTGTTCAGAAAGGAGATCTCCGAGAGCGCGGACGAAAATGCCGCGACGGAAGCGAAGATCGAGGAGTACCGCGAGAAGTTCGCGCACCCCTACATCGCCGCCGGTCGAGGCTACCTCGACGACATCATCGATCCCCGCGATACCAGACCCGCCCTCATCGACGCGCTGGAATCGCTGCAAACCAAGCGCGACAAGAATCCACCGAAGAAGCACGGCAACATTCCGCTCTGATGGAGCGAGAGCGAAGGCTCTGACGCCGGCCGAGTCCTGATGTTCAAGAAAGTTCTGATCGCGAATCGTGGCGAGATCGCACTGCGCGTCATTCGCGCGTGCCAGGAGCTCGGCATAAAGACCGTCGCGGTCTATAGCGAAGCCGATGTCCGCGCGCCGCACGTCCGCGAAGCTGACGAAGCGGTGCCGATCGGACCGCCTCCATCGAGTCAGAGCTACCTGCTCGGCGACAAGATCATCGAGGCCGCGAAGCTCACGAAAGCAGAAGCAATCCATCCAGGGTATGGATTCCTGTCCGAGCGTGAATGGTTCGCGCGCGCGGTGGGCGATGCGGGGATCGTCTGGATCGGTCCACCGGCCGAGGCAATCGCCGCTATGGGGAGCAAGACCGCGGCGCGAACCCTCGCGGTCGCGAATGGAGTGCCGGTCGTTCCAGGAACCACCGAGCCACTCGAGAACGCGAAGGAAGCCGAGAAGATCGCGAAGAAGTTCGGCTATCCGGTTCTGCTCAAGGCGGCCGCGGGTGGTGGAGGCAAGGGGATGCGCGTCGTCTCGGAGCCGAAGGAGTTATCAGCTGCGCTCGACGCGGCGCGCAGGGAGGCGAAGGCCGCGTTCGGTGACGATGCGGTGTATCTGGAGAAATTTGTCACGCGTCCGCGTCACGTCGAGATCCAGATTCTCGCCGACTCACATGGCAACGTGCTCTCCCTCGGGGAGCGCGAATGCTCGATACAGCGGCGGCACCAGAAGATGATCGAGGAATCTCCGAGCGTTGCTGTGACACCAGAGATTCGAAAAAAGATGGGCGAGACCGCGGTGCGCGCGGCGCGAGCCGCAGGCTACGTGAACGCCGGCACCTGCGAGTTTCTTCTCGCCGACAGCGGAGAGTTCTACTTCCTCGAGATGAACACTCGGCTCCAGGTCGAGCATCCCGTTACGGAGCTCGTAACCGGGATCGACATCGTGCAGTGGCAACTTCGCATCGCCGCTGGTGAGAGACTCCCGTTCAAGCAGGAGGATATTGTCCCGCACGGCTGGGCAATCGAGTGTCGCATCACGAGTGAGGATGCTTCGAACAACTTTCTTCCCTCCACTGGGCGCATCCATCATTTGCACTTGCCGAGTGGTCCGGGAGTGCGTTGGGATGGGGGTGTGGAGTCTGGAAGTGAGGTTGGTCTCTATTATGATCCGATGCTTGCCAAGCTCATCGTATGGGGCGCTGACAGAGCGCAAGCGATAACGCGCATGCGGCGCGCTCTTGTCGATCTGATCATCCTCGGCGTGGAAACGTCGCGCGACTTTCACATTCGTATGATGGACGACGACGAGTTTCAGCGCGGGGCGATAGACATCCAGTGGCTGGAGCGGAGGCTCGCTTCGATCCTCGAGCGTCCGCCGAGCGCGGAGTCCGTTCGAGTCGCCGCGATCGCTGCTGCAATGCTCGCGGAACGGGACAAGGCAGCGCGCGCGACATCGACCGACTCGGGAGGCGCTGCGTTTCCGGCGGGGCGAAGGGATGCGGCGCTGGACTCGTGGAAGCAGGCGGCGCGCGGCGAGGCGCTGCGCGACTGATGGCTGTCGTCAGCGTTCCAATAGATTCGATCGCCGCGGGGGGTGATGGCGTCGGCAGGAGCAATGGTCTCGTCGTATTCGTTCCGCGCACGGCTCCCGGCGATGTCGTGACGGCGCAGATTTCGGGCAAGGGCCATTTCGCGCGTGGCGCGCTGAGAAGCATTGTCTCGTCGTCTGCGGTGCGCATCGAACCGCCCTGTCCGCACTATACGAGAGATAATTGTGGCGGCTGCCAGCTGCAGCACATGACGTATGACTCGCAGCTAGCGGCCAAGCAGACCATCATTCGCGATTCCATTCAGCGCATTGGAAAGCGCGTCGTCGACGTGCCGGCGATTGAACCGAGTCCGAAGGACTGGCGCTATCGCACGAAGCTCACGCTCGCGATGGAGCGACGCGGCGCGCGGTGGATCGCGGGACTTCACCCGTACGACGATCCGACGCACATCTTCCCGCTCTCTGATTGCCCCATCACCGACCGGCGTGTGGTAGCCGCTTGGCGCGAAGTGATGGAAGCCGACGCGTATTTTCCGGACGCGAAAGAGCTGCGCGGCAGCGTGCGCATTACGAGCGGTGGTCCGACTTTCGTGATGATGGGCGGCGCTAGCTGGGCGGCGCGCGACCAGTTTGCCGCAAAGGTCCCTTCGATTTCGGCCGTGTGGTGGGATCCGGCGGACGACAAGCCGAGACGCCTGCTGTTCGACAAACGTCAGGACCGGGATCCGAGCGCGTCGTTCGCGCAGGTGAATGCCGAGGTCGCAGAGATCCTTCGGACGTACGTGCTGGATCGCGCGCTAGCCTACGAGCCGAAAACCGTGATCGATGCGTACGCCGGTGCGGGGCATACGGCAATTGCGTTGAGTGATCGGGGGATAAGAGTGACTGCGATCGAACTCGACCCCGATGCTTCGTCGTGGTCCGCGGCGAGACTCGCAGCGCCCTCTCGCGCGATTCGAGCGAAGGTCGAAGACGCGTTACCGGGATTGCTGCCGGCCGACCTGGTCATACTGAACCCGCCGCGCGCCGGAGTTGATGCGTACGTCACGGCGACTCTCGAGGCAGAAGCGGGTCACGTGCGCGGCCTGATCTACGTGAGCTGCAATCCAGCGACACTGGCTCGCGACTTGTCGCGCCTGCCGAGCTATCGGATCGAATCGGTCCGCGCGTTCGACATGTTTCCTCAGACGGCGCACGTCGAGACTGTGTGCGATCTGCGCCCAGCTGGCGAGTCCGCATGAAGTACGTGGTGCAGCTCAACGACCAGCGCCACACAGTTTCCATTGAGCCGGAAGGCCTTCGATACGAAAGCGAGCCGATGGCGAGAGGCGAGCTCTCCGACATCGAAGGGAGTCCGGTCCGAATGGTGAAGCTCGGCACGCACGTCTATCGCGTGGTGGCCGAGAAGCGGCAGGGCCGAGGGAGATACACGCTCTGGGTGGACGGGTATCGGTTCGAGGTCGAAGCACTCGACGAGCGAACGCGAGCCATCCGCGACCTCTCGGCGGCAAATGCGGCTCCGACCGGGCCGGCTCCGATCATCGCGCCGATGCCCGGCCTGATCGTGCGCGTCAACGTGAGCGTTGGTGATCGGGTTGAAGCGGGTCAGGGGATCGTCGTGATGGAGGCGATGAAGATGGAGAACGAGCTTCGTGCCACGGCTGCCGGGACGGTGTGGAGCATCAACGTGACAAGCGGCACGGCCGTCGAGAAAGGCGCGCTTCTCGTAGAGCTCGATTAGTGAGCGAGGTCGTGAGTGCACTGCGGCTCAGCCTTAGATGCCGTCGCCGGGCAGCATGCTCACTGACCAGTCTTTCGCGCTGCGACCTGCGGCAGTGCTTTGTAATGCTGGTGTAAGGAAGCACACATATGCTCACTGGATGCAGGCGAATGGTTAGACGCCGCATCATTATCGCTCACCTTGAAGAGGGGAGGCACCAGTGGCAGTGACCCGGAAATTGATGCTAAGCGCGGTGGTTGGCTTGGTTACGCTGCTCTCGGCGGCGTCGCTCAACGCCCAGGCTGCGGCGACGATCTGCAAGGATGGAACGACGTCAGCGTCCTCGGGGCGCGGTGCTTGTTCCGGACACGGCGGCGTAGACAAGAAAGCCGTCTCCCATCAGAAGAAGACTGTAAAAGCCGAGACGAAAGCAGCGAAGAGTGTAGCAAGCCGGACTGCGGGAGCGCAGGTGACGACGATCTGCGCGGATGGGACGACTTCCAACTCCACAGGCCGCGGCACCTGCTCCGGGCACGGAGGAGCCAAGGGCGCCGAAGCGACATCGAAAGCCACCGGTGCTCCGATTCACGCTCCTGCCACTGCGGCCGCTCCTCGCGCGTCCGTTCCGACCCCGAGAGCTTCCGCCAGAGCGACAACGCGTGCGAACACGAATTCTGCCGTCGCTCGCGCCGGGTCTGCTGAAGACAACAATCCGGCCGGAGCCATCGCCAAGTGCAAAGATGGACTCTACTCTCACGCCGCACACAAGCAGGGCGCGTGCGGTCACCACGGGGGAGTGGCGATCTGGCTATAGAGCTCGATTGGCTGAGATGAATGCGTCTCGCATTCCCTAGGCTCCTCGTATCAGTAATTGGCAGAATTGTCTGTGAAAAAAAGAAGGGCCGGTCTCCCCGGCCCTTTCTCTTTTTCCGAGGCATGCGCGGTTGACACGACAATGGGTCGCCGATAGCTTAAAAGGCTGTCGCAAAACCACTTAGTCGCAATCAACCGCTTGGAACCCTACTCGAACGACACGGGGGCCGGCACTTACTTA
>Ga0209488_10002097_pt1 | contig 16711 bp, 14 predicted proteins | sample Rivendell_Oct201_8_FD_188349 | JGI IMG/M metagenome (GOLD analysis project Ga0209488, IMG submission 188349) | Vadose zone soil microbial communities from the Eel River Critical Zone Observatory, Northern California, USA -... | ecosystem: Environmental > Terrestrial > Soil > Vadose zone >... | reverse complement strand
CGCCAGCGCCGACCGGCTCGTTCAACAACCGCTGGGGCTTCTAATAGTACGCGACAAAGACGGAAGAGAGACGCCGGATGATCGAGTCTTGCCTCGGTCGTCAGTTGTCGGTCGCCGGTTGTCGGTCGCCCGTTGTCTGTTCTCCGTCGTCCGCTTACACGAAAGCAGCCCTGGCATTTGTTGCCCGAGCCGCACGGGCTTCGATCTTGCACATCTTTGATCGTTGCGACCTGAACAAGCCCGCTTCGAGATAATTCACTCAGAGCAAGCTGTTAACCGCGAGCCCTTTGTCTCGTGCATCGCCATAAGTTCCAGGTCGGCATCGCGTCGGCGATATCTTTGTTGGAACGCGTCCTCCGAGGCTGCGTTGCCTAGTGGCAGCGGTGGGGAGAGACGGTGAGACAAGGAGGACCGACAGGATGTTGGACAGGAACAGTCGAAGACAAAAGCTGCTCATGGCCGCCGCTGCTGCGGCGTTCATGTTGAGTTCAGATTTCGCGCTTGCACAACGCCCAGAGGGCGGAATGCAAGGCGGCGGCGGAACGCAAGGCGGCGCCGGCATGCAGGGTGGTGAGCGAGGCGGCGCACGCGAAGGTGTTGACTCCGGTAGATCCGGCGGAACGCAGCGTGCTCAACCTGGGACGCGTGAACGGAGCGGAGCAGAACAGAGAGGCTCGAATGCCCGGGGCGCCCAGGGTCCGGAGCGACGAGATCTTACACCCGGTGAGCGTGGCTCGAATGCTCGTGAGGCGCAGGGTCCGGAGCGCGGCCGCGGAACGACGGGCCAGGGCACCGACCGCATGCGGGAGCGCTCTGGTACGACGTCGCGCGAGCAGAGAGACCGGGGCCGGTCCGAGGGTTCCACTACGGGTCAGTCGGACCGCCGTGAAGGAACGACTGGTCAGTCGGACCGTCGGTTCGAGGGTTCCACGGATCGAAGGGAACGCTCGACCACGGGAGGTGAGCGCTCGAGGAGCGACACGAACGTCAATGTCGAGATCAATGAGCAACAACGCTCGCGCATTCGCGACGTGGTAGTCTCGCGCCGCGATATCCCGCACGTGTCGAACATCAATGTTGATCTTCGCGTCGGCTCGGTCGTCCCGCGCAGCGTACGCTTCGTCTCGGTTCCGGAAGAGATCGTGCGCATCTATCCGCGGTTCCGCCGGCACCGCATCGTCATCGTTCGCGATGAAATCATAATCGTCGACCCGGTGACGTTCCAGATCGTGGCGGTGCTTCCGGCCTAACCGGGCACGCGCCCAAGCCGCTACGGCGGGCGGGTTGACGGGTCCTCACTCATACGCGGTGAGGCTCGCATGCCCGCCCGCCACTGTGCCGATCGTGATGCCCGCGCGTGTCACGCGGTTAGTGGCGCATGACGAGGCACCTAAGCGAAACGCCCGTGGCAGTGCTTGTATTTCTTGCCCGACCCGCACGGACAGACTTCGTTGCGTCCAACCTTACCCCAGCTTGTAGGATCGCGCGGGTTGCGCTCGGCGCCGCCACCGTTGCCGTTTCCGTTGCCGGCGAAAGCCGGCTGCAGCGGCGCGTTCGCGTAGGCCAACTCATCCTCGCCGGTGCTCGGATCGACCTTGTGCGCCTCCATGTAGGGCAGATCTTCGGGCGGCGGCTGCGACACGATCTCGATGCGCATCAACTGGCCGGTGACGGCCTCGCGCAGGTTCTGGCTCATCGCCTCGAACAGATTGTACGATTCCGCCTTGTACTCGTTGAGCGGATCGCGCTGGCCATAACCGCGCAGCCCGATCACCTGGCGCAGGTGGTCGAGCATCACGAGATGCTCGCGCCAGAGATGGTCGAGCAACTGCAGCAGCACCGTCTTCTCGACCTGGCGCATGAGCTCGGCGCCCCATTGGGCGACCTTGGAGGCCATGTGCTCGTCGGAGCGCCGCTCGATGCGCGCGAGCAGCTCCTCGTCGGCGATTCCTTCCTCTTTCGCCCAGGCATCGACCGGAAGATCGAGGCTGAGGACGCGCTTGAGCTCCTCCTTCAGTCCCGGCGTATCCCACTGCTCGGGATAGGCGTTCTCCGGAACGTGCTTGCCAACGAGATCCTCGATCACCGCGTGGCGCATGTCGGTGACGATCTCGGCCGAGTTCTCCTCGCGCATCCACTCAATGCGCTGGTCGAAGATGACCTTGCGCTGGTCGTTCATCACGTTGTCAAACTTGAGCAGGTTCTTGCGGATGTCGAAGTTGCGCGCCTCGACCTTCTGCTGCGCTTTTTCCAGCGCCTTGTTGACCCAGGAATGAACGATCGCCTCGTCCTCCTTCAATCCGAACCGCTGCAGCATGCTGTCGAGCCGGTCGGAGCCGAAGATGCGCATGAGGTCGTCTTCGAGCGACAGGAAGAACTTGGAATGGCCGGGATCGCCCTGGCGGCCGGAGCGACCGCGCAGCTGGTTGTCGATGCGCCGGCTTTCGTGGCGCTCGGTGCCGAGCACGAAGAGCCCGCCGGCCGCAAGCGCCTTTTCCTTGAGGCGGGCAACCTGCGCACGGATGTCGGCGATGCGCGCATCGCGATCGCCGCCTTCTGGCACGTCCTTGAGCTCCTGCCGCACCCGCATATCGACGTTGCCGCCGAGCTGGATGTCAGTGCCGCGGCCGGCCATGTTGGTGGCAATGGTGATCGCGCCGGGCACGCCGGCCTGTGAGATGATGTAGGCCTCCTGCTCGTGATAGCGCGCGTTCAGGATGGCAAAGACCTTGACCTTGGTGGCACCCTCGTCGCCGGAGTAGAGCGACGCAAACGCGTTCGGATCCGAGAAGTCGTGCTGCTCCCAGCCCTTTTTGCGCAGCATTTCTGCGAGCTGCTCCGATTTCTCAATCGAGGTGGTGCCAACCAGCATCGGCTGGCCGCGCTGCTTGCAGTCCTCGAGCACCGTCAGGATGGCGCGGTATTTCTCGGCCGCCGTGCGATAGACCTCATCGTCGTCGTCGATGCGGATCATCGTCATGTTGGTGGGGACTTCCAGCACTTCGAGATTGTAGATGTCGATGAACTCGTCCGCCTCGGTCATCGCCGTGCCGGTCATGCCGGCGAGCTTCTCGTACATGCGGAAATAGTTCTGGAACGTGATCGAGGCGAGCGTCTGGTTCTCCGGCTGGATCGGCTGATGCTCCTTGGCCTCGAGCGCCTGGTGCAGCCCTTCCGAGTAGCGGCGGCCCGGCATCATGCGGCCGGTGAACTCATCGATGATGACGACCTCGCCGTTGCGAACGATGTAGTCCTTGTCGCGGTGGAACAGCTTGTGGGCGCGCAGCGCCTGGTTGACGTGGTGAACCGTGGAGACGTTCTCGACGTCGTAGAGATGCTCGCCCTTGAGCAGGCCATCGTTGCGCAGCGTCTGCTCCAACTTTTCCATGCCGACTTCGGTCAAGACGACCGTGCGCTGCTTCTCGTCGACCTCGAAGTCGACCTTGTCGAGCCTGGGGATATAGGTGTCGATGGTGTTGTAGAACTCGGAACGATCGTCGAGCGGCCCGGAGATGATCAGTGGCGTACGCGCTTCGTCGACCAGGATCGAGTCGACCTCGTCCACGATGGCGTAGATGTGTCCGCGCTGGACCATGTCCTCCATGCGGTACTTCATGTTGTCGCGCAGGTAGTCGAAGCCGAGCTCGTTGTTGGTGCCGTAGGTGACATCGCAATCGTAGGCCTTCTTGCGTTGCTCGTCGTCGAGGCCGTGCACGATGATGCCGACCGAGAGCCCGAGGAAACCGTAGATCTGGCCCATCCACTCGGCGTCGCGCTTGGCCAGATAGTCGTTGACGGTGACAACGTGGACACCCCGCCCGGACAGCGCGTTGAGATAGACCGGCAGTGTCGCGACCAGCGTCTTGCCCTCGCCGGTCTTCATCTCGGAGATGCGGCCTTCGTGCAGGATCATGCCGCCGATCAGCTGGACATCGAAATGGCGCTGGCCGAGCGTGCGCTTGGCGGCTTCACGGCAGGTCGCGAAAGCGGGTGCCAGGATATCGTCCAGCGTCTTGCCCTCGGCGAGCTGCTTCTTGAAGTCCTCCGAGCGGGCGCGCAAGGCCTCGTCTGACAGGCCCTCAAGTTCCTTCTCCAGCGCGTTGATCTCAGCGACGCGTGGCATATAGTTCTTGATACGGCGCTCGTTGGAAGAGCCGAAAAGCTTGCGGGCGAACGCGCCGATCATCCCTCAGATCCTTTTGCTGGAGGCCTCACGGCCAAACTAGCAGACTTCAACCGCGCTCGCACGCCGGCGGCCAGATTATGCTGATCGTGGTTGTTGTGGCGCGTGCGCACGGTCATTGCAGGGTCGCGGTACGAAATACCGCGTCTTTATTTGGGTTTGGGTCGTGCAATCGGCAGGCTCGTAGCCGGAACGGCCAGCCTTTCCGGACAGATAGGAGGGGGTCACATCCTTGTCAATTAGGCGATCACTCCCACGTTATGGCCAAAGTCGGCCGCTATTACGGCCATTGCAAAGGGGGAACGATTGCGCGACTGTCCGGGCGCCCCGCCGCCGGGCGGTCGGCCCCACACCTAAGGACCGCGTTATGACCATCTCGAATCTGCTCTCCTCGCCGCGCACCAGGCCGGCGCCGGCCCGCCAGCCCCGGACGAGCGTGGCGGCTCTCGCAGCGCTTGCGCTTCTGGTCCTGCCGGCGGTGATCGGATGCACGAAGGAGTCGTCCTCGCAGCCCGCGGCCACAGACTCGACCGACACCGTGATCGCACGCGTGAACGGCGTTGAGATCCGGCAAAGCGACCTTGCTTTCGCGGAAGAGGATTTCTCGAACGAGCTGCGCGGGGCGCCGCCCGACGTCAAGCGCGAGCAGCTGATCGCCTACCTCACCGATGTCATCCTGGTGTCGCAGGCGGCCGAGAAGAAGAACATGGGCGACACCGCCGAGTTCAAACGGCGGCAGGCATTTCTGCGCAACAAGCTCCTGATGGGAGCCCTCCTGCAGCAGCGGTCCAAAGAAGCTGCGACCGAGGAGGAGATGCGCAAGGTCTATGAAGAGGCGATCAAGCAGGCGAACTCCGAGGAGGAAGTGCGGGCACGCCACATTCTGGTCGAGACCGAGGACGAGGCCAAGGCGCTCGTCGACCAGCTCAAGGGCGGCGCCGACTTCGCGACGCTGGCGAAGGAAAAATCCAAGGATCCGGGATCAGCGCAGAACGGCGGCGACCTCGACTTCATGGGCAAGTCCGAGCTGGTGCCGGAGTTCGCGGAGGTCGCATTCAAGATGTTTCCGGGCCAGACCTCCAATCCGGTGAAGACTCAGTTCGGCTGGCACATCATCAAGCTGGAAGAGAAGCGCAATCGCCAGCCGCCGACCTTCGAGCAGCTCAAGGAGCGCATCGAGGCCTTTGTGATGCGCAAGGCGCAGACCGAGATGGTGACGCAGCTGCGCGAGACCGCCAAGGTCGAGCGGCTCGACAAACCGGCGACTCCAGCGACCCCGGCTCCCGCAGCCCCGGGCGGCGCCCCTGCACCGGGCAAGAAGTAGGACCCACGAGTTCCGCGGCGCTTGTCGCGGAGCGCCGCGTCTCTTAAGAAAGTCGTGCATGCCAATGGCCGGGGCCTGCCCGGCCATTGTGCTATGCGCAGCTCCACGTTCTTCGCACACCGATCGCAGCCATGGCCACCACCGTCTCCCCGCTCGCGCCGAAGTCCGTTCCCGACATGCCCGCCATCGATGGCGTGCGGCTCTCGACCGCCGCCGCCGGCATCCGCTATCAGAACCGTACCGACGTGCTGCTGGTGCAGCTCGAGCCCGAAACCGCAGTTGCCGGCGTCTTTACCCAATCGAAGTGCGCCTCAGCGCCAGTCGATTGGTGCCGGCAGAATCTGAAATCCCGCGTCGCCCGCGCGCTGGTGGTCAACTCCGGCAACGCCAACGCGTTCACTGGCAAGACCGGACGTGAGGCCTGCCAATTCACCGCCCGCATCGCCGCCAAGGCGGTGGGCTGCCGGCCAGGCGATGTCTTTCTTGCCTCAACCGGGGTGATCGGCGAGCCGCTCAACGCCAGCGCGTTCGATGGCGTGATGGAAGGCCTCGTTGCGAATGGCAAGAATGAAGGCTGGCTCGAGGCCGCCAAGGCGATCATGACCACCGACACCTTTCCCAAGGTTGCGACCGCGCAAGCGCGCATCGGCAAGACGACCGTCACGATCAACGGCATCGCCAAAGGCGCCGGCATGATCGCGCCCGACATGGCCACCTTGCTGTCCTTCGTCTTCACCGATGCGCCGATCGCAGCGTCGGCGCTGCAGCGCCTGCTCAGCGAGACGGTCGCCGACACCTTCAACGCCGTGACCATCGACGGCGACACCTCGACCTCCGACACGCTACTTGCGTTTGCGACCGGCAAGGCCGCGGCGCGCGGTGCGCCGCGCATCAGCAAGGCTGCCGATCCTCGCCTCAAGGATTTCCGGCGCGCGTTCACAGCGGTGCTCGCCAATCTCGCCGAGCAGGTCGCGCGCGACGGCGAAGGCGCGCGCAAGCTCGTTGAGATCGAGGTCGAGGGCGCGGTTTCGAAAGCCTCGGCGCGCCGGATCGCGATGTCGATCGCGAATTCTCCGCTGGTCAAGACCGCAATCGCCGGCGAGGACGCCAACTGGGGCCGCGTCGTCATGGCGGTTGGCAAGGCAGGCGAGCCCGCCGATCGCGACAAGCTCGCGATCTGGTTCGGCGGCATCAGGGTCGCCCACAAGGGCATGCGCGATCCGGCCTATGACGAGGCCAAGGTCTCGGCGGCCATGAAGGAGCAGACGATCTCGCTCAAGGTCGCGCTCGGCCTCGGCCGTGGCCGCGACCGCGTGCTGACCTGCGATCTCACCAAGGACTACGTGGCGATCAATGGCGACTATCGCAGCTGAGCCACTACCGCGCCGTCAACCCGGGTACCAGATCGTGAGCGTCAAGCTCGTCCTCGTTGCCGCGTGCGCCCTCATCGATGCGGACGGGCGCGTTCTCATCGCCGAGCGTCCGGCTGGACGATCGATGGCTGGCCTGTGGGAATTCCCCGGCGGCAAGGTCGAAGCGGGCGAGACGCCCGAAGCGACGTTGATCCGCGAGCTGAAGGAGGAGCTTGGCATCGTCGTCAAGGAAGCGTGTCTCGCGCCGCTCACCTTTGCGAGCCACGCCTATGACGATTTCCATTTGCTGATGCCGCTTTACGTCTGCCGGCGCTGGGAGGGAACCGTCTCAGCACAGGAGAACCAGCGGCTCGCCTGGGTTCGGCCTAACAAGCTGCGCGACTATCCGATGCCGCCAGCCGATCTGCCGCTGATCCCGCATTTGACGTCATTGCTGTGAGGGAGCGCTGCGGCGCTCACCCACGTCACCCCTTCTTGTGCCCCGCCTTGTCGCCCGCCAAAAGCTCCTGCGTGCCAAGCGCGTCGGCGAGGCGCCGCTGGGCAGAGCCCGGCTTGAGCGGCTGCTGCTGACTTTCGTGTGGCGCCCAGCCCGACAGCCACATGATCTCGAACGTCGCCCGGATGCGGCCATCGAGGTCCGCAAAGCGCCCGCCATAGGTTTCCATCATCCGCGCCAGCACCGCCCGCTTGAGCGGCCGGCGGCTGCGTTCAAAGAGTGCATTGGTGGCGCCCATGCGACGCAGGTCATGCATCAGCGCAAGCGGCGATGCATAACGCACCGTGAAGCGGTCCACGTCAGTAACTGGCAGCGCAAAACCGGCGCGCTGTAGCAGCGAGCCGAGATCGCGCACGTCGGCAAACGGCGCGACCCGCGGCGAGACACCATTCTCGATCTCGGCCTCCGCCGTCGCGAAAGCCTGGCGCAGCTCGCTCAGCGTATCGCCGCCAATGAGCGCCGCCAGAAACAACCCGTCCGGCTTGAGCGCGCGCCTGATCTGCACCAGCGTGCCGGGAAGGTCGTTGACGAACTGCAGTGACAAGCCCGACGTGACAAGGTCGAGCGACGCGTCGCGAAACGGCAGCGCCTCCTCATCGCACACCACCGTGACCGTAGACGCGTCGTCGTGGCGCGCAACACGATCGACGAGCGCATCGGCCGCGATCACCGTCCCGACCTTGCGGCTCGCGATCAGCGCGCGCCGCAGCGCATCGCCGGGCGTCCCGAGATCGAGCGCGAGTTCGAACCGCCGCAGGACCGCGCCGATCCGATCGGCCGCGTCCTCCGCCACCCGATCGAGCAGGAAGCCCGACGGCGCAAGCGTCAGCGCCCGCCGCTGGCGGCTGCGCAGGAGTGCACGATCGAACAGGACGGGGCCATGAGCCATCATCACACTACATAGCCCTCCTCGATGGACAAGTTGAGAGCCATGCCGGAGCGCGATACGGTTCCACCATGCAAGATGCAGCGCTCGCGACAGCACCGCCGAGCCGGCTCGCTCGCCTGGCCAACGGCGTGCGCGCCATCTTTCGCGTCGCGGTCGATGTGGGGCTGCCGCAGCTCTGCGCCTCCTGCCGCGAGCCGGTGGGCAGCGACGGCCTTTGCCCCGCGTGCTGGTCGAAGCTCTCGTTCATCGCGCCGCCCTATTGCGAGCGGCTCGGCATCCCGTTCGCGTACGATCCCGGTCCCGGCGTGCTCTCGATGGAGGCGATCGCGGATCCGCCCGCGTACTACCGCGCCCGCGCCGCGGTGCGCTTTGACGATGTGGCGCGCACCCTCGTGCACGCGCTCAAGTATGGCGATCGGCTCGACCTTGCGCCCATGATGGGCCGCTGGATGGCAACCGCCGGCCGCTCGCTCACCGCCGAGGCCGACGCCATCATCCCGGTGCCGCTGCATTGGCGCCGATATTGGGCGCGCCGCTTCAACCAGTCGGCGCTGCTGGCAGAGGCGATCGCCAAGGCGTCGCAAGTGCCGCTCGTCCTCGGCGCGCTCAAGCGCGTGACGGCGACGCCCCAGCAGGTCGGCCTCTCCCAATCGGCACGTACCCTCAACGTGCAGGGCGCCTTCCGCTTGAGCCCGTCCGGCAAGGCCGCCGTCGCGGGCCGCCGCCTGATCCTGGTCGATGACGTGATCACCACCGGCGCAACGGTCGATGCCTGCGCGCGAGCGCTCCTGCGCGCCGGCGCCGCCGAGGTTAACGTGCTGACCTTTGCCCGGGTTGTGGCGGCGGCGCGCTCTCCCATATAAAGGGGCTCGGTAACGGGACTTGTTCAATGGACTTGGGCCAAAGGGCCTCCAACAGGGCGGATTTGGCGACGCGCGCGGCAATGGCACAGGTCGAAATCTATACCACCCGCTTTTGCGGCTTTTGCCATTCCGCCAAGGCACTCCTCGCCCGCAAGGGGATCAAGTTCTTGGAGATCGACGTCAGCGGCGATCCGCAGGAGCGCGGCAAGATGATCGAGCGCGCCAACGGACGCACTACCGTGCCGCAGATTTTCGTCGGATCGACTCATATTGGCGGCTGCGACGATCTGTATGCGCTGCATCGGGCCGGCGGGCTCGACACGCTGCTTGCCGCGGAAGGTATCACACGAGGGGGATTCACATGAGCACACACATGAGCACACCTGCGACCTTCACCGTCGGCCTCGTGCAGATGCGTTCCGGCTTGACGCCGGCGGCCAATCTCGAGACCGCCGTCAAGCTGATCGGCGACGCCAAGGCGGCCGGCGCCGACTATGTGCAAACACCAGAGATGACCAACATCATGGACATCCGGCGCGAGCGCATGCTGGCGACCGTCGTGCCGGAAGAGAATGATGCGAGCCTCGCGCGGCTGCGCGAGCTCGCGCGTGCGCTGTCGATCTGGCTGCATGTCGGCTCGCTCGCCGTCAAGGTGTCGCCTGATCGCGCCGCCAACCGCTCGTTCCTGATCGACCCAGTGGGTGAGATCGTTGCGCGCTATGACAAGATCCACATGTTCGACGTCGACCTCACCGGCGGCGAGAGCTATCGCGAATCGAACAGCTTCCGGCCGGGCGAGAGCGCGGTGGCGGCCGACCTGCCGTGGGGCCGGCTGGGCCTGACGATCTGCTACGACCTGCGCTTTCCCGCGCTCTATCGCGCGCTCGCGGAAGCCGGGACCTCCTTCATCGCCATCCCGGCGGCGTTCACCAAGCAGACCGGCGAGGCCCACTGGCACATCCTGATCCGGGCGCGCGCCATCGAAAATGGCTGCTACGTGCTGGCGGCCGCGCAGGGCGGCCTGCACGAGAACGGGCGGTCCACGTTTGGCCATTCACTGGTCGTTGACCCTTGGGGCCGTATCCTGGCCGAAGGTGATACTGAACCGGGGATCGTGATGGCCAGGATCGATCCCGCCGAAGTTGCAGCCGCGCGCGGACGCGTCCCTTCGCTCCGACACGGCCGCCGCTTCGAGATCGTGGAGCCTTTGGCGGAGCCGGTTCCGTTCAAGGCGGCCGGAGGAGAGCGATGATCCGATACGCGCTTGCCTGCGCGAAGGGCCATGCCTTCGAAAGCTGGTTTCCGAGTTCGGCGGCCTACGACAAGCAGGCCAAGCGTGGCATGGTGACCTGCCCGGTGTGCGGCGACAGCAAGGTCGAGAAAGCGATCATGGCGCCGAAGCTGTCAGGCACCAGGAAGCGCGGCAAGGCATCGCTGCCGGTCGCGGCCTCGGATGCGCCTGCACCCGACACAGCCACGGCGCCGGTCGCGATGATGTCGCCACAGGAGAGCGAGCTGCGCCAGAAGCTCAAGGAGCTGCGCGAGCATCTGACCCAGAATGCGGACTACGTCGGGACCAGGTTTCCCGAGGAAGCGCGCAAGATGCACTATGGCGAAACCGATCCGCGCTCGATCTACGGCGAGGCGTCGCTCAAGGACGCCAAGGAGCTGCACGAGGAAGGCATCGAGCTCCATCCGCTGCCGACACTGCCGGACGAGCGGAACTGATTTTATTAGTTCGCAGAACTCTCGATTGTCGTCCCCGCGAAGGCGGGGACCCATAATCACAAGTCTTTCGATCTTCCATCAGTCGTGCCACATCGCTTAGCTGCGGCGTATGGTCCCCGCCTTCGCGGGGACGACAGCAACGAGATTCAATACGCCCAGATCAACAGCAACACTCCGAGCACGATCAGCACGATGCCCAGCGCTTCGCGCGGGGTCGTCGCCTGCTTGAATGCAAATGCCGAGATCGCCTGCGCGAACAGCACTTCGACGAGCGCGAGCGTGCGCACGCTCGCGGCTGTCGCGAGCGCAAAGGCAAGAAACCAGAACTGCGACGCCAGCGCGCCCAGAAAGCCCGCCAGCATCGAAGGCCGCCAATGCTGCAGAATGGCGCGGATCACGCCCGGATCACGCAGCCAGAGATAGAACGAGAGCAGCGCCACCTGGACGATCAGCCCGACCACCATCGTATAGGTCGCCGCCATGAGATAGTTCGGCAGACCGAGACTCAGGATCGCGCCGCGATAGCCAACCGCGGAAAGCGCGAACATTGATCCCGCCGCGAGTCCGAGCAGCGTCGCACGCAGCCCCAGCGTCGCGCCAGGCTTGAGGGCCATGACGACGACGCCAATGGTCGCGATCAAAATCGCACCGGCCATGGGCAGCGTCACGGTGTCGCCAAGGAAGACGAGCCCGAACAAAGCAGCCTGCACCGGCTCGGTCTTGATGTAGGCATAGACCACCACGAACGAGCGGTCGTTCATCGCGGCAAGCATGAGCGCGGTCGCGGCGATCTGCGCCAGCGCGCCGGTGAGCACCCACGGCCAGAAGCTGATCGGCGGCCGCGGCAGCGCCTGCCCGCTCGCGCTCACGACTGCGACCAGAAACAGCGCCGCGAATGGAAGACCGAACAGGAAGCGCACGTGCGTCGCGCCGGCGGTGCCGAGCGTCGTGGTCAGCTCGCGCTGCGTGGCGTTGCGCACGGTCTGGCTCGCCGCCGCGATCACCGTGAACAGCGCCCACAGCCAGCTTGCGTCGAGCATTACGCCGCCTTCTCGGCCGCGACCATGTAGTTCACATCCATATCGGTCGAGAGTTGCCAGCGGTCGGCGAGGAGGTTGTAGATGACGCCAGTCTCCTGCGTCATGACCACCCCGCTCTTTTCGAGCGCGATCTCGAGCTCGTTCGGGGTGACAAACTTGTCCCACTGGTGGGTGCCGCGCGGCAGCCAGCGCAACACGTATTCGGCCCCCACGATCGCGAGCGCGAAGCTTTTGATTGTGCGGTTCAACGTTGCGACCACCATCAGGCCGCCGGGCTTGACCATTTCGGCACAGCGGTCAACGAACAGGGTGAGGTCGGCGACATGCTCGACCACCTCCATGGCCAGCACCACGTCGAACCGCTCGCCGGCATCAGCCAGCGCCTCCGCTGTCGTGGCGCGGTAGTCGATGGGAAGCCCCTCGCGGCCGGCGTGTACCTTGGCGGCCTCGATGTTGGCCTCGGCCGGATCGGCCCCCACCACTGCGGCTCCGAGCCGGGCGATCGGCTCGCTCAGGACGCCGCCGCCACAGCCGATATCGAGCACGCGCAGCCCTGCCATGCTGTCGAGCCGCTTGGAGTCGCGGTGGAACCGCCGGCAGGCGGCCTCCTTGATGAAACCGATCCGCACCGGGTTGAACTTGTGCAGCATGCCCATCTTGCCGGCCGGGTCCCACCAGGTGTCGGCCAGCGCCGCAAAGCGCGCAACCTCTGCCGGGTCTATCGTCGAGCCGCCAGTGCCCATCGCTCTTCTCCAGGGGTGCGGTTGCAGCCGCCAAATCCCGCCGTTATGTATACTCGCCTTTTCAAGCCGGAGCCTGCCCCGTCGGGCGCCGTGTCAGAGACTATCCCGCATGGCCCGTCTGGTAATGAAATTTGGCGGCACCTCCGTCGCCGATATCGACCGCATCAAGAACGTCGCTCGCCACGTCAAGCGGGAGGTCGACGCCGGCCATGAGGTCGCGGTGGTGGTCTCCGCCATGTCGGGCAAGACCAATGAGCTGGTGGCTTGGTGCCGCGCCGCGGCGCCGCTGCACGACGCGCGCGAATATGACGTTGTGGTGTCGTCGGGCGAACAGGTCACCGCGGGCCTGCTCGCGATCGTGCTCGAGGGCATGGGGATCAATGCCCGCTCCTGGCAGGGCTGGCAGCTGCCAATCGTAACCTCCAACGCGCATGCCTCCGCTCGTATCCTCGACATCAACGGCGCCGAGCTGGTCAAACGCTTCAAGGAGCGCAAGGAGGTGGCGGTCATCGCCGGCTTTCAGGGCATGCACAAGGAGACCGGTCGTATCACCACGCTCGGCCGCGGCGGCTCCGACACCTCCGCGGTCGCGATCGCGGCTGCGATCCAGGCCGAGCGCTGCGACATCTACACCGACGTTGACGGCATCTACACCACCGATCCACGCGTAGTGCCGCGCGCGCGCCGCATGCCCAAGATCGCCTATGAGGAGATGCTGGAGTTCGCCTCGCTCGGCGCCAAGGTCATGCAGGTGCGCTCGGTGGAGCTCGGCATGGTGCACAACGTGCGCGTCTTCGTGCGCTCGAGCTTCGACAGGCCAGAGGACATCGATCCGCACGGGACGCCGCCCGGAACGCTCATCTGCGGCGAGGAGGAGATCATGGAACAACAGGTCGTGACCGGCATCGCCTTCTCCAAGGACGAGGCGCAGATCTCGGTTCGCCGCTTGCAGGACAAGCCGGGTGTCGCCGCCGCGATCTTCGGGCCGCTCGCGGACAACAACATCAATGTCGACATGATCGTGCAGAGCGTGTCGGCCGACGGCAAGACCACCGACCTCACCTTCACGGTGCCGGCTTCCGACTACGAGCGCGCCGCCGACGTGCTCGCGAAGGAGCGCGCCGCGATCGGCTACGACCACCTCGACGGCTCCACCGACGTCGCCAAGGTGTCGGTGATCGGCATCGGCATGCGCAGCCACGCTGGCGTCGCCGCCACCGCCTTCAAGGCGCTCGCCGACCGCAAGATCAACATCCGCGCCATCACCACCTCGGAGATCAAGTTCTCGCTGCTGATCGACGCGGAGTACACCGAGCTTGCGGTGCGCACGCTGCACAGCCTTTACAATCTGGACAAGGGGTGAGCGGATCTTGCGCTGATCGCACGATCAGCGGCCTGGCATGCGGTCGCCTGGCCACCAGAAGTCCCCCATCGGCCCGGAAGGCCTGACACCCCGAGCCGCTGCCTCGCAGACCTCCTGGCCGGTCTGCCCCGCTTTGTCGTGTCCCTCCTTGGCCTGCTTGATCGCATCGCCCGGGACACCACAGGTCCGGGTGTTTTCCTCGAGGCTCTTGATGAACTTGGCCTCGGCGCCGAGGAAGTTTCTAAACAGCTTGCAGGCTTCCTGAACGGTGGCCTTGCGCTCATTGGCCTTCTGGATGGCGGTGTCGTGCCTCTGGATCTCGTCGCGCAATGTCAGAAGCTGCTGGCAGGCTGGGGGCGGACCTGAAGGCCGCGCCGGCGGTGGCGGCGTCCAAGGGCCACCAGGTAGCTCGCCCTGCCTGCGCGCCAGCACGAAACGGCGTGTTGACAATCAGGACTGCGAGTAGAATGGCTCGAAAAATCCCCATGGGTCCCCCGGCAATTCGTTGCTCAATCCTTTCTATCCTGTAGAAAATGGTTGTGTCCTTTTGTGGGGTTTCTAGGATTCGCAGGACCCCTTTCCCTTGCGGCTGAGGGGGCCCATTGGCTATACGGCGCTGTGGTTGTAGCCGCGGCGGGCAGCCGGCGCCCGCGGCAGCGCCATCCTGATTGAGTCGGTGCCGGAGCCTCAAGGCTCCGGACGGAGAGCCCGAGGGATCACGCCTATGCGTGCCGCGCTCGGCGGTCCACGCGTGCTATTGCGCCGGCTTCGCGAGGTGATGGCGGAGCCGGTCAGCGCGCAGGAACGCCTGGACAAGATCGTGGTGCTGATCGCCGCCAACATGGTGGCGGAGGTCTGCTCTGTCTACGTGTTGCGCGTGGACAGCACGCTCGAGCTTTACGCCACCCAAGGCCTCAAGAAGGAGGCGGTGCACCAGACCGTACTGCGCCAGGACGAGGGCCTGGTCGGCCTCGTTGCCAGCGAGGCGAACCCGATCAACCTCTCGCAGGCGCAGGACCACCCGGCCTTCTCCTACCGGGAGGAGACCGGCGAGGAGATTTACCACTCGTTCCTGGGCGTGCCGGTCCTGCGCGCCGGCAACACGCTCGGCGTGCTGGTGGTGCAGAACCGGGCGCGGCGCACCTATTCGGAGGAAGAAGAAGAAGCGCTGCAAACGACCGCGATGGTGCTCGCCGAGATGATCGCCTCGGGCGAGCTCTCCTCCATCGCGCGCCCCGGCACGCCCGAGCCGGCCGCCCGCCGCCCGGTCCATGTCACCGGAGCGCCGCTTAACGAGGGCATTGCGCTCGGCCACGTGGTGCTGCACGAGCCGCGCGTGGTCATCACCAATTTCATCGCCGACGATGTGCCGAAGGAGATCAAGCGGCTGGAGGCGGCGATCGAGACCATGCGCTCCGACCTCGACCTGCTGCTCGAGCGCGGCGAGGTGGCCGACTCCGGGGAGCACCGCGACGTCCTCGAAGCCTACCGCATGTTCGCCTATGACCGCGGCTGGGTGCATCGGCTCGAGGAAGCGGTACGCACCGGCCTCACCGCCGAGGCCTCGGTCGAGCGCGTGCAGTCCGACACCCGCGCCCGCATGCTGCGCGCGACCGACCCCTATCTGCGCGAGCGCCTGCACGACCTCGACGAATTGTCGAACCGGCTCATGCATCAGCTCCTCGGCAAGGACTACACGCCGCCGCGCGACCGGCTGCCCGAGCACGCGATCATCGTGGCGCGCACGATGGGGCCGGCAGCGCTGCTCGAATACGACCGCAAGCGGCTGCGCGGCGTGGTGCTCGAAGAAGGCGGGGCGACCTCCCATGTCGCGATTGTGGCGCGCGCGCTCGGCATCGCAACCGTCGGCGAGATCGAGAACGCCACCGGCCTGGTGGATTCGGGCGATGCCATCATTGTCGATGGCTCGACCGGCGACGTGCATATGCGGCCCTTGCCCGACATGGAGGCTGCCTATATCGAACGCGTGCGGCTGCGCGCACGCCGGCAGCTGCAATATCTCGCGCTGCGCGAGAAGCCTTGCGCGACCAAGGACGGCGTGCCGGTCGCGCTCCACATCAATGCCGGGCTCGCGGTCGACCTGCCGCATATCGAGGAGACCGGCGCCGCCGGCATCGGCCTGTTTCGCACTGAGCTGCAATTCATGGTGGCGGCGAGCTTCCCGCGCACGGCCGAGCAGTTCGGGCTCTATCGCGCGGTGCTCGATGCCGCGGGCGAAAAGCCGGTGACGTTCCGAACGCTCGATATCGGCGGCGACAAGGTTCTCCCCTACATGCGCAATGTCGAGGAGGAGAACCCGGCGCTCGGCTGGCGCGCGATCAGGCTCGGGCTCGACCGGCCGGGCTTGTTGCGCGCGCAGGTGCGCGCCCTGTTGCGCGCCGGCGGCGGACGCAATCTGCGCCTGATGTTTCCGATGGTCGCGACCGTCGAGGAATTCGACGAAGCGAAGGCGCTGGTCGAGCGCGAGCTCACTCATCTGCGGCGCCACAGCCACAAGCTCCCCGAGCGGGTCGACGTCGGCACCATGGTGGAGGTGCCTTCGTTGCTCTACCAGCTCGACGAGCTGCTCGAGCGCGTCGATTTCCTCTCCGTCGGCTCGAACGATCTCGTGCAGTTCTTCTATGCCGCCGACCGCAGCAACAAGCGCGTCGCCGACCGCTTCGATGTGCTGTCAGTACCAATCCTGCG
>Ga0209488_10002093_pt1 | contig 16722 bp, 17 predicted proteins | sample Rivendell_Oct201_8_FD_188349 | JGI IMG/M metagenome (GOLD analysis project Ga0209488, IMG submission 188349) | Vadose zone soil microbial communities from the Eel River Critical Zone Observatory, Northern California, USA -... | ecosystem: Environmental > Terrestrial > Soil > Vadose zone >... | reverse complement strand
TCGCCTTGGAATAGGTGAACTGCAGAGCTCCGCCACGCACCTCCCAAATTCCCTCTTCAGGCTCCATCCAGATGTGCTCGAGGTGCTCGAGGAATGCGACTTGCAGCGCCCAGCCGGATTCGCTTCCGGCAAGCCCCTTGCGCCGGGCCTGATGCAGTGCGTCCATGACTTCACCAAAGACATCGAGCTGCTGCTGACTATGCGCCGCATTGCCAATGCGAACCGGGAACGAGCCCTCATAGCCGGGAAGCCAGGAGGCTTCCCATTCCGTCAGCCGCCGCTCACCGGCAATTCCGTACATGATCTGAACCTGGTCCGGACTTCCGGCCACGACCCGCAACAGCCATTCGCGCCAGGACTGTGCCTCATCGTCGTAGCCCGCCTCCATGAGGGCGAGCAGTGTGAGCGTCGCATCGCGCAACCAGCAAAAGCGATAGTCCCAGTTCCGCGTCCCACCCAATTGTTCGGGCAATGAGGTCGTGGGCGCAGCAACAATGGCTCCGGTCGGCCAATAGATCAGCGCCTTCAGTGTCAGGAGCGAGCGGATGACGGCATCCGAGCTGTGTCCGAACGGTCGGCATTTCTTCGACCACTCCGTCCAGAACTTTTCGGTCTGCTCGAGCGCCGCCAGCGCGTCCATCGGAGGCGGCGGTGGAAGATGCGAATGACTGTTGGTGAATACAAACGGCACCGTCTCGCCGGCATGGACCGTGAACTCACCGACAGTCTTCATGTTGTGGCCCACGAGTTTGACGGGCGTTCGCAGCAAGGCCATGTCGGGCCCTGCAATAGCGCGCAGCGTTCCGTCGTCGAGGCGCGTGACCCACGGGACAATCGCCCCATAGCCGAAGCGCAACACCAATTCGGTCGACATGGCAACCTGGCCGCTCTCTCCAACCACCAGCCGGACAATGCTCGAATGCCCGCTGCCCAGCGGCATGAAATCGATCAACAGGGCGGCGCCTTCGTCTGTCTCAAAGCGCGTCTCCAGGATCAGGCTGTGGCCGCGATAGCGTCTCGTCACTTTCGCCTTGTCTCGCGGCGCGATCTGCCAGCGTCCGTGTTCGCTGTGTCCTACGAGTGCCGCGAAACAGGCGTCGGAATCAAAGCGCGGCCAGCACAGCCAATCAATCGAGCCATCGCGCCCCACGAGAGCCGCTGCCTCGCAGTTGCCGATCAACCCATAATCTTCGATGCGGGACGCCATGGGACTATTGCAGAGAGTCGATGACGACTTTGATCTCGCCCGGCTGGCGCTCCAGCGCCTGCGCGAAGCGCTCAAGAGGCACACGACGTGTGATCAATCGGGCGAGCCAATTTTTGTCGCCACGCATCAGCGTGCTCAACGCCATCTCATCGTGTCTTCGGTCGAGACGCGTGGAATGAAGCACACCCGGCCGTATTGCCATTGCGCGCATCTCCCGTCGACGCGCTAACGACCGGAAAGTTCCGTGACAAGGGGCCTGAGAGACCCTTTGCGCTCCCGCCTATAAGCGAAGGAGCGCCATGCAAAGCATTCTTATTTGGAAGCTACAGACGCTTCCGTTGTCCATCAGCGTCGGAAACGTATTCTGCGCAACTGGGCTTAAGACCGCCAACTGAGGCGGCCCGCTCTGGCTCGCAAACGCTACGTTGGCGGCTTCTGCTTGGGTTGGGCTTGCTGTTGCTGCTGAACCACCGGCTTTTGCCGCTCGGCTCGCTCGGCGCAAAGCATCCACTGCGCAGCCATGTCGATAAGACCAGCTCTGATGCCGGGGTTGGAGACCAAGCGAGCTTGCGCCAGACACCGCCTGGCGCGGCGTCGGTATTCCATTCCGTCCATGGCCGGTCCGTGGATACAGTACGCTGCGCCCCCAACGCAAAAGGCTGCTGTCGGTTCCCCGACTCGGGTCAATTTTCTAGAAAAATAAGGCCTTTAACCAAGATGAGCCTCTAGAACGTCTTGCGAAGCCAAACCTTTCCGAAATCCGTCTACCGCTTATTTTCCTGGCGGCGCCAGATTGAACGCTTGAACTGTGAGGGCCTTCAAGCGGACGGGCTCCTGCACTCCCGCCTCTGCAAGCTCAAACAGCTTCTTGGCCACCATGGCCGTCATTGCGTCTTTGCGGTCAGCCAGCCCAAGCGTCTGCAGCACGTCTTCAAAGACCTGGCCGAGCTTGGCAACTTCTTCGGGCTCAAACGACCCTTGGCTATTCAAGAGATCGTAGATTGGCATGGCCGCACCCAAAGCAGCTGATGAGAACCTTACACAAAGTTCCCTAGCAGGCGTTGAAGTAGTCGCCCAACCTACTTTAGTCAGGCGCAAGTGACGGACTGCTTGTCTCTACGGTATATTGGTGCTGTTGAGCAACGCATTGTCTGTTTTCGGCCTGCGCCGCCAGCTGCGTCCAATACACTGCTATCTCCATCATTGCCGCCTTGGTGTGAGGATCGTTCAGTTGACGTGAACGCATGAGAAACTGCCGGGCGTACCGGCAACATCGCTCCGCATCTAGCATTCCACCTCCTTCAAGTGGTCAGCGCCGCGGACAAAATTCATATCGCCCCAAATTTGTTCCAGGAGCACATTGACTGACAGACTCGCACCCGAGGGGTTGATCCGGTGGCCGGTTCAAAGAATGTCGAAAAGTTCAAAGATTTCAATGTGACTTGGCGGAAGGGGTGGGATTCGAACCCACGAGGGAGCGTGAACCCCCTGCCGGTTTTCAAGACCGGTGCCTTAAACCACTCGGCCACCCTTCCCTAGCAACTCGATCAATCACTGACGCGTAGCCGGCCGGGAACGGCTTGGCAACGTTGGCGGTCTTGGACCCGAGTTGGACCCAAGTTTGACCCCTTCGTTCATTGATCGAAATACCCCCGAGTCAGAAATTTGGCCCGCTGAAAATCTTCGACCCCGCCTGGCGTGTCCAGCGCCCCGCGCGTGAGTCCTCGCGAACTAAATCGGCACTGGCGCGTTGGATAGGGTTGTTCGCATTTGTGCGGTGGGGGACCATGGACCAGACGGTGCTGCTAAAGCATTTGGGGAAAGCCGAAAGCTATGTCGTGAGAAGCCAGCGCCGGCTCGACCGTCAGCGCCGGATCGTTGCCGATCTCGAACGCGGAGGCCGAGACTCCATGCGTTCGAGATTTCTGCTGCGACTGTTTGAGCAAATATTTACCAGGTACCTTGTCCACCGCGACCGGCTCCGCGACCATATCGGGCTCTGAGAGAGGCACCTCATGCGGAACCCGCACGGAGGCCGCCTCGTGGTAATCGCGGGGGTGTGTCTGCTTTCCGGAATGGTCCTCATCGGGCTTCCTATCGGTGCCCCGGAACCGCTTCGCTATTTCGGCAGCGGGATCCTGGTCGGCCTTGCCATGCTGCTGCTCATTTTCGGGCCGCGCACCGTCTAACTCGTCTCGCCGGTAAAACGACTTGCGCTGGTGGCCCGTATTTCAAGACCGGCGCCCTAAACCGCCTTTCCCTCGTGTCCCGCTTCCGGTCCCTGGCTGCGGAAGCCAAGGACATTAGCAAGTCTATGATTCCAGTGCGGCTTTTCGATTGACCTCCTAACCGGACACTCGGCGGCACTCGTGCGGCGCCGAGGCGTTATCAAATGGCAGCTTGGTCTGGAAGCCCAATCTTGTCGTTGGATTGGTTCCCGACCCCGTCTATGGTCCGCGGCGCGCGTCCCGCCTCGAACCGGACAGAGGACGCCAACGACTTCAAGGCGCGCCGACAGACGCGCCACCCATCACCCAACAGGAGGCTAGACGAATGGCTGAGGATATCGCTGCGCTTGAGCAGCAGCTCGATGACAAGTTCCAGGAAATCCTTGAGGCGGTCGCGAGCCAACTCAAGCTCGGCAAGTACGACGACCTGTCCGACGAGGATCAAGAGCGGGTCGAGAATGAAGCCGAGGCGGCGGCCGACAAGTGGATGGACGAGGCCGAGGACGCATCCAAGGAGCCAACGACGCCGTTCGAGAAGCTGCTCGCTGAGTACACCGCCATCGCCCTCAAGTTTCCGGAGGACGAAGACGACGAGGAGGATGACGAGGACGAGGACGATAAGAAGGACGATCACAAGCCCAAAAAGTGATCGCCACTCCGAGTGATCGCCACTATGGTCAGTCGCCGGAGATTTCCCTCGCGGCGGCAGCGATGTCGGGCGGCGTGCGATAGAGTTCCTTGACGAAGGTCTCGACCTCGGCGCCCGTCATTGGCGTAACGGCCAGATGCTGCTTTTCCGAGTCCGCCAGGAACTCCGGATCTTTCATGGTCGCATCAAAGGCGGCGCGCAGCGCCGCCAGACGATCCGCCGGCACGCCCTTCGGCGCGATGTAGGGACGCCCCACCACCGCCGACGCCGTCAGCAGATTGAAAATATCGCGTTTGCGCGGATCGGTCAGAAGGTCACGCGCCGCGGCAGCCGACGGCGGCATGCCGGGGACGAGCGTGCGCGAAAAGCGAATGTGAACGGTGATCTTTCTGTCGCGCAGCCAGTCGTCAGGCATGCTGGTCCATGAGCCGCAATCGCCGTCGAGCTCGCCGCGCTCGATCGCGATGCGCTTGTCGGCGCTGCCGGGATAGCCTTTGACCATGTTGACCTTCACGCCGAACAATTCGCTCAGGATGCGATTGTCGATATAGGCCGACGTGCCGACTCCGGTATTGCCGAAATTCACCTTGGGCCGCGCCAGCAGCTCCTGAAAGCTTTTGATGCCGGTGCCGTTCCAGGTGTAGCAGACGCGGAAGTCCTCGCTCACATTGCCGACCCAGGCATAGTCGAGAAAGCTCACGCCACCGACTTTGTCCGGCGCCGTCAGCGACTGGGTGATCAGGCCCGGATTGAAAGTGGTGATCAGTGTTCCATCCGCTGGCGCTCCGGTCGTGAGATATTGCACCGACTTGAGGCTGGCGGCGCCCGGCATGTTCTGCACCACGATGACCGGATTGCCGGGAATGTAACGCCCGATATGGCGAGCCAGCACGCGGGCATAGACGTCATAGCCGCCGCCGGACGAGAAGCCGACCACGATGCGCACGGTCTTGCCGCGATAGAAGGCGGCAGGATCCTGCGCCGCGCCTGGCGCCGTGCCGGTGATGCAGCATGCGGCCGTCGCGAGCACGCTCAGCATAATGCGATGCGCGCAGCGGGAGAAGCGAGATTGGCGAGCCGATAGAACCATGAGTTGTCCTTAAGGAATAAACGCGAGACTAGCTCCCTTCACCCCGGCTTGCGACTGTCTCCTCGTCGCAGGGTGAACTAATTGCGGATATCTTGCAGGAACCACTCGGTCGGAATCTCGCGGCCGCGCCGGGCGCGGCGCGCCGCCTCGTAGACCTTGCCGGCGACCGCATAGAACTGGGCCCCCTGCAGGTTGCCTCGCTCCGAGTACGTGATCTGATCGTGCGCGCTGCGGCCGCGCACTCTGCCCTGCACCAGATCTGCGAGTGTCACGCGCTTGTCGGGGAGCGAGTTGCCATGCTTGCGGCGTGAGCGGCGGCCGTCACCGTGCTTGCCCTGCAGTGGCCGTGCCTCGTAGCCGATGTGCTCAGCGTCAGTGGCAAGCTCCGGATGTCCGACCGGCGCCGGCGTATCGCCGAAACGCAGATAGACATCCACCCGGCGCAGGCTTTCCTCGTCCGGCTTGCCAGTGCCGCCGACCACCACGATATGGCTGCCCTTCTCCAGCAGGCTGCCGTCGGTCACCTCGACCGCGGAATCGGTGAGCGCCGCAACAATATGCGCGCCCTTGTAGATGTCCTCAGGGCTATCGCAGACCTGAACCTCGATGTTGTATGTCGCCGCCATCTCGCGGCCGAAGGCCTCGCGGTTCTCCTTGGTCGGGCTGAACACCTGCAGCTTCTTGATCGTGCGCACGCGCGTGAACGCCTGCATATGGGTACGTGCCATGCCGCCCGAGCCGAGCATGCCGACCACCTCGGCATCCTCGTTCGCCATGTACTTGACGCCGATGCCGCCATCGCCGCCGACCCGCATGTGCTGCAGGTGGCCGTCATTGAGAAAGGCGAGCGGCTCGCCATTTTCGATCGAGGTGAGCAGGATCAAGCCGCAGAACAGGCCCGGGCGCACGCAGTATTTCTCCTGCGTCACGGCGCCGTTGTACTCCGTCTCGTAGATCACGTCCGATTTCATCCGGATCGCAAAATATCCGGCGGTCGAGCCGCCCTCCATGGTGCCCCATTGATAGTTCTTGCTCGGGTCGCTGGTCGGAATCCGGATGTCGATGCGCGGCCGGCACACCGCCTCCTGACTCGCCAGCGCGAGATAGGATTCCTCGAGCGCCTCGAGCGTCATCTCCATGGTGAGCAGCTCTTCGACGTCGTGATTGTTGATGATCAGCGTCATCGTTTCCCCCCTCGCCGGCGAATTTTACACTCTTGCCGGAACCTTGCATTCGTTGATCAGCGGCTCGCCGGCGCGCAGCCGTTTCAGGTTCTGCTCGAACAGCTTGCGGTGCATGGCATAGCCGGTCGAGCCGCCGCCCGCGACATGCGGCGACAGAACCACGTTCGGCATGTCCCAGAGCGGGCTCTCGGGCGGCAACGGTTCGACCTCGTTGACGTCGAGGCCGGCGCCGGCGAGCCGCCCCTCCTGCAAGGCAGCGATCAGCGCGGCTTCGTCAATGATCTCGCCGCGGGCGACATTCACGACCAAGGCCGATGACTTCATGGTGGCGATCTCGGCCGCGCCGATCAGGTGAAAGCTCGACTCGTCACCTGCCGTGCAGACCACGACCGCGTCGGCCTCAGCCAGCGCCTCGCGCATGCGCTCGCGCGGATAGACCGCCACAAGGTCGTCGGCGTCCGCGGTCGTGCGCGACACCGCGATCACCCTGGCATCGAAAGCCTTCAATTTGCGCACCAGCTCGCGTCCGATCGCCCCGCGGCCAAACACGCACACCGTCGCATCCTCCAGCGTGCGCACCTTGGCGTTGGTCTGATTTCGCGTATAAAGACGCGTACGCTGGTGCGCCTGGCATTCGGGCAGCTGCCGCAGCAGCCCAAGCAGCAACATCATCGCATGCTCGGACACCATGGTGGCTTTGACGCCGGTGGAGTTGGTGACCCGCACGCCCTCCGGGATGCCCATGGCAACCCCAAGCTCGATCCCGGACGACGAGAAAAACATCCAGCGCAGCCGGCGCGCATTGTCTCGCAACGCCTCGCCATAGGCCGGCGTGCAGACCCGGTTGCTGGTCACCAGGATTTCGGCGTCGGGGATCTCGCGCGCCAGCGCCTCGGGGGAGGCCACAACCGCCCAGTCGAGCTCCGGAAAATCCTGGGCGAGCCCTATGATCGCGTCGCTCCTCCCGAACGGGTATATGACAGCCTTCATCGGCCCCCCTTGTTGCTTTGGGCCGACCTTATGCCCCATCGGCTTGCTTTTGTCGCGGCCGGCGATTAGCTCCTGCGCAGATGGATCAAACAAAAGCCCCCAAAGTCAGCTTCGTATCGCTCGGCTGCCCCAAGGCGCTGGTCGATTCCGAGCGCATCATCACGCGGCTGCGCGCCGAGGGCTATGAGCTTGCCCGCAAGCACGACGGCGCCGATCTCGCCATCGTTAACACCTGCGGTTTCCTCGACAGTGCCAAGGCGGAATCGCTGTCGGCCATCGGCGAGGCGCTGGCTCAGAACGGCAAGGTCATTGTCACCGGCTGCATGGGGGCCGAGCCCGAGACGATCACCGAGCGCTTCCCGGACGTGCTCGCGGTCACCGGGCCGCAGCAATATGAGAGTGTGGTCGAGGCGGTGCACCGCGCACTGCCGCCCCGGCACGATCCGTTCCTCGACCTGGTGCCGCCCGAAGGCGTCAAGCTGACGCCGCGCCACTACGCGTACTTGAAGATTTCCGAAGGCTGCAACAACCGCTGCACCTTCTGCATCATTCCAAAGCTGCGCGGCGATCTCGTTTCGCGGTCGGCCGCCGACGTGCTGCGCGAGGCCGAACGACTGGTCAAGGCGGGCGTCAAGGAGCTGCTCGTCATCTCCCAGGACACCTCGGCCTATGGCATCGACCTGCGCTATGCCGAAAGCGAATGGAACGGACGCCAGGTGCCGGCGAAGTTTCTCGACCTCGCGCGGGCGCTGGGCGAGCTCGGCGTGTGGGTGCGGCTGCATTATGTCTACCCCTACCCGCACGTCGACGACGTCATCCCGTTGATGGCGGAGGGCAAGGTGCTGCCCTATCTCGACATCCCGTTCCAGCACGCAAGCCCCGACGTGCTCAAGCGCATGCGGCGGCCGGCCGCACAGGAAAAAACGCTCGAGCGCATCCGGGCGTGGCGCGCGATCTGTCCCGAGCTCACCATCCGCTCGACTTTCATCGTCGGCTTCCCGGGCGAGACCGATGCCGAGTTCGAGCAGCTCATCGATTGGCTCGACGCCGTCGAGCTCGATCGCGTCGGCTGCTTCCGCTATGAGGCGGTGAAGGGCGCCACCGCCAACGACCTCGCCGCGCCAGTTCCCGACGACATCAAGGAGACGCGCTGGCGTCGCTTCATGGCGCGCCAGCAGCAGGTGTCCGCGCGCCGGCTCAAGCGCAAGATCGGCAGTCGCCAGCAGGTGATCATCGATGCGACCGGTCCGAGTGTCGCCAAGGGCCGCAGCAAAGGCGACGCGCCCGAGATCGACGGCGCGGTGTATGTGGCGAGCCGACGGCCGCTGCGGGTCGGCGAGATCGCGACTGTGAAGATCGAGCGCGCGGATCAATACGATCTGCACGGGACAGCAGTCGGGTTTTAGTTCGTCCAGGCGCTTGTTATTGCGCCCTCTCCCCTCTGTGGGCGAGGGCATGACAAATACTCAACACGCACAGATGGGTGAGGGGTGCAGCTTCCCCCTCACCCCTTCTTTTGGTTGAGCCGCCGGGCAGCCCTCTCCCACCATAAGGGCGTTTACGCTCGTCTTCGCGGGCTATGGGTAGAAGGCACATCGACAACCGCTGCGGCTCTCGGCTACGCGGGCACGTCGGTAGCTCGTGCCTGATCGAACGAATTCATGTCCTCAAATGCATGAGGGGCCGGTCCCCCGATCCGGCCCCCCCGCCGCTTGCTCCCGCGCCCCTGTGGCCGACTTTGTTAGAACCTCTAGCTGGCCCCAACACGGAAGAGATGCCGCTTGAATGTTCCGGAAGGAGGCGGAGCCATGACCAGCGGCTTCATATCGGCCACCCCGCAGCTCCGCCAAAGAGACTTGCGCCGCCAGCGACAACCACCCCCAAGAACAATGTTAAGGCTGACGCCAGGCGACGACCCCCAACCATTGCGCGCCCCTCCTTGTACGCATGCAGCTTGTGTATGCAGCATGCGTTCTTGCCCTTCCTAGAAAGAAGTTCCAATTCAACTGGGGCCAAGGTTTGTTAAAACGACGCATTCTTATGACTCATTTCATGGCATGTCGCGCACACACGAGTCATTTTCGTGCAAATTGGTCGTGACGTACCGCGTTCTACAAATGAAGCGGTCACATCGCGGTGGATCGCCTGATCCAAAAACGCCTCGATGCGCGTGGAGAGAGGCACAATCTCTCTTCCAGTCGGTCGCAATTTACCGCGTCATCACGATAACGACGGTAGCAACGGGCGTTCGTGTGTACGGCAGCGAACACAACAGCCGCGCTCGCAAGCGAACAATAACGCGATTGTGGCGCCGAAGAGCGAATTCGCTCTTCGGCCGATCTAATTGAGCATGTTGAAAATGGCCTGCCGGCTTCAAAGCGCATGCGCTAAGATGGAATACCTGTTCCACTCTGATCGCATATGAAGGCTCACGGGAGCACCGACAATGAACGAGCAGCACGTCGCTGCGCCGACCAAATGGCAGGACGAGGTCTTCGATCTTCTGCGCCGCGGCGGCGTCACGCAGTTCGCCTACGTCCCCGACGCCGGGCACATCATTCTCATCGATCGGTCGCTCGCCGATCCTGACGTCCACTCGATCGCACTCACCACGGAAGAAGAAGGCGTGGCGCTTATCGCCGGCGCCGACCTTGGCGGCGCGCGCGGTGTGCTGCTCATGCAAAGCAGCGGTGTCGGCAACTGCATCAACATGCTGTCGCTGATCAATGCCGGACGATTTCCATTCCTGACGCTGGTCAGCATGCGGGGCGACTTCGGCGAGGGCAATCCATGGCAATACACCATGGGACAGGCGGTGGCGCCGGTGTTGCAGGCCGTCGGCGTGACCTGCCTGCGCGCTGAAACGCCGGACGAGGCGCTGGCGGCGGTGAGCGCCGCGTTGACCATGGTGTTCCAGGCCGGCCAGGCGGTCGCCGTGCTGTTCACCCAGAAACTGCTCGGCGCCAAACGCTTTTGAGGACACTAATCATGTCATCGTCCGCAAACGACAATTCGGCCTCGGAGGCACCGGTCTTCGCGCTCGACCGGCGCGAGGCGCTGCCGGCGCTCATTGGCCGGCATGAGGATTTTCTGATCGTTGCGGGACTGGCTGGCACCGCGCGCGACATCGCAGCCCTCACGGAGAACGCCGCCAACGGCTTTGCCATGGGCGGAGCGATGGGCGGCGCCTGCATGATCGGGCTTGGCCTTGCGCTGGCGCGCCGTGATCGGCGCGTGCTCGTGGTGACCGGCGATGGCGAGCTTCTGATGAACGTCGGCGCGCTCGCCACCATTGCGCTGCCTAATCCGCCGAACCTGTCGATCATCTGCGTCGACAACGGGCACTATGGCGAGACCGGCTATCAGAAGAGCCACACCAGCCTGGGCACCGATCTCGAGAAGATGGCGCAGGGCGCCGGCATCAAGCTCACGCGCACGGTGCAGAACGCCGCCGACATCCCCGCCGGCTCGCAGTTTCTGCGGCAGGGCAACGGCACGGTCTTTCTGCTGCTGCGGGTCGACACCGGCGAGCCGCCGGTCTACAAGCGGATTTGGGATCCCGCTGTCAGCCGCGCGCAGTTTCGAGCGGCGCTCGCGGCAAAGTAAGCACCGACAATTTACGAAATCCCGGCTCCGCTCTCGCCGAGAACCTTCACCACCGCTGCAGTCAGCTTGGCCAGCTCCTCGGCTCCGATCGTGAACGCCGGCGTGAGATAGACTGTCGTGCCGAACGGGCGGATGAACACCCCCTCCTCCACAAAGCGTGCGCGCAGCTGACCGACGTCCGCAATGCGCTCGAGCTCGACTACCCCGATCGCGCCCAGGACCCGCACGTCCTTGACGCCGGGTCGCCCGCGGCAGGCTGCGAGGCCGCGCGCCAACGCAGCGGAGATATCCTTGACCTGGGCGAGCCGCGGCTCGCGCTCGAACAGATCGAGCGAAGCGTTGGCGGCCGCACAGGCGAGCGCGTTGCCCATGAAGGTCGGCCCGTGCATCAGCGCGTGCGATGGATCGTTCGACCAGAACGCATCGAACACCTTCCGGTGCGCGATGGTGGCGGCGAGCGGCAGCGTCCCGCCGGTGAGCGCCTTCGACAGCGTGATAATGTCGGGCGCGACGCCTGCCGCCTCGCAGGCGAACATCGTGCCGGTGCGTGCGAAGCCGGTGAATATCTCGTCGAAGATCAGCAGCAGCTCATAGCGATCTGCCAGCGCCCGCAAGCGCCTGAGCACCTCGGCATCATGGAAGCGCATGCCGCCGGCGCCCTGCACCAGCGGCTCCACGATGATGGCGGCGACCTCGCTCGCGCGCTCCTCCAAGAGCCGCACCAGCGCCGCTGCGCTCTCGTCATCCACGGGCAGATCGGCGATCAGATGCTCGGGCAGGAAGCCGAGGAACAGTGCGTGCATGCCGGCCTCGAGGTCGCACACCGCCATCGCGCCGGTGGTGTCGCCATGATAGCCGCCGCGGAACGCGAGCAGTTTCTTGCGCGTGCGCACACCCTGGTTGACCCAGTATTGCACCGCCATCTTCATGGCGACCTCGACCGCGACCGAGCCGGAGTCCGAGAAGAACACACGCTCGAGATCGCCGGGCATCAGCGCGGCGAGCCGCCGCGCCAGCGTGTAGGCCTGCTCGTGCGCAAGCCCGCCCAGCATCACATGCGGCATCACGGCGAGCTGCCGCTCAATCACGGTGCGGATGTGCGGATGGTTGTAGCCATGGCAGGCGGTCCACCACGACGCCACGCCGTCGATCAGTTCCCGTCCGTCGTTGAGCACGATGCGGCAGCCCTCGGTCCGGACGACCGCCAACGGCTCCCGCATCGTCTTCATCTGCACATAGGGCAGCCAGACATGCCGGAGCCCCGGCTCGTACCAGTCGGGAGGCTTTCCTTCCATGTGAGCCTTAGCCTTTCCTTCTATGCGAGCCTCATATAGGCGTTAGCGCATGCAGTCACTCGACGACTTTGCGGCGGGCAAGCTTGCGGCCCTCGACCGCGACAACCTGCATCGCGTGCTGGCCGAGACCGAGCGGCTCGATGGCGTGTTCGTCGAGCGTGCCGGCCGTCGGCTGATCTCGTTCTGCTGCAACGACTACCTCAACCTCAGCCAGCATCCGGCGATCAAGGCCGCCGCCATCGCGGCGATCGAGCGCTATGGCGTCGGCAGCGGCGCGTCGCGGCTCGTCACCGGCAATCACCCCCTGTTCGGGCAACTTGAAGCTCGGCTCGCCCGCCTCAAGGGCAGCGCGGCGGCCTGCGTCTTCGGCTCGGGCTATCTCGCCAATGCCGGCATCATCCCGGCCCTGATCGGGGCCGAGGACCTGGTGCTGATCGACGAGCTGTCGCATGCCTGTTTGTGGACCGGTGCGCGGCTGTCCCGCGCCACTGTGCGGCCGTTCCGGCATGGCGACGCGGCCGAGGTTGAGGCGCTGCTGGACGCCCACCGCCACCGCCATCCGCGCGCGCTGATCGCGACCGACGGCGTGTTCTCGATGGACGGCGATCTGGCGCCGCTGCCGCAGCTCGCCACGCTCGCCAAACGCTACGACGCCTGGCTGATGAGCGACGACGCCCATGGCGTCGGCGTCATCGGCGGCGGGCGCGGCTCGAGCTTCGCGTTTGGCGCGCCGATCGAGGTGCCGCTGCAGATGGGCACGCTCTCCAAGGCGATTGGCGGCTACGGTGGCTATCTGTGCGCCTCCGATGCGGTGATCGATCTCATTCACAACCGCGCACGCACATTCATCTACGCCACCGGCCTGCCGCCCGCGATGGTCGCAGCCGCGATTGCGGCGCTTGACCTGATCGAGCGCGAGCCCGGCTATGCGGCGCTGCCGCTCGCGAAAGCGAGGACCTTCACCCGGCTCGCCGGCCTGCCGGAGGCGCAGAGCCCGATCGTGCCGCTGATCATCGGCGAAGCCGAGGCTGCGCTCGCGGCGTCGCAGCAGTTGGAGGCAGAAGGATTTCTGGTCACCGCCATCCGGCCACCGACGGTGCCAGCCGGCACCGCGCGGCTGCGCTTCACCTTCACGGCAGCCCATCCCGACAGCGAGATCGAGCGCCTCGCCGCGCTGGTGCGCAAGGTGCTCGCGCGCCATCTCGAGAGCGTCGCACCGTGAGCGCGATCTTCGTGACCGGCACCGGCACGGATGTGGGGAAAACGTTTCTGAGCGCGGCTCTCATTCGGTATTGGCGCGCGGCCGGGCACACGGTCGCAGCGTTCAAGCTGGTGGTGAGTGGCTTCGATCCGGAGAGTGCCGCAATGACTGACCCCGGCGTGCTGCTCGGCGCGCTGGGCCGCCCGATCACCGATATCGAGAGGATATCGCCTTGGCGCTTTGCCGCGCCGCTCTCGCCCGACATGGCCGCCGCGCGCGAAGGCCGCACGCTCGACTTCGAGGCGATCGTGGAATTCTCCTCTCGGGCGACAGCAAGCGCCGATCGCGTGCTGATCGAAGGCGTCGGCGGAATCATGGTGCCGCTCGATGAGCGCCATACCGTGCTTGATTGGATGTCGGCGCTGCGGATGCCGGTGCTGCTCGTGGCGGGCAGCTATCTCGGCACCATCAGCCATACGCTCACCGCGCTGCGCGTGCTGGCGCAACGCAATCTCACGGTCGTGGCTGTTGCGGTGAGCGAGAGCGCAGTGCCGGGCGCGCCACTCGACGAGACGGTCGCAACGATCGCGCGCTTCGCCGACATGATCGAAGTCGTAGGCGTGCCACGGCTTGAGGGTGAGACGCATAGCCATCCCGCTGTTGCCCGGATCGCCACGCTGATCGAGGGGTAATTCGGTATCACATTCTCCGCTCATTCCCGCGGGAATCCAGATAAGATAGAAGCATAACAAGTCAGGCGCGCCGGACCTGGCCGCGGCCATCATCGAGCGGGATGGGCCCTGCTCGAGCCTGGGAGGATTGCATGCGAGTTCCTCGTCGACACTTTCTGCAGCTTGCTGCCGGTGCGGCCGTGCTGCCGGCAATGCCACGCCTTGCGCGCGCGCAAGCTTACCCCGCGCGACCGGTGCGCTGGATCGTCGGCTTTGCGGCTGGCGGTCCGCAGGACATCGTGGCGCGCCTGCTGGCGCAATCTCTTTCCGAGCGCCTCGGCCAGCAATTCGTCATCGAAAACCGGGCGGGCGCCGGCGGCAACATCGGCACAGAAGCTGTCGTGCGCTCGCCGGCGGACGGCTACACCATGCTGATGATCGGTCCGTCGGCGACGATCAACGCTACGCTCTACGACAACTTGAGCTTTGTCTTTCTGCGCGACATCGCGCCGGTCGCCAGCATCATCCGCACCAGCAATGTCATGGAGGTGCATCCATCGTTTCCCGCCAAGACGGTTCCTGAATTCATCGCCTACGCCAAGGCCAATCCGAGTAAGATCAACATGGCGTCGGCCGGCAGCGGCAGCTCGCAGCACATGGCGGGCGAGCTGTTCAAGATGATGGCCGGCATCGACATGGTGCACGTGCCCTACCGCGGTGCGGCGCCTGCGCTCACCGATCTGCTCGCCGGACAGGTCCAGGTCATGTTCGACAACATGACGTCATCGGTCGAGCACGTCAGGGCCGGCCGGCTGCGCGGCCTGGCGGTGACGACCGCGGCGCGCTCCGAGGCCCTCCCGGACCTTCCGATCGTGGGCGATTTCGTTCCGGGCTACGAGGCGAGCGGCATCTACGGCATCGGCGTGCCGAAGGACACCCCGCCCGACATCGTCGACAAGCTCAACCGGGAGATCAACACGGCGCTCAGCGATCCCAGGATCAAGGCGCGCCTCGCCGACCTCGGCGGCCTGATCCTGTTCGGCACCAGCGCGGATTTCGCCAAGGTCCTGGCCGAAGAGGTCGAGAAGTGGGGCAAGGTGGTGAAGTTCTCCGGCGCCAAACCGGGTTAGCGCGGCCGCCAATCGGGGTTGAGCAAGCCGCTATTCGGGGCCATGCTCCGATCTTAACAACACGAACGGCGGAGCGCCGGCATGAAGCGGCAACTGCATCTCAACCTGTTCATTCACAGCCGTGGTCACCACGAAGCCTCCTGGCGTCATCCGGATGCCTCGCCGCTTCCTCTGACCGACATTCGCTACTACCAGGACCTGGCGCAGCGAGCAGAAGCCGCGCTGTTCGACTCGATCTTCCTGGCCGATCAGCTCGCGCTCGGCGAGGACGTGTCGCAAGCCGCGCGCACCTGGCTCGAGCCCGTCACGGTGCTTTCGGCCGTGGCGGTGGCGACGCAGCGCATCGGGATGATCGCCACCTGCTCGACCACCTATACCGAGCCGTTCAATCTCGCGCGCCAGTTCGGCTCGCTCGATCACATCAGCAACGGCCGCATCGGATGGAATATCGTGACGTCATGGCTGGCGACCGCCGCCGCCAACTACGGCGATGCGGGCCAGGTGAGCCACGCCGAGCGCTACGAGCGCGGCGAAGAGTTCATGGAGGTGGTCAACGCGCTCTGGGACAGCTGGGCCGATGATGCGGTGATCGATGACCGCGCCGGCGGACGCTACGCCAAGCCTGATCGCATCAGGCCGATCAAGCACAAGGGCAAGTACTACCAGGTGGCTGGGCCGCTGAACCTGCCGCGCTGTCCGCAGGGCCGCCCGGTGCTGGTGCAGGCGGGCTCGTCCGACACCGGCCGCCGCTTTGCGGCGCGCCACGCCGAGGCAGTGTTCACCGCTCATATGGAGAAGGCGACCGCGCAGGCGTTCTACAACGACCTCAAAGCGCTGGTGCGGACCGAGGGGCGCGAGCCCGAGCAAGTGCTGATCCTGCCGGGCTTGAGCCCGATGATCGCGTCGACCGAGGCAGAGGCGCAGCGGCTCGCGCGCGAGGTCAACGAGCTCTCCGATCCGGAGGTCGGACGCAAGCGCCTGTCCGGGCGCTTCGGTGGACATGACTTCTCGCACCTGCCGCTCGATCGCCCGCTGGTGCCCGAGGACTTTCCCCCGCCCTCCACGGTCGAGGCGGCGCGCAGCCGCACCGAGGTGATCCTCAATCTGGTGCGGCGGGAAAAGCCAACGCTGCGGCAGTTGCTGGCGAGCCTTGCCGGCGCGCGCGGCCATTTCACCGCCGCCGGCACGCCCGAGCAGATCGCCGATCTGATAGAGGAGTGGTTCAAGGACGGCGCCGCCGACGGCTTCAACATCATGCCGCCGCTGCTGCCATCGATGCTCGACGTGTTCAGCGCGGAGGTGATCCCGCTGCTGCAGCGGCGCGGTCTGTTCCGCACCGCGTACGAGGGCAAGACGCTGCGCGAGCACTATGGTCTAGGGTGGCCGAAGAGCGCCTTCAAAGAGCACGCGCTGCAGGAGGCGTAGCAGCGGCGCCCATTCGGACTGAGGTGCGCAGACCCTCCACGTCACG
>Ga0209488_10002092_pt1 | contig 16724 bp, 23 predicted proteins | sample Rivendell_Oct201_8_FD_188349 | JGI IMG/M metagenome (GOLD analysis project Ga0209488, IMG submission 188349) | Vadose zone soil microbial communities from the Eel River Critical Zone Observatory, Northern California, USA -... | ecosystem: Environmental > Terrestrial > Soil > Vadose zone >... | reverse complement strand
AGGCAGGCTCTCAGGCTCCGAGATGGGCATCGCAGTCACGGCTACGACTCAAAATTGGGACACCTTCGTGCGTGTCGCACCAGCTCCCTGCGCCGCACCCGCGGACGAGGGTCATCTGAGTCACCCCTGTGAGGAGACCGAAGTACATCGATCAGAGGAGAGAAACCAGGAAGCACATCGCCCGCTTGGCTAGTATGCGGAAGATTATTTTCAGTTCTAGGAAGATTCTACGGCGTCGATGCTGAATTGAGCACAGTAACTTACGATGATGCTGGAAATTTGATTCCTTCAATTCGTTTCAATGTAGCCGGCACTATCACGTAAAAAATAAAAAAGCCAAGCCGCAGCTCGCTTACCTATATGAGTACGTTGTATGTAAGCGTTGATAGTCGACGGCTCAGGCTGAAGCTGAAGGTACGAGCAGTTCTGATATGAGAGCGCAGGAGAGCGATGATTCATGGGTTAGACCGGTGACGGCATCAAAGGACGTGATGAAGGATAGGAAAACATACCCAGCGATGACGAGTAGATACCCTAGATCTGCTGTAAAATGAATATGTTAATTTCATTTATGATTGGTAAATCAACCACTGGTTTTGATCAAGATCCCTGAGATTCCAACAAACATTAACTGACTACAAAGATATACATATACCTAACGAGCTTACACTGACATTGGGGGTGTAATGTGGCCCAGCACGGCCATAACGCGGCCTAGTTAGTCCAGCGTTGACAGGCCGTCTCCTAGGGAGCCAACATATTAGGGAAGCGATCTAAACGACCTACACTGCCTCCTTAGACACCCAGCATTTCCTGATGTGGGCCTTCCCTTACTGGTGGCGGTCACTGCTCAACAGGTACTAATCCACTAATCTGAACCACGGGAGTTACAACTGGGGGAATGAGCGAGGCGGATAGATATATGGTAGCTAACGATTTGGCTCAGGGAATGTTTCTGCGACGATACGATACAAGCGGGAATCTCAGATACAGGACACGGTCCACAACAACTTGAACGTCCACAACAATAATATGTTCTTCATGAGTCACGGGTACGGGCAGAGTTGAGCCGTACACAAAACACATGCTAGATCCCCTCGTAGATTGTTTATTGATTTCTAGGGAGCGGGAAGTTGGGTTTATAAGCGAGCAATTGATTCGGAGAGCGATATGACGGATGCGCAGCTACCCCTAATATCTCATGTAGTCTGATTTCAAAAAAATGCGACTCTGCTCTTCGTACGGTGAGTGTCCCTGCCGCACCTGAGCATACACGTCCATGCGTCTGCAACGACATTCTTACCACCCGGATATCCAAGCCCCTCACAACGTTGTAACTGGTTGCTGGTAACGCTCTGAAACTGCGCACAGAGCACCTTAGATCTCTCCGATCGGTTCACGGCGAAGAGGTCTGGCAGCAACTGCTCCTAGTGCACAGGTTACCAAGACGCTTCTAGTAAGCATCAACCCATAATAGTCTGTATCGCTCAACGGGGGTGCGCATACGAAATACCTTATAAAAAATGAACAGTGCCAGTAGACCTTAAGTGAGTGAGCGAGCGATATTTATGCCACGTGTACAACATCACAATCCTGGTCGTGGATCGCCAAACATTTCTAACATCTTCTCCCCAAGAACACCGAATGTATCCGTCAAGGCACCCCAGTCTGCCTCCCCATTGCCACCGCGCCGCGATTGGACACCGACTGCGACTGCAATACCGAGCATGATGACAGCGCCGACGACGAGCTGAGACGAGCTGCCCCAGGCCTTCCTCGTACGGGCTTTCTCAGGCCTTGGTGGCAATTCTTTCTCCTGCGAGACAGGCCCGAGCCCATCACGTACAACAATATCAAGGCCTGAGACGATGAGAGCCTCCGCCTGATCATCACTCGGTAACTGGCCAGCGTCTTGCGACCAGGTCCGCATGGCACTCGCGGGCCCCAAAGTGCGTGTGAGGTATAGTTCAGGTGTACTCGGTGGGAAGCGGGCAAAAAGGTCATCCGCGAGTAGGAAGACACTCAATAATGACAGTGATGCTTGAGAGTGAGAAGATTCTACGGGTATGGGAGACGCGGGGGGTGTGGGACCCGCCGAAGGGGGTAGTGGGATGTCTGCAGGTTCGGGGGGGTTGTTCGGAAGGGTGGGTGTTGATATCCCTGACTGGGAAAGTGGTAGGGCGGGGAGGCCGTCCACCCCCTCGTCACAGGGAGATGGTGGCGATGTACCTGCCTCTGTACACACACCTTCGATAGCCACGAGGGAATCAGGCGAGCCTGAAGAGGGCGGTGAGGTAATTGTGTACAGGTCAGGTTCCGCCATGTTAGATGCGCTAATAGAGCCCTCGTCTGTCAACGGAGCATCATGAACACCAGCACCATTCAAGAGAGGCGTGACATCAGAGTGTTCCAAGACGGCGGCCGCAGGCTCTATTTCTGGCTGGTCTTGATCATCGCCGTGAGCCTTGGCGTAGTCGATAAACTCAGGAAGCCCAGTTAAGACCGAATGGACCATTCCCTCATCGCCGCCGCCAATCCTCAGTACTTGATCTTTACGAGTTAGGGTCACCTATAGGTCTTGTGTAGCCAACTAGAGAACGATGCGAGATACGCACTCACAGCAGCGACGAGATAAACGACAATCACTGGGGGGCGAACAAGCAGGTAATCAAAGATGTGCTGAACGAGCGGGAGGGTCGGCGCAGCGTGTGCAAAGAGAGTGAGGAGATGAGGGAGAGATGCAAACGGTAGAGGGGAATGTCTATGTCCCCTTCGTGTGTGAGTTCACAGCGCCACTGTAATGTCGGAACACTCACTCGTCAAGTAACAAGGCATAGGGCGGATCCGCAAGTAGCAACAGACGTTGCAAGATGCTGTTGCTTATGATAAGCGCAGGACCACACAATGTTTTGGACTAGAGGCGTACAGCATGAGCCCAGTGAGAGGCTCGAGGGTGCGTCCCATCGAGTCGCGCAATCGATGCAGGCTCAGCTTCTCTAGAGCATACAGTGCAACTTCAGGCGGTAGTGTGAGCTGCAACACGGTGGCGATATCATGGAAGCCCTATATGTATATGTCAGATTTGAAAAGGGTGCAAAATGAGTACTCTGAGGCAGACCTGAAAGTAGTTCAAACCGGGACGTCGTCGGAAAAGTTGTACGATGAGCTTGTTAAGCTCCGCCTGACGTGCAAGTCGAACATCCTCGGGACCGTCGTCTGCAGATTCGCCATGGGTGAGATGGAAACGTGGTAGGGTATAAACGCACGTCACCTACGGGGTAGAGCACGAAGCTGCGGTCAGTGTCGAGGCGAATCTGTCGTTCGTCCTGATGGGGATCGTGCTCTTTGTGATCCCCAAGGTGGTGTATCGCATTTACGTCAAGATGAAGCAGCCTGGGCCTGAAGGGAAATTTCAGGGAAAGGGGCGAGTGATAAAGTGGAGGCCGGCGTACCAAATATATGCGCGTGCTGCCCCAAAACCGCCCGGCGCAAGACTCTGCAATCGAAGGATGTCCCAATCGGGAGAATCACCCAATGACGTGTTTTCGCGTGATTTCTCCGACTGGGTGGTCATCTGCTAGTCATAACCCAGAGGCGAATCGACTGGAATGTGGTTGGTGAAGAGTGAAGAAGAAAGAGACAAAGCGCCGAATCGCTGCGGCTTTCGAATTCCGAATTCGCCGATCGGCGATCGCAGAATTCCTGCACGTGATTATTAATTGAGGACGGATTTGTCATTCATTGCCACTGATTTGCTTCAATCACGCTCTTCTGGTCTGTTGATGTGCCACTGTAATATCCCATCAAAAGTTGATAGGAATGGACGGACGGTGATTTCTGGTTGTCATTTCTCCTCGGGAAGGTTATGTTATGGGAAAGTCGACGCATGCAATGAATGGTTGCTGAGATCTTGGATGCGCGATGGCAACTAAATTTGAAAAATACGATGTCATGGAAGCGAATGGTTGACTGCTTTGACTAATTAGGGTAAGAGGGACACCCACGAGGAAATCACATGAATGTGTAAAAAAGGACTTCAAAAAGGAGACACACAAATCCCCTTTCACACCCGCCCTTCTCTTTTTTTTTTGACTCTCGTCCATGGCTACAGAAACTCAGTCCCCTCCCGCCGCGCCAGTGACCATCTTTAATCGCGTGGCCTCGATTCCCTTGGTCAACGAAACCTTTTCGGCAGTGCACTCTTCCCTTATCTCCAACCCGTTCACCCGCTCACCCTATTCCACTGCCCAAGCTATCTCTTTATCTGCTTTGCGTGCCTCTGAGCCAATAGCCGCAAAGCTTGCCCCCATCATCGTGCGCGCTGATGGTTTCGCTAACAAGGGCCTTGATGTCGTGGAGTCTCGCTATCCATACCCTTTTACCGTTCAAAGTGGAGACTTCCTCAAGGACTTGAAAGAGCGCTCAGAATATGCCCGCGACGTCGCCAACAAGACCATAGATCAGCGCGTCCGCACCCCTGCATACTCCGCTGCTCAGGGTATTGACCAAGTACGTACACCCCTGTCCCCGATGACCTCACGCAATAACGATTGGCTCATTCGTGATCTTCAACAGCGGCTCGCCCCTGTCGTGGATTATTTGATCGCCCGCCTAGGCACGCAGGAAAACTCATCTGAGACAGAGTCGAAATACCAATACCAACGCGCATACGCCCTCTCTCGTGACCTCAAAGATCAAATTCTGGATTATTCCAATACCCAGCTCCAGCAGCTACAGAGCAGCAGCATACTTGTGTTCGTTTGGTTTCTCCGTAACTTTTCTTTAATTCTCATCAACTCTTACCTCCCAGGCAACGCGCAACTGAGACTGCGAAGAGCATCCAAGTCCTCGCATCGTCCTCGGTTCTCGCTGCTCAACAAAAAGTTAGCACACTCAGTGATACTATGGTTTCTGAGCTTCAAAAAATCCAGGTCTTGTACATTCGTACTGTCTTTTGAGCCTTCTTCTCATCCCCTTCACAGGCTGCGACAGCTGGTCTTCCCGCAAACCTTCAGGCATCGTTCAAACCCGTGCAAGAAGGAATAGCAAGCACGATCTCCGACTTATCCGACGTGATCAAGTCAGACCTACCGGTTAACGAGAAGGTTAACAAAGTCCGTTTGACCGTTCAAGACCACGTCACACCGGTACTGGAGACCGCCGCTGTGCGGCTGCAGGATGCGATTCGCTCCTTGACCGCGCGGGTAGAGGCTGCAGAAGACGGCACTACACAGGGCTCGGATAAGTCTGACGGTGCTCCGCGTTGACCCTTGGATTTCCTTACCCTTTCGGGCCAGGGACACTCGTAAACTAGACGCTGAGCATGTTCATCCACTGCATCATCACCCTATCTCCATCTCCATTCAAACGATCCCTTGTCCTCTTTATGTCCAGGCGAAGCCGTTCCTTCTCGGCGTTCTTGTACGTTTACGATAGATAGATACTGTAGCGGCATCCCCCCCCGTATTCTCTGACATCCGTGATTGCTGTGCTATTAGTATATTTACACTCTCGGCCACAGCGTTCAAGTGTATAGCTTGAATCAATTTCACACTTTTCTTTTTTCCCCTGACCGTGGTTGTCTCCTTCACAATTACCGTGCACCTCATGGTCTCGGCTATGGTAGTATCCGTAACGTTTGTCCAACCCGACATCATCCGCATCTGCGCACTCTTACCCTTTTGGAGGCAATTCCACTGCCGTTGACACAGGTACTTCCGATCCCAACACTGCCTTCTCATCCAGCACCAAGTCTCCGCCGCCGCCGACTCCCGTACCTTCGTCCTCGTCCTCGTCCTCGTCCACGGCCTCCTCAACGAGGGCCCCAGCTGCGCGCAGCTGCACATGCGCCCCGTCTGTTACAGCCAAATTTTGTCCCGTGGCGAGTGCTTTGACGAGCGCGCACTCATGGGTGGCATGCGCGGAGGTGCGAAGGGTGCGGACGAGATACAGCGAGAGCGTGCGTAGCGGCCAGCGGGGGGGGAGTATGGGGAGGACTGCTGGTGGGTCGAAAGCGGTGGCGTGGGAGGCGAGAAGGTGCGCGGCGGCTGCTTCGGTATCCATTGATGGCGAAAATGGCGACGATGGTATCGATGGTGTCGTTGGTAGTGCTGTTGATGCGGAGGGGGGATGAGGACGGGGTGAGACATCCGGGGAGGTAGCGGGGGTGCTGATGAAGAGGAAAAAGAGTAAGGCATGAGAGGCAATAGGAAGATACGAGAGAAGTCGTACGTGGTGTCTGCGGTGTAGATTGTCAGCAGGAGGTGCAGGAGCCGCTTTGTTTCGGCGCTGTCGGTGGCTTGGGTGTCGCCTGTCGTCGATGGTGGTGGCGGGGGCGGGGCCAGGGCCCATTCGGCGAGCCCGGCACGCTCTGCGAGGTTGGCTGCAGCGTGTGGGGGTACCACTGCGCCGGAGGAAATACAGAATGCGGCGGCGGACGTGTGGTCGTGGACGGTTCGCACAAGGAGCGAGAGCGCCTCGTGTGCCTCACCGAGCTATAATTATCAAAGCATTTATTTATTTTGTCTTCACAGATGTTGTGGAAGTGGGGGTGAAGGAATGTGGACTGCGCGCATACCTTGCCGGCGATGATGGCGAGCTCGGGGGCCAGCAGCGGCGCGTGTGGCGCGAGGCGCACACGCGCTGCAGATGCATCGTATGCGTTCGATGTTTGTAGAAATAGCGCGGTGCGTAGTCGCGCGTGCTTGGATGGTGACGAGGGGGTCGTTGCCTCAAAGTAAGCGAGGAACGGGGCAGAGTTCGAAGACGATGCATAGGACGCCGCTTGAGACAGGAAGTAGGCATCTCGAACGCAGGGAACAAAATCATGATAGACCCATACCTTTGGCTCGCCAGAGCTTCGACGTCGCGTCGTCTGAGAGGAAGGAGAGTACTTCGTCGATGTATGTAAGCGCAAGCTCAGTGTGGAGCGATGGATCCTGGGAACGAACATCAGACTGTATACGGGACAAAAGTCGCCAGGAACTCACCGTTCTTCGCTTTTGTAGAACGAGGTGTTCTAGGAACCGTGCCCCAGCCTCGGGGTTCACGGCGTGAATCTGTTCAAGCATTGCTGTCTCATCCTCTCCCGTTTTCCCGCGCTTTGCGGAGCTGTGGGCCGTTAATAACTGCGTAGTGATATGATGGACTTGTTAGGAAGTTTTCCCAAAGGCATGGCATGTCCCACCTTGACTGCCCGTTCCGCGTCCTTTGCCGCCAACCAGACGCCCCATCGTTGAGTCAACGCACGATCACGCCGTGCCGTGAGCAGCGCAAACATGTCTGACAACGGGTCTGCAATCTCGTCATCTGTCCACTCGCCCTCGACGAGCCTGTGGTTCACATCGTAAGATGAGGAAGAGATGCGAGCATACACGTGGAAGGAGAGGCTGCGCACTTTGACCATACTTCTAGCAGAGCCGTGTCGTGTCCACGTTTTGAATATACTTTGCAGAGAGCGCTATATTGACCTGTCATGCGGAAGATCGGTTCGACCTCAGGAAGGACGATGATCTCCGACTCGTCGAGAAGCGTGTAGAGGTCTGTCGTCTTCTCTCCTCGCGCAAACAGCTTTACGAGCACCGTATCAACGATCTGTGTAAAAGTGAAGTAGCCCGTCGGTCAACCATGCTCGTGAAAAGAGGGAAAGACCACGCACAGAGCGCAAGGCCGGTGTGCTGGAGTCACTCCGTACGCGTCTCCACTTGCGCAAGAACTCCTCGAGCATGTCGTGTGCCGCGACTCCAAGCAGACGACGGAGCTCTACCGTAGGAGGTGCCGAACGCGTGGTCGGTGCGAGGAAGGGAGAATAATTAAGGACTAAGTTGGCCACGACTAGACGTTAGCCGGCAGCGAGAAGCGAGGGTGCGCGTCATTGATGTAGGGAAGAGGTGCGAGGGGGGTGGGGAAAACAGGGGACGTACTGATGTCGTCGATGGAGTCATACGGCGGCAAGCACTCAGCGACGCCTGAAAAGACGTCGAGGGTCGGTTCCACGTCGAGAAGCGCGCCGCGGAGGTCCGGGAAGTACGAGATGAGGATGCGCGGGTCGAGCTCCCCCTGGAAGAGGCAGAAGCCTGCGTCCTCGAACCTCGTCTCGAGCAGGCACCGGAGGCCGATTTTCTGGTAGACGTACGCGAGTTCATCCACCTGCAAAGCGTTCCAAGATAGACTGTTGAAGCGGAGACAGGAATGAAGATCGAGGAGACAAGACGCACTTCATTAGCGTCTACGATCAGCCTGCTCTGGACCTTCTTCCGTTGTTCGTCGGCTAGCTGGATGACGTCCTCTATTCGATGGCTTTCGAGGAGCGCCTCGGCCTGGGAAATAGGTGTGACGGGTAGAAGGGATTGGATCGAGTTGGGGCCAAGAATGAGGAGGTGAGAGCGGGGAAAGGTAGAGTGCTGAGTCATGTTGTTCTGCCGTTTTTCATGAGTGGTAAACTCGCAATGGCAGGAAATGGCCCTCCTCTGAGTCCTCACACCGTCAATCGCTTGTGCTCGCAGTTCTGATGAAGGCTTGCTCTGCTCTCTCCCCGGCCCGAAGGGTGCCGGGTCGCTGACGGGCGTCTATTCGAAAGCGGGGAGAGAGACTGGCGTCAAGCGGAGTCATAGGACTGAGCGCAAGCCAGTAACGTTCTGAATACAAACTTGAATACCACATGCTATTATTCAAATAAGAGATCTCTTCGACGTTGGACATATTAGAAACGGCTCTACTAGAAGCTCATCACAGAGAATCGTATGATACGAGATATCTAAATGGACATCTAATCTATACAGATAGGTGTCAGCGGGGAATATTAAATGACAATGAAAACCTTAGAGTAAAACGATATTGGATACAACCTCGAACTTGGTTACAATCCCAGCACGGGACGGTGACAGTATAAATGAAAAGATCAGGCGACAGGGATAGGTAGCAGGTAAACCAAAGAGCACTCAAAGGGCACTTTGCTATCATGTGTCGCCGTGACGATGCCACAATGGCCCTAAGTTGGACCACAGGCGAGAAAATGGGGTACGATATGGGCAATTGCTGTCAAAGCAAGCAAGCGTCGTCAGCGCTAGACAGACCCCTCCAAAGACCCCGACTATAATTGCAACGACGATGGCCACGGTCTTGTTGATCGTGAAAAAGAACATCACGAGGCCGACGAGAAACAAGAACACAGAGGGTTGAAGGAGCGTCACAGTCATCGCGATTCCGAGTTGCATGGAGCGGATGTGCCGCGGCACATGGTCCCTTGAAGTGCCCGACAGCCGAATGTATCTGCGTGCCCACTGCAGCGTCAATGTCGCACAGAGGGCAGATATGATGTTGAGCACAAGGCTCAACAGCCATACTATGTTGACAATGATGATCGAGGTCGCTGGAGGAGGTAGAGGTTGAGTCCCTGGCCCGCCCGGACCACCAAAATCTCGGCATAATTTCTTGTAGCTCTCAATAAGAAACGCCGCGAGTATTGCGGAGAACAGGCCGGACTTAGGAGCAAATGAGTATGGTCAAGGTGGAGCATGCCATATCGGTAGAAGGGCACATACAAACATAAGGACACCTTTTGCGTCCTCTTTCCACCCGTCAATCAGTCGTTTGGTTTGCTCTCTGGAATCCGACACATTCGCAGACCGCGTTTCATTTCCAAGGCCATCCTGCCAGTGAACCGGGGCAGGAGTTGCAGCAAAACCGGAAGTTCGGGGCTGGACATTTGCGGTAGTTCCGCGGTATGAATTGGGGAATGTAGGAGAATTTCGCACAGCCAGGGAACTGAGGGAAGCATCCTGACCACCTGCAGAAATAGGAGGCAAGTCTAGAAGAAGAAAAGCTTCTTGTAAATGGGTCAACGTCGATCACAAACAGCGTGTGCACCTCGAATTGGTATCGTAGCCATTGCTCGATCTGTGCGACAGACCTTCCGAGGAAAACTGGGAGCAAACCCGGCTATGCTATGTCTTCGATCAAATGAAAACGTCTCGGGGCTCGAAGGCAGCGAGGCGGACGTGACGCAGTGTTGTGAACTTGGCCGTTGTTGTTGTTCCACACTCGCACTCGAGGGATGATGATGAGACGAAAGTTGGAGTGCGGCCACCGATTGTATGTCATGTTCGGAATGATATTCGCGGAACACAATCCGACAATGCCGGGAAGAGAGTGATTTGGGTGGAGCAGAGGGGCTTCCGCTGGGTGCATTTGGGAAGGAGGACTCGAAGCTGTGACGAATCGAGTTATCGTGGGGTGTGCCAGCCTGAGCGCTTTCTGTATGAGGTGGTGAATAAGTACCAACGGATGGTAACGGCCCCGCGAGGGACGGCTCGCGCTGCCAGTGATTGGGTAGCATGAAGATGTAGCATTCGGCGGGGCTGGCGCTCACGATGTCGTGTATGGATGGGTGACCATAAGTATGTCCGAACCACGGTATGATTCAACCGCCCATAGACTGAGCAGCCTGAGAGAGTGAAAGCCAGGTTAGGCGACAGCCAATGGAGAAATAAATTTCTAGATTGTTCCCATGAGTTGGAAGGGAGTCGGTGTAAGGCAAGTCCTGTGGGCGTGGCCGCGGCAGCAATCCAGCCGGACCTGAAGCTGAAGCAAGAGCAACTTGCTGAGTTACCGACCCCGGGCAACTCCGTTGAGCATTGATTGACATCGTCGATCCCCCTGTTACTGCAGGCCCGGGTTCAGTTATTAATATTGATCAATAGGTGCCTTCAAATCAATTCAGAAAACATGTCAAGAGAAAAATTCCCTGCATCTTACGTTATGCGATCAACCGCAAACCTTGGCTGCGGAGGAGACAACAAGGGATGTCTGAACTCGTCCGATTCCGATCTGCATCCAAGTCTGATTGGATGTCCGTAGAGCGCCACGCAGCCTCCGAGTCTCGGCTCTTGGCTCAGGTTGCTGCTCGTGTTAAGTGATCGCAACTATTCCTTTCCTTCATAGCATTGGTTTCGTGTATGGGTGAAGAATTGGACAAATTCGGGGTCCGCGCTCGCTCGTCGAATTACGCGTCATCTGATGGTGTGTATTATCCAAGTTTGAAGCGATTGATCATAAATCCATTGCACTGACCGAGATACAAGTATGGGGCGACATTGCGTCAGCAACCCCGAGTGACGCCCCGGTCAAGCGACTGAATTTGAAAAGCCATGAGAAACCTCCGGCCACACCCATATCCTCCGAGAACTGTATATGGTTTCAGAAGTCACTTATCGACGGAAAGAGGACCCGATACTCGCCTCTGGGTGGTCTATAACTTGCGATGACATATCTGTGTGCCGTGATGTGCAGCCATCTCGCATAAGTTGTTTCTATTGCTTTGTGTTACAGGTTTGCGCAGTTCATGTATTATCTGACGTTTCCGTGTGGGCTCTCGAAACGTGTCTACAACATCATAGGTTCCGGATTTGCCATCTGAATGGCGAACAGACGTCCCTTCACGGCACAGATAGAGCATCAATGTCATCATTTTAAATGTCTCATGTGAAACCAAACCAATGCACTTCAACATCGTTATCATTCCAGTGATGACGATGTTCCCAGTCGTCGTACGATGGTCGCTCTGTTCTTCCGGATGAGCGCCTCGATGTCTTCTAAATGGGGTTGACGAGCCAGCGGCCAACACGCCCTATTATTTTTTCGCCTCGCCTATTTTTTCAGGTCCCCTGAACGTTCGTGTGCGCTTAGAACTGCTTCCCCCCGTTCATCACGGCCGCAGGCGGCCATGCTCCCGTTTTTCCTTTCATACGCGTAGCATGTAAGGACAGCGTGTCGCGATTACTCATGGTATGAAATAAGAATCGAGTCTGATGGCCGCTTGCAATTTGGGCTACCACGAGGAAAGATTCCTAGGATCCTAGGACAGCGCCACAGTCCGAGAATTAAGAAAAAGAAACGTAAGCATAGGGGTCGCATTTACATGCGGATCCAGTAGTGACCCTGCCAGTGGGGCAATCTGGAAGTGGCTCGCTAAATCAGCAGTGCTAAGGGTAGCAAAAAAACTGGACCCGGCGGCGTGTTCACCACCAAAGGCGTGACCGAGAGGTGAAAGGAGGCCCTCGCAAGTGGTGAGAAAACTGTGGGAGAAAGGTCAGTTAGATTTGGTTCCGCGGATTCAAGTTCCGACCATCTACGGGGATCTACCTGAGTGGCACTGGCCGTCCATACAATTAGTCTAGATCCGACCCGAACGGGTCTCTGCATGCGAAACCTGTAACAAGAAAGGCGGTGGTAGGGAAAGGTACCACACCGATGGCAGGGTCAATGTCAACGCAAAGGCAGAGTGGTGAACAGAGTCAACTTGAAGAGGGGCAACAGCGCATTATGCTGCGCATATCCTCGTATGACCCATCAAAACCATAGTGCCAAAGTCATCTTGAATTTGGACGTTTTCAGGCAACACAGCAGCTTGAGAAGTCAGGTGGGTGCTTGCGCTCTAGGGCCCACGGATACCTGCGCGTCTAGGTATTCTCGGGGTGATGGTCTTCTGGAGGCCGGCTGCAAAGATTCCCGTGGCCCATTGAAGACATTTTTGATACATTCAACCACTCGGTAAGACATGTCGGGCATGTAGTGAGGGTACTACTAGTATATGGTGTTGGTATACGCAAGGAAAACTGTTGGCGAGAAGTTCGCCACTCCGATTCCACCTGCGCCATGTAGGGCCTTACGGCACTGTTGGCTGACAAAGCGAGGCCATAAACGAGAAGAGGGAGAAGCGCGAGAAAATGGCTGTGAAAAGAATGACAGAGACCGAGCGGAAAAGTTGATAAAGAGAGAGGAATTCGGAGGGTGGTGGCGTAGAGGACGATGACGATTGTGGTGAAAACAGACAGGGCGATGGTATGCAAGGCGACGGAAATGACGAAGACGATGCAGGTGAAGGCGGTTCAACGGAGATGGGAAAAGATGAAAGAGGTGGTGGAGCCGACTTGGGCGTTGTCACTGAGAGGGCCCGGGGTGTGTTAACTGTTGAGAGCGGAGAAGTGACGACTGCCAGCCCTTACGTTTGAAGATTACTATCGTTTTTGGAAAAGCTTATAAATCAGAAAATGTCATTTCCGAGGGCCAAAGATTTATAGGCTTTTCCAAATACGACAGTAATGGCTTTTGGCTTCTACTGCTCATGCAGTGCCAGTGAGGGCGGGTTACACGAAACTGAAAACAACACACTCACGGCTTCTGAGAGCAAAACAAACATTGAACTTGTTATTGCAGGAGTGATAAGTACAAATGCACATTCAAGTTGTACCTACCAGCAACGGGTCCAAAATATCGATTAAGAGCAACGTAACTGTCCTAGTCAAAAAAAAAAGGTTAAGTATTGGGACTTAGAGATAGGGGCGCAAGACGATGAAGTCGAGTCGTGAATTCGATTGAATGAAGAACCAACAAGTAGTCGCGCATTGAGGTTGATGAACAATGGTGATGAATTTTAAGCAAGAGGTGGTTCAAAGAAGAATAAAAGAAAGTGAAAACTGGTTGGAATTGAACCACGTCGAGTTGGAAAGCGGAGTCGGCATCTAAACAGTAGGTCAATCCGCTGGGATACAGTAATACAATCGGAACAAATAAATGGCAATATAAACAGGTCCACAGTAAGAACTTAGTGAGAGCCTTACAATAAGGTCATATTGGATACGACCTAGGACTTGATGACAATCCCAGGTGGTATGGTGACAACATGAGTACGCAACGTGAGGGCGATAGGTAACGGAGCACATTTGATCATGTGTGTTTCTCTCATTGGGACCACACTAAAGAAAATGGGGAGTGATATTGGGCAGTCACCTTCACGATCTAGGCAAGCAGGGACCATCAACAGTGAGGATCTCTGGAGAGGACTATCCTGAGGACAGGTGCTCCCAACGAGAACTGGGACCCGGAGCAATGGCCGACTATGATATGTCTCCGATCCGGTGAAAATCTCGGTGAACTCGAAGACGGCGAAAAAACAGTGACGCCAAATTCAAGTTGTGAATTTTGTCGTTGTTGTTGATATTCACGCTTGAGAACAATGACAAGACGAAAGTGGAGGCGCGACCGAGCGCATATCGGGGTTCGGAATAATACCTGCGAAGAAAAAGATAAGACTACCGGGTACAATATGATTTGGGTGGGGCAAAGGTGTATAAGGAAAGCGCATGTTAGGGTCGGAGTCGTTGTGGGGTGTAGTAGTACACGCTGTAGAATGAGGTGGTGTATAAGCGTGCTGGGATGTTGCAGATGAGTTGGGCAGTGCGTCTAGGGATCGAAGACATCGACAGAGGGATCCGCGATCGAATTACAAAGTCGGGTTGAGTAAAACAGATGAAGAAAACGTGGCCGACAATAAGTACTCCGAGAGAGATTCCACTGTTCATCGAGGATAAGTATAAGTGGGCCTGCACAGAACCTATGCGGGCGTCGTTCTGCGGTGGTAATAAAAATTTGATCTAGTTGAGGTCCGAGTGACATTGAATTACGGCAAACGAGTTCGACAATTGCTGCGGGACAACGCGGCAAAGTACCAAGTTGCTGGTGGTTCCTGACAATGAAACGTCGAGTCGTTGCATTAGTGGGCTAATTGGGCCGCCGATCGAAGACTTCGAATCTGAAACATTCGGAACCAACCACAGAAGGAGATCACGATTGCCCGAGAATGTCAGTAACGTATCTGTGCGGCGAGAGATGCGATCCTTTGCATCGATTTTCTCTGGTTCTTATGTGAGATCTGTGCAGTAATAAGAACCACCCTTGAAGTTATGTGGCGTTTCCGGATGAGGACAGTGGTGGAACAGAAGCTGAGCCGAAAGCTCCGCGCAACGCGTAGCTTGTGCGCCTAGTCCCACCACGTGACTTGTTTTCGCTGTTTCGTTTCGTTCGCACGCATGAAATCCGGGTCTCCCTCACTGCTGCCCTCAAGACTCACTCAAAATAACTCGCCAAAGCTGCTTCCGTGACGATATTTCTCTGTAAGGCTACTCTCAGGGCCGTGTCGGTGGGTCTACTGCCCCACTGTGAGGAGTGGAAGGGAGCGGTGCGATGGAGCACCAGACACGCCCTGAGACCGGACTCGACCTCGATCTCGCTTCTTCGGACATCATACGGGCGCGTGAGGATTGACCGAGGCAGGATGCACGTACGACGATCGCCGTCCCGCTACAGAAGGGAATGTCCCTTCTTCCGTTTACTTATTTTGATGCAGGACAATTGTACGTGCCTCAGTAGAAGGACTGGCGTCAGCACAAAACACTCGCAAAATGATTTGCGATGTTAGTCTGCACCCCAAGAAACGGAGGATGGTTTCAGATGCAGAAGCACAATCCATGACGACTGAAGCTTCTGGAGAGTGGGTGATGTTAGCGTCATAGGTAACGAGGCAAAGCGAAGCATACTGTAAGCGCGTAGGTTGTTGCGCTGCGTGAGTTCGGGAGGAGAGAGATTAGGAGGAGGGGTTAAAGGGGATCATATTTCCGATTTCTGGGTCCTTGTATCTGTGGGTCATCTCGTCTGTCTCTCGTAGGTACAGGAAGGTTTATATAAATGAAAAATGCTGCACTAAACCGAAAGCAGCGAGGAGAGGTGAAGTAGTAGAAGCAGTGTAAGTGTAAGGGATAACAATAAAAGATAGCAATGAAGAGATCGTCGTAGGTGCTCCGATGCGTCGGATGAGGCAGTTTCGAACCTAACGCACGTGGCTACCTTACAATACCACGCTGTGTGTGACCTGGTTTCTTTCTTCGAGACCACATGTGAGAAAATGGAGAGTCATATGGGCAGTTGCGGTCAAGGCAAGCAGAGACCATGAGCACAAGATATACCCCTCCAAAGATCCCGACTGTGATTGAGGTAACGATGCCCACTATTCTATTGATTGTGAAAAAGAACATCACGAGGCCAACGAGGAATAAGAGCACAGAAGGGTGAAGGAACATCACTGCCATCGCGATTCCACAGTTCATGGAACGAATGCGTGGACTGTCCCTGAGGCTGCTCAGAATTCGGGGCGGCTGAATGTGTCTGTGTGCCCACTGCAGCGTCAATGCTGCAAACAGGGCCGATGTTATATTGAGCACTAGGCTCATTAGCCATATGATGTTGACAAGTATAATTGAGGTCGCCGGAGGAGGTGGTGGTGGTGGTGGTTGAGGGCCAGGGGGCGGAGGGCCGGGGAGCGGAGGGCCACCAAAATTTGGGCACAACCTATTGTACCCTGACGTGATGAACGCCACAATTATTGCGGATAAGAGGCCAGACTTCAGTACGAATCAGTTACTATAAAGCGCTTGGGATCAGCTAACAGCCACTTACAAACATAAGGACACTTTTTGCGTCGTTTCTCCAGCCGTCGATCATTCGTTGGTCGTGCTCTCTGGCCGCCGACACATTCAGTGACAACATTTCGGCCTCCAAGTCTTCCGGGGTTGTGGGCGGACTCGTAACTGAACTGGAAGTCCGAGACCGGACATTTGCGATGGTGTTATTGTAGGGATCATGGAACGTGGGAGGATATGATTGCAGAACTGGGGAAGTATCCTCGTCCGCGGTGGCAGTGCGTGGCAAAACTGGAAGAAAAGGCTTCCCTTAGATTGATTAACGACAGTCACGAGGATACGTGCGCACCTCGTATTGGTATCGTAGCTATCGCTCCATGCAATGGCTCTGCACAACAAGGCTTCCAACGAGGACTGGGAGCAAAGCCAACTATGCTATGTCTTCGATCTGGTGAAAACGACGGTGAACTC
>Ga0209488_10002091_pt1 | contig 16737 bp, 25 predicted proteins | sample Rivendell_Oct201_8_FD_188349 | JGI IMG/M metagenome (GOLD analysis project Ga0209488, IMG submission 188349) | Vadose zone soil microbial communities from the Eel River Critical Zone Observatory, Northern California, USA -... | ecosystem: Environmental > Terrestrial > Soil > Vadose zone >... | reverse complement strand
GGGGGGGGGGGGTGGGGGGGGGGGGGGGGGGGGGGGGAGGGAGGCGGGAAGGCGTCCGGGTCGCGCTTCCTATGGACATGCGGGACATTTGCCGCAGAGTTAGGTGTGGTGCCAGGGTGAGAGTGCGTGTGAGGCGGGGATCCACGACGTTCCTGATGGCGATGATACCTCCCTCCGATTCCCAATGGGCTGTTGGTCTCAAAGACGGTGTCGGTCTTGCGCTTCATAAAGACGGGACGGGGGGCATCGATACCCGCAATAGGAGCGGCGGCGATGAAAGTGGTGAGGTGGAGGAAGGCGAGCAAAAGAAGAAAACGAGCGTTGGTAGGCATGATGAAGATACAAACGAGTGGAAGGCGCGAAGAGGGCGCACTGGACTGAGGAAGTGAGGGGGAGAAGACGGGGCCTTATATATGCAGAGGGAGGGAAAGGAATTCGTAGGGAAGCCATCGTGAGTTTGGAATGTGTGATGTCATTGATCTACGCTATGATCACGATCACGTGCAAGTTGAACATCCTCGACATTCCACTGGCAACTTACTCTCACTCACACTCACACCGTCATGGCTTCCGTCGGTTCTGTCACTCGTCAAATCGCTGCTCTCGAAATATCCGCCAAACAGAACGGCGCTACGACAAAGCCATCACGTCCTATTCACCAAAAGACCCCAAGTCATACCAGCGTCTCTAAACTCCTCACCAAATTCGCTGCTCCCCATCCCTTTCCCGAACCGAAACCAAAGTCGACCGTCAGGACCGTCCCTCAAAAGCCAGCAAATTCTACCCAGTCTACCGCCGCCAAGCCACCTCAACCCGCCTCCCAAAAGGCGGCCCCTGCTTCCACCAGGACTCGCTCCCAATCCAAACCTAATCCGGAGCGCGAGCTAGATATCGGCAAGTATGACGGTGGTTTCGAGATCGAGAACGAAAAGCGTGGCGAGGCGGTCGAGGGAGAGGCAGCCCGAGACCTCGCTCTCGATTCTAGCGTCTCAAAGTTCGTTTCTTGCTACGTTTCCTTTGTGCCAATACTTACTTTTCTCGTTCCCCCCCAAGGACGCGGCCTACCCGAGAATGGCACCTTACCGACTTTGACATCGGCCGTCCTTTGGGAAAAGGTAAATTTGGCCGTGTCTACATGGTTCGCACCAAGACCGAGCCAAATTACATCCTCGCCCTCAAGTGTCTCTACAAGTCCGAGATCGTCCAGTCCCGAGTCGAAAAGCAGATTCGTCGCGAGATTGAAATTCAGCAGAACCTCCGCCATCCAAACGTCCTCCGCCTTTACGGTTACTTCCACGACGAGAAGCGCATCTTCCTCATGCTCGAATTCGCCGGCAAGGGCGAGCTCTACAAGCAGCTCACCAAGTTTGGTTCCTTTTCAGAACGGCGCAGCGCCGTCTACATCGATCAGATGGCCGACGCGCTTTCTTACCTCCACTCCAAGCACGTCATCCACCGAGATATCAAGCCTGAAAATCTCCTCCTGGGTATCAACGGCGAGCTCAAGATCGGCGATTTTGGTTGGAGCGTGCACGCACCCAGCAACCGACGCACCACACTCTGCGGTACGCTTGACTACCTCCCGCCCGAGATGGTCGAGGGCCGCGACCACAATGAGAAGGTCGATTATTGGGCGCTCGGCGTGCTCACGTACGAGTTCATCGTTGGCGCACCCCCATTCGAGGAGTTGTCCGGATACAACGGTGTGTCCTGCCTTAATCTCGGTCCGAGCGCTCTAGTGCTGACGGGGGTCCTCTGATTGCGCAGCCACCTACAAGCGAATAGCGAAGGTCGACCTGAGAATTCCGCCCAAGGTGTCCGCGGAAGCACGTGATTTGATCGTAAATGTGCGTCCCTGACCCTCCTTGCTTTCATTCTTCAACGGGCGCTGATACTGTTTTCAGCTCTTACAATACGACCCCGCCAATCGCATGCCCCTCTCTGATGTCCGTCGCCATCCCTGGATCGTCCGATATCGCCCAAAGGGATCCTCTCAGCCCAGCGGGCAGAGTTAATTGATGCGAGCGCGAGAGAAAGACCACAGTAAAGTCACGACCACGACCGCGCAATCTGGCCCGCGGACGACTACGGCACTGCTCCTTAGCTCTGCCTTTTCCTACCCCTGCTGGCGGCGGGATGATGATTGTACTTGTACATAGGGCGTGAGTGTCGGTGGCTGGCGTGCTCAATAGGGAAAGTGGGAGATATTTACGTCTTGAAGCTTCTGATTCAAACTTGCATCTATCTAGTAGAGGGTCGCAATTGCATGATGGTGCCCGTGTTTGTCGGTGTTCTTTTTTGCAACGTTGGATGGTTTTTCCTTGTATGAGGCCCCGGGATCGATCGGAATGCACCGATCAGGTTGACCCCCGATTTAAGCGAGAGGATCGGTTTTCTAATTTGGTGAGAAGGTGAGTGGCAAAAAAGGAATGGTGTGTCTTGCGGGCTTAAAAAGGGCCGAATCGTCTCCGCGAGTCACGGGTCGGTTGACAACCCTCTCTTTCTCTTCTCCTCAGAAGCGACGAGATCGCTGTTCCGTCAGGACGGACGATTTCGAATAATATAATGTCAGTGCTCAGGCAGGCAGGCATTGCCAGTTCCTGCGGGCATATCGGGAGAACAGAGACGGACGGGAGGGAATCAGATCAAAAAGCAGACGTCGCATGCATGGGCATGGTTGTTCAGGTTCATTTCGTGATTTCGTTTCAAGCCCCGGGGGTATGGTGTATGTCAATTTGAAAGGCGGGAGCCAGTGAGGTTGATGAAAGAGAAAACAACAAGGACCAAAAGCGGGTGGGAAAAGATAGATGGATTTGTTTAAATGGTTAGTAGCGCGAGAGAATGATAGGAATGATGCGGAGTGTGGTGATAGTCGAGTGGAGTGCTGTACTTTGTTGGATGGTAACTAATATGTAATTGCGAGAAAGAAGAAGGTGAATGAATGAATGAATGAAGGAGGGGGGGGGATTGCAAATGTGGAAACTAAAACTTTGATGAGTGAAAAACACAAGCAGACTATCAGCATGAGTACAACAATAGAGAGACGGACCACAGCAAAAGAATAACAGGAAAACAAAAAGAAAGCATTGCATCGGAGCATAACACAGAGAAGAGAGCAGAAAGCACGTTAGTAGAGGTAGAGTGGTATCAGAATGCATCAGCCATCACGTCGCACCAAGTCGTATCAACCATGAGCTAAAAAACAAAGAGAAAGAATAGGAATCGGAATTAGGGGGGGTGAGAGAGAAGCGGCGCTAAAGTCCTGTCCAGACAACAGCACTGGAGTAGATGCCAACATCCTCACGCACGCATCGCCCACTCGGGCGTCGCACACGTCGGGTTCTCGTGCTGGCGCCAATGCCGCTGCGCCGCATCGGTCCGAGACAGCACCTGGCTACACTCGGGGCACACCACGCCCGTCTTCTTCGGGCTCGCGTTGCACGACGTCGCGATGTGTCGCTGCGCGTCCTGGATGCGCGAGAACGTCCGGTTGCAGTACTCGCACGGCGTCCGCTTCGGTCGCGCGGAGCTACCGCCCCCGCGTCGCCGGGTGCGACGCTGGCCGCCGGACGGGGAGGCTGCTGGCGCGGGGGAGGGAGAAGGGGAAGGGGAAGGGATGGACGAGGAGGAAGGGGAAGGTGTGGGGGGAGGGAGGTCAGCGAGTAGCCGGCTGCTGCTGTCCCCATCGACGGATCCACTGCTCTCCGAGTCGTCTTGCGCCTTCTCGACGTTGGGAAGTGGGATCGAGAGGAGGGCTGGGGCAGAGGATGCGGTCGCGGTCTCTACAGCGCTGGAGCGGCTGCGCTTGGACGCGCGGATGCCCGACGCGATGCGTCGATTATCACCCTCGACCGTGATGGACGGGAAGCCTGAGTAGACGACGTCTTCCTCGCTTATCCCGCGCTTCGTCTTCTGGCCGATGGCGCGCACCGCCGGCGCGCTCGCCTCTCCGACCGAGTGTCGGCGGAACGAGGACGAACCTGTCGCAGAGGGCGCGAGGACAGGGCCCGGGGGTTGGTGCAAGATCGTGGATCCCGAGTTGTTTGACAACACGGGCGATCCCTCCTCCTCGCTGATGAAGGCGGTGAAGTCCGATGACGAAAGGGCAAATGTGTCTTCGCTGGGGCTGAGACCCACGAGGTGAGTGGGATACGGCGAAATTCTCTCCAGGTTGGCCGTCAAGGGAGAGTCCCCGATGCTTGAAGAGGCATTGTCACTGGAAGGAGATGGGTTATTCGGGGTGTGCAATACAAGCTACATGGGAGACAACGATGAGAAAGAAGATCTGCGAAAGGGCTCAGACCCTTACCCGTAAGCTTGCCAAGTCCAGAGACTCGGACGACCAGTAGGGGTGAAGGTACGTCTCGGAGGATGCTTGGATCATCTCGGGGATCGGTGATGGCGCCGTGGAACCAACGAGCATAGATAGCATCGAGAAGTCATCCAAGGGTGGTAGGGAACGGTGTTCCTCTGTCTGATGCTCCGATAGGCCAGTCATCAGGGTTGAGTCCGTCACCACAGAAAATTGGTTCTGAATGCGATAGATGATGTCGGTCCAGTCCGACAATAAAAGTTGATCGTTGTCTCCCCATAAGACCAGAGACATATCAGCACGCTAAATGTACAAGTGATGAGCGATAGCCTCAGAACTGACGATGACTTGGCTTACAACAAATGCTGCCCATGCTAATAGGTAAATATCGGGGGTTGGTGCGAGTTGACTCGCATTTTCAACGACTCGGATTCGTCCTGGTACGGGCCCAAGAAAGCCATCATTGAGGTATACCTCATCTTCAGGCCATGGCCTAGAGCGATTCAATGTCAGCGAGAATCAGGATGCAACCCGGCCACGGACAACCCACCTTGACTCAATCGCCGCTCGAATACATGGACTTGACGCTTCGAGGGCGAATTGGGGACGGAGTATGTTGAGCACGCCGGAAAACGTGCTCGTATCTCCGAACATCGTGGACGGAGGGTAACTGTCGAATTGGACGCGATCCAAGTCCGTGGAGGAATACGCAGAGAGAGAATAGTCCCCCTGCGATTCCAGGGACTTTGCCGCACGAGAATACAGCTGTTCCAGAGACATTTCGGTTTGGGAAGGAAGATGATCAATGAGGCGAGAGATGGGAGATGGGGATGAAGGCAAGGAGCGTGATCTGTGCGCGTTATAACGGTGGGGGAATCGGGCCCAAATGGATGGCTGTTCCCGGTCCTCGTTCGGTACCTTTCCAGGTTCCCGGGGTCAACGCGACCTTCGCCCAGCGTCTGGCAATGCATCCCATCCCTATCAAATGGGGAAAGTGTGCAGCGTGGGGAAATTGATGGCCCCGGCCAGCCACAACAACAGAAAGGCACCCCAAAACCTTCTTTTCTTCAGCAGCAGTCATTGCTCGCGAGTTTCGGACAAGGTCCTAAGTGAAGGAGGGATCAGTAGCTTGCCCTGGCGTCAAGGAAAAACAATAGGAATACGCAAGCACTTAGACAAGGGTAAGGTCACCGTGACCGCAACGCAGAATGAAAGAGCGTGAATGATAAGCGACAGTGTTACGCGAAATCGGCCCGCCCGGCATCCCTTGAGGCCGACCTCATGGCTCCAGCTCCACCCCACGTTTATTTCCTTTTATGGAAGGCACATTTCTCTATATGGCAAGCACAGGCGCTTGGGCCCGGGCTTATTCGTCCCTTCAACTCTTGCCTTCCCACATCATCGCACGAGCGTTGACACATCAGGATTCTATGCCGTTGTATTGCATTCCTTGGAATTGTACCTCGGAATTGATTAACATGTGCCGCCGATGTGCGCGCAGGGCGCTGCCTCTTCTTTTGTACATTCCATGTTGACAAATTCCTCGACCATGTGATCTCGCGTTTGGGGTTTTCTTCCTAATCTCCGATGAAAATACTCCTACTTTTGACCATACCAATGTGTTGAATCGAGTTGTACTTTGCTCTCAGCGTGAGCCCTGCAGCAACCCATCTCGAAAGGATAACTTTACCTCGACGATGTGACAGCTGCGCCAGGGAGCCGGCAGTCGGCACCAACCCCGGGTGTGCGGACGCCCGAAAACTCTGCAGAGCTGAACCATGGCAGCGCTTCCATTCCACCACATCTACCGCACACATATTACGCACTTTGCAAAGCGATTCGGGCATGGACCACACGAACATTTGGCCCGCATCGCCATTATTACTACTACACTGCTGGAACGTTTACGGGATTTGCCTCTCTTAATTGGGGGTAGCAGTCTCGATATGGAACGTCATGTCGAGGACCCCCAACACCAGTAAATGACTTAATTGGATAGCTGTCTCGACGCGCGGGGCCGGGGGGGGCTTCGCGTTTGTGTGCTGTGTTGCGCCGCTGCGGGTGGCGGGCAGGCCCGTCCTAGGCAATTTGTCAATGTGACATCGCTCCGCAATACGGCATGCAAAGGAAAAGGAAATTTTGACGTGATTGGGATTGTAGCAGTTGGTTGATCTGCCATGTGTGTGTGAAATACAGAGTGTGGGGTCCATTCCTGAATTTCCCGCATCCGGTAGGTGTTCATGGAGTAGTAGTAGTAGGCTTGTACCATGAATGGTAAAAGTTACAGTGTCAATTAATCCTTCGGGCTCTTGTCAATGACAGGGTGACTCGGAAGCAGTTCAGGGTCACTTGCAACCACATCGGCACGTACTGTCATGCATGATAGCTTGAAACCGATGTCCTCGGGCAAGCAAGCCACATTGGCAGTGCAGTTCCAAGCTATTCCTTGAATGAAGAAAAAAAAGAGCCGAACAAAGGAACGAGCGAAAGAGAGAGAGACGTCTCTCCTCTTTTCCCCAGTACGACGGCCGAGCGCCGGTGGCGGCTCGGCCCTACCCCCACGCGCGTGACCGTGATGCGGTGTGTGTTGACGTTGACAGAACATTCGACATTCCCTCCGGATCGGACATGTGTGATCATGTTGCGTTGGGGCGCACAATAGAGTCTGTTTGGCAACACATTACCTTCGTCGTTGCTTCTCTATCAGAGCCGATCATTTTTTTCACACGGGGATTCTAGATCCTGAAAAAAAAAACCGAAAAGACAAAGCAAGCACAGCACACATCATGATTGGCCGGCGGCCGCGCCGAGGCGCAAAGGCATCACCATGTTCATGTCCCCTCACTTTCAACAACCCTCAACCCAACCCTAGAACCACTACTGTACCATCTCTAAATGGTAATTTGGGCGCTCTAGGGCTTCTGCGATTCAACCCGTTTTCACCGGACGAAAAGCGCATTTTTGCGTTGCGTAGCCTTTCGTGACACGCACATATAGTACTGTAATGTGCTCTAGCTACTTGAGGACCGTCGGGGGTACTGCGGGCATAAACATAAACATAAAGAGGGCTTAGCGGCTCCCGGAGACTCGGAAAAAAAAGGGGGGGAGGAGAAAGACAATCAATTGTCATCGTTTGTCATTATCACGCACATTACTACGGGGGACATCTGTCTGTCGCATCTCCGCGTGGCGGGACGATAAGACGACGTCTTGAATGATTCGCCAGACAACATGATGTGTGAAATTGCTCTCTCCCTCTATCTCGTGGCGGTAAGGCCGGAGATGCACAAATTTACACTGCCATTTTTGCAAAGGACCGTACTTTAGCGAAGGAGATCTCTCTAGTGCTGGTGCCTGGTCTGGACCGTGATTGTCATGGGAGATAATGAGACACGGTGTTTCGTGATTCGGACTGGGCGCTTATCAAGCCTCGGTGACATCTATTTGCGAGGCAGTGCTAAAGCAAGGTTTGAAAGCCCACCTATTCCTGGTCCTACGTATCAGCACAGGAGTTTGTCATGTGCTTACTTGTACCTTCTCAATGTAGCGTAGCGTCGTCGCAACCAATCAGACAGGCACGCGCGCGCGCGCCTTGCGGAGACGCTTGTTTCATTTTTGTGTTCTCTACAGCCAAACAGATGTAATGACAAGGCGCTTCTCCGTCAACCTCTATCAGAGAATGGGAGGGAGGTTTGAGTTTATTACGGTAAGGGGAAGCGTAAGGAGAGCTAGGGAGATGTGGCAACCGGTACTGTACGCTCAATAGAGCAGGGACGACATGTCGGCGCGGATACGGTTATAGTCGAGCAGACCCTCTATTGGGCCGAGAGCCGCAAGGGCGATCTATGTCCCGAAACCCAAATCAGCATACATTAGAGGGCAAGTGGCGAGCAAGAGACCCACATCCTTATCCCAAAGGTACTTTTGCGCCACGCGCTTAATCTCCTCCGGAGTGACGGCATCAATCGCATTCTCGGTCTGCCTTGGCGTCATCCGCAAGCCACTGGTCACGAGTTGCCGTCCAATGTCTTCTGCAATGGCTGTCGTGCCGTCGAGGCCGAGCAGTAAGCTCGCCTTGAGCTGGCTCTTCGCACGCTCAACCTCAGCCGCTGTCGGCGCAACGCTCATCCGGGTCCACTCGCGGAGCGTAAAGTGCAGTAGATCATCGAGGTTGACCAGGTTCTCCGAAACGAGGTAAATTCCCCAAAGGCCGGTGTCAGAATAGGACGTGGAAAAGGACATGTACGAGTTGGCGAGGTTGTGCTTCGCGATGGTGTCTGACAGACGCGAGGAGAGGAGCGATGCAGAGCCGAGTGTGCGATCCCAGTTGCCAAAAATTGCCTGCATGACGAGCATCGGATAATAATCGGGGGAGGACCAGCTGACGCCTTCGACTGCTACGGCGATGTGTGCCGTCGGAATATCATCGTCACGAATGCGGACCTCAGAGCCGACAAAGTCGGGCTTTGGGTGAGCTTTGCGGCCGAGAGGGATCGGGTTTGGTGAGACTGGAAGAGACCCAAACGCCTTTTCTGCCGCCTTGACAAGCTCACCGTGGTCGACGCCACCGGCACCGACAAGGACCATGCGGTCGGCGGTGTAGTTGGTCTTAATATACGACGAAAGGTCCTCTCGGTTGATAGAAAGAATGTTTTTCTTGGGACCGAGGATAGTGCGACCAAGTGGTTGACCTGCGCGACAGAAGGAGATAAAACGGAGCCTCTCGATGGGACCAGGGGATGAGGTGGCATACCTTGGTAAGCAACCGCGTGAAGATGGTCGAACACGACTTCCTCGTACTGCTTGTCGACCTCCTTCTGCTCACGCAAAATGACATCGCGTTCGCGCTCGACGGCGCCACCTTCGAGCTTGGAGTTCTGGAGGATGTCGGAGATAATGTCGACGGCCTGCGGGACGTCCTTGCGGAAGCTCTTGGCATAGTAGACCGTCTGCTCGCGCGAAGTGTAAGCATTCAGGTGAGCCCCAAGATTCTCCACCTCGAGCTCGAGGGCGTGCTGGGAGCGGCGGCCGGTACCCTTGAAAGCCATATGCTCGAGGAAGTGGGCCGTGCCGTTCGTCGCATCCGTCTCAGCGCGGGAACCAGCGTCTATCCACACGCCGACAGTCGCGGTCTGTGCATGGGGATGCGCTTCCGTCGCGACTGTGAGACCGTTCGAGAGGGTAGATGTTTCGGTAAATGGGCCTGGCGTGACTGCTGTCGCCAGCGACCGCAGAGGTACCTGTCATCACCAAAAGAAGGAAATTTTCGAACATAAGAGACAGAAAACAAATCTATACGCACGTTTCTCCGCGCTGCGCCACGTAGCGAACGAGCAAGTGTTGTAGAAAGTACTCTTGAAACCATTCAGAAACTGAGCAAATCCTCGCAAGAGAGTCCGAACGACGACAAACAGTCCGGAGCTCTCCGGCACATGCCGACTTTGTTAAGGCGCCGCTCTAAATATCCGCTCCGACCCGACCCGACCTTGGCGCCTAGATTACGTCGGCGGCTCTCCGTGCAGACATCCACCAGCTGCTGGTATACAGTACGTTTCTAATGAAATCGCATAATGACCCAATCACACAAAACAAATCGCAGGTCGCGAATCTCGCCAACATTATATCACGCAGAATACAGAAATTAGTGTACGCCGCACTGCGTTGCGTTGATATGCCCTTTGGAGAGGTAAGCTTTGAATGGGACGTCCGGGTGATGTCAACAAGTCATCATGCATCATGCATCACCCTTCGTTCGCGTCTTTGAGCACCTCATTGCATCCAACAGCACTGGGCGTACTGAAGCTCACACCATCATCGCTTATCCAATCACCCCCGCGGTTTCGACTAATTTTCCAACCGCCTCATATTCTTTGTTTAATGTCCGCTTCGAGGACTGTCTGGCGTATATACAATTAGCCCCACGGTGAGCGGAGTTTTAACTGGGCCGCAAGCTTGAACGAGGTTGCATTAATTGTCATGTCACTGCATCGTGCCACGCTCTCCATCTACACTCTCAAGTCATGCCGATTTTTTTCTGATCGGAAACTTGATTTACATCAAATGGCCCTTGCAATTTTTGATAATCGAACAGCTGTCGGTGCAAGCCAAATCCAGCCAGACAGGACCATCCGATCTTCGGTCGCCCCAAGCGCCAAGCGCTCAAGTGATTTCCCCACCTGGGACCTATCACGAGAGTTGGTATTAGGTTTTCCCGGCCGCGACTTATCATCTTTTTTCATTCCCAACAACCACCATTGGCCATGTTCCAGTCAATGCTCAGAGAGCTCATCGGTGGGCCCACCAAGACCATCTGGGTCCGACATGGCCTCCCCCCCGACGACATTGAGAATTTGCGCTTGACAGAGATGCCTGATCCGTCTGTAGATTCCAGCTTTCATCTTGGCACGGCTGCGCAGGTGTGTGCCGTTCACGAGTGTTCCCACTCACCGCCTCTACATTTGCCTAGTCGCCCTTTTGGCCTAGAGATAAGATAACATGTCATGCTGACCATCACCCAGACTGCGATCGGACTCTCCGCGCTGGCGGCTGCACACTTTCACTTCCTTCGGACAGGCCAAGAAGAGGAGGTGCACGTTGACGCTCGACATGCCATATTGGAGTTCAGTAAGTCTCTCACGCACTTCCTTAGGAACGCGCTGGCCCCGAGCTGACGATATTCGTTTGTGTCATTTGTTTCCAAGACAGCGAAAAGTACTACACGATAGATGGCAAAGTTCCAGAAGGCAAATTCTTCGACGAGCTCTCGGACATCTTCAAGACCAAAGATGGCTACGTGAGACTTCACGCCAATTTCCCGCAGTTCGTCCCCTCCTCCTCCAATCTCAATGCATTGTTCATCTCTCGGGGTGAAACTTCCACCAGCCACAAACAAGGTCTGCTCGACATACTGCAGTGCGAACCTACAAAGGAGGCGGTCGCGGCCGCGCTCGTCGAGTGGTCAGCGGAGGAATTTGAAACAGTCGCTTTTCAGCGGCATCTCTGCGCCGCTGCGCTGCGATCATTCGAGACGATGGACATGACGCCGCACGGCATATACCAAACGAACATCAACCCTGTAACGATCGAGAAAATCGGCGACGCGCCTAAACGGGAGCTCGCCGATATAGGCGACCTGCAATACGCGCTCGAGGGGATTCGCGTCCTCGATCTGACGCGCGTGCTCGCGGGGCCCGTCTGCGGTCGCACACTCGCAGGTACCGTACCCCTCCTCCCTCCGCGTCCATCTTAGAGTAAAGAGAGGAGCTAACGTGCCCGCGGCCCACCTATCAGCGCATGGCGCGGACGTCCTCCTCGTGACTTCTCCGCACTTGCCTGCCCTCCCCCTCCTCGACGTGGACACGTCGCGCGGCAAGCGCACGACACAGCTGGACCTCAACACCGCCGCAGACGCGGAGACGCTGCGCACGCTCTTGCGCGACGCGGACGTGTTCCTGCAGTCGTACCGCCCGGGGGGGCTTGCGGAGCGGGGATTCGGCCCCGAAGACTGTGCTGCGCTGCGCCCGGGTATCGTGCACGCGTCCATCACGGCATTTTCGCCCGGGGGCCCGTGGGAACACGTCAAGAGCGTGGGTTTCTCCTCCTGTCTCTCCTGTTTTCCCGTCCCCTTTCATTCATGGAGATTTTTTTGATTGGTATGGATAGGATAGTTTGACTCGCTCGTGCAGACTCTGGGCGGGTTTAATATGCAAGAGGCCGAGGCATACGCCGACTATATCCGCGAGACGGTTGGGGAGGAAGAGGCTGCCAAGCTGCCGCCCTACCGCGCGTTGCCGGTGCAAGCGCTCGATCACGCCGCGGCGTACCTGCTCGCGTTTGGCATCGCCGCCGCGCTCTGTAAGACCGTGACGGTACGTCCCTTCGCGTGAATAAATTGGTCATCCAGGGCTGACCGATTGAAATTTGTTGCGCTGGGTGGAACAGGAGGGCGGCTCGTGGCAGGTGCGCGTTACGCTGAGCGCGACGCTCCTCTGGATTCGGCGGTTCGGTGTCCTGACGCCGGACACGGCATTTGGCGAGGGACCTCCCCTCCCCCCACGGGGCGTGCCGCTCGACCCGGAGGTCGCGGCAGCCTCCACGACGATCGAGCGTGATCCGGGGGACTTTGGAGGGGGAGAGGGAGGACAGAAGTTATCGGTTATCCGGCACGCGGTTCATTTCTCGGGACTTCGGATTAAGGAGGGAAATGCGCCGATGCGACTTGATGCTCACAGGGCCGAGTGGCTGCCTCGCCCATGAAGAAAAGAGAGTTGTAGTAGTTTGATGTAATATCTAACGCGGACGCGGACATTTGGGTATACCAGGACTATGGAGCTTTGGTGGCGTCGGCCCGAAATTCCCGAGTTGGTCAGTTGCCGCCACGCCAGACTTGGCACTTGGCGTCATTATTCCGAGGGGTTTGCAAGGTTAAAATCTTGTTATTTTCGCTGCTCCCCGTCAATCCGTATTGTTACCCTCTGTGGATCTGAGGGAGGAAATAGAAAGGCTATGCGGCCGACAGCCACGAGACTTTTGCATATCCTTGTGCCAGTCAAGAGGTGCGACGGGACAGAACGGAGGGGTTATACCCTTGTTGCTCATAGAGGGACCGCCCTTTTGCAGATGTGTCGATTATGCAGTCAAAATCCGGGTTAACCCTCAACAGACGGGCATCGATACAAACGTGAAGCACTCGATGGTACGCCGCTCGTCTCTTTCCTTTTCGCAGAAAAAGGGTATTAACTGTTCGTCATCAAGAACCCATTTGATGAGATTGGTGCGTAACGACCGAACGACTACCCTTCTCTTCCTTGACTGCAACTTTTGTTGTTGTAATCTGTTTTTGGGGGGCCTCGTGTCCGTTTTTACTTCATCAGCCGTGGAAGAAGCCGTTCGCCTACGCGAGCGATTGAAGGACAAGGTCAAGTCGATCACCGTCGTCACGCTCGGGCCCGCTAAAGCTACCGAGACTTTGCGCACGGCGCTCGCGATGGGCGCCGATAGCGGCGTGCACGTTGAGCTGGCGGAGGGCGCGCCGGCACCGGAACCGCTTGGTGTGGCGCGTGCGCTGCGGGCGGTGATCGAGCGGCGACGAGGCCAGACGGGGGTGGAGACGGATTTGGTGATTATGGGTAAGCAGGCGATAGATGATGACCTTGGGCAGACGGGGCAGATGCTTGCGGCGCTGTTGGGTGCTGCGCAGGCGACGTGTGCGAGTAAGGTTGATGTGGATGTGGAGGGGCGGGTTGTGCGGGTGCGCACGGAGGTCGATGGGGGCGCTGAGGAGGTGTTGTGCAGGTTGCCGGCTGTCGTCACGACGGATCTGCGGTGCGTTGCTTGTCCTCCTCGGAAAAACTCTTTTTTTTTAAATGTTGGTTGTTGGTATAGACTCAACGGTATGTGCATGCCCGTCTTTCTGAGCCGGGATTATAACTTTACGTCAACAAGAGCCGCGATACGCATCGCTACCTAATATCATGAAGGCGAAGAAGAAAACGATTGAAAAGCTGACTCCTGCTGATCTCGGGGTTGATCTGACGCCTTTGCTGGAGACGATCAAGGTGACGGAGCCTCCAAAACGTGTTGGCGGCAGTAAGGTGGGCATAATTATTTATGGGATTGGTTCCCCTAGGACTGAGAAGGATAATATAAATAGGTTGAGAATGTAGACGAGCTTGTGGCCAAGTTGAAAGAGGGAGGGATGATGGCACGGTAGATTACAATAGCAATAGCCAATAGCGCGCCTATAGTCGTCTCTCTCTCACTTGTCTCTTTCTCTCTCCATCATCTCACTACTTGTTCAATATTACCCCCCCCTCCTCCCCTTTTCTTTTTTCATTTCTTACTCTTTCAACATTACGCTGTCCGCCATTTCCTCAATCCTCGTTCACAATGGGTCAAATATCCTCACGTCATCATCGCCCCGAGGATCCTCTCTCCCTCCAGCCTCTTCCTTCCTCAGCTCAATCTTCTTCGACCCGCATTGCTGACAGTTCCTCCCTTACTCGCTCTCAAAGGCAGCCCGACTCTCGCCTTCATTCATCCCATCACAACTCCGATCTCTCCCATCAGTCTCCTCTCCCTCCCAAGCGCAGTAACCGCAGGTCGTTCCTTACCTCCTTGCGCTCCCCCCTCCGTAGCTGCTTGAAGCCTCAACGACAACCCTCGGCTCAAGGCGACGTCGACCGTCCTTCCAACACACACAAACGGTGGACCTTAGACCGCCGTCGCCAAAAGAGAACCGAGTTGGCGGGCACACTACCCGACTATCCTGAGCTCGACGAGTCCCAGCCCGGCGAGCCATCACATTTGCATATGACATCGGCATCAGCTTCTTCAATATCACCACCGGATGCAGCGACAACCAACCAAAAGGGCAAGGCAAAGGTCGACAGGCCCACACCGAGCCCCATCGACCATCCAAGCCCCGTTACCGTCGGACCCTCCTCCGGCTCTTCTACGATGGACGTCTCTCAATCCGACTCGGTGCCCTTCCAGAGCACTGCCACCGACATCTCTTCTCCATCTTCTTCTGCACCCTCATCTGCCTCATCTTTATCCCCTCCACGTGGTCTCCTTACCCTCAACCACGACCCTACTCCCCTTTCGACCCCCTCCATCGAACTTGACAATACACCACCACATACGACAAATAATTCAGAAGCTTTCAACGTTATGGAGCGGCCAGCCACCCCACCCGAACCTTCACAACCCCCACCGCTTCCTGAAGCACGGCGTAACTTCCCTGCTGCAGGCACGCTTGTTGTCGTGCAGGGCGTAGTACACACTTCTGACGTTTCTCAGTCCGCAAGTTCAGAGCCAAGCGAGACAATCCCACGCCGTGCCTCTTCTGTACCCCCGCCAACGCCAGGAGAGCGGTCTTCTCGGCGAAGACTTTCTGATCTCCTCGTTCCCGTGCGTTCGCGTCGCTCTTCTTACGTCTCGCCCGAGTCACAGCCCTCCGAGGCGAGTGCGAGCGTAGAAAGCGAAAATCAAGAAGAGTCTAGTCTCATCAGTGATATGCCACAGGACTCGCCTACACAGGAAGAACCATCCGTCCCTGCGTCTCGCCCGTTATCCCTCTCGCCCACGAGCATCGATGTGCTGGGTACCCTCCTCAGGTATGTCGTGTCGTATCTTCTTCTTATCGAAGGTTTACCTAATTCGAATCGATGTATTTCTACTCAGCGTCGCCACCGCAGCCACTGCTGCCTCGCTTGTTTCCGGTTCTTCTGAGCCCCTCATGAACTCTGGCCTCGCTCCACCGTCCGTCCAAGGCTCTCAACAGCCCTCTCAACAGCCTATACCCCCACCCATATCTGACCAGAGCCAGAGCCAGAATACGAGCCAAAGCCAAAGCCAGGGTCAAAGCCGCCCACTCTCCCCTACACCCACGGCAGGTCTCGCTTCTCGCGACCGCGTGCGCAATGCATGGGCAGGTCTTCGTGACCGCCTCGGCTTCCGTCCCTCTTCTCCCACGACAACTTCTCCTGTTTCCCCGTCCGCCCCATCTCCGTCTCCGCCTCCACCTCCACCTCCCGAGCCTGAGCTTGCTCCCAGTACAAGTCCGGTGACTCCGGTTGACCCACGCACGCAGTTGCTTGCGGATATGGCCCGGGCTTTCCAGATGGGCAGGGGAGGTGATGATGGTTCCGGATCAGGATCTCGGTCAGGTGCACCATCATCCCCGGCGATCGAAGTCAATCTCGGTGATGGACAGCACAGACAGCCGGAGCGATCGCCGCCGCCAGAGGATAGCTTTGAGCGGTTCTTGCTGGATTTACAGGTTGATCTGAGACGGACGTTAGAAGACGGACAGCCGGACGCTGAGTCGGAGCCAGAACCAGAACAGGAGCGGGATGTCGAGCCCGTTGGTGCGGACGCACCACCTCTAGTATACCCTCGGGAGGCACCCTTATCCACACGCGACCGCCAATCTGCACCGGAGGTCCTTGATTTCGACGAGAGTCTTCCGGCCCTCCCATTGGATGATGACGATCTTCTCCTCCACCATCACGAAGCTGACGCCGGTGCACCCGACATTGGTGACGATGGGCTACTGGAAGAAGCGAGTGCGACAGCGTCTCCCCCTGCACCATCTCTACCCCCCTCCCAGCCGCAGACAACAACGCGGCGCACCGTCGTGGGTTCAGAGCGCCGGCCAGGTGGTGGGATCAATTGGTGGCGTATGTACCGCTTCCCCCCGATGGTCGTCTCCAACGGGGCGCCGAGCACGGTTCCATCACCGGCCTCGCCCGTACCCTCACCGGCGACGGCACCACCTGCCTCCGCGGAAGCGGGCACACCACCGGGAGACCGTGGATCGGCGCCTGCCACAACGGATACGCAGGCCCAAGCACAGGATGGGAATACTGTCGTGCCTGTCATCGTCGTGGGGCTTCAGTCTGTGCATGGTTACGGGCCTGGGC